>JAEEGJ010010498.1_pt1 | contig 24068 bp, 15 predicted proteins | sample 8958761 | NCBI WGS metagenome assembly JAEEGJ01 (sample SAMN16246546, study PRJNA631951) | gut metagenome | biome: gut microbiome; feature: rumen; material: RS-attached | host: Bos | place: Iran: Karaj | collected 2018-10 | reverse complement strand
CTCCTAAATGTAGTAGTACATATAATTGAATATCAAAATATACGTCATCCTCTAGTCCTTGGTTGAGTTGAACAGAAAATCTTTGTGAAGTATGAAATCCAGTAGGTTTTTCTTATAGTGGAGCTCCTAGAATATTTACATGGAATTGTAAGAATTGATCTACAACAACATCTTCACCATGTGTGGCTCAACAACAATGGTGTGGAGATGGGATAAAGAACTGAGGTGAAACATGTGATTTTGAAGACACAACAAACAAAGATTGACGATGAAATGGATGATGTAGTAATCAATGTAAACCAATTGTAGTAGAAGATCCAATATGTAGCTCTAGTTATAATGGACAGAGACTATTAAGTTTAACAGCATGAGTTCATTTATGTACAAAATGAACATATACAGGATTTTCATATAGTGAAAGTAATCACAAATGGACATGGAAATGTAACAATATATTATGAACAAGTGTAGATTGTTTAGCAATAAAGCAATATTGTGGAGATGGAATAAAAGATGCGTGAGAAGAGTGTGATGACTGAGATAAAAATGGAACAAATACATCAGCATGTTCTGCTACATGTACTAATGTAGGTAGTGCTACATGTGGATCTTTATGATGATGAAATACATATTTTCCAGGTGGAAAACAAAGTAATCCATGGTTAACTAAAACATCACCATGAATGTGTTCAAATGGGGCGATAGTTGGAGAACCATATATTACATGAACAGATAGTCACATAGAATGGACATGTAGCAATCTAAATTGAACATCAATCTATTGTAAAGCTTACCAGCAATATTGTGGAGATGGAAAGATTAATGGATGAGAAGAATGTGATGGAGGTGAATTATGTAGTTCATCATGTAAAAGTGTAAATCCATCAATAGCTTGTAACCAAAACTTCACATGAAAGTTGAGATTATGATATAATGAACCTTTTACAGATACTTTAAATGCATGATGAAGAGATCAATATCTTTACTATAAAGAAGTGTTATTTAAAGAAAATCATGGAGATTACAACAATGGTAGCAATCCAGAATTTAATTGGACATCAGAATTAGTGCGTAATTGAATGAAAGTAGGAGCACATAGTTCAATGATTATTTTAGAATCCAATCCATATCATATTGTATCAGCCCCAAGCAAAAGGGCGCAGAATAATATATATATTGAATATACTATATGGTATGATTATGTAAAACATTCGGCAACACCGCCAAAAGCAGATCTTTATCCACATAAAGAATGTGCTGAATATGCAATCTCACGATGTGGAGATGGTATAGTAGATGAAGATTATGGAGAGGTGTGTGATCCAGAAGCACCAGAATGGAAAAACAGACAAGATTGACAAGTTTGTAATGCTGAATGTAAAAAAGAAACTTCAAAAAGATGAGATTTTGTTGTAGAAAAAACTTTGTTATCAGATAGATATATAACAAAAACATGACAAGAATTAGAATGGAAAATTAAGGTTACGGCATCATGATATGTGGAGAATGTTGTTATTAAGGACGACCTACCTCCTGTATTATCATACGTTACCAGTTCATCAAATCTTACACCTTCCAACTCAGTACAGATGAAGCCAAATCAGCCTACAATAACATCTTGAGGTAAGCATTTGGAATGGGAAACTACATGAATATTAGAATCTTGAAATTCAATAGTTCTATCAGTAATAACAAAAGTAGATATGATGCCAGATAAAGACTGATATGAAAATGTAGCGTGTGCATGGGCAGAAGGATTAAATGAAAAATGTGACCATGAACCAATACCAACAAAATGAGATCCAGATCTACGAATCAAGAAAACATTTACAGATTGAACAAAAGAAAAAACAGTGAAAGTCTGAGATGAAATAGCATATAGAATTGATTTTGGAAATAGAGGAAAAGCTCCAGCAACTATCACATCAATCAAAGATTTCTTACCAAAAAATGTACAATACATAACAGGATCAATTTATATTGATAGAGCATCAACTCATAGTAACAGCACTCAAACATGAGATATGGAACTTATGGAATGACTTAAAATTGTAGATGGTGTGCGTATCGAAATTTATGGATGAATGACAGTGAAGCCAGGAGATGTATGACATATTATTATAACATGAGTGGTAAAGGGTGATTTTACAGACAATAGAACAAACTTCGCATGTATCTATCTAAATGATGAATTGATAGGCTGTGATGATGTTACACATCATATCTGAGGAGAGGTGTTGTGTAAATCTAATATAGAGAAAAATAAATCTAATGATTTATGTAACGGAAATTCTTGGACAGTGCCAGTTAAATGTAATTCAGATTGATGAACAGCAGATAAGATTGAAATTCTATGTGATGGCTCAGTTCAGAAAAGTTGAACAAATATTTCAGAACTTGAATGAAGTTGTACATTCTTATCAGACTGAGACCATACAGTGCAGTGTAAGGTTAATTGATCTCTAAAAGCTGTAAGTTGAAGTAATTGTGAATGAACTTATACTTTAAGTCATCATAATTGTTCTAGTTGTTTCCCAGCTTGAACAAAGGTTAAGATGGCAGATGGAACATCTAAAGATATAGAAAAAGTAAAAGCATGAGATGCAGTTCTATCTTATAATACAAATACTAATACAAATGAAAGTAGTGTAGTTAAACAAACAATTGTACATGAAGACAATATCCATGAAATGTATGAATTGACCATTAATGAAAATGTATTGAAGGTAACAGATGTACACCCATTCTATGTCAAAAAATCAGCTTCTTCTAAGGATTATGCTTGGATTGAAGCAAAAGATTTGAAAGTTGGAGATATCCTACTTATGAGTGATGGTAGCCTAGTTAAGATAGAAAAAATCAACCATTACAATAATCAAGAAACTGTTTACAATCTAGAAGTAGAAAACAACCACGATTACTTCGTAGATAAATGATACCTAGTTCATAATAAGTGAGGTTCGACATGTTTCATAGCATGAACAAAAGTAACAATGGTAGACTGATCAAAGAAAAATATTGAGGACGTAAAAATCTGAGAAAAAGTTCTATGATCAAATTGATCAGTAAATACAGTCCTTTGATATGATAGACCAATACTTGCAAATAGACATCTATGGAGTATAAATGGATCAGAGTACTTTGTATCAGATGAGCATCCATTTATGACTACTGAGTGATGGAAATCGTTTAATCCGGAGATGACAAAACTAGAAGTAGATTTGGATACAACAGAATTGAAAATATGAGACATTTTGGTTACAGATAGTGGATTAGAAGAAATTAAAGCTGTAGACTATATAAATGCTGATTACGATACACCATTATTTAATCTTATGCTGGATGGAGATCATACATATTATGCTAATGATTATTTAGTTCATAATAAATGTACAAATTGTGACCCAGTACCACACCACACCGACTATTGTGATGAGCATCCAGATAATGAAATATGTGCATTAGCGAATCCACATTGTTTCAATGTGAACGAATGAAACTTCTCAATTGAATTGTGAGAATATCTTCCATTCTATTTCAATGTATATAGAAATAGAGAAGATACAGAACATAAATATAAGTATGTTACAGATGATAATGATGTATGTAATGTAGGAGATGTAGATCTAAGCTCTTTAAAATGTAGATATGTTATTAGAAAGCCTGCAACGACAGATGATAGAATAAGATGAATTGATGTTGTATATAGAAGTAGTCCTTTTCAGTGTCTAAGTTTAAATGATGATAGCCGAACTAGAAATGCAAATATGATTCAAAAATGGGTTGAAACGCAGAGAAATGTGTATGAAATTGATGTTGATGATTATGAAACAAACTATTGGCCAGAAATTAAGACAACAAACTCAAGAGATTGGGATATACAAGATAATAATGGAGATAATGTATTATGAGAATATCAGTTCCAAATTGAAGTGTTTGAATATAGACAATGTATGAATGATGGTGTTTGGAAAGATCAGCCTATAAAGAAAATCCCAGGCGAAAATATTTGAGTTTGTCAAAGTAATTTCGTTCTTACAGAGCCATATACAGTGCAAAAAACTCCGTCAGGGAATCTGACAGCATCAACTAAAACACTAGGAAAATTTAAACAGGTTGACGGAAATGCTATAACACCATTCTCAAGCTATCTTAACGCAATTGCTACTTCAAATTACGAACCAAATGATAAAGTAGATGAGAGACTGAAAAACTTTATTGATAAATATGAAAAATTAGCTGTACAAGTAAATTTACAATGAAAGAATGTGAAGAAGGTTCCATGAAAAAGTATCTATTTTATCTCATGAGATGAGACTATAAATGGTAGCAACTTTAGTACTCCATTTACATTTGTTCAAACAAGTCCAAGGTGAACTATTACAATTAGTTGAAATTCCAACTTAAACATGATGGTATTAAGTTTATGAAAAATTGCATTCAAGTGAGACTGTACAACGAACCAAAATGTTAAATGAATATTCTATGCAAAAGGATGATTGAGTAGGAAATGAGTATTTAAGAATACAGAATTGAGTCGTGACGTATGGTGTACTAAATGATGACTTAATATTAAATGAGTATTAATCTGAACTAATTTCAACAGTTTAATGAATGGTAGTAGGTCACATCTAGATACGTGGTTTAAGAGGGATGGAAGTAGAAGTACAAGTGACACTCAAGAATTAAAGACAAAAGTAATGAATTGAGCGAGTGTGGTTATAGAATATTCACCATCAATCTTTAGTAAGTCTACTATGCCTCCAGGTGCAGAAGACTTTACAACAGCATTAAGTATTTATAAACAATAATCATAAAAAATTAAAAGCTAATCTCAAAAGGGGTTAGCTTTTTTTGTACAATTAAATAAATATAATATATTTATAATCAGCCTTTTATTTGTCTTTTCTTTTTTGTCAAAAAAATCTTTCTCTTGCAATTCGCCAAAAAAATAATATCTTAAACTTAGATTTATCAAAAATCTTGCATATTATAAATGGAAATTAAAAAGATAGATACTACAACCCAGAAACAAACAATCCTTGCTACTAGGCCTGATAGTTTTGATGATTTTGTATGACAATCCCATATCAAAAAAATGCTTCAAACAGCCATTACTAGTGCAAAAAAGAGAAACTGACCACTATGACATATCCTTTTTTCTGGACCAAGTGGATTTTGAAAAACTACGATGGCTCACATTATTTCCCAGGAATTATGAGTAAATAACAAAGTAATCACGGCTTACGCGATTTCTAAACCAAGTGAAATAGTTAGCATTCTCAATGCTTTAGAATCATGAGATATACTTTTTATAGATGAAATTCATCGTCTTAAACCAAACGTAGAAGAAGTTCTCTATACAGCGATGGAAGATTTTGTGGTGGATATGGTGATGCCAGAGTGATGAAATATCAGAATTCCAATTAATCCATTTACATTAATCTGAGCCACAACCAAACCCGAAATGTTGTCTAAACCGATGAAGAATCGTTTTGTTTATTCTTTCCATTTAGTTGATTATACAGATGCAGAGAAGTCTGTAATTATTCAAAGATATCTTCAAGTTTATGATGTCAATCATGATTGAGATGTTCCTGCAGAAATTGCAAAAAAAGTCGATTCAGTACCTAGAGAAATCCATAATTTATGTATAAAAATCCGTGATTATTGTGTAGAAAAGTGAATCAAAAAACTGACTTCCAAAGAGTTGGCAGAATTCTTTCAGCATGCTCAAATTCATGATGGTGGACTAACTCCCCTACACGAGAGATACCTGGAAGTTTTGGCTCAATATGACAGACCAATCGGACTTAGAGTAATTGCTACTCAACTTTGAATGTGAGAAAAAGCTGTAGAAGATGATATTGAACCATTGTTACTCAAACTTTGAAAGATAGAAAAAACTACACAATGAAGAATGCTTTCAGGATGACATAAATGATTATTCTAGTCATAAAACTTGAAAAGCAACTACAAATCATTATTTAGATATCAGCTTTATAGTTTAATTATTATGTTATGAAAAAAAGTTTTTGATTCTTATCTTTATTATGAGTATTATTTCTTTCATGATGTGGATGATCTATGAATATTGTAGAATACAATGATTCTTTTGTAGATTTGGTTAAGGAATGTACTGATTCCAATCAGGAATTATTTAAGAATTTTAGCACAGATGCGGCGAGCGTAGATTCTATAGTGCAGTCAATACAAGAAAGTGTAACAATATGCCAAAACTCTCAAGTAAAAGCATCTCAACTATGAAGTTATGAAAAAGATAGTAGTTTAAAAGATGCGGTTGTAGAATTATTAGCTATGGAAATTGATTATCTTCAAAAGTTTTCATCAACTAGTCGCTATTGGAATATAGACAACTTAACAGAAGAAGATAGAGCAGATTATAACTCAACAGTAAGCGATTTAAACGAGACTCAAAATGCACTGAATCAACAATTTATAAAACTACAGGAAGTACAAGAAGCTTTTGCAGTAAAACATGCTCTAAAATTGGAATAAAGCAATATTATTATATAAATCCTGACGCCGTTCAGGATTTTTTTATAAACAAAAACTCTTATTAAAAAAAGGAAAAAAACGTGGAATGTGGTCCATATTCTTATGCTATTTTTTAAAAGTCAAGACAAACATCTAGCATCTTTTTGTTTGTATGTTGAGAAACGTTAGTTATGAAGCTTATTTTATAAACAAGAAGTAGACAATACTTTTAGTAGATTTAATTGCTAAAACGCTTGAATTTTAAAGGAATTCTTCTATTATACTAACTGTACGAAGTACTTTTTATTTCATACTTATTAGTACTAATGACTAAAACTGCATTAATCGCTAGCTTAGCAGAAGAATTAGGAGTTTCTAAGAAACTAGCTGCTGAATTAGTAAACGCTTTCATCGACACTGTAATGAATGGTGTTAAAAAAGAAGGAGAAGTTAGAATTCAAGGATTCGGAACTTTCAAGGCTTCAAAGAGAAAAGCAAGAGAAGGAGTTAATCCTCAAAATCCTTCACAAAAAATTAAAATCCCTGCAATGAAAGTTGTTACTTTCAAGGCTGGATCTGAATTCAAAGCTATGGTTAAATAATTAAAAACCAAATACTTTGCAAAAATCCCTGACTACGGTTGGGGATTTTTTTGAAAAATTAAAACCAATTCACTGTATTTTTAATAAAAAATCATAAAAGACAAGAATAAAAAACTATAGAAACAGAGAACGGTAAAATAAATTTTAAAAAATTCTCCAAAATTTGCTTTTTTTAGATTTGAGAATATAATTACATCAAGATTTTATTTTACTATATATTGTAAGAAAATGAAAAAAATGATTCGTTGATTGATGGTTATGTTCGCCTTTTTAACGGCTATGTTTGTTGGATGATTGAGTTATGCTCAAGAGGAGACCTCCACAACATTATTGCCATGACAAGAGTTTAATTCGAGGTTGGCGTATTTAGCAGGATGAAAATTAGAAATTAAAAAAATTATAAGAACTGGGAATCAAGCTCCAGAATGAAAAGAAGTAAAAAATCTAAATAGTGAATGATTAGATGTACAAGCATGGTTCAATGAATGAATAATTTATTATAATACAGAAGCAGATAAAATATATATGAATGAACAATCAAACGATATGTTTTATGGATTTAAAAATTTAGAAATGATAGATTTAACACAGTTAGATACAAGTAAAGTAGTAAATATGCATAGAATGTTTCATTCCGACGAGAAGTTAACAGAGTTAAATTTTTCAAGATTTAATACAGAAAATGTGGACAAATTTGAAGGGATGTTTTATGGATGTAAGGGGTTAGTTGAATTAGATTTGAGTAATTTTAAAATAAAAAGTGGAGTAAACGTAAAATCAATGTTTAATGAATGTAATAGTTTACATAAAATATATGTATCTAATTTATTTAAATTAGAAAATGTTACTAACAGTGGTTCGATGTTTAATAGAACGTTAGCTATAGAGTGACAAAGTTGAACAAAATATGATCCTTCAAAAACCAATGGTGAATATGCAAGAATAGATGAGGGTCTAGCGAGACCATGATATTTCACGGCAAAATCAGAACCAATAGAAGAATCTATACTGATCTCATGACCCGAATTTAATGCAATTTTGAAAGACATAGAAGAAGAGGGTTATAATGCGACATTGAGATATAATGGTGTTAGAGCAATTAGACGCGCAGATTCCCTTAGCGGAGCATGAATAGAGGTAACATTAACTTGAGTGGTAGATAATAAGAAAGTATACATACGATACGATAATTCATCTTATGATGGTATAATTTATTATTATTCAGAATCTCCAACCATATACTTGAACGAAGATTCTAGTCAAATGTTTAAAAATTTATCAAGCTTGGAAGAATTGGAATTAAGTGGTATAGATACAAGTAAAGTAACAAACATGGCATCAATGCTTGAGGGATGTGAATCATTAGAATATGTAGATTTAAGCAACTTTGATACAAGGAAAGTGGAATCAATGGAAAAAATGTTTTACAATTGTAAATCATTAAAAGCTTTAAATTTAAGTAATTTCAATACAGAAAATGTAACAAATATGCGATCAATGTTCAATAGTTGTTTCGCACTAGAAGCATTAAATGTGAGCAGTTTTGATACAACTAAAGTAGTAAATATGCAAACAATGTTTCATGATCTTAAGAATATAAAGGAATTAGATTTGGCTAGTTTCAACACAGAGAATGTAACAAATATGGACAGTATGTTTAACTTTTCTTGTAGCAACTGTTCAGAACTTGAAACCGTATATGTATCTGATAAATTTTCAACAGATGGTATTTGAGATGGGGCGCTGATGTTTCAATACAATGATAAATTAATATGATGAAATGGGACAAGGTTTAGTGATATTAACAACAAAAGTAAGGATTATGCAAAAATAGACAAACCAGGTCAACCATGATATTTTACAGATGCAACTAACATTACAGTTAAATTCATAGATGAAAATGGAGATGAATTATATGCTACATGAATAGCAAAATGAAATGTTGCAGCAGAATTAACTTCAGATGAAATTGAACGAGAAACTGGACACGCACTAGAATACTATGCAGATGAAGGAATGACTGAAAATTTTGACTTTGATCAACCTATCACAAAATATACAGAGATATATACTCAATGGACAGTAAAACAATATCATATAGCATTTGTAGATCGAAAATGAGAAGTAGTATCATGAGCAGATTATAATTATGGTACACCAAAAGCAGAAATAGCATTACCAACAGCACCGGCAAGAGAATGATATGAATTTAGTGAATGGATATGAATTCCCTGAACTATGCCAGCAGAGAATGTAACATGAACAGCAGAATACAATGTTAAACAATATACAATAACATTTGTTAAATGAAATTGAGAACCAGACGAAGTAATTACAGATGATTATGGAACAGGTATAACAGCACCAGCAGATCCAACAAGAGAATGATATACATTCAAATGATGGGACATACCAGTTCCTGAAACTATGCCAGCAAGTGATTTAATAATAACAGCCAAGTGGGAAGCTATTGCTCCATCATGATGAAATAGTTGAGGATATAGTTGATGATGAGGTCATAATCATAATAATTCAGATAACGAATCTGCATGAGATGAACGAAAAGAAAATAATACACAAGAACAGGAGACAACACCAACTGATAACCAAAAAAATGAAGCAGAAACACAAGGTAAAGATAATACACAAAATGCTACACATGAATGGTCGTACCAAAATTGATTAACAAAATACATTAATGCATCAGATGCAAGACTTGGAGATTCTTTGACTAGATCAGAAATGGCAAAATTAGCATCTATCTTTGCTACAAAAGTACTATGAGAAACTCCAGATGAGAGTAAACAAAGTTTCTGTTCTCAATTTGCTGATATATCAAAACTGAACGGAGAGATGAGAGACTATGTAATTAAAGCGTGTGAACTATGATATATGTGATATCAATCTAATGGAGTAGATGAATTAGTAAATTTCCGTCCATATTCACCAGTTACTGTAGCAGAAGCATCTGTTATAGTATCAAGAATGATGTGGTGAAATCAAAATGCATCAAGTGGAAAGAATTGGTATAAATGACATTTATACGCAGCATATAACCATTGACTACTTGATGATATTAGAAATCCATATAGAAATATCACAAGATGAGAAGCATTTGAAATGTTTTATAGAACTTCTCAAGCAAAGTAGGGAAACATTATTTAAATAAAAATAGTCCTCATAGTTGAGGGCTATTTTTTTGGTATATAATATACTTTTTTACCAATTTGTATATATATCTATCCGTTTTCATTTCATTCATCACGAATCATATACTTTTCCAGGTCACAGAGATGTCATTATTCTTGTTCATCTGGGATAAATTTTTTTAGGAGCCGCTACTACTATGTACCCATCTCAATCTCTAACCGTACCATCTTTTGCAACATGCCTTCCAGGTATGTTCAGTCATTTTCATGGTAATTTTTTCTGAGAATAATAAGTTTCTTTGTGGGGTTCTGTTTTTTCTATCCCACCAGGTAGAACCACAAGGGAATCGGGGTGATGAACTACTCATTTTTTTGCCGTAAGTCTTAATGACTCATCAGTAGCATAGGGTAAAGTTTTTTACAATTTCAATCATCAAAAGCTGGATGATCTCACCTCATTCTCCAAACGGCTTAACTCTTCTCTTGTTTGAGGATCTCCAGGGAATTCCGGAGCTTCTGGCATTTTTGGATTACTCATTTTGCATTAATATTAAAAGATAAAAAATAATACTATTTTATATTTTCAATCCATTATAACTTTTCTGCAATGCACTCGGATATGAACGAGAGCCTCAATTATAAATTTTAGCAGCATTTTTAAATCGATTTGGATTTTTAGGATTTAAATAATTTTCCAATTTAAATCATTTACGTGCAAGTACAGATTCAATTTCGCACCAATATCACAGAAATAACATTCATGCATTAATTGGATCACATGCTTCTCACGGTGTCATATTCAAGTTATTCAAAGCTTTAGCTCAAGCTCATTCTACAAGAACATGAAAGTAGGAAACGGAATACCTATTCGTAGATTCATAACGGTAGAGTCATCACGTTCATATTTTAACACCAGCTAATCAACCCGCAGTTTCCACTTTTGCGAAAGCTGACATCACACGGGCTAAATCTGTTTTTCAGATATTCTTAACTAAATCTAGGATTCTTTTTCAATAAACAGGATTAGACTGTATATTATCGATAGCCTTTTGACATACCTCAAAAAATTCTTTATCTTCAAATTGTCTAGTCTCAAGAGGTAAAGGAATCATTATCTCCATTCATGGTTTTAAAGCATCTTTTGTGATATTAAATCATACTTCATTTCTTCAAGTATTACCTCTTGCACCATACTTTTTAGGATCTAGATAATTGAATTGGCTATATCTAGCAAGGTCTTTTGCAATCGTTGTTGTGTCTTGTCATTCTTTCACTTTATAATAATATACATTTCACTCTTTTCTAGAAACAGGAGGAAGATTTTCTTTTAATTTATCTGTCTCTTTTTTTGAAGAATTTATAGCAGACTCCTTTCCTTTTTTTTCGGCGTCTTTTTTTTCTTCATATTTTATTTTTTCTACCATTTTAAAAAGAATAATGTATAAAAAAAATATATATATTATACATTTTTTTTCATGGAAATGCAAAAAATATTGGATTTTTTACAGAAAACAAAATCAAGTTTTATGATAATTAACTAAAAAATGAAACAATTTGAATACATAATCCCCAAAATAGATTCATTTGAATTAGACCATATTTTTGATTGTGGACAATGTTTTCGTCGAAATCAACAGCTAGACTGAAGTTATACATGAATTTTTTGAAATAATATTTTAAACGTTCAAAAAAAATCTGATTTAGTAATTTTTAAATGAATCGTAGACTGAGATATTCAAACCATAGTGAATCAATACTTTGACCTAGATAGAAATTACTTTGAAATAAAATCTAAACTTTCAAAGGTAGATAATTGTATGAAAGAAAGCATCGAATATTGACATGGGATCAGACTTTTAAATCAAGATTTACGAGAGACTATTATATCATTTATCATCTCTGCAAATAATAATATTCCTAGGATTAAATGAATTATCGAAAGATTATCCCAAAAATACTGAACAGAAATCCAGCGAAATGGACAGCTTTGCTATACATTTCCAACTCCTCAGCAACTCAAAGATGTTAGCATTTCAGACTACAGAAAACTTTGATTATGATTTAGAGATGTGAGATTATATGAAACCACCAGAATGGTCTTAGACTGAAAAATAGACCTAAATTCACTTTATAAAAAAGATACTCAAACCGTTAAAAATGAACTTTTGAATCTCAGTTGAATTTGACCAAAAGTGGCAGATTGTATTCTTTTATTTTCCGACCTAAAAAGATTAGAAGTTTTTCCTATCGATGTGCGAGTTCGTAGAATAATGAACGAATTGTATATTCACAATCCAGATGAAACTAAACTGAATAAAAATCAGATTCAAAAACTCGCTCGTGAAAAGTTCTGAGATTATGCATGATTAGCACAAGAATATCTTTTCTATCGAGCAAGAACTCAGAAATTATAATTTATATTTTACTCTCCATCTTCCCATTTTTGGAAAGTCTTAGATTTTTTCATATATACAGACAAAATAGTTCAAATTCCGACAAATACAGCTAATATAATTCACATTTCTTCCCAAATTTCTGTACTTAATGGCTGTAAATCAAACAAATTACTTAATACAGGAATATAAACTATACAGAATGCTAATCCAAATGCTCATAATAACGCCCAGATTAACCATTTATTACTAAAGAAGCTAAGTCCATATTGAGAACGAATAATTTGAATTTTTACTAATTCACTAGCTGCCATAAATAAGAATACAGCACTTCTTGCCATTTCCAAATCAACACTTTGCCATCTAAGGAATAATATTAAAGTTCCTATCGTTACAGAGCTAGAAAGCAGAATTATATTTAATATCATTCTTCCATCAATTAGTCATTGACTAGCTTTACGAGGTTTGCGATTCATTACATTAGGATTAATTGGATCTACTCATAAAGCAATTGCTGGAAGTCCATCCGTAATTACATTCAACCACAATAAATGAATTGCTAGCAATGGAATAGGTACTCAAATCAAACTTGCAACGAATAGAATAGCAATTTCACAGATATTTGAAACTATCATATAGTTTACAAATTTTTGGATATTATCGTAAATTCATCTTCATTCTTCTACTGCATTTACAATTGATTTGAAATTATCGTCAGTCAGAATCATATCAGCAGCTTCCTTGGTTACGTCGGTTCATGTGATTCACATTCCTACTCATATATCTGCAGCTTTAATTGATGGTGCATCATTTACTCCATCTCATGTCATCGCTACAACGTTTCATCTTTTTCTCAGAATATTTACAATCTCTTGTTTATCAGACGGATTTACTCTAGCAATTACTCATACATTTTCAAGTAGTTCAGCCTTATTTTTAGATTTTTCAAAATCTGTTCCAGTAATCACATCTCCCTCAATTCATAGTTCTTTTGCAATAGCTCATGCTGTTACTTTATTGTCTCATGTAATCATAATCACACGGATTCATGCATTCTTACATGTAGCGATAGAATCTTTTACTTCTTCACGAGGCGGATCTATCATTGCTTGAAGTCCCACAAAAGTCAGATTTTTTTCTTCTTTTCATTCTCCAAAAGCAAATCCGAGAACTCTGAGAGCTTCCTCAGAGAATGTAGCAGCCTGATCGAGAATCTGCTTTTTTGTTTCTTTATTTAATTTTTTCACTTTTCAATTAATCAAAATCGTATCACATAATGGCAATAGTCATTCAATCGCTCATTTTGTATAAATCAAAACTTTTGGTAATTTCGAAATATATGAGTTATGTCTAGATTCATCTACATTTTTATTCGATGTTTTTCTAGTAAAAATTTCACTCATTCTTTTCCTTTCACTATCAAATGGAATCTCATCTATCCATTCCCAATCGTTAAAGAAATCTGATTCGCTCATTCATGCTTTATATGCACTTACAAGTAATGCTCATTCAGTTGGATCTCAAATTACCTGATTTCAATGTAATTTAGCGGTATTACATAGCATTCCAATATTTAAAAGTGGACGTAATCATTCAATCGGAGCTGAGAATTCTCATTTAGTTGAATATCATCTTCCACTTACATCTACTATTTCACCATTCACAAATAATTTAGTCACAGTCATTTCATTTTTAGTTAAAGTTCCTGTTTTATCAGTACAAATAATATTCACACTTCAAAGAGTTTCTACGGACGACAAACGCCTAACTAATACATTTTTCTTTACAAATCTTTTTACTCCCAATCATAAAGAAATTGTCACAACCGCAGGTAATCATTCAGGAATTGCAGCGACGGCCAAAGCAACAGCAGCCAAAAATGCTTGTTGAAATTCAAGATGTGAAACAAGCCGATATACAATAAATATAATTATACAAATCACAATTGCAGCGATTCACAAAATTTTCGAAAGATTGTTCAGTTTTTTTTCTAGTGTTGTTGTTTTTTCCGGAGCATCTTCTAGCATTCATGCAATTTTTCACATTTCAGTATCCATTCCAATAGCAGTAATTATAGCTCTTCAGCGTCATTTAGTAACCATAGTTCCGCTAAATACCATATTTTTCATATCAGCCAAAACTGAAGTTTTTCAAATCGTTGCAATATGTTTCTCGACAGGTACACTTTCTCCAGTTAAAATAGCTTCTTCTACTTCTAGATTCACAGCTTCAAAAAGTCTAGCATCTGCAGGAATTTTGTCTCCAGCTTCTAGTAAAATCACATCTCAAATTGTTAATTCGCTTGATTCAACCAATAATTCCTGACCATCCCTCAAAACCTTTGATTTTAATCCTGCCATCTTTTTTAAAGATTGAATCGCCTTATCAGCTTTAAATTCTTGAAAAAATCCAAGTAAAGCATTCAAAACTACTACTCCACAAATAATAATTGCAACGACTCATTCTCCAATCAATCCAGAAATTACTGCCGCAATAACCAAAATTATTACAAGAGGAGAGGTAAATTGACTTAATAAAATTTTTAAAGCAGAATTTTTATCTTTAGATTGAATTGCATTAGGTCAGTATAATTCATTTCTCTGTTTTGCTTCATTTTCGGAAAGTCAAATTTTTGAAGTCTGCAATCCTTTCATTAGTTCTTCGAAATTCATTTGATAAGCATTTTGTTTCATATTTTATTAAATTTTTATATAAAATCAGATTTTTTATTTATCATTTTCTGTATGATCAGACAATTCATCTAACTTTCAGTCGTCAATAAGCAATATGATTATTCCAACGACGATGCAAATTATACAGCTAACAATTGGATGATTCGGGAATAGACAAATTGTTAATAAATCTTGAACCCCTCTCCAGACCATAACAATAGCTAAGAAAATAAGAAAAATGTTCCAGTTAGACTTATGATCTTTTCTAAATTTTTTAATTTTTTTAAGTATTTTTTTGTGGAATCTAAGCATGTATTTTATTTATTTGAATAAATTATTTTGTATTTTTACTCTTATGTGGTTCAGCCTCCAATTCTCAAAGTTTTCCATCATCGATTAAAAGAATGATAATTCATAAAGCAACAGAAGCTAAATTACTTACAAATGGACTATCAGGGAAAAGATATATATCAAGTAAATCCCAAATTCATCTCCATATCATAATAATTGCTATGCATTCAATCAAAATATTTAGATTTGAGCTACGATTTTTCCTAAAATTTTTCAAATTTTTTAGTAAATGTTTTTTTGTTTTTCGCATCTTATTTTTACTAATAAAAATACTACATATTCATTATATTCAAAAAAACAAAAAAATGCAAAAAAACACGGAGAAATTTTTATTGAATTTTAATATACATTTTTGTCACAAAATGTCGATTGTGTCGTATACCATAGTGAAAGGGTTTAATATTTTTTATTTGGTGGAATGAAGCTTTTTGAGTATTTTCAACAGCAAAAATCTCAGGCTCTGACTTCTCAGGTGAAAGATCAGATTTTTTCTCGTATACAGAAAGAAAAAAGAATCTGAACAGAAATTTCTACTAGATTTCCATCTAAAATATTCTTTTTTGCATCTAAGAGAATTATGTATACATCATTAGTGGCAATTCTTGTATTCGTAGTTTTTGGATGATTACTTTTGAATAAAACGCAAGTAGTAGATTTCTGAATATTTTCAGTAAAACAAAACAGCACTCCAAATTGAGTTTTCGCTGATTATGTGGCAGAAATAGTTGAGTTCAATTGAGATTATTTTTTGGTTAGAGATGAAAAGGTAGTAATAGATTCCAAAAATTTAAAAAACATACAAAACTGAGATACGATTTCTCTTCCAGAATGAACGGATCTTATCTTCACTTTACAAGATGGAACAAAATCTAAAATTGTATGACCAGCAGAATTTTCTATAACTAAGACAGAAAAATCATATCAGATTTTTTTATTTGACGGTAAATTCTTTAGAATTTATTGTCCAGAATGTGGATCAGATGTAGAAATAATTACTCCAGATTTTTCAATTTCTCAGAAGAAAGATCAAACATTAGATGTTCATATTGCCAAAGAAGATAATTGAGAAATGTTGGTAAAAAATGATGGAGATAAAATTATGGTAAAAACCAAAAAATCTGAGAATAAAGAAGGTACTAAACAAGTTTCTTCAGAATTGGTCGCTATAAATGCAAATTCAGATAAAATTAATATTATTGAAGATTCTGAAGTTATGCTTAATTTTATGTCCAAAAACAACATTTCAGCAACATTTACATTATCTAAAGAAAAAGTTGAGTGGCCAAAAATTAAGCGTGAAGAAAAAAGTAAAATTGTTGCTATACAAGACAATCAAGAGTCCAAACAGAATTCACAGAATATAAAATCAGAAAAAGCTGAAAATTCAGTAAAAGATAACAATACATTCGAAACTGTGGCACAAGAAAAAGATCCTTTATTGGAGTGAATAAAAGAAATAGTATATTCTGACAACAAGGATGTATGAGTCATAGATGAAAATATTATTTCACAGTTATGATTTTCAACAGAAGATGAACAAAAAGTTCCAACAACATCCCAAATGCAAACCCTAAAGACGAATCTGAATAGTTTCTTTCTTATGAATTTGTTTGAGGATATTTATAGACAGAATAATGTAAGTCAAAATATTTCAAAATTTGCAAATCGTATAAATTCAATTTCTTCTAGTTTTGGATATTCATATAAAGCAAATTCAGATCTTTCTAGTATAAAATCTACAGTTCAGACATTAAAATCTCAACTTGAAAAAGAGCGATATATTTCTCCATCATATATTCTTCAAATGGAAAAAGTTGCTAAATGGTGTGATGAACTTAAAAATCCATCAAAATCGGATTGGGAAAGTTTAAAGTCTGATTTGCCAATAAATTTAAGATTAATGTAAACTAGAATTATTATTAATAAAGATCTTAATACTAAAGATCTTTTTTTAAATACAGAAAATTAATTGAAAATCTGATGTTTTTAATTACATAGATTATATAATATTTTATATTATAAATCGTACGATATGAAAAAAATAATCTGTTTCGATTTAGATGGTACATTAGCACCTAGTAAAGAGAGATTAGATGATGAAATGGTTGATTTAGTCAATCAACTCTTAGAAAAATATTACATGTCAGTTATTACATGATGATGACCTGATCGTTTTCAAAGGCAGATTTTTGATCATATTACTACAGATGAAAACTTGTTAAACAAATTTATAGCGTGTCCAAATTGTGGAACCAAAATGCTTAGATATGAAAACGGACAACGAAATAAATTATATAGTTTAGATTTTTCGGAAGAAGAAAAGAAAAAGATATTAAATAGCATGAATGAAGTTATGGATCTATTAAATTTAATACCAGAAAAAACACGATGAGATATTGTAGAGGATAGGTGATCACAAATAACTTTTTCAGCACTTTGACAGAATGCACCACTTGAAAAAAAGATAGTATGGGATCCTGATTTTAAAAAAAGAAAAGTAATAAAAGCTGAATTAGAAAAAAGAATACCAGATTTTTCTATAAACTCTTGATGAAGCACATCCATAGATATTACTATGAAATGAGTCGACAAGGCATTTGCAATAAAGAAGATTATGGAGTATAATCCATTCAAAATGGAAGATATTTTATTTATTTGAGATGCTATTTTTCAGGGATGAAATGACTATCCTCCATTTATAATTTGAACAGATTGTATAAAAACAAATTGAGTAGAACATACAAAAGAGATTATAAGAAATCTAATAGAAAAAGAAGATTTAGATGAATGATTATTGTACAGAGAATAATTTTATAATATAAAATTAGGATGAAATCATATAATCAATTTTGGGAAGAATTAAAATCTGCATATCCAATTACTCATTGAGAACTCAAACTTCCAATTGCTGCAAATTTAGAAGATTTTGATGTAGATTTTGACAAGGTAGTCAAAAATCTGGACAATATAATGCAACAACTGTTTGCCAAAAAAGATCAAGCAAAGGAAATTTCAAAATCAGCTTTTGCTAAATGATTTACAGATCTTTTTACATGAGAATTCACATGAATTGTTCGTTTTGATACAATGTTTAATCAAAATTGAGAATTAAAATTAGTTGAGGTAAATACTAAACGGCCAGATTGATTACTCATGCATGATAATACTTACTCAACTCTTTTAGACAGGCAAAATAATAGGAATCTAGATTTATTCTTACAGTTATTTGATAAAAATGACTATATATTTATTATGTATGAAAACGCAGGATTTATAGACTCTCACTTTTTAGAGTATGAAAAAGTAAAGTCTAGAGGATATAAAGTCTGAATCTGAACATTTGAAGACATAATATTTAAGGATTGATTTGCGTATTATAAAGATAATAAAATTGACGTACTTCGCTTTTCTGTTAGTCCATGAAGATTAGATAAGAATCAGATTTTTTTACTAAAATCAACGAAACTGAAGTATATTAATACACCAGATTTGGCTTCAATGTGAGATAAATCATTGCTACAATGAGTAGAAAATGAAATGATTATGAAAACTTATACCCTAGACGAATCAACAAAAGATATAATAATTCAGAATAAAAATGATTATGTAATCAAACCAACAAATAAAGATGAATGAAATTGAGTTTATATTTGATTAGATTTATCACAGAAAAAACGAGAAGAGTTAATTAATGAAAATCTTTGAAGACAGTACTTAGCACAAGAGTATATCCAAGTTTCCCCAAAAAAGACTCAGATTTATTTAGATTGAGATATTGTACAATCTGAAGTTTACTATGATTTCTGCCCACATATATATTATAAAGAGAGGAAAATGATTTGATGTGGACAAGTTTTGGTTAGATATTCGGCTAATAGGATCGTAAACGTACTTAAATGATGATGAATTTGATATTATAGACAAGATTAGAAAGTTTTTGTCTATGTCATAAAAATATACATCAAGAAACATTATATAAATGAAAATAAAAGGTGTAGAAATTTTGAATTGAATTTTTTTCATCTTGACAAAAAAAGTTCCCATTTTTTTCAGTAACCCCACAAACAACCTATTAAAAAAAAATTGTAAAAACGCTTGCATTTTTATAGCAATTCTATAAGATAGACATCGCAACGTTGAAGACGACATGTCTATATGCGTATGCAGATGTGGGTACTTAACAGTAGTATAATATATTACATTATTTTCGAAAGAAAAATTTTTTTAAGAGCAATGAACGGATGCCTTGGGTAAAAAAGAGGAGGAAGGACGTAACAGGCTGCGATAAGTCTCGATGAGGTGCCAATAACCGCTTGGAGTCGAGAATTTCCGAATGGGGCAACCTATCCTGTACATCAGGATGCCACAGAGCCAAGACCTGGTGAAGTGAAATATCTCAGTAACCAGAGGAAAATAAATCGTAAGAGATTCCCTTAGTAGTGACGAGCGAACGGGGAGGAGCCCAAACCGGATCAGTGTAAGATTCTAGTCGTTGCTGATTGCGGTGTTGTAGGAGTATATGGAGCTAGCTAGAAATAGTTCAAAAGTATGATCTCTATTTAGAAGAAGCACTTAGAAGGTGCACCACAGAGGGTTTAAGTCCCGTATTTGAAAGGTATGAGACGCTTTTTATACCACCTGAGTAGTGTCAAACACGTGAAATTTGGCATGAATCTGCCCAGACCATTGGGTAAGGCTAAATACTTTTTTACACCGATAGCGTATAGTACCGTGAGGGAAAGGTGAAAAGAACCCCAGGAAGGGGAGTGAAATAGATTCTGAAATTCATTGCTTACAATTGAGTGGGAGTCCTTCGGGATGACCACGTACCTATTGACGAATGGGTCAGCGAGTCATTGTTGCCAGCAAGGTTAAGTCAGGTATAGACGGAGCCGTAGGGAAACCGAGTCTGAATAGGGCGATTTAGTTGGTAGTAATGGACCCGAAGCGTTATGAGCTAGGCATGGGCAGGTTGAAGGTGTGCGAAAGTGCACTGGAGGACCGAACGGGTTGGAGCTGCAAATCCTTCCGATGACCTGTGTCTAGGAGTGAAAAGCTCATCGAATAACGTAATAGCTGGTTCTCTCCGAAATGCATTAGGGTGCAGCCCTCAATCGAGATCTCATAGAGGTAGAGCTCTGATAAGACTAGGGGTGTCGAGAGGCATTACCAAATCTTGTTAAACTTCGAATGCTGTGAGGAATATTGAGGAGTGAGACTGCGGGGGCAAGCTTCGTGGTCAAAAGGATAACAGTCCAGACTTCTAATTAAGGTCCCAAAATTATAGCTAAGTGGTAAAGGAGGTGTTCTTGCTTTGACATCCAGGAGGTTTGCTTAGAAGCAGCAATCCTTTAAAGATAGCGTAACAGCTCACTGGACAAGCGAGGATGCGCCGAAGATGTAACGGGGCTAAGCTATATACCGAAATTGAAGGCCTACATAGCAATATGTAGTGCGGTAGGAGAGTGTTCTATCGGGATGAAGCATAACTGTGAGGTTATGTGGACTAGATAGAAGTAAAAATGCTGACATGAGTAACGACGCAAGGCGAAAATCCTTGCTGCCGAAAACCTAAGAATTCCTGCGCAACGTTCATCGTCGCGGGGTTAGTCGAGACCTAAGGTGATACCAGAAGTGGTACATCGATGGATAACTGGTTAATATTCCAGTACTTGTATATTCAGTGATGTGGTAACACATCGGGATTTGTAAGAGCTCATTAAGGATTTGAGTCGAAAAAGTAAGGTTTTGGTTGTAGGAAAATCCGCAGTCATTATACTGAGCTTGATCGGAATTACTTCCTTCGGGTTGTGAAATTCTTATAGTTCTGGTGTCGAGAAAAACCTCTAAACTTATGTTTATACAACTCGTATTCAGATCAGACACTTGTAGGTTGGTAGAGAATACCAAGGCAATCGAGATAACTAGTGGATAAGGAACTTGGCAAAATAGCGGACGTACTTTCGAAATAAGTCCTACCCTGCAGCAATGTAGGGTTGCAACAAATGACATGGGGGGAACTGTTTATCACAAACACAGCTCGCTGCTAACACGTAAGTGGAGATATAGCGAGTGATGCCTGTCCAATGCCAGAATGTTATGCTCTCTTGTGCAAGCTCGAGGGTTAAGCACTGGTGAATGACGGCCGTAACTATGACGGTCCTAAGGTAGCGAAATTCCTTGTCAGGTAAGTTCTGACGCGCATGAATGGCATAATCATCCCCATACTGTCTTGTCCTTAGACTCGGTGAAATTACAATCCTGGTAAAAATGCCAGGTAGTTGCAGTTAGACGGAAAGACCCTGTGAAGCTTCACTATAGATTGATATTGGCATGTAGTATGTGCTGCTCAGTATAAGTGGGAGGCGTTGAGGTTTCGACTTCGGTCGGGGCGGAGCCAACAATGAGATACCACTCAATATATATAGCATTTCTAACCCCTAGGTTGGGGAACAGTGTCAGTTTGGTAGTTTACCTGGGGCTGGTGCCTCCTAAAAAGTAACGGAGGCGTGCAAAGGTTTGCTTGTCACGGATGGAAACCGTGGTGGACGTGCATTCGCATAAGCAAGCTTGACTGTGAGACTGACAGGTCGAACAGATACGAAAGTAGGCGAAAGTGATCCGGATCTTCCATATGGAAGGGGATCCGCTCAACGGATAAAAGTTACTCCGGGGATAACAGGCTAATGGTATCTAAGCGTTCATAGCGACGATACCGTTTGGCACCTCGATGTCGACTCGTCGCATCCTGGGGCTGTAGAAGGTCCCAAGGGTTGGGTTGTTCACCCATTAAAGCGGGACGCGAGTTGGGTTCAGAACGTCGTGAGACAGTTCGGTCCCTATCTACTGCAACCGTAAGAAATTTGAGAGATGCTGTCCCTAGTACGAGAGGACCGGGATGGACAAGCCTCTGGTAGTACCAGTTGTTCCGCCTAGGAGCACGGCTGGATAGCTACGCTTGGAAAAGGTAACCGCTGAAAGCATCTAAGTGGGAAACTTGTCTCAAGATTAGATTTCTCTCCCCTTGTGGGAATAAGACCTCCGCGAGACTAGCGGTTTGATAGGCGTCATGTGTAAGTATAGCAATGTATTGAGCAGAGACGTACTAATTGGTCGAATGAGTTTTTCTTTTGAAAATATGTAATATATTATACTATTGTGTAGTACTGTGGTCTTTGTAAGATATCTTGAATTTTATAGTCGATTAGTTATATTATTCAGGCTTATTTAAATTCTGGTTTATACAAACGGTGGTGCTGATGTGGACTGTGGAAACACCTGTTCCCATTCCGAATACAGTAGTTAAGCACAATCCAGTCGATGATACTGGTCTTATTAAGGCTGGGAAAGTAGATTAGCGCTACCATTTGTATGGACGAGAGTTCATACAAAGATTTGATCTTTAATAGTACGAGAAAGAGATTGAGTACAGATGTATACTTTTTTGAAGAGTTTGACCCTGGCTCAGGATGAACGCTAGCGGAACGCCTAACACATGCAAGTCGAACGGATTCTGCGTTGTAGCAATACATAGTAGAATTAGTGGCAAACGAGCGAGTAACGCGTGCCTAACCTGCCCTTAAGATGGGAACAACTACGGAGACGTAGCTAAATCCCAATATGCTCACGATGGTGAAATGCCGATGCGAGGAAAGATTTATCGCTTAAGGAGGGGGGCGCGTCCTATCAGGTAGTTGGTTGAGGTAACGGCTCACCAAGCCTATGACAGGTAGCTGGTCTGAGATGATGTCCAGCCGCGATGGGACTGAGATACGGCCCATACTCCTACGGGAGGCAGCAGTGGGGAATCTTGCACAATGGACGAAAGTCTGATGCAGCGATCCCGCGTGAAGGATGAAGCATTACGGTGTGTAAACTTCTTTTTTGGTGGAAGACGAATGACGGTACACCAAGAATAAGAGACGGCTAACTACGTGCCAGCAGCCGCGGTAATACGTAGGTCTCAAGCGTTATCCGGATTTACTGGGCGTAAAGTATCCGTAGCCTGATATGTAAGTCTGTTTTCAAATCCCACGACTCAATCGTGGAAAGGGAATGGATACTGCATATCTAGAAGTTATTGGGGGTTAGTGGAATTTCCGGTGGAGCGGTGAAATGCGTTGATATCGGAAAGAACGCCGAAAGCGAAAGCAGCTAACTATGATTAACTTGACGGTGAGGGATGAAAGTTTGGGTAGCAAACGGGATTAGATACCCCGGTAGTCCAAACTGTAAATTATGCTTGCTAGGTGTTTCGATCCTTGTGGTCGGAGTGCCGTAATCTAACGAGTTAAGCAAGTCGCCTGGGTAGTATATTCGCAAGAATGAAACTCAAAGGGATAGGCGGGGGAACACACAAGCAGTGGATTATCTAGATTAATTGGATAATAAGCCAAGAATCTT
>JAEEGJ010010497.1_pt1 | contig 24069 bp, 8 predicted proteins | sample 8958761 | NCBI WGS metagenome assembly JAEEGJ01 (sample SAMN16246546, study PRJNA631951) | gut metagenome | biome: gut microbiome; feature: rumen; material: RS-attached | host: Bos | place: Iran: Karaj | collected 2018-10 | reverse complement strand
GTGTTGACCTCGGTCTCTGCCACTGTGAAGACCGTACGATTGTCGCCGCATTCGCAGGCAAGGTCGTCAAGGTCCGCAACCAGGGCCGCCGCAAGGGTTATGGCCGCTACGTGATTTTGGACCACGGCAATGGCCTCACCACGCTTTACGCCCACCTCGAACGCTGGAAGGTCAAGGTCGGCGATGAACTCCAGGCCGGCGATACGATTGGCGTTGGAGGCAACTCGGGCCGCTCGTTCGGTGCTCACCTGCACTTTGAAATGCGCTACAACGGCGTGTACATCAACCCGGAAACGGTCTACGACTTTGCCGAAGGCACGTTTAGGGACATTTCAGTCACGCTCGATACAGACAAGCTCCAGGAAATTGAAGCCGCCTACCAGAAGGAAATCGGCAAGAGCAAGTTCTACAAGGTTCGTCGTGGAGACTGCCTCGGAAAGATTGCCCACAAGTACGGCACGTCTGTTGAACACATCAAGCGCCTGAACAACCTCAAGTCCGAAAAAATCCGCCCGGGACAAGTGCTGCGCTGCTCGTAAGGCAGTAGACAGTGGTTAGTGGTTAGTGATTAGTGATTAGTAGACAGTAGGAAGCTAATTTTAGTTGGAAGGTCGCGCGGGATTGCGCGACTTTTTTCAATTACATGAGAAGCAAAGCACAGCGCGGACAACGTATGAGCAGACAACGCCGCCGAGGGACAACCGCGTGCCGAGTGTTATTCCTTAGCAATCTTGTCGTACGCTTGGATAAGCTCGCGGTCCATGTCACGGCGATGCGCGGGAGACGCAAACTTGTTGAGCACCTGGCTCTTGTAAATCGTCCAGTTGCGCGAGAACGCGATATGCATGACCGAAGCAATCAGAAGCCCCGGCAACAAGCTGTAGCTCCCCGTCATTTCGCAGACCATCACAACACCCGCAATCGGAGCTTTTGCAGCCCCCGCAAAGAACGAAGCCATCCCCACAAGAATGAACATCTCAGGCATGCGGATAACTCCCGGGAACGCCAGTTCGCATATTCCTGCAAACATAGCGCCAATAACCCCACCAATAAATAGCGATGGTCCAAAGACACCCCCGGAACCGCCCGACCCGACCGTGAGCGCAGTCGCCACGATTTTCGCAAGCACGATGCCGAGCAAGAGCAGCACGCCCCACATTGAATGCGGCACCAGTCCCGCCATTAATTTATCAATAAAATCAAAGCCGCCACCCGAAACTTCCGGGTATGCAAGAACCAACAGCGAAATGAACGCACCGCCCAACGCCGGCTTGAGCCAAACAGGAACCGCCCACTTGCTGAAACGACGCTCCGACTCGTAGTAAAAACGCACGTACAGGTAAGAGAACGGGAAACAGAGCACGCCGAGAAGCGCGCAAGCCAAAAGCTCCACGCCGCCCGTAAACGGGAACGCAGGCACGCCACCAATCAAAGGAGAGGTCCCCACAAACGCCACGTAAACCGCAAACGACACCACCGAGGATACAATCGAAGTTGCAAAAGCGTTCGACTCAAAGTCCTCGCGGTAAAGCATCTCGACCGACGTGAGCGCCCCCGCAAGCGGAGCCTTGAAAATAGCGCCAAGCCCGGCCGCCGTACCCGCCAGCAAGAACTGTCCACGCATCATGCGCGGCATCTTGAAGAACTTGCAAATCGTGGACGCAATGCCAGAGCCAATCTGCGAAATAGGCCCTTCGTAACCCGCCGAACCGCCCGTCGAAAGAGTCACGATACTCGCGAGGAACTTCACCGGAGCCACACGCGCACGCACGTTCCCGCCCTGATTATGGAAAGAATAAATCATCTTGTCGGTCCCCTGCCCCGCCGTCTCCGGCGCACGAGCCACCTTGTGGATGAAAAGCCCGACAACAAGCCCGCCAATCGCAGGCACCGCAGCAAAAGCGTACCACGGCAAAATACCAAGCGTCCACGGCATGCGAACCCAATCCACAGCGCGCTCAAGCCCCCAATGGAACGCGACCGCGACAAGCCCCGTCACAAAACCGATTACCGCGGCAAGCCCAAGCTTCGGCAAGTAACCGTTCACCACTAGAAGTTTCGCAATCGTCCGATGAATACGCTTCACGCGCCGCAAGATAGAAATTTTGGGGTTCATTTCACACTCATTTTTTATATATTTCCAATCCAAAAAAGCGAAATAGCAAAAAATTATGCGACTCGAAGTACATCCAGAAAATCCGCAGCCTCGCATCGTGAAGCAGGCCGCTGAAATCCTCGAAGACGACGGACTCGTCCTCTACCCCACAGAATCTGGCTACGCCATCGGCTGCAACGCCGAATCCTCCAAGGCCATCCACAAACTTTACGCCCTCAAGAAGCCCATGAAAAAATTCTTCATGGCGCTCATCGTCCCGGACATCCGCTTTGCCACCGGCTACGCCCACGTGAGCAATTTTGCGTTCAACATCATCAAGCAGCGAGTGCCAGGCCCGTACACGTTCATCCTCCCCGCCGACCCGCACATCGCGCGCAAGCTCGACGTCAAGCGCCCGGAAATCGGCATCCGCATCCCGACGCACCCGTTTTTCAAGGAACTCTTCCAGCACTTTGACAAGCCCATTTTGAGCACGGCAGCTAAGCTCAGCGACGAGGACATCTACGAAACAGACGAGCTCTGGAAAACGTTCCAGCACTCCGTAGAGATGATGGTTGACTGCGGCAACATCGAGATTAACCCGACAAACGTCGTGAGCCTCGTTGGCGACTGCGTGGACGTGATCCGCGGGGAACTGGTGTAGGGCGCGCAATTTTCAAAGCATTAGAAAAGGGCCGCACAAAGCGGCCCTTTTGCTATACCCGGTTCGCGAGTCGAACGCGAGTTTAATCCTTAGGAGGGACTCGTTCTATCCATCTGAACTAACCAGGCTAATTAGCGCGGTTGAATATAGCAATTTTTTGCAGATTCATCAAGCGGGAGGGGAAATTTAGCCTTTTATAAAAAGAAACGCCCGCGATTTTTCGCAGGCGACTTCTGATGTTTAATCAAACCAGTAAAGATTGTCTCGTTGCCTATTCGATGAAGACTTAATGTAGTTAAAATTACCGCCCTTTTCTTTCGAGAATTGCGATTTATTGCTAATAATATCATCAATTAAAGCGGTGAGACCTGTATTATGTACAGGAAGAACCAAACTTTGGTATGTTTCATCTTCCACATTTTGTTGATCAAAAACAATCACATAATCACTATTCCACTTATTCTCAACAATATTACGATCGCATTCTACACGGAAACTATCAAAATGAGTCGTTTCAAATTTCACGCCATTTAATTTAGATTTATATGAATTTGGAACTCGATCATACAAAATATCGTAGCACAAATCATATTGTTTTTCATTCGAAGCACAACGTCCCATTAACAAAATACTTGTAAACTGAGCAAATACAGGTAAAGCATTTTTCGCTTCACTATATGTAGCAAACTCTTTTATCGAAGTAGAAGAGTCCATAACAACATAACGTCCCGTAGCTTGATTTTGCCCAATTTTCAAATTTTTGGGATCATAATTTAAAATAGGAGAAATAGTTTCAATATTTTTCAATGCAAAATTTTGCAAAGAAAAAGAATTTGCCCCCGTTAACACGCCCTGTTTTTTCAATTTTACAACATGTAAACATCCATCATACCAAGCAGAACCTTTATCTCCATCTATTAAATATCGCCTATAATCCCAATATGTAATACCCTTAGGCTCTTCTTGTCTCTTTTCATTAAAAGTGAAATCAATTATACTATCATCAGTAAATCTAGAAACACCCGTTTTCACATAAGCAACACCAGCGTATGCAGCGCCATCAGCTTTAGCCATACCAGATTGAATAGCAAACGAAATCTGTCCTATCGCATTTAACCAATCTTGTCTTCTTCCTTCTTCTGATTGGTAAACAGGAGATCCTTTTGATTTCCAAATGTAATATGCCGTTTTTTGAATATATTCATCATCAGAAGTCGTTTTCTCACGCTCTAAAGCAAAAGCGGTTACACCTTCTCGTTCCCGAATTCCATTTTCTACATCAGTAGCAATTTGTTCTGTCGCTTTCAACCAATCACTTATGCTAGCCACATCAGATTGAATTGGGCTTCCCTTATCTTTCCATAAATAATAAGCCTTATTTCGTATATAATCTTCCTGATACGAATTTGTACTCAAGTAAAGCGTATCAAAAGGATCAAAACACCCTCCCCGAACTTCAGCATCCAAAAGATAGGGAACTTTTTCTTTCGAATTCACATTTACTTTTCGTTCAAGTTTTATCCCATTTTTATTAACGCAAGAAAAAAATTCACCGCGTCTGAACTTTATATTATTAAAATCAATTTTAAATGCCAACACAGGTGAACTGGATCCTTCAAACGAATCAGACACATAAGAGTCACTTGTATATAAGCATTGGTCAATAGGGTTTACCGCGCACCAAGTAATTTTATGGAAACGCCAATTGTCTTTCTTATACAACGTTTGACTGCCCATATAGAAAAACGTATCTGTTGAAAAAACAAGAATCCGAGATTCAAGAATTTCATTTCCTCGTTTCACATAATGTGGAATAAACAAATATCCATTGAAGCAATCTAAATCACCAAAAAAAGACTGGCACCCATAAATAGTTGATTTAAGTCTAAAACCAACAGGATTTTTGTCAGAGTCTGTTCGATAATACTTATAAAGGTCTAGACCGTTCGGCAGCCCCATGTGATAATCCACATATTCTTTTTTTTCAACATAATTCAAATCGGCGTCTAAGCTATTGGCAGGCACTTTTTTTACAGCAGATCCCTGCGAGACATACCAATTTTCTTCATCATGACAAATTCCATAAATGCCATTACTTAAATCTGATTCAACATTTTTGGGGCTACATCCAAGATTTTCATATTTACGCATATTCGATTCCTTTTTATTTCGCCGAAATATTTTCTTCAACCTGATTATTTTCTTCGTCCTGTTTCTTTCGACGAGTTTCTACAACACCACCTTCTTTTCTCAACAGTTCATCAAACATCAAGCCGCTATTCGCTTGGTATTCGCTAACAATCTTACGATTGCCAATCCAGTTAAAGGACTGCCCAAAGAACCACCTTGTACGTTGAGGAGTCTTGGTAACCTTAATACCATAACCTCCAATTTCCTCTTCGTTGATATAGAACGGCTTAACATTCTTGTCCAAAAGCTTTGTCGAAGATCGAACCGATTTGTACCCATCAACGCTCTCTGGTTCTCCTTGTTCCTTGTAATAGAGAGGCATTCTTGCACGACGGAATATAATATCTCGTCCATTTTTCAGCTGTTCAGGAATAAAAGGAATCCAATTCAGAGGAACCCTATTCTGAATCAACAGAGAATACTTCGCATCGACTTTCGTTTCATTTTTATCAACAATCCGGTGGCTATCCACCTCTTTAAAGACCGCATCTGATAAGGTCTTTCCATCCATGTATCCGCCACAACCATCATTAATCTTGGTTTCTACACCCCAAAGCATATTAGCCATTTCATCTCGCAAGAACTGAACTTCTTCAATCGGAGCACCTTCTTCGCAACGAAGAACCGTAGGCGGGAAAAGCATACCATTATCACTACTTGAAAAATCTCTCTCATAATAGGCATCAGGACGGCTAGAGCCAAACAAGCACCAACGATCCGTCGGACCGGTAGACGGCTTATTTCTATCAAGACTTTCTGCGCTTTTCAAAATCGTGTGCGACTGACCAAAGGTATCAATGACATCAATGGAACGAACACTAAGCACTGTACCGGTCTCTGTTTCAAGCGGAGTTATCATCCAATCATTGCTATAGGTGCTAATATACTGCATAACAGCAGCCGCAGCTACATACTCGGGAGCAACATTCCCATTCCCCAATGAAACTCTACGATGTTCAAACTCCCACAATCTTCGAGCTGGAGCTCCGGCAAAAGTCGCTGGAGTCGGAATATACGTCAATGTTTTTTCTACCGATTTAGCACCACTCGACGTATTTCCTTCGCCATTTTTCGCATCGAATGAATACCACGACAACCTTCCAGAAGCATACTGATCTGTGGTATAGTCCGTATTGCCCTGTTTCATCGAAACTTCGTAAGCAAGCTTTTGCGAATTCCATGATTCCTTACCGGAATCATTAGGCAAGAACTTATTTTTAAACCATTCAATATATTTTTTTTGAACATCCGATGGTATCAGGTTTCCTAGACTATTTGACAGCATTTTTAGGTAAACTTCATAACCATCAAAAGAACGTTTTCCATAAAAATCAGAAAACTTTTTTAAAGCCTTATTCTTTTGTGCTTTAAGTTTATCTAAAGCCTTGGATTGTTCATCCGAACGGGAAGCTTCTTTTAATTCTTCAATATATTTTGACAAAGGGAAAGAGCGTTCCAGTTCAGCAACCACTTTCTCTATTTTTTGTCGAATCAACATTTTTTTCAAATACATTGCAGATTCAACACGGACATACGAAGTAATTTCATGATTAACTTTTTCTACTTCATATTCCAAAGGAGTCGTGGAAATATTTGCATCCAAGCTCTTTCGCACCGCATGAACTTTCACAGAGACCGGGGTTCCACAATCATTTCCCTGAAAGCGCCCATACTGCCACTGACGAGACAACATCCACAACGGGTCAAATGTTTGCAAAGATAAGGCTTTATTAAAATCTTGATTACGCGCATCATCTAATTTTCTAGGGTCACTCTTTGTTCTAGGCAAAATTCTAGTTTCAACAAGAGTTTCTGTAGATGAAACATTCTTTAATACATCATCAAAATATTGGCTAAGATAATTGGTATCAGTACAAAATTTAATAGCATTATTTTCAGACATATATAAACCTCTATCCTTGCTTACTATACAAATTCTTTTCCGAACAACGGGAACATTCGAGATAGTTCTGGATCATTATAAATAAGATCAGGATCAACAGCTCGATTCATCATCATTTGTCGGGTTGTATCTAAAATTTTTATCATACTTTCAGAGTTCCATACAGAATTACCTGGATTTACAGCTATAAGTATTGTCTGAGGAGCTTCTGCATCAGGTCTATCACAATGGAACACCAAGCCCGCATTATGTTTTTTATAAGGGATATATTCAAGCCAGCCATCAAAAATAAAGCCAGCAATGGAATTTTGCGATTGGTAATCTTCAGCATTGTACAACACCAAAGAATCAACGTCCCTAAGTTTTCCTTCATCATCAACAGGCAAACCTAGCCAGTACCCCATTAAACCCTTCAATTCTGTTTTATGTTCCTTTTGACTATTTTGAACCATTACATTAGTCGTCTGGAAAATAGATACACTCATCGACTTTCCTTCTAAAGCTGTCTGAGCCATGGTCAAATTATGAAGATTTTTCATACCATCACGAACTTCAGACACTTCATCCTGCCATTGGTCAAAAGAAGCTTCATCGACAAAATTTTTCAAACCGTTTTTAATGAAATCATCAAGTTTAACGTTTTCATCCTTCTTAAACGAATAATCCTTTTCCGAAGGTTTCTTATCAATAATTCCAAATTCCAAGTTCTTATACTGCAACTTGAATTTCGGGAACACCTTGACATTCTTCAGCGTAAGATTTTGAATAGCCTCAATAATATTCTCAAAACTTGACTTTTCAATTTCATTCTTAGTCAAGCCAACAGACGCAGAACATTCTGCGATTCTCTTTTGCAATTCATCATACGCCGAAGAAACCATACAGAACAAATCTTCTTGAACAACCAACGATTGTTCGCGTTCCTTGTCCTGCAAGACCTTATCCAGTTTATCCATATACGCATTTGGATTAAAACCGGTAAAACTGTTAACCATGCCAAATTCAACACAATCACATAAATAGCCATAAGCCAGATCTACAAAGTCATCATTAAGTTCACCCTTTAAAGCTCTTTCGTTACTAACAGCATCAACAATAGAATTTGGAACAATCCATTTATTCAAATCATTCAACAGTTTTTTTGCCTTCACAATCAAATTTGCACAACGAGAAGCCAAATCAACCTTATCAACCGAGTCCTCATCATCTTTATCTTCTTGAACATCGGTATTCCAATCAGACGAAAGCATTCCATGACCATTTTTTAACAGGCTTCTAATCGTTTGAATCCTAAGAGCATCTTCTTCAAGACTTAAATGCCCTTCAGAGCAAGAAACTCCAGCTTCATCAGCACTTTCCAAAATGGTTATTTTACCAGTATAGGCATTTTCGGCATTCAAGCACAAACGAGTTTCAAGATAATTCATAAATGTCGCAGGATAAGAGGACAAATACAAATACTCCGAAGCGGAAACACCAGCCTTTTCAAGAGTACATTCCTCAACAACCCCATCGGCAGACTTCACAAAGAAGCAAATCTTATCCATTCCACCAACAAGAGATTCTACCCAAGAATCTACGCCAGGTTCAGCAAGTCTTAAAGCCTTAGTTTTCAAAATCTCTTTTTCATTAGAGGGTTGCTCAAACTGAGGAAGAATCATTCCAGCCTTATGAGATACCACAACATGTTCGCTGGGGGTCTTCAAAATTTCAGGATCAGGAAGTCCACCCTCACCATCAGCCATAAATTTTCCAATAGCATCAAAAGAAGACTGATCTCCCATAACAAGGCGATGAACCCCTTCTGAAAGCAACAAGTCATTCAAAGCATCGTAAGAGTCCATCAAGCGTTCAATGATATTGAAAAAGACTGGTTTTTGAATTTCATCCATTTTCAACTCATCATCACGCAACCAGCTCATTTTTTTATCATAGAAATGTTCTTCCAACCATTCATGAACTGGACAGCTCCAAGTCCAATCTTCATGGTTAATAATGGTTTCGAGCAGAGCTTCACCGTTAACAACATGCATTGCGTAAGCCTCAGCTTTTGAATCTTCGGCATCAATATTTATCACCTGAGGGAATAGTTTACGCAACGGATAAATAAATCTATCCATTTCTGCAGGATGGTCTTTTTCACCATAATTTTGAGCATCATGTAAATATCGTTCAAGATCGCAACCAAGTATGACACTCATCGACATTCCAGAACGAACACCATCAACAAGTCTCAAAGCCTGTCGAGCTCTCATAGAAGACAAATTCACGCATACATGAGAATCCTTTTCGGATGCCTTTGACTTAAGATAGGCGCTACGCAATACAGCCGCAGAAAGAGCATGCTGAAGAGAAGGTGCTACAATAAAATGATCTTGATCTTCATTAGATGCCGCTGTTTTTTCATTCAAATCAAATACCCAGCCGTAAGCACCAATTTGAGTTAATTGATTATAACGTACACCAGGTACGCCGCCCAATACACCACCACTTCTATTATTTCTCAAGACATAACTGACGACGCCATTAAACCAAGCGTCAAGTCTAAACGTAAAAAGGTCTATAAATTCCGAAACATAATTTATAGCATCATTGTTTTCAAAACCATTTCCAATCAAAACATTCACTAAGCTAGAGGTCGAAATATCAAAAATATCATCCGTATCACGTATCGGTTGACCAACATTAAGCTTTTTATTAAAGAAGGAATTAAAAATGCTATCTTTCCCCGATATTTGAGGAATATTTGCTTCAATCAACGGAGAACTTATTTCCTTTCGTTCAATAAAAGAAATTGAATAAGGCGTTTGCCCAGCCATTTCCAAATAAGCTTTTTCTGCATTAATTCCCTTAAGAGTCGTGGGATTTTGAACAGATTTGCTCATTTGGTCCCATTTGGCTTTTAGAGTTAGCAAATCGCCTAGAAGTTTGCCTACCATCGGCCCCTGGGGCAACGATGAATTTTTTAATTCCTCATGCAATTTTTCATAATCACAAACAGGGAGGATTCCATAGGGCATACTTCCTACTTTAATTGCTGGTACAGATCCAGTAGCTCGAACAAAATCCGTAAAGAAACTGCCCACAAAATCTATCAAATCATTGTCAAGCCCCTTTTTCTTTCGTTTTTCCTCTTCTTCCGTAGTTGAAGGAAAAACAGCATTCCATAAAGCTCCATAAGCACAACGTGTTTTCGATTCAGAAGTATTGTCAAAATTAACAACATGTTTCCAACACTCTGAATAAGAACCATACAGAAGATCAGAAATATTTTGGGCATCATTATTAGGTTTACGAATAAGGAGTTGAATCTTCCCTATATCAGAATCGGTATCAATCTTATAACGGATACGTTTTTCGGCATCTTCATCATCAATAGGAACTTCACCATCAACAATATTTGTGGGAGTTCGAGGATTCAGCAAACGAAGCCCATCACCCAAATAATTATGCCCATTAAACAGATTAGATAAAAGGTCTTCATCACTCTTAGGCTTAATTCCAAAGACATAAATATATTTAAACCCTGTAACATTCGGGACATCTACTGTAATTGCCATCCCAGCTTCTTCTGCAGCACTGTAGTCTAGCATCCATTTGATTGATTCATCAACATTTAAGCCTTTATCATCAACAGAATACTCAGAAGCCTTATCTGGATCTATAGACAGCTTTATTTTAGAAGAAACCGGCTTTGATTCAGCACGAATTTCAGCACCATCATTTGTTTCACCTACAAAAATAAAACGTTCAGGCAACATCGTTGCTTCTGGGATTTCAAAATCTTTCTTCGGAAGAACATTGCAATCAACAAACTCATCCGATTTTTCCATTTTTTCTTTTAATTCGTCAATAAGATTCACTAAAGAAACTCTAGAGTTTTTATACCTTTCTATAAAGGTATTCAAGCGACTAGACAAATCTTTTAAAGCCGAGTAATCCTTTTCAAAAATTTGATTACCTCCAGCATTATTTTTCAAATCAGGATACTTATCATAAAACGAAAAATAATCTTTTACTCGATCCTCTAAATTATGAACAACAGCAAAAATAGAGTCATATAAGTAATCAACAATTCCATCATCAATCTTTAAAGATCCATCAATAGAATTCAAATCGGCTGCAATACTATCAAAAGCGATTTTAGCAGAATTTTCAAAGACACTACTATTAACCGTAATTCCACGTTCATCAATACTAAAACAACCTAAAGTACTCCAAATACTTTCACATTTAGCCTCTATTTCAGACATATGAGGATAGGGGCGATCATCTAAAGATCTCCGATAGAGATTGACATTTTGCAAAATCGTTTTTCTACAAATCCAGGCGGCACGTGGAGTAGGATGTTTAGCACAAAGTGCTAACCAAGCATCGTATTCACGATCTTCGGAGCCACTAGCAATGTACCATTGCATCCAAAATTTTTTCCCATCTTCAATTTCTTCCTGATTAAGACCATCCTTATAATAATCCAATATGATTTCATCAGGAATAATCCTCACACACAATTTTTTTGCACGACCTGCACCTCGGAAATGCGTTTCTAGCCTTAATGGAAAAAGGCAAATGTTATCATTATGAGGAATTGCATTTAAAATCTTTTCAAAATTTTCGGACATATTAATTATTTCCAATTAAGGTTGAAACATGTTTTCCAATAAGAGATGTTGTATCAAGATGATTTATGGCAAATGCAGCAGCATTTTTTTCCACATCGTCATGCTTACCATCACAAACAAACTCAATATTTTCTTTAGCCCTTTCAAAGACCAACATATAGCCACACTTTTCCCAATTTGAAGAATCTATACTTGGTGGGCACCCTAAAGCATCTTCAAATTTTATCGGGAAACCAACAGCGTACACATCTTCACGAACAAACCCCTGACAGACTGGTTCAATATCATCTCTATCAGGATCCACATCAAATTCAAGAGAATTGGCACCATATTTACCCAACGCTTTTCTAAGGGTAAATTTTGTATCAGGGTAAAGCTTCATAAGATCACCCTTAATGGCAAAGAACAACAAATCTCCTTTCCCCGCCATATGATTTTCGCCCAAATTTCCAGTCCATCTGTGTAAAGACTTAACATCAAAGAAGGAATCCTTCTTGATATCTTCGACGGTTGTTGATGAATCCCAGAATTTTTTGAAATAAGAGCCTCGTTGATCAGTCGGGTATTCACGCCAAAGCAATTCTCGACCCATTTCAGTATTCATTCCACTCAAATATGCTTCAATAAACGCAGCATTTCCTTTGAACATTGAAATACTATCATCCGGAAGGTCCTCGATACCCGGCAAAATAAACTCATCCGCGATATCTTTCAAATAATAGTATGAAGGCTCAGGGAATATTGGATACGCTTTGATAGGATATTTCGAAGCAAGGCAATCTTCAAGATATTTTTTGATGAGATTATCATCAGAGAAGAATGTAGAGTAATAAGTAGCAGCACATTCTTTCAATCGGCTATATGCTGAATCTTCTCTAAGCCCACCCTTCAATTTAGAAACATCTGGAATTACTCCACGATATTCAGGCTTTTTAGGATCTGGAGTTAATTCAATATCACTAATAGCTTTTGTCAAATTAGCCCAAGCTTTGTATAAACGAACATTATCATTATCGGAATTCGTCTCTCTTTTTATATAATTTCCAATTATTTTTTTATAAAATTCAGTCGCGTTTTCAAACAAATATCCATCATTTTTTGCAACGGTATCTAACACATCTTTTTCTGCGACAATGCAATCAGGAATAAATAAAACACAATATGCACACAAATTCCATTTATCCTTATTGCTAAAAGGCTCCGTTCTTTGAGGGTCTTTTAGCTTCAAGATATCTTCAGCTTCACCTAATACATCATAGGGACTGTTTATTTCAAAAGTTTCTCCATCAACTCGATGTCCATAATAAGAAGCTTTTTTCCCATTTTTATTAACATTATCGCGATCAATATAGTAGTTCCATCCAGTGCTTGTTTTTATAGCGACAACAGTAGCACTATCGTCATCACTCATATAAAATAACGATTTAAAGATATAACTATCTAACGCAAAGATGTTCCAATCTTTTCGATCAGGAACTTCATCATCGTTGGATTTTGTATACCCAAAAGAATTAATTTCCCAAAGCCTATTAGATACAAACCAATTCATTGCATTAGCTTCGCCTTGATTAGCACGAATTGATTGATAATAGGGTAAAATATAAAAATCAACATCTCCTCCCCAAGTTAATCTTATTCGTTGATCCTTTTCAGTCATTGCACATAAATATGTCAACAACTCATACGAATCAATACAATTACAATTTTTATTCCAATAGAAAAATCGATTCAATTCACTATTTCCAACAAAGTATTCACATAAATATGGCACAATATTCACTGAAGCAAAGTTATTCAGCTGATCTTTAGATATAGTGCCTTCCTTAGCAATACAGGGCATCATATAGATTTGTTGTTCAGCAATGCTTTGCATAAAATCGGGATAAGATACATTTTCAAGCGTCTTTTCTGCAGTTCTCCGGAAAGAATCAGAAACAAACACATTGGGTATACCCTTCTTTTGAAGGACCTCTGATAGCGATACTCCATCAAAATTGGTATTTCTCATAGAAGGAAGATTCGTCATCATCTGAGCAATGAATTCAGACTCATCTGTTTTACCAGTAATCTTAGTTTTAACAGAACCCACCCATTTATAATTCAAGTACTTGACAGAATCATTCACATTTGCGCTAAGCATCTTCTGATTCAATTTCGCATTCAATGTTTTAACAGCATCAATCTGTTGCCAAGCACGGTTTACGAGCTCTTCTTGATTTCTCTGTACTGCTTTTTTACCAAGACCGGCTGCCGCTCTGTAATGCAAATCCAAATTAACTTGATTTAACCAAGGCGTTTCTTTATTGTCTTCTGCTTTTAAAGAAGTCGCAAGTATATGCTTGCCACCATAAATCGGTGGAGTAATCCACGGATCATCTTCATCCGCATACTGAGTTTCTGTATCACCATTGATAATCTTTGCATTTTCCTCAAAAACGGGGCTTTTAGAAAGCAAGCTATTCAAATTATTATAAACTTTGCCTTCATCACCATTCGGTTGTGGATAAGCCGATTCAGGTTCATCCAAAACCGTAGTCAACGCTGCCGGCATATTAATGCATTTACGCTCGGGCTTTTGTTCAAAACAATCATAATCAAGCCCAATGCCCAAAGACGTCACATCTACATTAATTCCGCTTTTCTTAGCATCATTGCCTTTAAGCGATCTCACTTTACTTACAAAGCTCAATTCACCTCTTTTAAAAGTCCATGAATAGTACGATGGGAATGTAAAAGGAGATTCTCGTTTTTTCTGGTTTGCAAAAGTGTCTTCCCAAGCAGATTTCTGCGCCGGTATTTCATTAAAATTATCTTCATCATAATCTGGGCCGTAAAGACCTCTAAGACGCCCTGTTTCAAATACAGGTATCAAGAAAGCTCTATATTCATTATCCTCATCATCTGTTTTTTCATTTTCGACTCCTTTTACTATACCCAAAATTCGGCAAATTTGGTCATTTTCACCACAGTCTTGCACATGAGCCGATTTACAAACCTCAGTCGGCAACGGGAATATTCTATTATAATCAGCTTCACTTTTTATATCAAAAGTGACTACATCTGTTCCCCATGAAGTCTTTACAACAGAGCATTCTGACACTTTGCAAACAACAAGTGTAAGCCATGGGCGTAGAGTTTTCCCATCTTCTGCCGCCTTCGCCGGTGTAAATCGCCATGCAAAATCAGGTTCCCAAAATTCAACGTAAGGAAAATCATCTATAGGGAAATTAACCGTACCTTCAACAGGAAACACTCGAGCTATAGCATCTACATTCAGCGATAAAATATCACCAGGTCCAGAAAGGTTTACTGTTTTTGATTCAAATCTATGAGGATTCTCAGAATTATCACTCTTACAACCAACCGTTTCTAGATTGGCTGTTAATTGGATTGATGGACGTTTTTTTATTTCACCGGAGCTACCATCGCCAAGATTGTCAATTTCACTAATTTGGCTACCAAGGCCTTTTCTTACCCAAGAATAAAAACTTATTTCATTTGTTTGCATATCAATTTCTACTTTAATTTTGGTTAAACTTGTGAGAGATTTGTTGATGTTTCAGGATTATTTATTTTTACCGACAGACTAGTTCCACCGCTTTGATATTGAGCATAGCGCGTTGCTTCAGGATGGAATCTAAAGACTCCCAAAGACCGTTTCGCCTTACCAGAGCCTAGTCCACCTTGAGCTTTAACTTTTACCGTGACTAAAGAGCCTTGAGGAATATTGGCTTTTCGCAAATCGAATAATTTATTAGGATAAGCATATTGATTAGAACATTTATCGGTTCCTCGACCGGCAGCAAACCAATCGATTTTTTTGTCAATCCAATTTTCGTTTTCTGTTCTCTTGTATGATATAATAAAATCAGCATTATAAGCCCCTTTATTATGGAAACCTATATAGCGGATATCCCTTTCCGTAAGGCTTAAAAAACGATAAGAGAAATGGCAACAATATTTTCCATTTGCGGTCATATGTCCACGGGAACTTAACTTGGTTCCGTCAGCCAAAACGACTTCACAAACGGCATTACCATCGACCTCCTTAAAGGCAAATCCTTTCTTTGGATAGAGATACACATGCGCTTCATACTCTTCAGGATCAGAAATAAGGAAATGCTCCTGATTATTAATAAAGTACTTATTATCCCGTAAACGAACATAAGTTACCCATTCAACAGTAACATCACCTTCCTTAACAGTATAATCAAAACTAATCTTTTCTCCATTAATTAATTTCGGAGCATTCAAAACAACTTTTTCTACTACAGAATCAAATTGTTCAGGATTATACGAAACCGGTCCCATACCACCTTCGTTCTGAGAAAGCGATGTTTCCATCAAATCATCTACAGCCTTAACTTTCAAAAGTTCATCAATTTGTTTCACATAACGCTTAAAGCCTGTAGAACTTCTTCTTAGAGAACTCCTTGACATCAACGAAGAACGACCGCCTTCTGCAACATTTTTTAGAGGCATGCGACGAGATACCTTAAAGGCATCTGCAATATCATTAGAAAGAACGTTCGTTTGCAAAGATTTCGTAGACACTGTTTTTTTCACAGTTTTTTGAGAAACTACAGTTGCAGAAGATTTATCATTCAGAGCTTTAGCTTTAGTGAATCGTTCTTCCCACTGGCTAACAAACTCACCGACAGTTTGTTTACCAATATCAAAATCATTTACAACTTTATCTTCTTCAAAGTCTTTCTTTTCTTCATTACCACAAGCTGATCCAAAATTGGCACTAAGTCTAAAGCCACTCGTTTTATTTACATAGGATTCGGCAGTCAACTTGTCTTCATCACTCATTTTGCGAGTAAGACTTGGCGAAAATGCGGTTTCCTCTTTTTCAACTCCATTTTGTTTTTCAAAATCAAATATTTCGGAACCAACACTCAATTGCGAGAGATTTATTTGGCTACAATCGCTAATTCGATTATCCCCATAGCAATCCATCTTCTCATTAAGAGGTACCTTAGACTGGCTAAAAGAAATCAAATCGCTCGGTTGGGCTACAAATTCCTTATCCTTGCTCGGCAACAAAGTCACCAGATTGTCAGTCCAATCGGTTGATATAATCTTCCAATTGGATTTTTCTGTGTATTCCTTCTCAAAAAGAATATAAACATCAACAGGGGTTTGCTCAATTTCACTCTGATTCTTACCCCAAGTACAACTGAATTTCACACTGACATCAAAGAACAATATGCTAATCTTAGCTTTGCCCTTCGCATGCCACTTTGCCGGACCAGAAAGATCAAAGTCAAGAGATATGCTACAAAGCGTGGTAGAGCCCAGCTTCACAGCAAGACCGACAGACATATCCGCCATAAAATAGAACGGTTTGAACTGGAACAAAACGTTAAATATTGCATGACCAGTCATTCCAAACTTATCCCAACCAACCTTCATGTTGAAAGCGGAGCCAAACTGAACGGTATTGGACGTTATCGCAAAGTAGGCTTCAAGAGACATGTTGACGGGCCCAAAGTCCAACTTCATGCCAACACGCTTCATATCAACCAAATTGAAGCCCGATTCCGGCTTATACTTCGGATGGAAACCACCAATAGAAAGGATAAATCCCTTTGTATCACCACCCCAGTAAATACGCAAGGCCATATCGCCATAAATGCTTATACCAACTAACTTGGAATCAAACAAGGATGCATCAAAGAAAAATCCCTTGTCGAATTGAATTCCTCCCAAGAAGTTCGCATTTATAGCAATCAACTTTTCTGCGGAATCCGCAAGGCGAACCTTTACTAAGCCTGCAATAACAACCGTTATTGGACTCGGAGCCTGAATAAACAAACCAAAATCGGCAGAAAGTATAGTTCCCCAAGAAATCTGAGCCAACATGCCAACATACATTTGGTCTTCGGTAATGGGGTAATACTTGTCGATATTCGCTAGAACCTTATCGAAGTCTTTCTTGATATCCTTCACAAAGAGAACAGAAGAGAGACTTCCATCATAAACCGCAGCGCGGAGATTGTCTATATCAAGTCCCCTATTCAATCCCAAAGAGCCTCCGATTGAGGTAATCGAGAAGCCCATACCAACTTGAATTCCCGGATTGAACAAGACACTAAGAGCGCCCATAAACGAGAACGGAACCGATCCATTACCTGTTGTAAAGACAAGCATGGCGTTCACGCCAAATTTTTCAAGGACTTTAAGTTCAAGGAATCCTGCAAAACGTTCTTTTTCTTCGTCCCACTGAATTCCACCAGTTCCCTTTACAGCACTCGCATCAACGCTAATTCCAATTCCTGACGGATATTTAATTTTCGGTTCAAGCTTAAGAGTTCCTGCCTTACATTCCGGCGTAAACAAATTGCACTTAACACCAAAACCGAGATCGGTAAAGGTAAATGCAACGCACTTCAGGTCTGCAATAAACGTCGTAAGTAAGCTAGCTTCCAAATCGCCATTTTCAAGTCCCAAATCTAAAGTGAGATCCTTGAATTTTACAAACTTCAAATCGATATTATTATTAAATGGAATCTTGACATGGAGCTTATCCTCTATTCTCAAGCCTTTATCTAGACTATAAGACAGAGCCAATTTACCAACATCAACATTAATATCATCGCTAAGGATTGTATCAAAGAAACCATTAAGATGTTTAAGTTTTAAAGCAAGATTCAGTCCTTCTAAACTAGTCAGGAATCCAACATCAAAGGACTTAGAATCCCCCGAGTATCCAGCAAAAATTTTCTGCGGATAATTGTCAATCGTCAACTTAACAACATCTGAATCAACAAGGGTCGCCGTTAACGGTTTACCATCTTTATCTTTTTTACGTTCAAAGCCCAATTCGAGATAAGCAGAAACGGACTCTTCATCGGCAAGAGGCTTGATTTTCACACCCGAGCCATCTTCGCCACGGCTGATAAAGAACCCGAGCTTTCCTTTTTTCTTTTCCTTTCCGTCATCACTTTCAACTTCTTTTCCGGAAAGTTTATCTTCAAGCTTTTTATCGTCACTGTTTTTCTGATCACTACTGATCGCTACAGAATCCTTGTTTAAAGATGCCGTAGCACCAAACTTCATCAAGTGATTTTTTCCAAGACCAAACTGAATATTATATTTGCCCTTTACAATAGGCAAGATGTAAATACCTTCAGTCTTATTATCGCCTTCACCTTCTTCACCAACAAAAACGGCCAACTGAATCAATATATCAGCATCTTGGTTGGTATCATTACCAGTTTCTTTTTCGCTCTTATTCTCGCCATCATTATATTTATACTTCCAAAGCGTAACGGCAAAGAACTTATTTTCAACATCAAGAGAGTATTCAGGCAAGTGAATATTGCCTACGATATCATCAAGATTCGGCAAATCAATAAGTTCGGATACATAATCCTTGACAAATTTTGGAACCTTCTGGTAAAGTTTTATAGCAAACTGAATTCCATCGCCCAAAGAGTTCACAGAGCCAGCCCCCTCCTTTACGGTCTGTATAAAGGAGAGCAAATCTATTATATTGTTAACAACAGTTTCAGCCGAAGCAACAACCATTGTCGATTCACCGGTTGAGGCATCAGTTTTCAGGACCTTAACATCTTCATCCTTTAAGGCACCACCATTTGGAGCCACAAGCTGAATTTTCTCATTATTTTCATTGTTACCATTGAAAGCACCACGAACAAGTTCCATCACTGCAGGCACAACATACGTTGCAGCCCACTTCTTGATAGCCTTCTTTGCAAATTGGATACAAGGACGAAGAACAAGCTTATAAATAGCATCCTTGATATTTTCCACCCAAGCGGCCAGAATATCTGTAGCCAAATTCTGAATATCGTCACCAAATTCAGAAATTCCCTTAACATTACTTTGAAGTCCTTTAAAGAAGTCGTCAAAGAACGTACGTACAGAATTCTTGAAACCTTTAAGCTCATTGCCAAAGTCATCAAAATACGCACCAAAATCAATGGTGAAGTTTTCAGAGAACGCATCACCAACAATCTTGAAATAAGCGGAAGGATCAAAGCTGGACAATGGATTATTCAAGCCCTTACCCTGCGCCAAATCAGCTATAGAGGTATAGGCAAATTGTTCCAATTGTTCAAGACTTTTCGGGACATCCTTCGTTTGTTCCGTAAATTTTTCTTCCAGTTTATCTACTAGTTTATCAAAGCGATCTTTCCATACGTTTTCATCAATCGAAATGTTGGGGAATTCACCTTTAAGCCCAAAGGAATCCATGAAGTCTTTCTGAATTTTCTCCGCAAGTTTTTTAAGATTGCCCCCACACGTTTCCATAGAACCAGTAAACGTGTTCAGAGGTTTTAACAGGGCATCAAAATCAAGGTGAAGTATTTCTTCTGCGCCCTTCCCCGCATATCGGTCTTTAATTATATCCTTAGCGGCATTTTCAAAAGTGTCATAGAAAATCTCTTTAAGGATTTCAGCCTGGCCAAGATCTTTTAGATTTTCATTTACATACTTTGCAAATTCAGAGAATTCTATTTTCAGCTTACAAACAAGGTTGTCACTTTGAGCTACTGCGTCACTTGCAATCTCTTTAAATTCATTAAAGGAGGCTTTCAAAGCATCTCTAGCTTTAATTGCATAACTTTCCAAAACCTTTAATAGATTGACAAGGTAGTTCTTAAAATCAGTTAGAGCCTGCTTTGCACCATCAACCCATTTTTGAACAGGATTTCCCAATCGTTCATCAATCCTGTTAATGATATCCAAAACAAACTGCTTGATATTCTTGAATTCCGGGAAATCAGCATTGAAGGAGCGAATGACAATGGCAATCTTGGCGACAAGTTTTTCGACATCTTCTGCATTTTCAAGCGGGAATGCAGTCTTGAAATACTCCTTCGGCTTTGTGAACATCTGCTCTATATATTCCCAATGAATCACAGGAATTTCTATAGTCGTTCCTATCTTATCCGAAGCCAAATCTATAAGGTCAACACTGGTTTTATCCTTAATTTCGCTATTGGCATCCTTTACAGCGCCAATTTCAATCAAATTTACAGACTTCGTACCAATGAATCCGCAAAGATTCAAAATTGCATAAGTTTTATCAAAAATTCTTGCAAGGATATTATAGGAAGGGATATTCTTTTCAAGATAGCTATTCAGCTGTTTTTTACAATAATCTAACCCAGCCTGTAACTGAACTTTAGATTTTTTAGCAGAATCATCCGATGTTTGTGAATCCCCAGACGCAACAATTTCTTCAGCTTCGACTTCAATAACTTCCGTTTCATCTGTAGAAGCCTTTGTCATGGCAGAAACAGTCTTTGCAGACCTTTTCATGCTCTTTTTGGATTTAGTTGCAACAACGGCGTTGTTCGAACTAGCATTTTTATCTTCAGAAACCTTATCGCCAGAATCCTTATTTTCTGACAAATCATCTTCCAAATCTTTAATATATTTATCAATATCAGCAATTTTCGTTACATAACTCTGTACTTCCCCAATCACATCATTAGCCTTATCTCCAAGTAACGGTGCCAGGATCTCTTTTAGCTTACCACTACCGGCATTTAAAAGATAAGTAGCATCATCAGCAAAAACATCCTTTGCATTTTTCAACAAAATAATCAAGATATAATCAAGAACACGACGGCCAAATTCCTCGTTGATATACTTGTCTTTTATGAATTTTCCGAAATCTTCGCAATCATCAGCCAGCTTTTTCCATTCAAAATCAGAAATTTTCTTAATTAAATCAACAATTTCTGAAACAAGGTCAAAAATAGCCTTGATGTCACCACCAACTTCTATACCTTTTGATTCATATTTTTCGACATTTACAGGCAAGCCAGATAGTTTTACAACTTCACCCAAAGACAATACTTTGTCTTTATTAGCTTCATCTTGATCAACCGCATTAATGCAAAGAAGACTGTCTAGAGTAATTTTTCCATTACTCTTTTTTATATACTCACCAACAGACTCACCGATTTTAATAGACTTCACAACAACGGCTTTTACCAAGTCATACAATTCCCCTGATTTGCAGTTGGAGATATCGTAGCCCAAACTTTCGGTCACATGATTGACAAATTCTTCAAACGCATCAACAGCGTCTTTATCAAACTTTTTCTTAAAATCATCCCATGTAGCCCCATCTCCAAGACAAGCTTCTGTAAAGTCCTTAAATACGGCGTCACCAGCTCGGCTAAACACTTGTCCTAGCTTAACGAGAATATTATTAACTACATTTTCAACAGAATCACTCACTGTTAACCTTCCGTTTTTAAACAATCTTTTAAATATTTTATACTTACTTGATACAATGTTAGCATAAAAAAATAAGATTCGCATAACGTAAAATTTTATTCACACTCATATTAACACGCATAAATTCAACAACTTACAACTATACAAATTATTTTTTACAAACTTGATTTTTCTTTCAATTATATTATCTTGACAACAAAAATCTTTTGATAGAAGCACCAGGAGAAAAGATGGATATCATCGGAAAACTTAAAATAATCAACGATTTAGACATTCTAATACAGATAGAAAGCTCCGCCGACAACATCAGTGGAGATAAATTCATCAACACACAAACAACAGATTCATCAAAATACAATTCTTTAGGACTTCTTCCTGGTGAAGAAATCGAACTTAATCCAATAAAAAATACCTTACGTTTAGAAGATATAGATAAATTTTCAATCACAATAAAAAAAGCATACCCGCTAAAAGATGAAGAGAGTTCCATTTTAGGTTCATGCACATTCGGCTATTGCCCTTTATTTATAACAAAAGCCACTATTACGACATCCAATTTAAACGCAGTAAAACTTGAAAATCCAAAAAAACTTGCAGAATCCTTCTTTCCCCCTAATTTTCTTCACTGGGGCCGTACTAATCTATCCGAACGAGCAATCATATCCTTGGTAGAAAAAGAAATAGCATCCATGTAATAACGTACAAATAAATTAAGTACCGATTATAGGAACATTCAACGATCATCTACAAAGGATAGCGAATATAAATGAACAGGTTCTTTATGGGATCCACAAAATTAAAATAAATCACTTATATTAAGCCGTGGTACTCGCCACGGTATTTTTTTGCCGTTTTAGCAAAAAGTCCCAAGAATTTTTCTTGGGACTTTTTATCAAGTCGTTTCAGTTTAAGCTTTTTCCGATTTCTCGGCACCCGCCACGGCATTCCCCGCGGCATTTTCAGCATTCTCGCCCGTTTCCGGTGTGACTCTTGTGCGGGCGTCGTACAAAGCTTTGGAAATGTGCGTGAAGGCTTCGACAACGACGGGGTCAAAGTGCTTGCCTGCGCCTTCGGTGATAATCGACATCGCCTTTTCGTACGGGAATCCTTTCTTGTACACGCGTTCGGCGATGAGGGCGTCGAAGACGTCGGCAACGGCCATGATTCGCGCAGAGAGCGGGATTTCTTCGCCCTTGAGGTGTTCGGGGTAGCCCGAGCCGTCCCATTTTTCGTGGTGGTAGCTTGCCATTTCGATAGATTCGTTGAGGTAGCCCGCATCGAACGTATCGCCCGCATCGTGAACGATTTTCTTGAGGATTCGGCCGCCTTCTGTCGTGTGACTCTTCATGATGGTAAATTCTTCATCGGTGAGTTTACCATTCTTGTTCAGAATCAAGTCCGAGACCGCGATTTTACCGATATCGTGAAGCGGCGCAGCCTGCTTGAGCTTGCTGATGTAGCCATCGTTCAACACACCCTTGAACTTGCCTTCGGATCGCAATTCCTTTGCAATCGCTTCGACATATTCAGCGGTCTTTTTGATGTGGTCGCCAGTGTTCTTGTCACGCGCTTCGACGAGTTCCGCGAATTCCGTAATCATCACGTTCTGCATTTTCTGAATTCTAAGAACCTGGTCGCGCACCTGTTCAATAAAGCTCTGGGTGTCCTCGGTCATCGAATTGAAATGGTCGTACAATTGGCCGATTTCATCACTTGTATTAATCTTGAGGTCCTTCACATACGCAACGGCATTTTGAATCAGCGAAAGATCGAGCTTGCCCATTTCAAATGCCATAGCCGTACGCATCGTAGCCCCAGAAATTTTCATGGCGGCATGAGACATCTTGTTCACAGGCACCACAAAGCCGTGCTTCATCACCTCAATAATCACCATCATAATAATCAGAGAGAGCCCAAAGAACAACGACAGAAGCTTGATAAAGAACATAGCCTCGTCGCGGATGATGGATTCCATGGAAATGTCTGCACCCACGTAAGCAACCGTCTTCCCGGCGGCATTTTTGAGGGGCCTATACACCGTGAGGAGCCAGCCAAACTGGTCATCCGCAATAATGGGTTCAACTTCCTCGCCGTTCAAAAGCTTCGGCAGATATTCTTTAAACGAAGGTTCAATGGCAAAGACTTCGCCCGGTGCGTTAGCCGGCACGCCTTCGGTATCGAGGTCAAAAACCACATGGCAGCCATCAGGCAAAATTTTGTACACATATATATACTTTGTCTGCGAGAAACTTTCTCGGATGCCTGAAAGAACTTCGCGCGTGTGCTGGTAGCCTTCGACCTCGTAACCCCGAGCCAGGTAATCATCCACCTTTTCGGCGTCAACAGCAATAGACGCAGCTTCGGTCAC
>JAEEGJ010010496.1_pt1 | contig 24070 bp, 12 predicted proteins | sample 8958761 | NCBI WGS metagenome assembly JAEEGJ01 (sample SAMN16246546, study PRJNA631951) | gut metagenome | biome: gut microbiome; feature: rumen; material: RS-attached | host: Bos | place: Iran: Karaj | collected 2018-10 | reverse complement strand
AGTCCCGTTCCTTCCAGGAGAACAGGGGGTCCCCGTCCCGTTCGCGAATGACGGATTCCTCGGTCACGGCGCCGAGGACATACTTGGACGGAGACGTACTGTGCGCAAAAGTCCGGGTCAGAATCTCAAAGGTAGCGAGCGTGTCCGGGGTTACGCGTTTCTGGGTGACGACCTGTGTGGGGAAGTCATACTCGTCGTAGGGCTCATAGCTGACATCCGTCGTGATGCCTGTCAGGGCATCCGTCGAGACGGCGCGGATCAGCCGGGGCGACAGCTTCCCGTGCGGGGTGGAGTGGTCATCGTAGGTGTAGGCGGTCGCCAGACAGGGTGAGGAATATTCGCCGACCCGACGGCGCTCCGCCGTGATGATTCCCATCCGCTGGCCGTCGCAGTACGTGTCAGTGATCCGCTCCGGCAAAGTCAGGTCATCCGTCGTCTCAATGCGGGAAAATCCGCAGAAGCCCAGGCCCAGGTTATGCACGATCGGGTCGATGTAACGATAACTGGCAGACGAATAGGCGAAGGTCGACTGTGAAGGCTCGAAAGCGTCCTCCCTTGACAGGACGGTGACCGGCAGCGCCCTCTGCGCGAATCCGGACGCATTGTCCACCGGAGTGTTGTCCGTATACCAGACCTGGCCATACGGATTCCGGCCCTGGTGGGGATAGTAGGTATAAACACAGGACCTCACGCGGGAGTGGCTGTCTTCTGAAGCCTCCACGGCGCGAATCACCGGTGAGAAGTGCGGCCAGGTATAGACCTTCAGGTATCGGCCGTCCAGCTTGATGAAGGCGGCCATGCCGGAAGGATCCACCACGTTGGCTGAAGCGATCCCGTTCGTCCCGGAGAGGATTCCGTGCGATGTCCGGGCGGAACTGAACCGAAAACCGATTTCATTGAGGAAGACATCCACCGTGCTCCCACTGGTCTTGACGAGGTCGGCGAGTCCGTCCCGGTTGACATCGAGGAACAGATAGCTGGCGTTGGCGTCATAGCCCGTCAGGGTCATGGGAAAAACCTCGAAATCTTTTCCGTTGAAGGCGTATACATACCAGCTGCTGCCCGAGCCGTAGGGAGGTTTGACCAGATCCAGGTAACCGTCCCCGTTCAAATCGGTCGTAAAATGGGGAAGGGATGATGAATACAGGGCAATGTTGGAATAGCTTGTATCCAGCGAGAAATGATGACTGGTTCCCAACCGATAGACCTGCAATCCTGAAGATGTCAGGCGACAAAGCTCAGTCCGGGAGTCACAGTCGTAGTCAGAGGCAAAGACCTCCCCGGCCAGGTCTTCCGTTTCGGTGAATGTGAAAAGGACGTCTTCCGACAGAAGCTGCCTCCCGTCGATGTCAATCAGGGCGGCGTAGCAGGTCTGGGACTTGTCGTGACTGTTCTTGTTGTGGGCGATGGTCAGGAGATCCACCTTCCCGTCCCCGTCATAATCCCCCCAGAAGTACTGCCTCCGGTAAGGACTATGAAAACTGCCTTCTGTGATGACGCCCTGCAACTGCACGGTGAAGTTGTACTGAAGGGAAGGGTGGCCGCTAAGATCGACCTTATACACGGACAGAACCAGCGGGCTGCGCGTCGAGGTGGATGAGCCGAAGTTGACACGGACGATCTCGTCAGTCCCGTCTCCGTCCACGTCCACGCACTCTACGGTCTGGAACCCGGTCCCGGAGAGGATGCTGTTGTCCACAATGGAGATATCGCGCAGTAAGGCGGCGACGAGAATGGGCTGGTCCTGGGGATAGGGACTGCCATACAGGCGCTTTCCCCAGGATTTTTTAATGGCGTCGTAGGTGGAGAGCACGGGATACGATACGATACCATCATCAAACCGTCCTTTCTGGAGTTTTCCTCGTTTCGTGAAGATGGCCACGTCGGAGGCATACGACGTCGAGAGGAACTTGGTCGTGTCAACCCTCAGCGTGTCCAGAGTGGCGGGGGGCAACGACTGCGCAGGATAGGAAAAGATCAGCGGAGGAAGCTGCTCCCCGCCGCATGAGCAGTCAACCTGGGTAAGAAGGCGGACATTGTCCCGGACCTCATGCGTCAGTTCATAGTGACCCAGGCTGGAGGTCCCGTACCAGGACTCGAAACTCGAAAGGTAATAAGAACGGGACAGCGCCTTGCCGGCATAGTAATGACGGGCATAGTCGGAAGATACCGAGTAGCCGAACCGAAGGGTCGCCGCAGGGTAGCCTGAGGCATCGTACCCGTACTTGATGGTAGATAGGGCTGTCTCGAAGGACAGGGCTGCACCAGACAGGTAATGGAAAGTTATGCTGTCCTGCTGCAGGTTCTCAAGGCGTACGATCGGAAAAACCGGAAGGTTGCAGTCCGGGTTGTCCAAAACGGATTCAAAGACACCCTTGTTCCCGTCGGGATAGAGGACGGTGAAGGATTTGATGAAACCCTGACCGTTTACCTGCCGGGAGACGAGGATATGCCCCCGGGCTGTGGCGTATGGATAGCTTTGGGACGTGGCCGGGTCGTCGTTCTGGACGATCGGGACTCCGTCGAGTGCAAAGACGGGATCGATATTGTTGCTGATGTCGGCAGCCTTGGCCTTCCCGTGATAATAGACGTTCTGGTTGATCAGCCGGATGGAAGGGATACCGGAGATGTCCCAGCCGTATCCGGCGGCCCCGTCACCGGCCTGGCTGTTGTAAACGAGTGAGACCGATGGGGCGAAACGGATCCCCGGGGCGGTCGGGATGGGTATCTGGTAGGTCTTGCCCCCTGATGGGGTGACACCCGATATAAGAGGAATCTCTCCCACTGCATAGGTTCCGCTCCGGATTGGTTGTCGCCGTCTTCTCTCCCGGATCGCATTCAGTTTGCGGAGATTCTCCGATTTCTGTTCCTCGCGGGACTGCTTGTGAAGCTCCGCCTTTTCCTTCTCCGTCAGCGACCTCTGATCAGGATAGCAGCAGATGATATCCCGCCCGAAATCCGTCTTCCGTATCTGATACGTCACAACCGTGTCTCCCTCGGGACTCACTGTCACTGTGCTGTCCATTTGCCAAGAAGGCGCTTGAGTTAACGCAGGGGTATAGAATGCCAGAAAGCAACTTACAATGAGCAAGAGTTTTCTTGTAGAGAAGGTGTGTGTCTTTTCCATAATGGAGATAAGTTGCTTTGCTGTTATTTCTTGCGCTGCAACGAGATGATCTTCAGGTCAAAGGGCAGGAAGCCGGCGGGGGTGTTGCCCTTGATGGTGTGCTTCTCGAAGTAGCAGAGCTCGTGGGTGTCGGCCGAGATGACCATCTTGTAGCAGACAGCGCCTTTCTTGGGGTCGGTCGGGGCGACGACGTAGCTGACCATCGTGTCTTCGGCGCCCTGGTTGAAGAGCGCGTCGGCGTCATCTTCGTCCATTATTTCGATGCCGCTATCCTTCCAGGAAGGGTCCCGTTTCGTGCCTTCGGCGAAGTCATCCTCGGAGATGACCAGCTTCTTGCCGGTGTCCCGGAGGAGCTTGCGCGAATAGGCGGACAGGCCGCCGTAGCTGACGCGGTCGGAGGTCATCGCCTCGTTCATGAAGCGCTGGATGATGTCCAGGAAAGCCGGCAGGAAGACGAATTCCCTTCCCGAGGGGGACTCGGCGGCCGCGCAGGGGATGCTGATCACGTCGAAGCCGACCTTCTCCGGGTCCTCGTCCTTTTCGGCGCCGCCCTTGAGCAGGGTCAGGGTGACGATGCCGGGCTCGGCTTCCTTGCGGGTCTTGGTGCTGGCCGGAATCAGGAAATAGTAGTCCGGGCTGCCCTTGAGCTTTTCGTATTCGTCCAGGGTGCAGAACTCGTAGGGGGAGACCAGCCAGCGCCGGGCCATCTCCTCCTGGAGGGCGTCGTCGAAGAGCGCTCCGCCGCTGAGGACCACCTTGGTCGTCTTGGTCGTGAAGTCGCTGAGCTTGACCTTGCGGGTCTGGATCTTCGCCTGCTTGGCCTGCCCGGAGGCGGGGGCGGGAAGGATCAGAAAGGCGGCCAGGGCCAGCGTGATTATGGTGAGAATCTTTTTCATACAGTCGTCCGTTTTATCTCCACAAATTTACGAAATATTGCTTACTTTTGCATATTATGTCAGATTACGTCGTATCAGCACGGAAATACAGGCCGGACTCCTTTGAGAGCCTGATCGGCCAGGATGTCATCGCCCGGACCCTCAAGAACTCGATCGCCCGCGGCCAGATCGCGCACGCCTACCTTTTCTGCGGTCCGCGGGGCGTCGGCAAGACCAGCACCGCCCGCATCTTCGCGAAGGCGATCAATTGCGCCCACCCGACCGCCGACTTCGAGCCTTGCGGCGAATGCGAATCCTGCGTCTCCTTCCGGGAGGGGCGCTCCTTCTGCATCCACGAGCTGGATGCCGCCTCCAACAACGGCGTCGACGACATCAAGGCCCTGCTGGAGCAGGTACAGATCCCTCCGCAGGTCGGCCGGTACAGCGTCTATATCATCGACGAGGTCCACATGCTGAGCACCTCGGCCTTCAACGCCTTCCTCAAGACCCTGGAAGAGCCCCCGGCACACGCGATCTTCATCCTGGCCACGACCGAGAAGCACAAGATCATCCCGACCATCCTGTCCCGCTGCCAGACCTACGACTTCAATCGCATAACCGTACCCGACATCGTCTCCAACCTTCGTGCCATCGCGCAGAAGGAGGGGATCACGATCGAAGACGAGGCCCTGCACATCATCGCGAAGAAGGCCGACGGGGCGATGCGCGACGCGCTGACCATCTTCGACCAGACGGTGGCCTTCTGCGGCACCGACATCAAGTACGAGGACGTGATGCGCAACCTCAACTTCCTGGACTACGAGTACACTTTCAAGCTGGTGGACGCCTTCATCGCGGGGGATTATCCGACGGCGCTGCTTACCTTCGACGAGATTCTGGCGAAAGGTTTCAACGCCCTGCATTTCGTGCTGGCGCTGAGCGCGCATTTCCGTGACCTGCTGGTCAGCAAGACGGCGGGGCTGGAGGCGCTGCTGGACCTGCCGGCTTCGCTGAAGGAGCGGTACCGCGCCCAGGCGCAGCAGTGCCCGCTGAAGTTCCTCTATGACGCGCTGGCGATTACGACGCAGTGCGAGGCGGGCTACAAGGCGAGCGTCAACCCGCGCCTGCACATCGAGTTCGCGCTGATGAAGCTCTGCTTCCTGAAGGGCATCCCGGCGGAGGCGCCCTTACCTGCAGTCCGGACTGGGGCTGAAGCCCCGGCTGCCGCACCTGTCATCCCCGGCTCCGACCGGGGATCTGAGATGGCCGGTCAGGCCGGCCATGACGTCGCCAAAGCTCCTGCGCTGGCACCCGCTCCGGCGCCTCCCGTGCAGCCAAAGGAAGAAAAGCCCGCTCCCGTTCCTCTCGCCGCAGAGAAACCGGCGGAAAAGGCTAAAACCGTGCAACGAAAGGAAACGGAGCCCGCTCCCGTTCCTTTGGACGTCATCACCCTGGACGACGATATTCTGGAGGTGGAACTGGCTCCGGAGCCGGAAGCGGCGCCTGCCCCTGCTGAGCCTGCTCCCGCCCCCGCACCGTCATCCCCGGCTCCGACCGGGGATCCCGCCCCGAAACCCCGCCGCCGCGCCGCCGTCAGCACCGGCCTCTCCCTTGCGGACATGGCCAAGGTGGAAGGCGGACCCGCAGCGGCCGGCTCGGATGCCGCCGCGCAGCCCGTCCCCGAAGACGAGGCCATCCTGGGCCGCTGGCCGGAGCTGGTCGCCACGACGCAGAACCGTCCCCGACTCGCCAACGCCCTGGCCAACGCCCAACTCTCCATCGAATCCGGGGAAGACGGCAAGACCCTGGTCTTCACCGTCACCAACGACGCCCAGAAGAAATGGATCGCGGAGAACCTCCTGCACAAGCTGGAGGCCGGTTTCCAGCAGATCCTGGGCAGCGGCAAGGTGCGCCTCCGCGTGGAAGCGGCCGAATTCGTCCAGGAAGAGAAGAAATACCTCCCGAGCGAGCAGGCCAAGGACCTGATGAGCAAGAACGAAGAAGTGAAGAACCTGGTCATCGACCTGGGTCTGGACGTCTAAACCGAGAAAGCGTATGAAACTGCATTGCGAAAACCTGGTCAAGAAATACGGCATCCGCACGGTCGTCAAGGGCGTGTCGATGGAAGTGGAGCAAGGCGAGATCGTCGGCTTCCTCGGCCCGAACGGCGCCGGCAAGACCACCAGCTTCTATATGATCACGGGACAGATCGTCCCCAACAACGGCCGCATCTTCCTCGATGATGAGGAAATCACCGACCTGCCGATGTACAAGCGCGCCCAGAAGGGCCTCGGCTACCTGCCGCAGGAGGCATCCGTCTTCCGGAAAATGTCCGTCGAGGACAACATCCTCTCCGTGATGGAGATGTCCAAGATGAGCAAGCCGGAGCGCCTCGAGCGCCTGGAGCAGCTGATCGACGAGTTCAACCTCTCCAAGGTTCGCAAGAGCAAGGGCATCCAGCTTTCCGGCGGCGAGCGGCGACGCTGCGAGATCGCCCGCGCCCTGGCGATCAATCCCAAGTTCATCCTGCTGGACGAGCCTTTCGCCGGCGTCGACCCGATCGCCGTGGAGGACATCCAGTACATCATAGCCACGCTGAAATACAAGAACATCGGCATCATCATCACCGACCACAACGTCGGCGAGACCCTCGCCATCTGCGACCGCGCCTACCTCCTGTATGAGGGCACCATCCTCCAGGAGGGCACGCCGGAAGCCCTTGCCGCGGACGAAGACGTCCGCACCAAGTACCTCGGATCGGGGTTCGTGCTGAAAAAGTCCGTGGCCGCCGAACGCGCCCGGGCCGGTTTTATTGCGTCACAAAATCCCGCACATTCTGAGCCGACACCGTCGGATCTCCCAGAATAAGCAGGCGCTCCACGACGTTCTTGAGCTCGCGGATGTTCCCGGGCCATTTTTTCTCCTGAAGCAGGGCGACCGCTTCGGGGGAAAACTTTTTTTCGGGCATGCCGCTTTCGGTGCAGACCTGCTTCACGAAGTAGTCGATCAGCAAGGGGATGTCGTCCGTGCGTTCCTCCAGGGAAGGGACGCGGATGATGATGACGCTGAGGCGGTGGTAGAGGTCTTCGCGGAAGCGCTTCGCTTCGATTTCCTCGCGCAGGTCTTTGTTGGTCGCGGCGATCACGCGCACGTTGACCTCAATATCTTTGTCGCTGCCCACGCGGGAGAGCTTCTTCTCCTGCAGGACGCGCAGCACCTTGGCCTGGGCGGCGAGGGACATGTCGCCGATCTCGTCCAGGAAGAGGGTGCCGCCATCGGCCTGCTCGAACTTGCCCTTGTGCTGCTTGATGGCGGAGGTGAAGGACCCCTTTTCGTGGCCAAACAACTCACTTTCAATCAGTTCGGAGGGGATGGCGGCGCAGTTGACCTCGATGTAGGGCGCCGCGCTGCGGGTGCTCTGCTCGTGGAGGCTGCGGGCCACCAGCTCCTTGCCGGAGCCGTTGGGACCCATGATGAGTACGCGGGCGTCGGTCGGGGCGACCTTGGCGACCATGTCCTTGATGGCGCACATCGCCTCGCTCTCGCCGACCATCTTCTGGCCGTAGACTTTCTTCTTGAGGATGCGGGTCTCCTTGACGAGGGAGACCTTCTCCGTGGCGTTCTTGATGGTGATCAGGATGCGGTTGAGGTCCAGCGGCTTCTGAATGAAGTCGAAGGCGCCTTTCTTGATGCACTCGACGGCCGTGTCGATGTCCCCGTGGCCGGAAATCATAACCAGGGCGCTGTCCAGGCCGGCTTCCATGACCTTGTCCAGGAACTCGACGCCGTCCATTCCGGGCATCTTGATGTCGCAGAATATGATGTTGTAATGCTCGCGCTCGGCCAGGGGGAGGGCGGTGGCCCCGTCTTCGGCGGTATCCACCTCGTACCCCTCGTCGGCGAGGATTTCTTTCAGCGAATTGCGGATCGCCCGCTCGTCGTCTACTACCAGTATCTTCATAACACGGCAAATTTACCAATTCTTGCCCGAAAAGCAAATGCGGGCCGGCGAGGATTGCAATCCTTGCGAATTCTTCGTATCATTGCAAGGATGAATCGGACGGAACCTGTCACATACCTGAAGCCGGAATGCGGGGTGGCTGAGTTGCAGCCAGGCGCCCTGCTGCTGGCCGGCTCCAATGAAAGCTGGGGCGAGGAGGGCCTGAACCATGTTTAGGATCCTAGGCCGGCTTCTGCCGATTCTTCTCCTCTTTGCGGCATCCTGCGTCCGGGAACCGGTCCGGGAGGAGCCCCCTGTCGAAACCGACCTGGTTTTTTCGGCTTCCTTCGCCTATCCCTACGTATCCCGCACGTCGCTCCAGGAGGACGGAAAAGTGCTCTGGAACCCCCGGGAGATCATCCATGTATTCCACGGGACGGAAGGGGGCCCGTTCACTTCGACCAACGACGAAGCGGCGGCCGTCGCCTCTTTCGAAGGGACGCTGACCCTGGCGGGCGACGGGCCCTTCCTGGCGGTCTATCCCTATGACAGGCAGGATGTTTCGGATGGGGAGACGGTGACGGTGCTAATCCCGTCCGCCCAAAAAGCGGTCGCAGGCTCGTTTGCGAACTGCATGTCGCCGGCGGTGGCCCGGACGGAAAGTGCCGGAGCGAAGGCGGAGGAGATCCCGCTGTCTTTCCGCAACCTCTGCTCCGGGCTGAAGTTCTCGCTGGCCCATTCCGACATCACCGCCCTCACTTTCCGCGGCAACGCGGGGGAGACCGTGGCCGGAAGGGTCCGGGTCGGCTGGAGCGCCGGGGACCTGCCCTTCGTCGCGGAAATCCTCTCCGGCGAAACGGAGATCCGGATGAGCCTGGAGGACGGCGCCGAATTCCCCGCAGGGACCTGGTTCCACCTGACGGTCCTGCCCCAGACCTTCGAAAAGGGTTTTACGCTTACTTTCGAGACGCCGACGATGACCGGGACCTACGTGTACGGGGAGCCGGCCACCTTCACCCGTTCCGTCTGGAAACGGGCGGAACGCATCGACGAGGCGGTCGTCTTCTCCTTTCCCGACCTGGCCTCGGCGGCGGTGGATTTCCGCACGCAGGGGGCGAATCACGCAGGCTATACGCAGCTCGCCAATGACGAATACCTCCTTACGCTCTCCGGCTCCGACCCCTACCTGTATACGCAGCCGCTGACCGGGGACCTCGATCCCGCCCTGCGGGTGCTGGAGTTCGAATATAAACTGTCGGCGCCCGTCGACATCTTCCAGGTCTTCTATGCCCTGCGGGGCGCGGCCAGCGAACTGTCGTCCCGCAAATACGGTTCCCTGCCGGCGACGGGGACCTACAAGACGTTCCGGGCCGACATCTCGGACTTCCGGGATGGCGGCTGGGGAAAGGCCAAGGACTGCCTGCGCTTCGATCCGGGGCAGAACGGCAACGGGACGATGCACGTCCGCAATTTCGTGATCCGGGAGATGACCGCCCAGGAGCGGGAGCAAGGCATCGTGACGGATGAGGAGAAGGAAAAACGGGAGATGGCCGGGCGCCTGGAGGCTTATCTGGACGCCACGTATCCCTCGGCCGTGTCTGCGGTGACGGTATCTGCGGACCAGGTGACGGTCAGCGGGAGCTGCGGCGCCGCTGGCTCGTACGCCCTGGCGGAAATCACGCCCTGGCAGGATGTGACGGAAATGACGGAATTCCCCTACCTGACGCCGCTGCCCGGGGGCGCCTTCACGCTCACCCTGGACCGGACGGTCCCGGACCGGGAAGGCATCATCTATGACCGGGTCTTCTCGAAATGGGCGGTTGTCAAGGCCGAGGGAGATGCCTGGAAACTGGATTCCCACGCCCGCTATGCCGACGAGGTGGCCGTCAAACGCACGCCCCCGACGCAGGCGCTGCGGCACAAGAAGGGCCTGGCCGCCGGCAGTGGCGCCGACTATTACCAGGACCTGGACGACCTCGGTATCGCCAGCATCACGATGAACGTCCTCCTCAACATGATCATCGCCCAGGAGGGCGGGTCGGGCTTCGATTACGGCGGCCAGTCCTTCACGATCGGCAATGCCGCCGGCGGCGGCCGCGGGACCCTGGACAAGATCACGCTCCAGGCTTCCAAGCGGGACATCGTCGTTGCGGCCATCCTGCTGGCCCCGACGGGCTCCAACTACACGGATCCGGAGAATACGGGCGGCTACTTCTCCATGCCCGACCTGACGTCGGCGCGCGCCTTCAACCTGTATGCGGCGGTCCTGGAGTACCTGGTGTCCCGCTACAGCGAGGCCAACTCGACCCACGGCCGCATCCACCACTGGATCATGCACAACGAAGTGGACCAGGGCCTGGATTGGACCAATATGGGCAACCAGCCTATGATGCGCTACCTGGACCGCTATATCAAGTCGATGCGCATCTGCTACAACATCGTGCGCCAGTACGACCCCGAGGCCTCGGTCCTGGGCTCCTACACCCACGGCTGGACCGCGGAAGGCGGCGGTTATGCGCCCAAGACGATGCTGGAGCGCACGGTGGACTATTCTGAGGCGGAGGGCGACTTCCGCTGGGGCGTGGCGTATCACCCCTATCCCCAATACCTCTCACGCCCGGACTTCTGGATCCGGGATACGGAAGCCCCGGATGCGGATGACGCCCCGCTCGTGACCTTCCGCAACCCCCAGGTCATCGACCGCTGGATCCGGGAACCTTCCCACCTGTACAAGGGCACGACGAAGCGGGTGCTGTTCTTCTCCGAGAACGGGACCAGTTCCCCGAGCTACAGCGAATCGAACCTGGCCCTCCAGGCCGCCGGCGCCTGTCTGGCCTGGAAGAATTGCAAGGATCTGGAGGGTGTCGACGCCTTCCAGTGGCACAACTGGAGGGACAATGCCACGGAAGCGGCCGGGGGCCTCTATCTCGGCCTCCACGCCATGGGCGGCAAAGGCCTGGACGAATACGCCCGCAAGCCTGTCTGGTATGTCTGGCAGGCCGCCGGCACGGAATCCGAAGATACGGTCTTCGCCCCGTACCTTCCTGTGATTGGTATAAGTTCCTGGTAAGATATTATTCCGTAATCAGTTCTCCGGCAGGAAAACCCGCTTGACGGCTTCGAGATAGCCGTAGCCGTAGAGGTTGTCCGGCTGGAGGTAGCTGGTCTCCGTCCACTCGTTCCAGGAATTGATGGTGATGAGGGGATGGAGGTCCGGGCGCGCATCGACGTAGGCTTTGGCGCGGCGAAGGGCTTCTTCGAAGGCTTCGGGGGTGTTGCCCCGGACACGGGGGCTCACCTTGATGCGCGGGCTGTTGTCCCAGCCGATGCTGACGTGGGGATAGTAGGGGATGCTGAAATCCCGGTCCAGGCGCTCCCATTCCGCGGCGGCCTTGTCCACGATCTTCGGGTAGTCGTCGTTCATGTTGATGAAATGGGCGAACTGGTAGTGGGAGCTGCTGTTGAAGCCGATCTTGCGCACGAAGGCGTCCTCGGGACGGTCTGTCTTGCCGGCGTCGAAGCCGCTGTAGTTGGTGTTGACGGCCCACATCGTGAATTGGAGTTCCAGCCCCGGGAAACCGGCCTTGCGGACCTGCCGGCGGAACCATTTCACGGCCTTGACCGCTTCCTTGACGCCGCCGAGCCCGTCGATGAAGTTGCGCACGTCGTAGATCATGAATACGGGCTTCCCGTCGATCTTGTAGTAGTTGGGCTGCTTGAAGAACAATTCGATGTTCCGCTTACAGATCTTCTCGAACTCATCCCTGTCGATGCGGCCGGTCCAGATGACGTTGTGCTCCTTGAGCGTGGAGATGCGCGTGTCCCAGACGTTAACCACGTCGTGGTTGGCCCACATCAGGTAGAACTTCATCCTGTCGCGGTTGGGGGCCTTCAGGAAGCCGTTGGTGAGGGTGGTCTCCATGAAGGGCCGCCCGTCGTACCAGTACCAGTCGAAGATGAAGACGTTGACGCCGTGGTCGGCGGCCTGGTCGATCTCCATTTCCATGACGGCCGGGTCGGCTTCGTCGATCCAGCCCCAGAGCGGCTTGCGGTCCCAGTAGTGGCCGGGGTTGCGCTCCTGCATGGTCTGGACGGTTTCCCATTCGCCGATGCCCTTGGGCCAGAAGGGGCGCAGGCGCGGGTCGTCGGAGACGTAGGCCGGATAGAGGTAGGCGGCCACGTCATACGAAGGCCGCCCTTGGGCCCGGAGTGCGGGAAGGGCGGCCGACAGGAATAATAGAAGGAGTCCGAACTTTTTCATTTATTGTACGAAAAGCCTCGGGCCGAAGTATTTTACGCCGTCGTAAGTATAATAGGCCAGCGAGAAATGGCAGTTGCTATTGTTGTTGACGGTCGGTGTACTGGCCAGGGATCCGGTAATACCCCTTGCGATGAGGACCCGGATGCGAATTTGTACGATCTGTTTCGAGATGGCTTGCGTGAGTGTCGTCGTGGCCTGGAAGAAGTGTTCCTGGTCTTCCTTGGTCATGAAGATGGGAGCCGTATAGGTCTCTCCGTCCCGCCCCGTGTAACCGATGCCGGTGCTGCCTTCCTTTGCTCCGCTTACGTTCATAGTCACCCAGTTAGTTCCGTCCAGGCAGGCCTCAACCGTCCAGGCGGCCGGCATCCATTTGCCGCCTCGCATGCAGAAGTTGAGCGTCAAAGTCTTGCTGGCAGGGATCTCCTTCACCGGTACGTTGAACAGGAGCGCATCGTTGTCAAACAGACATTTGTATACCCTTACGCGTTTTTTATAAACGTCGAGTTGCGGGAATCCTTCCGGGTATTCATAAGTGGTCGGCCCGTTGTTCCAAGTCCACTCGGCCCAAGCCAAATCGGCGTGTGTCCCGGGATAGATCCGGTGTTTTTCATCCCAGCAGACCGGGTCCGTGGATTCCAAATTGGTCGTCCACTGCAGCGGTTCGTTCATCAGGTCGATGTACTTGTCATCCGCGCCCGGGATCTCGATGAAAAGTTCGCGCTTCTCGCCGCGCTTGAAGGTCGCGGACTTGTCGTAGGAATAAGTGTAGTCGCCGTCCCGCTTGGACACGATGATGGAGAAGCCCCGCTCGAAGGTGCCGGGCACGACGGGGATGTAGTACCAGGCGGCTTCGTCGCGGGAAGCGCTCTCCTGGAAGTTCTCGATGTTGAGGACCATGACCTTCTCACCGGGCGCAACCTTTGTCACGGCCAGCTCCTTCGCATCGATGGCGAAGACGCCGGAGATGGCCTCATCGGCATTGCCGACGAAGCGGACGCGGCTCACGTGGTCGGCGCCCTTGATGGCGAAGGCGATCCAACCCAGCACGTTGCGGAAGGGCAGGTCCAGGGTCTCGCTGGCAGCCACGGCGACGTTCATCCCGTCGGCGAAGGTGCCGGGCTTGGTCAGCGTATAGTTGTCGGGCAGGGTGACTTTGAAAGACCCGTCGGCAAAGGTGGTTTTCGCATCATAAGGATAGATGGCATACCAGGTTCCGGGCGTGGAGACGGTGCTGCTGCCGTCCAGCGTGAAATCACACTGCTTCCCCGCCGCGGAGGCCACGTACTTGTGGTTGGCGTTGTCCTTGTCGAAGACGGAGATGGCGTCGCCCGCGCTCCAGAGCACGCCGAGCTGCTTCTCGTCCAGCGTGGTGCGGGTCTGCCCGTCCTCGGAATAATAAGCCCTGAAAACAGGGGCGTCAGAGCCGGAAAGGGGGCTTTCAGCCGGCTCCACGGTGCATCCCGCCAGCACGCAGGCGACGGAAGCAAGGAGATAAAGAATGCGTTTCATCGTGTGCGGGGTTTTAGTTGAGGGGATCACCGTTAAACAAATCTTCCGTCGAGGAAGTCAGCATCGAGCACTCGGGGGCGAAGTCCGTCACGAGCGCTTCCGGAGCCACGTAGGCCCTGTCGGATTCATTCACAAGCATCATATTCTTGTCGGATTGTTTTCTTTCGCAAAGATAAAAAACAAATGACTTAATAATGAAAAGATTTTACCATTATTCCCTGGCCGGGAGTTATCCTTAGGCAAGTCAAGACTTTTGGGCTTAGACCGTACATTGCTGGTGCTATCTGTTGAGGAATCGAAGTCGGTGAGCGGCATAATATGCCTCTCAAGGTAGTTTCTGTCGTTTACCCCGGGGTAAAAGCCTATCCCAAACGGCATTTGTTGCCCTATATGGGAAGAAGTGCTTTCGTCTGACTTCGATTTAACCAAATATCTCGGATTTCCCGACGGGCCGACGACGTAATCGGCCTTACAGACTCAATAGTGTCGTTCGACCCTTTGTTCAAGGCCTCCCCGAACAACAAAAACACCTCTGCAATCCATAGAGTGTCGTCCGCCTTTCGGGATTCACCCCTGTTTTTTATAAAATATTGATAATCAATAGAATGTAAAATCAGGGTCTGAAATAATAAGACCCTAATTATATAAGTTACTCATTATTAAGCAAGTAGAAAAAACGGGACATAGGCAATTATCTCTCGGCAGGGGACTGACGGAGGCTGTGGGGACGCAGGGGTGCTGCACGCTAGCAAGGGCGGGAAAGCGAGGCCTGACGGAGGAAGCGGTGACGCGAAGCGACACGACGGCGTCTGTTCGACGACCGTTAGACGGCGCGCATGCGACGGCTAAAAGGGAGGATGTCAGCCGTCGAGCGACGGAGGAGGATAGCCGAGCCCGCCCGCAGCGTTGTGCAGCACCCCTGCGTCCCTACAGCCTCCCGCAACCTTCCTCGCCCCCTCGATTCCTTATTCGTTGTATGTCGTGGAATAATGCTCGGGATGCTCGTCCTGCCACTCGTTGACGCCGTCGCGGATGCGGTTGCGGAAGACCAGGATGTCGCTGACCTCCAGACGGCCGCCGTCCGGCAGCGTGACGCTGTACTGCAGCCTGAGCTCCCGCGCCTGCAGGAGCAGGGCTCCGTTGAACTGGCCCGTGCCGGACACGATGCCGTCGGGGGAGGAAACGGTGATCCCGTCGTTCCCGTCGAAAGTCAGCAGCATCTCCCCGGCCTCTCCGGCGACCTTGTCGCTCCGGACGGTCCGCCCGTCCACCGTGGTCAGGCAATAGACGAAGTCGTCGGCCGTCGAGGCCGCCACGTCCGTCTCGGAAAGCACGTTGCCGCCCGCATCCAGCTTCTTGACGTGCGCGGAACGGGTGTAGTAGCCGTAGAACATGTTCTCGCAGCGTACCGCGATGACGGCGAAGTTCTTCTCTTCCGGGATGAAATCGGCATCGGCCGACTCGATGCGGAAGGCGATGGCATAGCCCGGCTCATAGGCGGCCGGATCCGCGATGAGGGCGTCCGTCGCCCGGATCGTGACCGTCGCGGTATGGGCCCCCTTCGCGATTGTGAGGCCCTGCAGGCCTTCCAGCGTATAGTACGCGGAAGGAAGGGGCGTCAGGGCCGTGACGCCCGCCTCGGCGAGCGCCGCCCCCACATAGTCTCCGGATACGGCGCCGATGCCCGACTCGCCGCTCAGGCCGGCGACGGTCCCGGGCGCCGTGACCAGGGCATTGTCGACGGAGACCTTCACGGCCCGGTCCTGCCGGTTTTGCATCACTCCGGCGAGCGCCACGGTGAACTTGAAGGCCTGGTCCTCGCCCACGACGAAGCTGCGCAGGTCCCACTGGTAGGCGGTATAGACCGCGGATTGGTCGTAATCCTTGATATAACTCTCATAGCAGCCGGACAGCAGAAGCAGCGCGGCGATGCAGGAGAGCGGGAATCCCCAAGTATGCATCTTTCTCATATCCATCATCATTTCCAGGCCTCCCATCCTTCGTTTTGCAGGAGCAGGGGCGCGCGGCGCATTTCGCCCGCCGGGATGGGCATCCACAGCGAGGGGAACTGCCGTCGTTCCAGCTCCACGCTTTCATATTGCGGCACCCCGTCCCGGACGGTGATGCGCACCCGGTGAAGCGGGATGTTGATTTCATCGACCGACGCAGCCCAGCGGCGCAGGTCGTGGTAGCGGAAACCTTCGAAGGCGGTCTCCAGCCGCCACTCGTTCCGGACCAGTTCGCGGAAAGGCCGCGCCCCGCCGACGGCGCATTCCTCGAGATAGGGATCGCCCGCGGCGCCCACGCCCGGCACGTTGCCTTCCTGGGGCCGGCAGCGGACGTAGGAAAGCGCCTCCTTGGCGGACAAGCCGTAGCGGGTCGCGTCCAGGGGGCCGACCACCTCGTTGGCGGCTTCCGCAAAGGCCAGGCACAAGTGCGTCCAGCGCAGGAAGAGGATGCTGCGGTACACGGTCTGCACCACGGCGTCGGAGGCGTTCCATCCCGTATACAGATGCTTGCGGATGTAGTAGCCGGTCGGGGACGTGCTGACCAGGCCCGGGGCGTCTTTTCCGCCCTCGGCCGTGTCGAAGACGTACATGACGTCACTTTCGTTGGTGTTGCGTACGACCTGGCTGCCGTCATAAAAGACGGTGGCGTAGAAGCGCGGGTCGCGGCCCTCGTACGGCCGGGCGGGGTCATAGTTGCTCCGAGGGTCCGTGATGGGATAGCCGTTGGCCGCGGGGTAGGCGTCCACCAGTTCCTGGGTGGGACCGTACTGGCCCGACCCGTTGAAGCCCTGAGGATAGAAAACGGTCTCGTAGGTGGCTCCCTGCCAGATTTGGGAGATGTAGAGGGCCTCCGGATCGTTGGGGTCGCACCAGGAGACGGGGCGGGTCAGGGAGAATCCGCCCGTCACCTTCGTGGCGCTTTCCTCGTTCAGTTTGAAGTCGATCACTTCCTTGGCCAGCCGGGCCGCGGCGTCGTAGCGGCTGCGGTCGTCCAGGGGGTTGAAGGCGGGCGAGGCCCAGGTCAGCAGGGCCAGGGCCTTCAGGGCCTTCACGCTGATCCCGTCGAGGCGGCGGTAGCGCACGGCACCGAGCACGGGGATCATTTCCTGTTCCTTGAGGAAGTCGCGGTTGGCCAGGGGCAGGTACTTCAGCGCCGAGTCGCAGTCGGCGAGGATCTGCCGCATGCAGTCGTCGTAGGTGGCGCGGCGGAGCGTGTTATTGTCCGCCTCGGCCGGATCCACGGGCTCGGTGAAGACCGGCACGCCCAGCAGGTCGCCGGCGGTGGAACGCCCGCCGTAGTACTTCAGCAATTCATAGAGGAACCAGGCCCGCAGACCGAAAGCGTCCCCCTGCAGGGCGTTCCGAAGATTCTCGTCGGCCTGGGCGTTGACCATGTAGCGCATGCCGAGGCCCAGGCTCTCGTGCAGGAAGAGGTTGCAGTAGTAGATGCCGGTATAGTTGCGGGTCCACAGGCCCGACAGCGGGTCGTCCGACATCGTCGAGGCGCCGGTGCAGAAGCGCCACATGACGGTGCCGTGGTCCCGCCAGGCCATGTTGTCCGCATAGCCGTCGCAGGCCATGCCGGGCGTGGAGAGGTAGGTGGAGGGCCGCAGGGAATAGGCCTTCTCCACGTAACCCCGGACCAGCGCCGGGTAGTCGGCGTAATTCTCGTCGGTATAGTTGCCGCTCGGGAGCTGGTCCAGGAATCCGTTGCAGGAGACCGGGAGCAGCGCGGCGGCCAGAGAAATGATCATCCAAAGAATCTTTTTCATCGTCATTCCTCCTTAAAATGTCAGTTTGGCGCCCAGCATCACGCCCGTGTAGAAAGGATAGGAGCTGATGCCGGCGGAGATGAACTCGGGATCCATTTCCTTCAGGTTCGTCAGCGTCAGGAGGTTGCTGCCCTTGAGGGACAGGCGGACGCCCTTGACGTGAGCGCCCGGCCGGACGGGCAGGTTGCAGGCCAGCTCGACGCTGCGCAGCTTGAACCAGGAGATGTGCCGCAGCCAGAACGTGGAATTGAGTCCGTTGGTGGCCGAAGCGAGGTAGCTGAGGCGCGGGTAGGCGCCGCCGATGTTGTCCCGGATGAAGACGGAATAATTGGCGTCGCCGCTGCCGCCGCGGAAGTAGTTGCCAGACAGGGAGGTGTCGTAGCCGAACTGTCCCGCGCCGACGAGATTCAGCTCCCAGATGCGCCAGCGCAGGTCCGCGGTGGGGGAGAGTCGCAGTTTGGGGGCCGTATTGCCGACCTCCTTCTGGTCGTTGGCGTCGATCACGCCGTCGTCGTTGAGGTCCCTGTACCTCAGGTCTCCGACCTTCGTGCCGGTCTGGTCGTACTTGGGCAGCGTGGCGATCTGCTCGGGGGTTTCGAACTTGCCGATGCACTCCAAGGCCACGTAGGCGCTGGTGGAGCGGCCGGTCTGTTTCTGCCAAGGGTAGAGGTAATCGTCGCGGACCAGTTTCGTGTACCAGGCGTTCCAGGAGGCGAAGGTCGTGCCGACGGACCAGTCGAATTCCCCGGAGCGTCGGTGGTAGCGCAGGGCGCCCTCGATGCCGCGGGTCAGGGTCTCGGTGGAGTTGTCATACCAGACGATGCCGTTCCAGCCGTAGGAGGGGTTGAAACGGTCCATCGTATTGGAAATCAGGTTCATCCGGCGCAGGCTGAACCACTTGGCTTCCAGTTCCAGGCCGCAGCGCAGGCCCAGGGTGAAGCCCAGGTCCGCCTGCCGGACGACGGGCCAGGTCAGGTCGCGGTTGGCCAGGTGCTGGATCGTCGTGACCGGCACGCTCTGGGTGTCGGAGCCGAACCACTGCCCGTTGGGGGCGGGACCGTAGGTGACGGAGGCTCCGCTTTCGTAGGTACCTTCATACAGGAAATTGGACCCGGTCGGCCAGTATTCGCCCAGCCAGCCCAGCTTGGCCGTGAGCCGCAGGTCGTCGAGCCAGGCCGCGTCGTCGAGCCAAGGCTCCTTCGAAACCACCCAGGCCAGGCCGAAAGCCGGGAAAGCGCGCCAGCGGCCCTCGCGGGCGTATTGCGTGGATCCCGAGTAATTGACGGTCAGGTCGGCGAGATAACGCTCCCGGTAGTTATAGGCGGCGGCTCCGATCGCGGTCACGTAGCGCTCGTAGTAGGTGGAGGCGCTGCGGGAGGTGCTGGACAGGTAGCCCGTGCCGCTCAGGCGCAGCGCGTGCCCGTCCCGCTCCAGGACATATTTCAATTGCGCGTAGGTGGAGAAATCCTGGTAGGTGGAGGTGCCCAGCAGGCTCTTCGCCGAGGCCTTCACGCCCTGGTGGGTCGAGAGGTCCACGATGTCGCCCGCGGGATCCCAGTAATAGGCCAGGTAGTCGTTAGTCTTGCCGCTCTGCAGGGTGTAGTTGCTGAGGAAACTGACCGCGCCCCGGGCGCTCAGGCCCTGGAGCAGCCAGCCCAGGTCGATGTCCAGGTCGGCGCTGAACAAGCCGCTGCGCAGGCGCGTCTGGGTGAATCCGCCGTCGACGATCAGGGCGTAGGGATTGGCCGTGAAGGAGCGGGACACGGCGTAGATCGTGGTGCCCGCCTTGTCGCCGTCGATGTCCGTCTGGCCCTGGCTGATGCCCAGCGCGATGGGGAAGGCCACGGGGATGACGGAATTGGCGGAGAAGATGTTGCCCCGGCTGGAGCGGTTGTAGGCGAGCAAGCCCATGAAGGAGGCCCCGGCCGTGATGTAGCGGTCGATCCGGGCCGTGATGCGGCTCGTCAGGTTGATCTTGTTGTAGTCCATCGGGGGCCCCACCTTGATCAAGTCCCCGTCGTTGAGGCCGTTCAGGGCCAGGTGGTACTTGATGTTGCGGGTGCCGCCGCTTACGTCCAGGCCGACCCGGCTGAGGGGTTTCCAGTTGCGCAGGAGGAAGGAGTTCCAGTCGACGTTGGGATAGCGCCGGTCGTAGGGATTGCCCTGGGCGAAACCGGCGATGGCTTCTTCGCTGTAAAGCTGGGTGTAGCCGGCCGCGGCGCGGGCCTGGTTGTTGAGGCGGGCGTATTCCACGCCGCCGACATATTTGCCCATCCAGTCCACGAAGTCGATGCCCGATTCCACGGAAGCGTGGACCGTGAAGGGCTGGTTCCAGCCCCCGCCCTTGGTGCGGATGTAGAAGGCGCCGTAGGTGGCCCGGGGGCCGTAGAGCGCCTTGTCCACGGCGTCGGACAGGTAGGTGATGGACTCGATCTGGTTGGGATCGAGATAGACCAGGTCCATGGGGACCGGGATGTCGTCGATGAAGCAGGTGGAGGTGGAAACGCCCTTCGATGCCGCGACGGTGGACATCGTGCCACCGCCCCGGGTGATCTCCAGGCCCGGCACCAGGCCGGTCATTCGTCCCCAGATATCGGCGAAGGGTGATTTCTCCAGCGGTTCGGAGCCGATGTTGCGGGCGGAGACGGTCGTGCGCGCGGCGGCTTCCGGTCCCTGCCAGGGCACGGAAACGCGCACGCTGTCCCGCTCCGAGCCCTTGGCGGGAAGGGCGGCGAGCAGGGTCAGAAAGACGAGCAAGGGATGACGAAACTTCTTCATATTCATTGCCATCTTTCATTGTTGACGAAACGGACCAGCTTGTTGGCTTGCTCGTCCGGGAACGGCCACCAGTACATCTGGTCCCGCCAGGTGCACTGGCGGTTGTTCGGGATCGGCCGCCGCTCATAGATGCGGCCGCGCGGGTGGGCGTCGTCCACGGGGCAGGACTGGATGTACATGCCTTCCAGGGTGCGGGTCATGCGCTCCGGGGCGACCTTCCAGCGGCGGATGTCGAAGTAATAGTGGTTGCCCTCGAAGGCCAGCTCGACGTCGCGCTCGTTCCGGATGCGGTCGCGGAAGGCCTCCTTGCTCCCGGTGAAGCGGTCCTGCACCGGCGGCATCCCGGCCCGCGCGCGCACCAGGTTGACGGCCTCCAGGGCGGTCAGGTCCACGCCGCCGGCCTTCCCGTTCGGACCGTAGGCCTCGTTGACGGCCTCGGCGTAATTGAGATAGATCTCCGCGAGGCGGATCAGCGGGTCGATGTGGTAGTAGGCGCTTTCCTTGTCGCCGCGGGCGCCCTTCCAGGACTTGCGGCAGTAGTAGCCGGTGTTGGAATAGCCCTTGCCGTCGTTGGTGCCCCAGGCGATGCCGAATTCGGAGGCCACGCCCGAGATCAGGGTCGAGGGCCAGCTGTCCGTCTCCGGGTCATAATAGATGTTGACAACCCCTTCCACGTAGGGCGTGGTGCTGCCGTCGTGGAGGATGGTCGTCTCGAGGCGCGGGTCGCGGTTGGCGTAAGGATCCTGCTCGTTGTAGTGTCCCGCGGCGACGGCCGCGGCCCGGTCGGCCTCGGTCACCAGCGGGTCGCCCTGCAGGGTTTCGTAGCGGTCCACGAAGTTCTGCGTGGGGCAGAGGCCCGACGCGGCGGAAATGTTGGACTGCGGATAGCAGAAGATGCCCGTGTAGCTCGCGTGGCTGCTGCTGCCGCGGTGGCGGTAGGGCCAGAGCACTTCGTTGGTCAGGGTCTGGTCGTAGAAGATGTCGGTGTACTTCTCCCAGGGAACCAGTTCATATTTCCACTCGAGCGCGGTCTGCAAGGCCAGCGCACAGGCATCGGCGGCCCTTTGCCAGTCGGCGTCGCCCTCTGTGTTATTGAGGGGCGAAGCCGCATAGAGCAGGGCGCGGGCCTTGAAGGCGAGGGCCGTGCAGCCGTTCGGACGCAGGATGTCGGCCGCCGTCAGGTGGCCCGCCACCCCGGGCAGGGCGTCCCGCCGCATCTTGCCGGCCTCCTTGAGGTATTCATACCCCTTCTGGAAGTCCGCGGCGGCCCGCAGGTAGGTCTCATGGGCGCTCAGGCGCTCCAGGTCCCAGTCCTCGTAGTCGGTGCGGTCGATGTAGGGCATCCCGCCGAAGAAGCGGCAGAGCACGAAATGCGCGAAGCCGCGGGCGAAATAGGCCTGGCCGAGCATGTCGGCCTTCTCCTGCGGCTTGGCGTTGGTCATCCGGTCGATGTTCTCGAGGGTGAGGTTGCAGACGCGGATGGACTTGAACATGGCCTTGGCGATGGGCCGGCGGGTGCCGAAGGAGAAGTCGTTGCAGGTCTCCTGGGCCAGGTTGCAGATCTTGATCTCGGCCTGGGGACGCAGCAGTCGGCCGCAGTCTGCCGCGTCGGTCGTGGACGCGAACATGAAACGGCGGTCGTTGAAGTCGACGTACATCGGATAGCCCTCGTGGAGGTTGAGCTTGGCGAGGTCGCTGTCGTTGGACCAGAGTTCGTCGAAGAAGAGCTTGAAGTTCTTGTAGGTGGTGAAGACGTCGTCCTCCGTCAGGCCCAGGTCGGGGCTGACGTCGAGGAAGTTGCAGCCGCAGGGCAGCAGGGCGAGCCCGGCTGTCATCAGAAGGATACGGAAGAATCGTTTCATGGCTGCATAGTTTTAAAAGTCCATCTTCACGCCGAGCTTGACGCTCCGCATGATGGGGTAATAACTGGTCGCAAGGGTGATCTTCTGGGGGCTGCCCTCGATCAGGTCGCTGAGGGTGAAGAGGTTGGTCCCCGTCAGGTTGACGGTGAGGCCGCTCAGGCCCAGCAGGCGTCCGACCTGCTTGTTGTCGAAGCGGTAGGACAGGGAGGCTTCCTTGAGGGTCAGGTAGTCGGACTTGCGCCACGACTGCCCTTCGATCTGCATGGCGTACGCGTCGTTGGAAGAGCCTCCGAGCATCGAATAGGTCTTGTCGTCTATCGACACGGTGGGATGCGCGGCATCGGGATTGTCCGGCCGCCAGTAGTCGAGCTGGGCGACGTGGACCGTCAGGTCCTGCTTCAGGAATTCCTTCCAATAGTAGCGGTTGAAAGAGATGTATTTGCCGCGGGTGCCGTAGAACAGCGCGTGGGCGGAGAAGCCCTTGTAGCCCAGGCCCAGGCTCAGGGATCCCACGCCCGGCGCATAGGCGACGCCCGGGATGGAATGCAAGTCCTGGGTGTTGAGGACGCCGTCGTCGTTGTAGTCCAGCATCTTGAAGGTTCCCGTGTAGAGGCGCTGGACGGTGCCGAGCACATTGGGGTAGCCGTGGATCTCGTCGATGGTTGCGTAATAGCCCGAGTCGATGCGGTCCATGCCCTTGCGGGCGGCCTCGTAGGGCTTGCCGGCATATTTCTGGTACTCGGGCGTGGAGACGGCGTCCTCGTAGTTGAGGACGCGGTTCTCGTTCATGCCGAGCATGCCGCCGATCTCATAGTAGAAGCCGCCGGAGAGGGTCTGGCGGTACTTGAGCTCGACTTCGAAGCCGTGCTTCTTCATCCGGCCGGTGTTGACGTCCTTGGAAGTGATGCCGACCAGGGGCGACTCGACCGGGGTCACGAGCATGTCGCGCCGCTGCTCGTCGAAGAGGTCCACGTTGAGGGTCAGGGCGTCTTTCCACCAGCCCATCTCGATGCCGAGGTCGCGCTTGTGGGCCGTCTCCCAGCGGGCGGTCTCGTTGGCCATCTGGTCTTCGACGATGACCCCGTTGGTCTTGGAGAAGGAGCTGTAATACAGCCACATGGCGCTCGAGGCGTCGCTGCCCACGATGCCGTCGGAGTAGCGCAGCTTCAGCGTACTCCACCACGGCATCGCCTTCTTCCAGGCCTTGTATTTCGAGGGCACGAAACCGAAGGCCAGCGAAGGGAAGAGGCCGAAACGGTTCTTGGGGGAGAACTGTTCGCTGCCGGTGTAGCCTACGTTGGCCTCGAAGAGGTAGATGCCCTTGTAGTCATAGGTGACGCGGCCCACGAGCGCCTCGCTGCGGCGCGGGAAATCCACGCCCGAGATGCCCTGGCGCTGGTTGAAGAGGGCGAGGGCAGTCACGTTGTGGGCGCGGGCGAACTTGCGCGCGAAATTCAGGGACGCCTCCCAGTAGAAGATGACCGAAGTGCCGGTGGCCGCATTGTCCTGGGAGACGGCGTAAGGCGGCTGCACATAGACTTCGGTGCCCTTTTCCGTGCTGCTCCAGGGATTCTCCAGGCCCAGGGCCAGCTTGTTGTAGTCCAGCCAGTAGGTGGGGTAGGACTGCTCGCCGTGCTGGGAGATGCGGGAGAAGGTCGAGGTGAAGGAGACCAGCCCCTTGGCCGACAGGCCCTTCGTCAGGAAGTCCAGTTTCTGGTTGAGGACGAAGTCCGTGTTGAGCTTGTTGGTCGTGGTCTGGGTGAAGTCGCCGGACGAGAGCAGGGTGTAGGGGTTCGGCATGAAGGAGTTGAAGTTCTGGGCCAGGCGCAGTTCGGAGGCCTCCGGGTAGTCCCAGTCGGGGATCTGCTGCAGGACGGAGGCGGGGTAGTAGGCCGGGAACATCGCGGGCGAGGCGCCGTACATGTAGGTGAACAGGG
>JAEEGJ010010495.1_pt1 | contig 24071 bp, 20 predicted proteins | sample 8958761 | NCBI WGS metagenome assembly JAEEGJ01 (sample SAMN16246546, study PRJNA631951) | gut metagenome | biome: gut microbiome; feature: rumen; material: RS-attached | host: Bos | place: Iran: Karaj | collected 2018-10 | reverse complement strand
GCATCCTGAGAAAGGGTGTGGTGGCCTGGGAAGGAGAGTTTGAGGAGGGAGACGTGGTGAACATTCTCATGAGCGAGACCCATGAGCGCCTGGGCAAGGGCACTGCAGGCTGCTCCTTCAGAGATCTGGACAAAGGTACCGAGAAAGTAAACGAAGTGGTGCACAAGGATAACATGGCGGTGAATATCTATGAAGGAATTTAGAGAAGTTACGGACAAGGCCAGGTCGGTGAGGCAGCACGCCTTCGGCCTGGGACTGTTATCATCGGACGAAAAGAACGAGGCTCTCCTTAAGATAGCGGAGGCTCTTCTGGATAACATGGATGGCATCCTCCGGGCCAACCTTGAGGACCAGGCCGCCGCAAAAGATTCAGGCATGAACGACCAGCTTCTGGACAGGCTTAAACTGACCGAGGACAGGATAAGAGGGATGGCCGAAGGAGTGCGCCAGGTGGCGGAACTGGAGGATCCCGTGGGCAGGGTGCTGGAAGAGTACAGCAGGCCCAACGGTCTTTTGATCCGCAAGGTCTCCGTGCCCATGGGTGTCATAGCAATGATCTATGAGGCCAGGCCCAATGTGACTGTGGACGCTGCAGTCCTTGCTTTAAAGGCAGGAAGCGGTATAATCTTAAGGGGAAGCGGAAGCGCTCTCAGGTCCAACAGGAAACTGGTTGAGGTCATGAAGTCTGCCCTCTCTGGATCTGCCATCGATCCCGGATGCCTTGAACTGATAGAGGAGAAGTCCCATGACGCCGTGAACCAGCTGATGCAGCTCACGGAGTATCTGGACCTGATAATACCCAGAGGGGGAGCAGACCTTATCAACAACGTGGTTCAGAACTCCAGGGTCCCCGTGCTGGAGACAGGAGTTGGGAACTGCCACGTTTTCATTGACGAGAGCGCGGACTATGACATGGCTGAAAAGATAGTTTTAAACGCCAAGACCCAGCGGCCTTCGGTGTGCAACGCCTGCGAGAGTCTTTTGATCCACAGGAAGTGGCTGGGAAACGCCGGAAGGCTCATGGAGGCGCTTAAGAAGCACGGAGTGACGGTCCACGCAGATGACTCCATAAGAGAACTGGCCCCGGGACTGGTACCCGCCGGTCCGGAGGACTGGGGCAGGGAGTACCTCAGCATGGATATTTCCGCAGGGACCGTGGACAGTCTTGAGGAGGCCATCGCTCACATCAACAGATACGGTACTCATCACACGGAGTGCATACTCACGGAAGATCAGTCAAGGGCCGAGAGATTCCTTAAGGAGGTGGACGCGGCCTGCGTGAACTGGAACGCATCCACCAGGTTCACCGACGGATTCGAGTTCGGATTCGGCGCGGAGATAGGCATATCCACGCAGAAGATGCACGCCAGAGGACCCCTGGGACTGAGAGAGATAACGTCATATAAGTATATAGTCAGAGGAAACGGACAGACGAGGAATTAGGAAATGATCGAAACACTCAGGACTGCCTTTCTGGGCAGCGGATTCATTGCAAAAGCCATGGTGGCAGGCCTCACGGAGAGCGGGGCGGTGCCTGCGGAGAACATAACCGTGATCAACCCCGGTAACCCGGTGACCGCGGGAGCTCTGTCGGAGCAGTACGGAGTGGTGCAGGGCAGGCCGGAGGACGTGGCTGATGCGGACATAGTATTCTTCTGTGTGAAGCCCCAGAATTTCAGAGACGCCATGGATCAGTACGGGAAGTTTTTCGACAGTGAGAAACTCTACGTCTCGGTGATGGCGGGCATTACCACGGAGACCATGGAAGGGCTGATCCCCGGCGCCAGGGTGGTGAGAGCCATGCCTAACCTGGGACTGTCCATCAAAAAGAGCGCCACGGGCTACGCCCTGGGACGTTTCGCTGGAGAAGAAGACGGAAGGCTTGCGGAGGAACTCTTCGCCCCTCTGGGACTCACCGAGAGGGTGGATGAGAGCCTCATATCGGCGGTCACAGCCCTTTCAGGGTCGGGTCCGGCATATTTCTACCTTCTGACCGATGCGATGACAGAAGCGGCCGTAAGAGACGGCATGGATCGGGAGACGGCGGAGAAACTGGCGCTTCAGACCTTCTTCGGAGCTGCTGAGCTCATGGAGAGGAACGGTGCGTCTGCCAAGGAGATGATATCCCATGTGGCCTCAAAAGGCGGCACCACCGAGGCAGGAGTGAACGCCATGGAGAAGGACGGTTTCCGGGAGACGGTGGAGAAGGGATATCTGGCTGCGAGGAAAAGAAGCGACGAGCTTGGAAAATAAAAGGGGGAACGGGTTTTTTGTGCCTTGAAAAAACGTGCACGATATGTGTTCCCGGACCTAAAAAAAATAGTGCAAAAAAAATAATCGTATGCTATAATGCACTTAAGTATGTTTAGTGACACTATGGAGGTAGAATTAAATGCTACAGTTTGATACTAACGAGAGAAAAGGAGCAGTCATCAAAGTTATCGGCGTAGGCGGAGGCGGATGCAACGCCATCAACCAGATGATCGAGGCCGAACTCAGGGGAATCGATTACATCGCTGTGAACACTGACACCCAGGCTCTCGGCAATGCAGATACAAAGATCCAGATCGGAGAGAAACTTACGAGAGGGCTCGGAGCAGGCGCGAATCCGGAGATCGGTATGCTGGCTGCTGAAGAATCCATCGAGGATATAGTTGCCCACATCGAAGACGCTGACATGGTATTCATCACTGCCGGAATGGGCGGCGGCACAGGAACGGGAGCAGCTCCCGTCATTGCCAAGGCTTCCAAGGCAATGGGCATCCTTACAGTAGGAGTGGTTACCAAGCCGTTTTCTTTCGAAGGCAAGAAGAGAGCCAAGCAGGCTGAACTGGGCGTAGAATACCTGAAGGAATATGTGGACGCTCTCGTAGTGGTCCCCAACGATAAGCTCATCGAGAACAGCTCCAAGACCACATCGATGCTTGAAGCTTTCAAGATGTCTGACGACGTTCTCCGCCAGGGCGTACAGGGCATCGCCGACCTTATCAGGGATGACGCTCTCATCAACGTTGACTTCGCTGACGTCCGCTCAGTCATGACGGACAGAGGAGTTGCTCACATGGGCGTCGGACACGGATTCGGCGAGACAAGAGCTCAGGACGCTGTAAAGGGAGCCGTGGAGAGCCCGTTGCTTGAGACCACCATCGACGGTGCAAAGGCCATCCTGCTCTACATCGTAGGCGGATATGACATCGGAATGATGGAGATCAATGAGATCGCTTCTGAAGTTCAGAAGAGAGCAGACGATGACTGCATCCTGATCTTCGGAGTTTCCAACGAAGAGTCCATGAAGGACGAGATCAAGGTCACCGTCATAGCCACCGGATTCGATGAAGAAGATGACTATGAAGAAGAACCCGTCGTTGCGGCACCCGCACCGGAGCCGAAGCCTGTGACCACAGGTCTGAACAGGACTGACGAGGAGACCAGAATGCCCAAGGAAGCACCTCAGGCAAAGGGACTTGACGAAGTATTCGGCAAGGTTGACGGTCTCAGCGGAACAGAGATCACCCTTCAGGAGCTCCTGGAGAAGAAGAAGAACGAAGAAGAAGGATCAGAGAGATCTGAGTTTGTGATCCCCAGCTTTCTTGAAGAATAACTGAAACCGGAAAACCGGTTTTGAAATGACCGAGCCGGCATAGCCGGCTTTCGGTGTATAATTGAACAAGCCGTTTGAAAGAGATATTATCTGACAAAAACAAAATATTCAGACATGCTCTTGAACTTAAGAAGAAGAAATACCGTGAAAAGTGGAGAGAGTACCTTATAGAGGGGCCGAATCTTCTGGAAGAGGCCCTGAAAGAAGGTATCGAGATCAAAGCTCTCATGGTAAGGCGTGAGGTTGGACCGGAAAGCCCAGACGGCATCGGACCTGCTCTCAGCGAAGTACCGGGGGACAGGATCTTCATGCTGCCCCCTTCTTTGTTCTCTAAGCTGAGCGACACCGTGACTCCCCAGGGCATATTGGGGATAGTCGGAATGAAGGACACCGATCCCTACACCCTGGATCTCAAGGACGGGAACATCATCGTGCTTGACCGGCTGCAGGACCCGGGGAACATCGGTACCATCCTGAGAACTGCGGATGCTGCCGGCTTCAGTCTGGCAGTGTTTTTGAAGGGGACCGCAGATCCGTATTCACCCAAGGCGGTGAGATCCGCCGCAGGGTCGGTCCTGAGGATGCCCGTTGCATTTTTTGAGACAAACGAAGAACTGTCCGCATTTCTTAAGTCTCGGAACAAGAAACTTGCTGTTTCCTACATGACTGCGGAGAAGGCGTATTACGAGGAAGATCTTTCCAGAGACTGCGCCATAGTCGTAGGCAACGAGGGAAACGGCGTCTCACCGGAGCTCATTGAGATGGCGGACTTGAAAATACGTATTCCCATGGCCGGAGATACCGAGAGCCTGAACGCATCCATGGCGGCGGGAATACTGATGTATGAAAGGATAAGAAGCAAGAAATGAAGGAATCGTTACAGGAGATCCTTAACGAAGCGAAGAGGAGACTGGATGAAGCCACGTCCCTGAAGGATGCTGAAGACGTAAGGATAAAGATACTGGGCAAAAAAGGCGATCTGACATCCATCCTCAAATCCATGGGTGGTCTTTCGCCTGAGGAGAGAAAAGAACTGGGCATGGAAGCCAACACGGTGAAGGCCCAGATCGAGCAGATGCTTAAGAACACACAGGAGCAGCTCAAGGCGGCGGCTCAGGAAGCCAGGTTCAAGGCCGAGAAGATCGACGTAACGGAGCCGGGCAAGGAGTTCCACCTGGGAACAGAGCATCCTGTCACGATAACCATCAATGAGATATCAGATGTGTTCAAGTCCATGGGATTCACTCTGACAGAGGGTCCTGAGATCGAGACGGTGTACAACAATTTCGATGCGCTGAACGCAGGCCCCGACCATCCCGCCAGAGACTGGACCGACACTTTCTACATAAACGATCAGGTCCTTCTGAGGACTCAGACATCACCGGTACAGGTAAGGACACTTCAGTCCATGAAGCCTCCCATCAGAGTTTTTGCTCCGGGCAGATGCTTCAGATGCGACACTCCTGACGCCACCCATTCTCCCATGTTCCATCAGGTGGAAGGCCTGGTGGTGGACGAGGGCATAACCATGGCTGACCTCAAGGGCGTTCTGGACACCTTCGCCAAGAAGATGTTCGGATCCGAGACCAGGACCAAGTTCAGACCTCACCACTTCCCCTTCACGGAACCCTCCGCAGAGATGGACGTGTCCTGCTTCAAGTGCGGCGGAAGAGGATGCAGAGTCTGCAAGGGATCCGGCTGGATCGAGATCCTTGGCTGCGGAATGGTCCATCCCTCCGTGCTCAAGGTAGGCGGCATCGACACTGAGAAGTACACGGGCTTCGCCTTCGGACTGGGCGTTGAGCGTGTGGCCATGCTCAAGCATGAGATCGACGACATAAGACTTCTCTATGAGAACGACGTACGTTTCATTGAACAGTTCAAATAGAGAGGAGGCGGCATAAATGATAGTTTCTTTAGAATGGTTAAAAGATTATACGGACGTTAATGTCAGCCCCGAAGTTTTCTGCGACAGGATGATCATGTCAGGATCCAACCTGGAGACCATGGAACTTACAGGCCTGGACATTTCCGGTGTAGTCGTAGGTAAGATAGAAAAGATCGAGAAGCATCCCCATGCAGACAAGCTGGTGGTGCTTCAGGTGAACGTTGGCGACGCAAAGGCATTCGGCAGGGATCCGGAGACCGGACTTCTCCAGATCGTTACAGGCGCCCCCAACGTATATGAGGGAGCATATGTCCCCGTGGCTCTGGATGGGGCGCACATACCGGGACCCCTTCACGGACAGCCGAAGACGGAAGAGGGCGTGGACCTCAAGGCCGGCGAGCTGAGAGGTGTTATGTCCTACGGAATGCTGTGCTCCTTCGGTGAGCTGGGCTATGATGACAAGGTAGTCCCCGTGAACCAGAAGGACGGCATCTGGCTCCTGGATCATGACAGGAAAAACTCCGCAGCCTTCGAGAGCGCTCTGGGCAAGGACGTAGTTGAAGTCATGGGCCTCAGGGACGCAGTGATCGATTTCGAGATCACCCCCAACCGTCCTGACTGCCTGGCCATGATAGGCATGGCCAGGGAAGCTGCAGCCACCTTCGGCACAGAACTGAAGTACCCCGCGATCACCACCGGTGAAGAGGTGGAGGACATCAGCGACTATATCAAGGCTGAGGTCAGATCTGATCTCTGCAAGAGATACACTGCGAGAGTGGTGAAGGACATCAAGGTGGAGGATTCCCCCTGGTGGCTCCAGAAGAGGCTGATCCACGCAGGCATGAGACCCATCAACAACATAGTGGACATCACCAACTTCGTGATGCTGGAATACGGCCAGCCCATGCACGCATTTGACATCGAGACCATTGCGGACCACAGGATCATAGTCGATACTGCGAAGAACGGGGAGAAGTTCGTGACTCTGGACGGAACTGAGAGAACTCTGGACGACAGGATGCTGATGATCAACGACGCCGAGAAGCCCGTGGGCATCGCAGGTGTCATGGGAGGTCTGAACTCTGAGATCACAGAGGACACCAGGACCATCGTAATCGAATCCGCCAACTTCCAGGCCAATTCCGTCAGGACCACAGCCAAGAGGCTTGGTCTTAGGACAGAGGCATCCGGAAGATACGAGAAGGGGATCGACCCCAATCTGGCAGGAACCGCTGCAGACAGAATGTGCCACCTGATCGAGCTCATCGGAGCAGGCACGGTGGTGAAGGGAATGATCGACATCTATCCCGTTCCCGAGGAAGCTGTTCCGGTACACGCAAGAGTTTCCAGGATCAACAAGGTCCTGGGCATCGATATCCCCAGAGAGCAGATGGTATCATACCTCGAATCTCTTGAGATGACTGTGACCGGCGAGGGAGACGACATGTATGTCAGCTATCCTACGGTCAGACAGGACATCAAGATCGAGGAAGACATCGTGGAGGAAGTGGCCAGACTTTACGGCTATGACCAGCTTCCCGTTACCATCCCCAAGGGCAACAACGAAGCATCCCAGTCATATTCCAGGGATATCAGAGACACCATCAGGGAGAGCCTCTGCGCCCTGGGAATGGATGAGATCCAGACATATTCATTCGTAAGCCCCAAGGGAGTGGACAACGTCAGGATAGCTGAGGACTCCTGGGAGAGAGGTTTCGTCAGGATCCTCAATCCTCTGGGAGAGGACACATCTGTCATGAGGACCATACTCATGCCCCAGATGATGGAAGTCCTTGGCAGGAACTACTCCAGAAACATAGACACGGTCAAGGCTTTCGAGATCGGAAACACCTTCATGATGAACTATCTGGAGGAGAACGGGCTTCCCTTCGAAGGATATGATATTTCCTTCGGAATGTACGGAGCAGGGGCAGGCTTCTTCGAACTCAAGGGCATCATCACTGAGATGCTTTATAAACTTGGCATCAGAGATCTTGAATTCGTTCCGGAAACAGAATACGGACCCTATCATCCGGGAAGATGCGCCAGGATCCGCGCCACTCACATGGCTCATCTTGAAAACGGCGACAAGCCCGAAGAGATCGAGATAGGCATCATGGGTGAGGTACATCCGGAAGTCACTGAGAAGTACGGCATCGGAACCAAGACATACGCCGCAGAGCTTGCTCTGGACGGCATCCTTGCTCTGGCCAACACCACCAAGATCTTCAAACCGCTTCCCAAATATCCTGCCATCATCAGAGACATCGCCCTGGTGGTGAAGGAGAGCGAGACGGTTGGAAACATAGAAGCAGTCATAAAGAAGACCGCGGGAGACCTCCTGAAGGATGTGAAACTATTCGACATCTACAGAGGAGTTCCCATTCCTCCGGGAAAGAAGAGCGTCGCCTTCAGCCTGACCTACAGGTCGGATGAGAAGACACTTAAGGATGACGAGGCTGCTGCGGTCCACGCTAAGGTAGTCAAAGCTCTGGCAGAGGAGCTTGGGGCCATCCTTAGAGAGATATAGGTTATCCCTGGTTTAATTGAACTTAAGGAGACATCATGGAAGACAACAAGGTAACAGTCAGGATCTACGGACAGGAATACACAATTTCCGGAGAGAGAGACCCTGAGACAATTCAGGAGATCGCTGCGTACGTAGACGAAAAGATGAGAGAGATCTCAAAATTCACCTCAAGCGCAAGAGCCGGTTCCCTTGCTACGCTGGCCTGCGTCAACATGGCGGACGAAGTGTTCGGCATGAGGGAAGAAGTCGCCAAACTCAGGGAGGAGAAGGAAAGGCTTGAGAACGACACCCAGCACTACATGAAGCTGTGGGACGAAGCCAAGCAGAACTTCATTCAGTACAAGGAAGGCGCATCCAAGGCCGACGAGGACAAGAAGGAGATCGAGGATTACGCTGCCAAGCTGGAGAACAAGGTGAAGGAGTTCGAATCCGCATATTTTGATCTTCAGATGGAAAACATCCAGCTTAAGGACGAGCTTTCAAAGCTCAAAAAAATATGATCAAGGGCCGATAAGGGGAAATGAACAAGAGAGCATCGGACATTCTTGAATACAACAAAATAATAGAGATGCTTTCGGGCGAGGCCTGCTCCCAGATGGCAAAGGAGAGGATCTCAAGATTCAGCCCCCGGACCGATCCAAGAGAAATAAGAGATCTCCTGGAGGAGACTTCGGAAGCGGCGGAAGTTATCGTAAGGAAGGGCCCGCTCCCTCTGGGCGGACTGTACGATACGAAGCCGCTGCTGCTCCGCGCCAGAAAAGGCGGGTCTCTGACCATGAAAGAGCTCCTGATGATCCTGAGGAACATGAAGATAACTGAGGACTGCAGGAACTTTCTCGGAAAGGATCTGCCGGAACTTCCGTCCATCTCAGGAAGAGCGGAAGTCCTGGAGACCTTCCCGTCTCTCAGGGACAGGATAGACCGTTCGATCCTTTCAGAGGATGAGATGGCCGACTCCGCATCACCTGAACTGGCCAGGATCAGAAGGGACATACTCAGGGAGAACGAACAGATAAGAGCCAAACTGAACTCCGTAGTTTTCTCCAAGACGAACCAGCCTTACCTGCAGGACGCCATAATCACCGTGAGAGACGGCAGATACGTGGTACCCGTCAAGGCGGAGCACAGAGGCAAGGTACCCGGGATCGTACACGATCAGTCGGGATCGGGTTCCACGCTTTTCATAGAGCCACAGGCGGTGGTGGAAGCCAACAACCGCCTAAGAGAACTGGAGCTCAGGGAGAAGGCAGAGATCGAGAGGATCCTCATGGAACTCTCAGGTGCTGTGGCCGAGCACTTCAAGGAACTCAACAATAATCAGACCATTCTTACGGATCTGGATGTGATCTTCGCCAAGGGTAAACTGTCCTCCAGAATGAAGGCAGAGGAACCAAAGATAGATGAGGATGGATTCCTTGATCTGAGACAGGCGAGACACCCCTTAATTGACCGTAAGAAGGTGGTTCCCATCAATGTAAGGCTGGGCAGGGATTTCACCACTTTGGTGGTCACAGGGCCTAATACGGGCGGAAAAACGGTGACCCTTAAGACCATGGGACTGCTTTCCATGATGGCGCTGACCGGACTTCACATACCTGCATCCTCGGAGAGCAGGGTGCCGGTGTACAGAGATATTTTCTGCGACATCGGCGACGAACAGTCCATAGAGCAGAGCTTATCCACTTTCTCATCTCACATGAGAAACACAGTGGAATTCCTGGACAAAGCGGGCCTGGGCTCACTGGTCCTTCTGGACGAGCTGGGCGCAGGAACGGATCCCACCGAGGGAGCAGCTCTGGCCATATCCATCCTGGAATCCCTCATGGAAAAGGGTGCGGACGTGGCCGCCACCACCCACTATAACGAGCTCAAAAAATTCGCCATAGACAGGGAGGGCGTGCAGAACGCCTCCATGGAGTTCGACGTGGAGACCCTGAGTCCCACATACAGACTCATCATCGGCACCCCCGGCAAGTCCAACGCTTTTGAGATATCCAGGAAGCTGGGTCTTGATCAGAAGATCATAGACCGGGCGGACAGGCTCAACGAGAGGGGAGACCTGGAGTTCGAGGACGTGCTGTCCAAGATAGAGAACGACAGGAAGACCGCGGAGAACGAAAGGGCGGAAGCCGAGAGGACCCTGAAGGAGATCCAGGAGAAGGAAGCGAAGATCGCAAGAAGGCTTGAGCTTCTGGACAAGCATGAAAACGAGGTGCTTGAGAAGGCCAGACAGAAGGCCAGAGACATCGTTGACGACGCCAACCGCACCGTGGACGAGGTAAGGGAGGAACTCAGGGAACTGGCCAAAGAGGAGAGCCTGGGAGAGCGGAACAAGAAGCTGGATTCCGGCAGGAAGAAGCTTAAGGACGTCAGGAACAAGTACTCCTCTGTGGAGATAAAAGAAGTTAACAATAATCCCGTTTCGGTAAACGAACTCAAGCCCGGAGACCGGGTCAAGCTGGTTTCCGTGGGAGAGATAGCAGAAGTGCTGGAGATACCGTCGGGAGACGGTCCCATCCTTGTACAGGCAGGCCCCATGAAGATGAGGGTGAAGCCTGATGAACTGATGCTTGTGCAGGGAGGCCCCAAAGGCGTCAACGTACCAAAGAAGAGCATCTATGAGAGGCGGACGGGCTCAGGCGGAGGCACTTCGGGCATATACAGGACCAAGGCCATGCAGGTCTCGGCATCCGTCAACGTCATAGGAAAGAACCTTGACGATGCGGTGGAGGACGTGGCTAAGTATCTGGACGACGCCTATGTGGCGGGACTGAAAGAGGTCACAGTCATTCACGGAAGAGGCCAGGGCATACTTCAGAACGGACTGAGAAATCTGTTCAGGACCATGCCGACGGTGGCTTCCTTCAGAAAGGGCAATTACAACGAAGGCGGAGACGGAGTGACCGTAGTCAAGTTCAGGGAGTAGGAGAATGTACATCGTAAGCGCCTGCCTTTTGGGCGAAAACGTGAAGTATTCCGGAGGAAACAACTATTCGGAAGCAGTGTGCAGATTCCTTGAGGACAAGGAGTACTGTCCGGTCTGTCCCGAGGTGGCAGGCGGGCTCAGCGTCCCGAGAACGCCCTGTGAGCGCCTTGACAACAGGGTGATAAATAAACTGGGCGAGGACGTGACCCGTGAATTCCTGGAAGGGGCAAGACTCACCGAAGAAAGTGTTTTGCGACGATATGCCCTGGAAGATATAGAGGGTGCCATCCTCAAGGCGAACAGCCCCTCATGCGGCTACGGGACCATCCATGACGGGACCTTTACGGGGCCCCTCATCGAAAGGGACGGAGTCTTCGGAGAGAGACTGAGGGCCCTTGGGATCAGAGTATATAATGAGAACAATATAACAGAGCTTATAGGAGAAAAGATATGATTAATGTGAAAGAAGAACTGGCCAAGCTCCTGAAGGAACAGGTGGCTGACCTTACAGTCGAAGAGATCGCGGGAATGATCGAAGTTCCCCAGAACAGCGAGATGGGAGATTATTCCTTCCCCTGCTTCAGACTGGCCAAGGTCCTGAGAAAGGCTCCGCCCCTCATCGCGAAGGGCATTGCCGACGGCCTTGCGGGAAACCCCATGTTCGAGAAGGTGGAGCAGGTCAACGCCTACGTAAACATGTTCATAGCCAAGGAGCCCTTCATCAGTGAAGTGGTGGAAGAAGCCATGGCAAAGGGTGATGATTACGGCAAGTCCAACGTGGGACAGGGCAGACCCGAGATCGTGGAGTTCTCATCTCCCAACATCGCCAAGCCTTTCCACATCGGTCATATCAGATCCACCGTCATCGGAAACTCCATCAACCTGATCCATCAGGCCATGGGCTTCCACGTCATCAGGATCAACCATCTGGGCGACTACGGCACACAGTTCGGCAAGATGATCGTGGCCTTCCGTCACTGGGGAAACGAGGAGGATGTAAGGAACAATCCCATTCCGACCCTGCTTTCCTACTACACCAAGTTCCACGTAGAAGCGGAGAAGGATCCCTCATTGAACGATGAGGCAAGAGAGACCTTCGCAAGGCTGGAGCACGGCGAAGAAGAGGAGACCAGACTGTGGCAGTGGTTCAGAGACGAGTCTCTGAAGGAATTCAACAGGGTATATAAACTTCTGGGCATAGAGTACGACTCCTACGCCGGAGAATCCTTCTATTCCGACAAGATGCCCGCAGTGGTGGAGGAACTTAAGGAAAAGAACCTGCTCAAGGAATCCCAGGGCGCTGAGATCGTGGATCTGGAGCCCTACGGACTTACACCGGCTCCCATCCTCAAATCCGACGGATCCACTCTGTACATCACCCGTGACCTTGCCTGCGCAAAATACCGCAAGGCCACATACGATTTCTACAAGAACATCTACGTGGTGGCTTCCCAGCAGAACCTGCACTTCCAGCAGCTCAAGAAGATCCTGGAACTCATGGGCTATGAATGGTCCAAGGACATCGTCCACGTTCCCTTCGGACTTGTCAGCCTCGAAGAGGGCACCATGTCCACAAGAGAAGGCCGAGTGGTCTTCCTTGAAGACGTGCTGAACCGCGCCATCGACGAGACCAGGGACATCATCAGGGAAAAGGGCGTAGCCACAGACAACATCGAAGAGATCGCGAAGCAGGTAGGCGTTGGAGCCGTGGTATTCAACGAGCTTTCCAACAACAGGATCAAGGACTATGTGTTCAACTGGAAGCAGGTCCTGGACTTCAACGGCGAGACCGGTCCCTACGTTCAGTACACCTACGCCAGATGCGCATCAGTTCTCCGCAACGCCGGAGAGGATGCCAACGACCTGACAGGCTTCGATCCCCAGTACCTGAAAGAGGGTTCTGCCTACACACTGGTCAAGGAGATCTACGCGCTCACAGACGTGATCATCGAGGCGGGAACCAAGTACGAGCCTTCCATCCTCACCAGACACATAGTGGACATGGCTCAGGCCTTCAACAAGTTCTATCATGATGAGCATATCCTGACCGATAACAAGGAGGAGAGAAAGGCCAAGCTGGCCCTGACCTCCGCGGCCAAGACAGCCATCAAAAACGGCCTGAAGCTTCTGGGAATGGAAGCACCCGAGAGAATGTAATAATAACAAGGAGATCCCTGAAAGGGCAGGATGTCCGGAAGGGGATCTTTTGCGCAGGGAATACTTAGATGAGATACATCGGAGACATTTACAGACCGCCCAGTGAGGCCTACAGCCTGCTTCTGCAGGTCACCGTGGGATGCTCACACAACAAGTGCGAGTTCTGCAGCATGTACAAACGCAAAAAATTCAGACTGAGACCCATGGAGGACGTTCTGGAGGATCTGGAGTGGGCAAGAGCCCATTACAGGAGGATCGGGAGGATCTTTCTCTGCGACGGGGATGCTTTGTGCCTGTCGAACAACAAGCTTCTGACGGTGCTGGATAAGATCAGGGAACTCTTCCCGGAGATCGAGAGGGTCACATCCTACGGCAGGGCCACGGACGCTCTCAGGAAGACCGACGAGGAACTTCAGGAACTCAGGGAGCACGGCCTCACCATGATCTATCTCGGCGCGGAGTCGGGCTCTGAAAAAGTTCTTGAGATGATGAACAAGGGCGAGACCAGGCAGCAGATCATCGACGGCGTTCAGAGACTTGAGCGTAACGGCATCAAGACTTCGGTCACATTTATATCTGGTCTGGGCGGACCGGAGCTCATGGAGGAGCATGCGGTGGAGTCCGGAAAGATGATCGCCGAAATGAACGCTTCCTACGTCAGTTTCCTGACCCTCATGCTGGAGTATCCTGCGCCGCTTCTTGAGAAATATCAGTCAGGAGAGTTCAAACTCCTGACCGCCGAAGAAGTCCTGAAGGAAGCAGCCATCATGCTGGATTACGCGAGACCCGAGAAACCCTGCGTGTTCAGATCCAATCACGCTTCCAACTACGTGTCCCTGAAGGGCGACCTTCCCAGGGACAACGACAGGATGATAGCCGCCCTGAACAGGGCCATGGCAGATACAGAACTGATCAAAGACGAAAGGTTCCGCAGATTATGAAGATCCTGCTAAGCACCCTGAATTCCCAGTACGTCCATTCCAACCTGGCGATCCGCTATCTCTACACGGTGATCGTCAACGAGGACGTGGAATGTGACATGAGAGAGTTCAGCATCAACAATGACCTGAACTACATATTCAACGAGATCGTGAGAGCAAACTATGATATAGTTTGCTTTTCCTGCTACTTGTGGAACATCGAGGAGACGGTGAAACTCTGCTCGGACCTCAGAAAGGCCAAGCCCGGGCTCAAGATCATAATCGGAGGACCGGAGGTCAGCTTCGACGCGGTGGATTTCATGGAGACCAACCCCTGGGCGGATTTTTTGATCTCCGGGGAGGGGGAGTATCCATTCTTCAGACTGATTCAGATCCTGACAGGCAAAAAACTGAGCCCGGAGCTCTCCTTCGAGGAAGAGCTCAGCACCGTGCCCGGCCTGACATACCGTTCCAGAGGAATGATATTCGTAAACGACGTGATCGAGCCTCTGGATTTCAACACGATCCCGTTCCCGTACTCAGTGCTGGAACCTGAAAAGGACAAGGTGGTCTACTACGAGTCCAGCCGCGGATGCCCCTTCAGATGCTCCTACTGCCTGTCATCCATCGACAAGACAGTCAGGGCGCTGGACATCTCCAGAGTGGAGCAGGAACTGAGATACTTCCTGTTCAAAGACCTGATGCAGGTGAAGTTCATAGACCGCACCTTCAACTACGACAAGGAGAGAGCGTACAGGATATTAAGGTACATTATAGGAAACGACAACAGAGTCACTAATTTCCATTTTGAGCTCTGCGGAGACCTTCTTGATGACCAGACCATAAAACTGATAAAAACCGCCAGAAAGGGCCTTTTTCAGTTCGAGATAGGCATCCAGTCCATGAACCCCGATACCCTCAGAGCCTGCCACCGCTCTGAGAACGTATATCCGGTTCTCTACAACACCGGACGCCTCATTGAGGGCGGCAACTGCCACGTACACATCGATCTCATAGCAGGTCTTCCCCTGGAGACCATGGAGACATTCGAGAGGGGCTTCGACAAGGCATACGCGCTCAAGGCAGACGCCTTCCAGATGGGTTTCCTCAAGGTCCTCAAGGGTACGGTCATGGAAGAGGAGGCTGCGAAGTACGGCATAGTCTACAGAGACCACGCCCCCTACGAGGTGGTGTCCACCAGAGACATGAGCGCAGAAGATCTGGTGCTCCTCAAGGAGATCGACAGAATGCTGGACACCTACTATAACAGAGGCGGCTTCACCAACACTCTGAACTTCTTCATGTCTGAGACGACCCCGTTCAAGTTCTACAAGGGTCTTGCAGAATTCTATTATGACGGAGGCTACCAGAACAGGGAGCGCAGGAAGGAAGACCAGTACCGTATACTTTACGCCTACGCCAGGGAGCTTGAGAAGAGAGGCGAGCTGGAGAACGGCGCTGCGGAAGCCATGAAGACACTGGACATGGACCTGAGAGGCGCCATGGACGACATCAACTACAATAGATTCAACAAAAAAGGTTGGGAGATCAAAAGATAATGGATCTGAACAGAACAGACAGAATAGGAGAACTGCTTACGGACTACCTGAAGGACTTCCTCTTCGACGAGCTCAGCGAGGACTACCTTAAAAAGGCAGGGGTCTATGATATTTTGAAAGACGTGCCGGTACCCATCAGAAGAACTGAGATGACCGGACTCACCGTGCTCAAGATCGCGCTGAACATGGCCTTCGTCATCGGCTGCGACCCGAACTTCAAGTACAGGGACAACTACGTACAGTACATCCTTAAGAACTTCGACAAAAGATTCAGCGACGGGCTTCTGGCCCAGGGCATGGACAGGGCAGAAAAGGGAGGCTTCGAAGAATCAGTCATAGATTTCAGGGCAGCCATCCTGGTGGACCCGGACAACGCCAAGGCCTACTACTGCTACGGAAGAGGACTGAAGGACTGCTACGAAAAACTTTTGAGCGACGAGCAGGACCTGACCTCCGGCGTCCGCTATTCCTCAGAGACCGAGGACAAGGCAGGCCGCTACAAGGCCGAGTCTCTCGAGGCTTTCGAGGTGGCTACCATCAAGGATCCCGACATGGCAGACGCCTACTACTACCTGGGGTACGCCTACCTCAACATGGGACTTTACGTCAAGGCCAAACTAACATGGGAGACCTACGTGAAGCTCAGCCGAGGCGAGGCATATGAGAAACTGTCAGACAAGGCAAAACGCAGCGTGGACGACTCCGTGAAGGAGATCCGCCAGAGACTGGAACAGCTGGAGGAACCCGTCAAGATAGAGGAAGGATACAACATGATCCTCTCCGGCAAATTCGAAGACGGCATCAGAAAACTCAGACCCTACACTGAGACTGAGTTCAAAAGCTGGTGGCCCCTCTGGTTCTACCTGGGGACTGCCTACAGAGAACTGGCCCAGCAGAGCAGGGACGAACTCCTCAAAGCCGAGCCCGGCGCTGACCCCTCAAAAGATGAGGTGGTCGCCGCCGCATCCGAAGAGGCAGTCAAATGTTATCTCGAGGTACTGAAATTGAGCCCCTCCAACAAAGACGCCATGGAAGAGCTGGTCAAACTGTACAGATTCCTTGGGAACGAGGAAAAAGTCCGGAAATATGAGACCAAACTCAAGATCGTAGCTGAGAACGCAGAAGCCGACCGTGAACAGATGCGGAATCAGATGCAGAGAAATGCAGGCATCGCGAAACCAAATAAAATGAACTGATCGTCAAAGACCCGCTGAGGCGGGTCTTTTTGCGTGGGTGGGGCTGGTTTTTTGCACATGGATCGTATACGATTTCGGCATATTGCGCAGTATCAGCTGTTGATATAAGATAACAAAACATGATGGTTGCATCAGTTTACTAGTAAAAGTGATGAACCGCTTTTTCACTAGTAAATTTTGAAGAGATATTACTAGTGAAAAGTTAAATATCAAAAAACACTAGTAATGAAAAGGGGCTCTTTACTAGTAAGATGCTGATTTCGCAAAAACACTAGTAATAATTGGCAGCGTCATTACTAGTGAATCTGAAAACTTAACAATTTAATAGTAAGCCATTGAAAATAATTACTAGTGAAATAGTCCAAATGAAAAAACGCTAGTAATTGGCACATAAATATTACTAGTGAAAATAAGATTCAGAGAATTCACTAGTAAAGGGGAGGGAAGATGAGATTATCACTTAATAATATGCGGCATAGAGCTGACATTTTGAGAAAGTACATATCCGATGCGGAGTCGGAATTGCCGGATAAGCCGGGACAGCGGATGAGAATCGGTGCGAGCCATGGAAAAATCCAGTATTTCACAGTCGGAGAAGGCGGTAAACTGTATATGATACCTAAAAACAATTTAGAGACTGCGAGACTTCTTGCCCAGCGAGATTATGATGAGCTGACCATGAAGCGCGCGAAAATAGAATTGAAGCGTCTGGAAGCTATGATGAATGTTTACGAACATGGTATCGCTGAGGACGTCTTTGACAAACTGCCGGCTGCACGCCGATCACTGGTCACGCCCATCATGATCCCGGATGACGAGTTCGTCAGGCAGTGGCTGGCGCAGCAATATGAAGGGCCGGGTTTCATGGATGGAGCCCCGGAGTTCTACACGGAAAGCGGGCTAAGGGTCAGGTCCAAGTCGGAGATCGCAATAGTCAACAAATATGAAACACTTGACATCCCGATGCTGTATGAGAAACCGATATTTCTGAAAGGATGGGGCGTGGTGTATACGGATTTTTCGCTGCTTAATGTGAGGCTGCGGAAGGAGTTCAAGCACGAGCATTTTGGGATGATGGATGATCCGGACTATGCGGAGGAGAACATCGCCAAGATCCACGCGTACGAGAAGAACGGCTATCTGCCGGGAAAGAATTTCATTGCTACGTTCGAAACGAAAAGCAAACCTTTCGACGTCAGGATCATAGATGAGATCGCAAAACAGTTTCTGCTGTAACAAAAGGGTTTTTGAATAAAAAAACCCTTGACATGGACGATGGTCTTGTATATAATACCATTTGTCGCCGAACGAGGCGACATTATTCCGGAGTAGCTCAATGGCGGAGCAGGCGGCTGTTAACCGCAAGGTTGTGAGTTCGAGTCTCACCCCCGGAGCCATTTTTTCCGCAGACTGCACATCGCAGTTTGCGGAAATTTTTGCCAGATGGCACGGCATGCATATCCTGCCGGAGTGGCGGAATTGGCAGACGCACGGGACTTAAAATCCCGCGATCCTTACCGATCGTACCGGTTCGACCCCGGTCTCCGGCACCAGCATAGTCTGTCACAATTTGATATCGCGGGGTAGAGCAATTGGTAGCTCGTCGGGCTCATAACCCGGAGGTCGCAGGTTCAAATCCTGTCCCCGCAACCACGAAATTGAAACCGGTCCTTGTGACCGGTTTTTGCTGTAATAATCAACAAAAAGATATGGGCCAACGATCGCCCGTGATGTGATATAATACTACCGGACAGAGGTTTTCAATGAGCAGTATTTTTTCACATCATGAAGGTGATCCCATTGCGAAGGACGAGAAGAAGGTCGAGTATCTGGAACTGATCTACGACCTTATTTTCGTGTATGTGATCGGGCGCAACAACTCCCTTCTTCACAATGTGGAGGACGGATTCGTGCCGGTCACGGTTTTCCTGGCATACGTGCTTGGAAGTCTGGCCATAATCCAGATCTGGAATTTCTCAACTTTTTACATCAACATGCACGGCAGGAACAGCCTGAGGGATCATGTTTTCCTCTTCATCAACATGTACCTGCTTTACTATATCGGCGAGGGCACGAGACTGCACTGGGAGACCTTCCAGAACCAGTACCACATCGCCTGGGCACTGATCCTCATCAACATCGGAGTGCAGTACGCCATCGAGCTTAAGAACCACTGGGGAGAACCGGTGGAGGGCAGGTCCACCAGAAACATGATGATAATCCTCTTCGGGGAGGCCTTGCTGATCCTGGCCTGCATCCCGCTGTATAATAAGACAGGGGTTCAGCTTGCAGCCATACCCATCCTTTACGGCATCATTCTGACCAGAGTGCTGAACGACGGATCGAGGGCGGAACTCATAGATTTCCCGCATCTCACTGAGCGGGCCATGCTGTATGTGGTGTTCACCTTCGGCGAGATGATCATCGTCATAGCCTCGTATTTTGAGGGAGAATTCACTCTGAATTCGGTGTACTTCTCGCTGTTGTGCTTTCTGATAGTGGTGGGACTTTTCCTCTGCTACGAGCTGCTTTATGACAGGATAATCGACCGTGAGATGAAGACAACGGGCATCAGCTACATGATAATCCACCTGTTCCTGATATTCGCACTGAACTGCATAACCACGTCCCTGGAGTTCATGCGGGATACCGAGGTGGCGCTGTGGCCCAAGATCCTGTTCCTCACAGCTTCCTTCGTGATCTGCTTCGTCTGCATGATCGCCCTGCAGCTTTACGCAAAAAACGGTGTCGGGCTCTGCCGCCGTTACGTCGGGTCGATGGTGGTGATCACGGCAGTTTTTGTCGGTCTGATGATCGTCTTCAGAGAAAACATGAGAGTTAACATCCTTGTATCTGTGCTGTACGTAGCGTCAATGTTCCTTAGGATATACCGTTACAGCAGGGTGGCGCAGATCGCTGATAATTTGTGATATCATATCGTTACTATGAATGAACCAAACAGGACAACTGCACAAAACCCTCTTGGCTCGGCACCGCTCGTTCCGCTTATAGCCAGGTTTGCCATACCTTCGATCATAAGCATGCTTGTTGGCGCGGCCTACAACATCACTGACCAGATCTTCATCGGTCACGTGGTGGGGATGCTGGGGAACGCTGCGACCAATGTGACTTTCCCCACCATGACCTTTACCACTGCCATGAGCATGCTGGTGGGCATAGGGACGGCGGCCAACTTCAGCATGAATCAGGGGGCAGGGAAGATGGAGGAAGCCCGGAAGCACGTGCACACAGGACTTGCCACGGTGGTGATACTGGGAGTGCTGACGGGGCTTTTTGTGTTCCTCTTCAGGAGTCAGATCATAGTGCTCTGCGGCGCTGAGAGAAGCGGGAATGTTTTCCCGTATGCCTACCAGTACCTGTCCATAACGGCTCTGGGCCTGCCATTCCACATAATCACCCATACGTCATCCATGCTGATCAGGGCTGACGGCAAGCCCACCTATTCCATGCTCTGCACCACCACGGGCGTGATCATAAACGTCTTCCTGGACTGGCTGTTCATGTTCCCGCTGGGCATGGGGATACGAGGGGCGGCCATCGCCACGGTGATCGGGCAGTTCGTCAGTTTCATAATGGCTGTAACTTACTATCCGCATTTCAGAGCCTTTGACATCCGGTTCCGTGATCTCGGGATCAGCCCACATCATCTCTGGCTCAACATCCAGGCTGGAACGCCTAACTTCATCAGTCACATACTGATGATGAGCACCAATATCGTTCTCAACAACATGCTGGCCACCTACGGGGCCCTGTCAGTATACGGATCGGACATACCTCTTGCAGTTTCCGGAATAGCCCAGAAGACATCCATGATAATGATCTCATTTGCGGTAGGCATAGCCCAGGGCTGCCAGCCCATCTGGGGCTTCAACCTGGGCGCAAAAAACTATGCTCGGGTCAGGGGCGCATTCTGGAGAGCATTCGCGGCTGCTTTCACTGTGGGGCTTATCTTTTTCTTCGCCCTCCAGCTGTTCCCGAGGGAGATCATCTCCATATTCGGAACGGGATCTGATCTGTATTTTGAATTCGCAGAGAAATATCTCAAGATATACATGATGCTGGTGTTCTTCCAGAACATCCAGCCCATAGCCATAAACTACTTTTCAGCTACCGGAAATCACAGGCTTGGGACCATTGTATCGCTTTCAAGGCAGGGGCTCTGCCTCATTCCTCTTCTGGTGATAATGCCTAAGTTCATGGGGATCGACGGAGTGCTCTGGGCAAGCCCCATAGCTGACCTCATAGCCTTCGTGCTGTCCATGTCCATGGTCCTTGTGACGTTCAGGAGATACAGGGAGTAGATCAGAAAGAACTCGCAGAAATCTGGATGTTTGGGTGGCAACATCACAATAACGAAAAAAGGCCAGGGCATCAACCCTGGCCTTCACCGTTATTTGAATTTGTCGCAGTATGAAGGATCAGCATCAACAAATGAAGCAGTGTCCATCGTAGACTCCAGCCAGTTTCTAAAGTATTCAATATTGGATTCCTCGCCTTCGTCAAATAACTTGACATTGTACCCGGCTGCGACAAGATCGTCATGAAGATTTATAAGTTGCGTAAACTGCTTACAATTACCGGAAAAATTACAGGAAAAAACAAAATCATCATTGAGAATATCGTTCTTAATGTCTGAGATTGAATCCCTTCTGTACTTTTTAATAATTGAGATAAGTGATGCTGGTACGCTTTCCGTTTTGATTTTCAAGCCCGCTAAATCTTCTAAGTTAATATTTGTCATGTGTTTTCACTCCTTAAAAACTAGTAATATGTCTTATCATTTCACCTGGTTTGCTGTTCTTAAAATTACCCCCGTGCCATCCATATAGATGCTCTTCAAACGTGGCTGGGTAGATTACTTCATGCCTGTTAGCTAAATGCGGATATTTATTAACACTGTATGTGTGATGACCTTGTATTGTTCTTCCATGATACTTTGGCTTTCGACCAGCAAGGATATCTTGTCTCTGTTCGGTTGTCCAGCTTCTCGTTGTAGGAAGGGATTGGAGTAATCGCTTTCTTTCCTGCCTCCAAAATCGGTCTACGGCTTGTTTTCGTCGATCATTTAAGCGTTTAGTCATTTCGTAATTCTTGTACTCTTTCATTGTAGCACTTCTGTTGGCGATTTTCTCTTTTATTTTGGTCATTTGACTTTGGGATAGGTATTTTTTCCTAAGAATTGGATGTTCCGTGGTGTCCAATCCTTTTACTCTTTCGGAAATGATGTCATCTGCATTTTTGCGCGAAACAATGAAGCCTGATAATGCATTACCATAAAAAGCCTTATGACCACTGGTTCCAGAAAAGTGATGGCTTATAGTTTTACTCATTTTTTATACCCCCTTTAAAGCTTAAAGAAGTTTTGCTAGGGAAGGTGATGATTCGGATACCTTGTTTTTCCGCTTCTCTAAAGACAGCATATTTTGATGAGCCGTAAACGATTATTATAGGTGGCTTAATGACTTCTATCATTCGCCTAAAACCATTATCGAAGAGATCTCGGTTCACCAGTTCCCTGATACCACTTGCAACGGTTCCTATGGCTACTGTTTCTCCAACAGGGATTCCATCAAAACAATAATTCCAGCTATCCTCGTACCCCCACCGAACGTTATGTATAAATGGTATTCCTTGATCGGACATATAAGCTCCATAGGATCGCATACGATAAGTGTTGTACTGTTTCACATAGATAGGAAAATCAATGTTGGTCGAAAAATCCGGGGTGATAATTCCGTCAAAATGACCGATTATATCCAAGACTTTTTCTGGAAATGTCCAGATGTTCTCCCTTTTGCTATCAAACTTGCAGTCATCCAAGTAGAAATGAATAAAAGCGTTCTCGTGAAAGCCAGGCTCATTTCGAAGCTTTCTTTTAAAAAGGTTCTTTGCGACATCATATGACACAAGTTTTTTGGGGATATTTTTAGTGCCGTATGATATAGGGAGATCGTTTTCAGTGAACTCCGCATTTTGAACCATAAAGGCATTCCATACATCTTTTGATCCATTACGGGGATTCCCGCTTATTGTAATTCTCTTCATACTTTTACCTCCTAATCGTTAACAGAGAATTAGTGACATCATTTATTACGAATGATGGCTGAATTGTATAAGTTGGGTTTGGCGAAAATATCCCAGTTTGCGACACTTAGAGATTTTTTTCTTACAAAGTGGTAAAATAGAATTAGGAGGGAGAAATATGAAGTTTAACGAATATATACAGTTTTTGCATAATTATCTTGGATCAGATATGAACAGGGCGGATTATGTGTTGTATATTACGAGTCTGTTCATCAAAGATCCGGAAACAGAATTTGAGGAATATGAAGACGAAAACGATTCATATAATCCTCTATCCGGCAGCATAAGAAAACTTGAACGTATATATGCTGGCGATAAGACGCATCCTTTGCCTAAGAAAGATGCCAGAAAGCTAAGGGCCAAGTATGACAGCTCAAAGTTTAATGAGGAGATGCTTGCGTTAAGTTCTGAAAGAGTAAAGGTCATAGTCGAAGAACTGAGAGAAATGGGGGTTTCCGCGAATAAGAGCAATTATCATAAAAAATGCGCAGATATCTACTATCATTTTTTAAACTGTCTGTCTGAAGGAATAAAAGAAATAGGAGATTTGACAGCTGTAAAAAAAGAAAAAAAGATGACCGGGTGTGAACATAATGGTACTTGTGACAAGGGACAGTATGCGGATAATCGTGTCGATGAATCGATACAGATAGAAGCGAAAACATTTTATAAAGAGCATGAAAACGAGATTGGACTAATGCCTCTTTGCATAACAGCAGATAAACTGCACCCAAAACATGGGAATCACAGAAAGATGTATAATGATTATGCGTTGCAGAAAGAAGTTGTGAAAAAAGAGATATGTAAACTGACCCAAAATGATGACATTTTTTTAGTAAACAGATGGATGAATGATGCGATTGAGCATTTTGATGCAAGGATATTTGAACTGGAATTGACAACTCGGCACTTTTTGTATGATGGAGGCAAATATTTTTACAGAGCGATAGAGGTTTATGGAAATGAACCCATTATTGTTTATGATCCACAGATTTTTAAGTCTCAGCACAAGAGACCTGTATACAAAAAAGACGACGAGAGGTATATTTCCTTATCAGGATATATGGCAGAATATCTATTCGATAGGGAGCCACGAGGGGAATATGTTCCACCATGGGATTGGCTATGGGAAGCCTATGATCTGGAAAGAGCCCCACAATCGGTAGTGACGAATATGGTGTGCATTTTT
>JAEEGJ010010493.1_pt1 | contig 24071 bp, 27 predicted proteins | sample 8958761 | NCBI WGS metagenome assembly JAEEGJ01 (sample SAMN16246546, study PRJNA631951) | gut metagenome | biome: gut microbiome; feature: rumen; material: RS-attached | host: Bos | place: Iran: Karaj | collected 2018-10 | reverse complement strand
CGGGGTAAGGGGAAGGTGTCTGCATACAAGTCATGTCAAGTGATTCTAAGCCCAGAGTCAGACAGAATCGTCACAAGCAAGGGCTAAATCAGACACGCGAAAAATTATCTGCGGATTTTAGGTATATCTAGCAGTATTATTGAGAAGAATCTGACAGGCAAGAGGAATTCCCTACAGAGATTTAGGGGAAATCTCCCTTCACTTTAGGATATATCCTTTGCAAATCAGCCGAAAAATGCCGTACTTTGCACCGTGAACAAGAAACAAAAAGTATAACTCTTTAAAAATAGGAGATAAAGATATGAAGAAGATGATGATCCTGGCAATGATGATGGTCATGACTATCTCTGCCAACGCTATGAGCTATAACGCAGCAAAGAACGAGGCCCTCTTCCTCTCTGACAAGATGGCTTACGAGCTCAACCTCACCGCTGCACAGTATGAGGCTGTCTATGAGATCAATCTCGACTACCTGATGAGCCTGAACGGACACGCTGATGTCTTCGGCATCTGGTGGGATCGCCGTAACGCAGACCTCCGCTATGTCCTGAACAGCTGGCAGTTCGACAAGTATGTGGCACTCTCCCACTTCTATCGCCCTGTAGCTTGGAAGGCTGGTGGATGGACATTCGCAGTTTACTCTCACTATGGCAGAGACCGTTTCTTCCATGCACATCCGAAGGTATTCGTGAGCTATAAGGGTGGTCACAATAAGGTTCATGGCTCACACTATGCTCACATGCACAAGCCCGCACCTTCTGCTCCTGCAATGGGACATGGTAATGCTCCGATGCATGACAAGGGCGCAAGAGTGATGAACGAAAAGGGACACATGGGCAACCACAACATGGGGAACCATAACAATGCTCATAGGACTCCGAATCGCGAAGTTGCAATGAACACTCGTACCAATCGTAGTGGTTCCGGCCACTTCGGAGGTAGCCGCTAAGGTTGTTCCATTAGCTCTATCATATGCCTCGCAAGAGGACTCTGGGGGACTTCAGCAATGAAGTTCCCTTATTTTGTGCAATAGCCCCTTGAAGACTCTTAAAAAATGTAAATCGGCTTTTTTAGGCTTATATTTAATTATAATTTTAACAGGGGTATACCCCTGTATTTTAATATATAAATTTTATAATTAAATAACTGAGTATCAGCAAGTTAAAAATGTTTAGCGGAGTACGCTTTTCTGCTCTAAAATTTTGGTTTGAGCGCAAAAACGTTCTATCTTTGCACTCACAAATCTAACATCGTACTCATATGGAAAAGTTTCTTTTAGACCCTAAAGCTCCAGGAGCATTTTCTCCTGATGTTATGCACAAAGTTGTATTAAACGGTATTGATTTTGAGCTCCCAGAAAACATTTGGGATGCTATTGACGATGCATTTGGTAATTACTGGAATATCGAAGTTGGCTATGGAGGCTGGCCAGATCTCAATTCTGCAGTAAGTTCTATCTCTAATTGGTTGCAAAACGAACACATTATCTTTTCCATTGATAAAATTGTAACCATAGTTAATATTATGTTCGACTGGATAGAACAAGTTCCTGGAGCTATTCTTGATGATGATGTAGTTGTTATTCCTCATAGCTACGAGGCTGCAGAGAAAATGCGTCAAGAAATAAAAAAGCAAGAGCGTCATCTTAAGGATTTATTGCCAAGTATATCAGGTATTTCTGTCGATAACTTTAATGATTCCATGACGAATTATGTGTATATCTCCGATAAATTGAAAGAGTTCTATCCCAGAACCTATTCACGGCTTACCAAGTTGTTCAATGAGATGGGAATTGAATGGGGGGAGATAGAAGGAACCAAAGACATATGGATTCGTGACTACATGCCCATTCAGATATCTGAAGACCGTTTCATCGTTTACAATTACAATCCTGACTACCTGAAAGAATCAGGAGAAGAATATCTCACGGATTCACGTGCCATAGCCGATGGGATTCTTAATCATTTCAGTATGAGTCATTATGATATAATACTGGATGGCGGAAACGTAGTTACGTGTGCAGGACATTTGGTTCTCACGGATAAGGTGTTTCAAGAAAACGGAAAGGAGAAATATGACCCGGATTTTTGTGATTACATAAGTCACGTTCTTGATTCTAGGGTTATTTTCCTTCCTTGGCATTGTGATAATCCACAGGAACCTGATGCAGATGTTTATGGACATGCAGACGGTCTTGTACATTGGGCTGGTGATAATAGAGTCTTAATGACTAATCACCGTGATTCTTTTCCAGAAGAGGCTGATGAAATCAGATACCGCTTGGAGGCTGTTGGATTCGAAGTAATAGAAATGCTTTTTGACGTACCAAACCCAAATAGAGACTACAATTGGGCCTATATCAACTATTTACAAGTTGGAAATAAGATTATTGTGCCAACGTTTGGAATACCTGAAGACAAGCAAGCCTTAGAGTATATTCGGGATGCTAATCCGGGATGTGTTGTTCGAGGTTTCCGAATGAGAGAAATTGCTAAAAATGGTGGTGCCATTCATTGCATCACTTGGAACATAAAGAAATAACAAATTAATAAATAAACAATGGAAGAATTGAACTATATCATTAAGCAAGCCAAAAGGTTTCATTACACAAATTGGGATGACTCTGAGTTGAAGAAGTGTATAGGCATGTTGCAAGACCTTAACCGGTCAGAACTTGTGTCGCTCTATACCAGTAGATGGATTTCTTATAATAAGACTCTAAAAGAAGAAGTATTCAAACTCCTCTTTTCAGATAAGATAGGAAAACTTAACGACAAGATAAAAGAAATGGATACAGAAAAACTGATAGAAGAATTATTGAACAAGAAGGGCGGCATGGTTTCGTTAGCTCGTCAAGAACTAAGACGTAGGTATATCGAAAATGATCAAGAGGATAAAACAAAGATTGCTTTGGCATTTGCTCAGTCGTCCGTTAGAGATAATAATTGGCTAGAATCGCAGATGCGAAAAGAACTATATGGAATTGGTTAAAATATGAAATCAAAAGAAAGAAAACGAAATACTCCAGTAGCCACGTTGATTAAGAACTACATCAACAAGAAAAGTGGCAAAGTTCCTGCGTCTCGTAAAGAAATTCAGAAACGCTTTGATTATCTAGACTGGAAGGATCAGAAGAAGATCATGCAAGCTTTCCTTGAATCGGGAAAGGCAGATAGGTTATGGGCATATTCTAAACTTCTTGACAACTGGGACAAATCATTTGAGCCTAGGATAAAAGAGTTATGGGAACAGTCACATGAAGGAATAATCTCTTGGGTAGTAACACATCACTTCCCTACAAAATACCTATCTCAAAATATCGATAAGTTTACTGATGATAGAGATTATTATTTTATCTGTTTAAGACTAGCAGAGAATAAGAGCTTTATTATAGACAGGAGCAAACTATCGATTACAGACTATCTTTCTGTGCTCTATCATACTGGTAGATCATTATCAGATGATGAAGCCCGTGATTTGCTTTACAAAACAGTCCACGATGTCTGTACTGAGGACTTCGATTATCCCCAACTATCGGAGTTTGCATATGTTGGTAAAGATTTTGTTATTGGTCCTATACTTTTTCAAAACGTTAATCTGGCAGTCTATTATTTAAGAAAGATGGATTTGACAGATGTCGTGCATCAATTTGAGATATGGAACGAAGGAGTACAAAGAGCTATATTCAACAGTCCAGAGTTCAAGACGATTTTAAACGCAGATTTGATTGAATATGAAATAGAAGGACCAAAAGCTAAAGTTGCTAAGAAGTATGCATATCTTGCTTTGGATGACAAATACAAGACTGAGGATTTTTGTATTGATAATGTTCAAACCCCACATGAATGTTTCAAAGAGAATGCAATATTACCTTTAGAGCCATCGGATTTACCATTCGAACCTGATAAGAATGACTCGATTTTACCATTTTAATATTGTATTATCAGAAATATTTTGTAATTTTGCAACGTGATGTATAGATTGATTATAGCATTATTGATGTTCCTGTTTGTGGTAAGTCCAGGATATTCCCAATCTTTCCGCGACAATAACAACATGCTACTTGGTAAGGTTGAATCCGATGGCACGATTCGCAATGCCAATAACATGCGCCTTGGCAAGATATTCGATGATGGAACCATCAGGGATAGCAACAATATGAGACTCGGCACTATCGAGAAAGATGGTACAATCAGAGACAAGAACAATATGCGACTGGGTACAGTCAGTTCTGATGGAACAGTACGCGACAACAACAATATGCGTCTTGGCACCATCAGTTCTGATGGAACAGTTCGGAACAACAACAATATGAGGGTAGGTACAGCCAGTGGCATCAATGCCAAATACGCAGCTATTCTGTTCTTCTTTAACCTCTTTTAAGATGCACAGTTTTGGCGATTTGTGCAATGCCACGCAAAAAAGTCACTCCAAAACTTGCAAAATCCAAAAACTTCTTATACCTTGCACTTCGATAATTATTTAAATCACAAAAATCAATTGATTATGAATTCGTTAATTGCAAAACTAAATGAGTTTCAGACGAAGTATGACATTCGTTTGGATAAAGAAAAAAGGGAAAAACAATTAAATGTATTATTCATGGATTTGGCTAAATATCTTATGTATGGTGGATATTTCCATTGTAGTAAGAGATATGATCTTTATATTACGAGTGTAGAATTTTACTACCATGAAGAAAATGGTGAAATAAAAGATCCAATCATGTATCATCGCAACAAAAAGAAATGGATAAAGAATAAGAAAAAGGGGCAGAACGACGAGAATATCGAATATATAAAAGACTTTTTTGAAATTGGCACTCTTAATCCGCATATATCGGGAGTAGATATTTCTTTTGAAAATGACGACTTAGAGTTAAAATATAGAGCATCTGCACTTATTAGGGCATTTGTAGTTAAAGGTAAAGGAGTGAAAGAACCAAAAGAAGATGGTCGATCAACTTATGTTTATGATTATCTATTTGACGGTTTATCTGTTGACAAAAGCAATAATCAATTGGAATGGAAACCAATAGAGGACCCAAATATTCCCATTGAGCAACTTCCACAAGCAGTAAGAAAGAATGTTTACGAATATGTTTCTGAGGAAATAGCTAGAAGGGATAATATTGATGTTGAAAAAATGAAGTATTACGATTCTGAATATTACAAAACAGACAAGCTATGTGATAGAATGTGGAGGTATTCACGACTTGATAGCATTTTCAAAGATAAAATATAAAACAGAATGATCACAGATAATCATGACACAAAGGTGCCCGACCCTTCTGTGTCATGTTACATTTAAAGGGGTACGTCAACTGAACTGTGTCAAGCTGCATTGCCAAGACCTGCTGGGGGACAATCCTGAGCGTCTCTTTCTTGTGCACAAGGGGACAGGAACCTTGTGCACTTTAAAGAAAAACTTGGGCTCGCATCACTGCGGGCCCAAATCGTGTTCACATTACTAACAAACAATTAACTTACAAACCTAAAACTTATCAATCAAAATGGAAAAAGAAAATCTCTAACTAAAACCAAACTTATGCATGTATGAATCAAAAATCTGATGCAAAGGTAAGGGGATTTTGGGCTGAATCCAAATAAATTGCAGTATTCTTCTTCCGTTTGTTGCGACAGGTGGTCCGTATTGCGACAAATGGCTAGTATGGCCCAAATTATTGTCGCAGAAGTCGAATATTTGCGGATTTAATTTGGTGGTTTGGTGTCACAACGGGGTCTGTCCCTGATGTGACATTATTGATGACTCCGTCTATCTGCTTGGAGCGAGTGTAAAGGACATGGGTAATGGCTTATGTGCTGTCACTAAGTTGCAGGCATCCCCAGAGACTATACTTGGAATGTTGAAATGAGAAAATCATAAACGGCAAATTCGCCGTTATCATAATGACTAGTACCTTGTTTCGAGGTGCTGGTTTTTGTGTCTTGAATTGGCTGTGTTTAGAACCATTCTATTAAATAATGTATAAATTCGTCGTAAATCGTTATCAGTAGTGAATCGTCTGCTCGCAGCAAGACCAACCGACTGATGCGCGACCACCTGATAGAAAAGGTGCGCGAGGAAAAGGGGACTGCAAAGGCGTACTATCACAAGTACCGTCTCTATACCATCCGAGGCATCATTTCGAGATGGGCACCTGAGTCGGAGAACAACACACGTGCCTACATCGAGAACGTGAGTCGCCTTACCGGCATAGATCCCGACGAGCCGATAGGTATCCCGATGGAATGCCCTGCCCGTTGGATGATGGTCGGTGTGGCCATGGCGATACAGGAGAATGGTACTTCGTCGCTGGATTATTTCGCCATGCTTCGAGGATGGGAACTTTTGAAGCAGTGAGCGCAGGGCATTGCTCGCATCAGCCACTATTCTAACATTCTAGGGCACCGATCGGTGCCCTAGAATGTTAGTTTGTAGCCGAGGCCTATTATGTGGCGGTTGGACTCGTTGTCGTCGTCATCGCTGCTGACGGACTGGTAGCGGTAGAAGGCTCCGAGGGTGTGGTGCTTGGTGATGTCCCAGTCGAGGCCGACATTATAGCGCACTTTCTGGAGGCTCCAGGCATTGAACAGCTCGACGTTGGCATAGGGCGTGACGGCGAGGCCCTTCTTGGCATACTCCACCTGGAAACGGCTGCGGAGCACGTTCTTGCCCTTGCCGCTGTAGGTATGGGGCTTGCCGTCGTAAGCTTGCTTCAGATAGCTCCAGCGCTCGTCGACGGTGTATTCAGGACGATAGGTGTACTGCCAGCGCTCGCGGAGGGACAGCTTCCAGTTGCCGAATTTCTGGCTGGCTGTCAGCGACACGTTGAAGCGGTGGCGGGGAGCCCAGTATTGGGCGCATTTCTTGGGATCGCCTGCCTCTGCATCGCCCTCGAGTACGTCGTCATCGGTCGGCAAGTAGTAGCTTGTCTGGACTTGATTGTCGTACAAGTAGGTGTAGCCTGCCGATGCCTTGAGCCATTTGGCAATCTTGTAGTCGATGTCGAGGCCGAGGCTCCAGCGGTCGTTGGTCGAGGCATTATCACGGGTGCGTAGCTCGCCTTCGAGACCGAGGCTCCACTTCTTGGAGAGTTTCTTCTGGGCTTCGAGGGTGAAGTCGAGGCCGAAGTCGTCGCTCTGGGCAGAGGCGGTCATAGGCAAAAAGGCAAAAAGATAAAAAGGTAAAATCTTTTTTACCACTTTCAGAATCGCTGTCATCATCAGAACTGTTTGAGTTGGTCCTTAGAAAGCTTGAGTTCTTCGCCGATGGCGGGATGCTCACCCTGGTAGCTGACACGGATCATCGCCATGTCGCGAAGGAAGTCGATGGAACCGATATCGACCTTGACGACCTTCACGCCGAGGCGCTTCTCGAGGTCGGCAATGAGCTCCTGACGGCGGTCGGGGGTGATGAGGTCGATACGGTCGTACTGTACCATTCGCGAAGGGAGGGTCTTGATATGCAGCTCGCAGATCCAGACGGCAGCGGTGATGACGGCATTGGTGAGGAGCACCTCGAAGAGGGGCACGTTGACGGAGACGGCGTTGACCAGCGAGATGGCAATGATGACGAAGAGGTAGGTCATCTCGCGCACGGGCATCGTGTCGGTGCGGTAGCGCATGATGGAGAAGATGCCGAAGAGTCCGATACCTACTCCCATCGAGGTCTTACCCTTAAGATCCTCGAGGACGAAGATCATGAAGAACACGATGAAGAAGATGGCTACGGAGATGAGCATGAACGTGAAGTATAAGTCGCGGCGGCGACTCTTACGGTAGTACAGTCGGTCGATGATGAGCCAGGTGGTCAGGATGTTGATCAGCAGGCGTACGAACATCATCAGGAAATCGTTGGACAAATTGAAAAATTCCATATCCTATTCTATTTTTTTTATTATTTCATCATTTTCTCAATGCTGTGCAGCCGGGGCTTGATGCGGTTGCGGCGCAGGTCTTCGTTGGTGAGGGCGGAGCCGACGCAGTACTTGCTAAATCCGTGGGGACGGATGCGTAGCTGGCACAGCAGGGGCAGGATGGGTGAAGAGCAGAGGCCGTCGCGCTTGAGCTCGATGACCACCAGGCCTTCCATGAAGCGGTAGTTGCCCGTGGCAATGTTGTGGAAGCGCAGGTTGGTGTCGATGGTGAGCCGTTCGGTCTTGGCCCTGTTGACGAGCGTGATGCGGTCGAAGCGGTTCTCGATCTGCTGGCTGAGCGTCAGCGGGTCGTAGCGCAAATGGGTACGGATGAAATCGCCGTAGGCCGCATGCTGTACGTTGAACGCTGAACGCTGTTCGGGAGTGAAGTCTTCGAGGGAGATGCGTTTCTTCTTCGTACGTCCATGATTGTTCTTCGTCTTCACTTCGAGGAAGCTGAGCCCTACATTCATATAGGAACGCACACGGATCTTCTGTCGCTCGAGATGGCCCACCTCATGACGCTGGTACATGGCACAGTCGGGCGTGTCGAAGTAGAGCGTATAGTAGGGAGAGGTACGGTCGCCGTTGACCTGCTGCACGAAGTAGTCGTCGCTGGCCAGCCGGAGGAGGCGACTTAGCACGGGCACAGTGGTGACGAACTTGGTGTCGATGCGGTTCATGAGCCGTATCGCCCTCATCTCGTCGAGCGTGATCGTGTCGTACTTTTCTAATATCTCTGTCATACTTTTGCTGTTTACTGCTGCAAAGGTAGGCATCTCATTCTGGTGTGCAAAAAAAATTCAGCCAACGGGGTATTTCGTTCAACGAAGGGTGAGCGCCACGGGGCAGTGGTCGCTTCCGAGGATGTCGGTATGGATCTCAGCATCGTCGAGCCGCTCGCGCAGACGGTCGGAGATGACGAAGTAGTCGATGCGCCAGCCGGCATTCTTCTGACGGGCCTGGAAGCGGTAGGACCACCATGAGTATTTCACCTCCTCAGGGTATTTGTAGCGGAACGTATCAGTGAAGCCGCAGGCGAGCAGGTCGCTGAACTTCTCGCGCTCCTCGTCGGTGAAGCCTGCATTACGGCGGTTGGCCTTGGGGTTCTTGATATCGATCTCCTCATGGGCCACGTTGAGATCGCCGCAGAGGATGACGGGCTTCTTCTGGTCGAGCCGCTTGAGGTAGGCGCGGAAGGCGTCTTCCCACGACATACGGTACTCAAGACGCTTCAGACCGTCCTGAGAGTTGGGCGTGTAGCAGCAGACGAGGAAGAAATCCTGCATCTCGAGAGTCACGACGCGCCCCTCGTGGTCGTGCAGGTCGATGCCGATACCCATCTCCACGCTCAGCGGCTGGTGACGGGTGAAAATGGCCGTGCCGGAATAGCCCTTCTTGTCGGCATAATTCCAATAGGACTGGTAGCCCTCGAACTGAAGGTCGAGCTGACCTTCCTGCATCTTTGTCTCCTGCAGACAGAAGAAATCGGCATCCAACTGTCTGAACACATCGCTAAAGCCCTTGCCCTCGCAAGCCCTTAATCCGTTAACGTTCCAACTGACAAATTTCATCTTTTCTCGCTTTTTGGCCACAAAGATACGAAAAAATTAAGAATTAAGAATGAGGAATTAAGAATTATTATGTACCTTTGCAGCAGAAATGACTCAAACATCTTAAAAACCATAGCCATTATGAAGAGAAAACACTTATTATCTCTGCTGATGCTGGGCTGCTCGGTGACAGCAAATGCACAGCTGGCAGAGCCGCAAGTGGACTTGCCGAACCCCCTGCTGATGGCCGACGGCAAGACCCAGGTGGAAACCCTCGAAGACTGGAAACTGCGCAGGCAGGAGATCGGCGCGATGATCCAGGAGTACGGAATCGGAAAGAAGCCCGAGGTGAGCCCAGAAGCCATCAAGGCCAGGATGAAAGGCGACACGCTCATCGTGGACGTGACCGTGGGGGGCGAGACGCTCACCCTGAAGTCGTGCATCCACTACCCTACCCTCGGCGAGCCTCCCTATGCTCTGATGATCGGCACCAGCCGGCTCTCGCTGCCGAAGCCCATCTTCGACAGCCGCCCCATTGCCGTGATGAACTACCACGAGGATCAGGTGAACGACTACTCACAGTGGCGGCGCCCCCATCACGAGAGGGGTGAGCACCACTTCGATCGTCTCTATCCGGAGCTGAAGGACAACGGTGCCTACAGCGAATGGGCATGGGGAATGAGCCGCCTTATCGACGGACTGGAGCAGCTGGGAGCGGAGCAGACAAAGATCGACGTGAAGCGCATCGGCGTCAGCGGCTGTTCGTATGCCGGCAAGATGGCCCTTTTCTGCGGAGCCTTCGACGAGCGCGTGGCACTGACCATCGCCCAGGAGCCTGGCGGAGGCGGTGCTGCCTCATGGCGCTACAACTGCCACGTGGACAGCGTGGAGAACCTGGACCGCACGGACTATCACTGGTTCCTGGAGTCGATGCGGGAGCGGTTCCACGGCGACAGTGTCTACCTGATGCCCTACGACCACCACGAGCTCTGCGCCATGGTGTGCCCCAGGGCGCTGCTCATGCTTGGAAACACCGACTACCGCTGGCTGGCCGACGAGAGCGCCTACGTCTCGCTGAATGCCGCACGGAAGGTATGGGAGAAACTCGGCATCGGCGACCGCATAGGCTACTCCATCAACGGCGGGCACATGCACTGCATGCTGCCTGAAAGCCAATATCCTGAGGTGGAGGTCTTCATCGACAAGTTCCTGCTCGGCAAGACGGACACCGACACCCGTGATATCCGAATAGCCCCCCAGGACTTCATAGAGAAAGTGGATCTGAGTGAATGGATCAAGTATTAAACTAATAATCCCCCGCCAAACGGCGAGGGATTATTGATTTAGAACTTGGCCATCTTGATGGCTACGACGGCGCATTCATCGCCCTTGTTGCCGAGGCGCCCTCCTGCACGGTCCTTGGCCTGCTGGAGATCGTTGGTGGTGAGCAGTCCGTAGATGACGGGGATGTTGCTCGTGGCATTCAGACGGGCGATACCCTCAGTGACACCCTGACAGATATAGTCGAAGTGGGGCGTCTCGCCACGGATGACTGAGCCGAGGATGATCACGGCATCATAGCCGTCGTTGAGGGTCATCTGGTGAGCCCCGTAGATGAGTTCGAAGGAACCGGGCACGGTCTTCACGTGGATGTTCTCAGGCAGGGCTCCGTGCTTCTCGAGTGTGGAGACGCAGCCCTCAAGCAGGGCACCCGTGATTTCAGGGTTCCACTCAGCCACCACCACGCCGAAGATCATGTTCGACGCATCGGGCACTTTCGCGATGTCGTAGTCTGAGAGATTTCTCGTTGCCATGGCTTATTTTGCAGATACGCGCTCGATGTAACCGTCGATGGTCTGGTAGGCCATGGAGTTGAAATACTTCTCCTTCACGGTCTGATAGAGCTTCAGAGCCTCATCGTTCTTACCCTGGCTCTCGAGAATCTCACCAGCCTGGATGAGGAAGGTGGGAGACAGAGCATTGTTGTCGGCCTTCTCAGCAGCATTCTTCAGATGAGTGACTGCCTTGTCGAGCTGATTCATGTGAGCGTAGGCATTGCCTAAGGCTCCTTCGGCAGCGGGAGAGATCATCTGGTCGTCGGCACCGTCGTACTTCTCAAGATACTTCACGGCATCCTCCCACTTGTCGAGCTTGGCATAGCAAAGTCCGGCATAGAGATTGGCAAGGTTACCTGCTGCAGTGCTGCTGTACTCATCGGCAAGCTTCACGAAGCCCTTAAAGCTGGCGCTGTCGCCATTGAGAGCCTTCTGGAAGTCGCTGGCTGCGAAATATTCCTGTCCCTTGGCAATAGCTGTGCTGGCTGTGATCTCGCGCGGACCGGAAACATACGTCCTGTAGAGAACGATACCAGCGATGATGACTACAAGTGCGATAACTGCACCGATAATGGCCTTCTTATGCTTCAGGAAGAAGGCTTCACTCTGACTCAGGGTCTGCTCCATCGTGGGAGCGGCCTGCTGTTGATTTGTTGTTTTTGCCATTATTTTTTAATTTTTTTACTGTTCCTATTCAAAAATGCGGGTGCAAAGTTACAAAAAAAATAAGAATAATCAGTTAAGAGTCAAGAAAAATTGCTGCATATCGGCATTTTTTCTTAAATCTTAACGCTTCGCCCGATTTTTTTTCGCTTTGCATGCGAAGAACTATCAAAAACTTCGTACCTTTGCACTATGATTCTCGAGAAACTGTCGATCATCAACTACAAAAACATTGCCTCTGCGGCTCTGGAACTATCGCCCAAGATCAATTGCCTGATTGGTCAGAACGGTGTAGGCAAGACCAATGTGCTCGATGCCATCTACTTCCTTTCGTTCTGCCACTCGGCCAATAATCCCAACGACTCTCAGGTGATCAGGCACGGAGAGAATTTCTTCATGCTCGAGGGGAGATACCTGGAAAGCGAGGAGAACGGAGAGCGGAGCGAGACCATCGCGGCTGCCATGAAACGGGGCCAGAAGAAGCACTTCAGGCGCAACAAGAAGGAATACAGACGGCTGTCGGAACACATCGGGCTCATCCCCATCGTGGTGGTGGCACCCTCGGACACGCTGCTGATAGAAGGCGGCAGCGAGGAGCGCAGAAGACTCATGGATCTGGTCATCTCGCAGTATGACCGCAGCTATATGGAGGCGATGAACCGCTATAACAAAGCCTTGCAACAGCGGAATGCGCTGCTGAAGCTGGAGGAGGAGCCCGATCTGGACGTGCTCGCGCTGTTTGAGGAACAGATGGGGACTGAGGGAGAGAAGATCTATGAGCGGCGAAAGGCTTTTGTGGAAGAGCTTGTCCCTGTGTTCCAACGTATCTACGAGACCATCGCGGAGAACCGCGAGCAGGTGTCGCTGAACTACGTGTCGCACTGCCAGCGCGGCCCGCTACTGGAGGTGATCCAGCGTGACAGGATGAAGGACCGTGCCGTGGGCTATTCCCTGCACGGCATCCATCGCGACGACCTGGAGTTCTGTCTCGACGGGCACCCCATGAAACGGGAAGGCAGCCAGGGGCAGAACAAGACGTTTGTCATCGCCCTGAAACTGGCTCAGTTTGACTTCCTGAAGCGCACCAACTCAAAAACCACTCCCCTGTTGCTGCTCGACGACATCTTCGACAAGCTCGATGCCCGCCGCGTGGAGCAGATCGTGAAACTTGTGGCTGGCGACGACTACGGACAGATTTTCATCACCGACACCAATCGCGACCACCTGGACCAGATTCTCTCTGCCGCATCACACGACTATAAGATATTCCACGTAGACAACGGAGAAATCAATGTTTAAGAGAGACGTACAACAAATCAAGGACTTGATTCTGAGGAATCTGCGGGCACAGGGGCTGGAGACACCACTGCTGCAGAAGAGACTGATGGATGCCTGGCCAGAAGTGGCAGGACAGGCCGTGGCGAACTACACGCAGGGTATCTCCATCCGTAACCAGACGCTCTATGTCCATCTGACGAATCCCGCCTTAAGGGCAGACCTCTCGATGATGCGCTCGGAGCTCACGAAAAAGTTGAATGCACAAGTAGGCAGCCAAGTGATTGCCGATGTCCGTTTCTGCTAAATCACCTCGTCGACAGACCTGTCGAAAGTATCGACGGGAACTTCTGGGACTTTCTGGAAATCGAAACAGACACCGATAGTTTGCACATGGAGGACAGTCTCCACGGTGCTAAGGAAACGGTCGTAATAGCCTTTGCCGCGTCCTAAGCGATGCCCTTGGGCGTCGAAGGCCATGCCTGGCACGAGAATCACGGATCTGTGATTCATGAGATAAGAATCGAGCGGCCTGTCACCATGATTCTCACCTGTAGGCTCCATAATATGAAAAGCGCCCTCTTTCAAATCCTGAGGACCATGATAGGGAAACCACGCCATCGTTTCGTCACCCATCACTTTCGGCAAGAAGACGGACTTCCCTTCTGCCACGAGATCGTCTATCAGCTGATGGGTGTTCACCTCGTCGGGCAGGGAATAATATGCCAGAATGACTTGGGCATCGCACAAACGCTCCTTCAGCCGCCGGATAACAGGGAGCGACAACTCATCCAGCTGCAGCCGGGTGAATTGTCGCTTAAGCTGGCGCATCTGCATGCGAAGGCTGTCTTTACGCATGAGCCACAAGATGACCTGAGACGTGCAAGTGACGATCGTCATAAAGTCGGGCCACCTTCCTGTCTGTCGTTGAGGTTGCAGGCTTCTGAGGGAAAGCCAGTCCATCGCGGAACAGGCGGAGGGCCTCGATGACGGCAGGATCATCCTGATTAAGATACTCCGACCATGCCTGCTCGTTGTGAACGTTGTAGATAATACGGCTGACCACAAAACGCTCCAGCAGCTTATACGACTTCTGAATCATCAGATTGCGGCGCTTCAGGCCGTTCTTCTCGGCGAAGACAACAAACTTCTCCACGATGTTCTGACGTTTCAGATAGTTCTCCATGTCATTGACAGTCTTCAGATCGTTCAGTTTCTGGCGGTTCTCATCCGTGTAGTTATAGGCAAACTGGAGGATCAGACCACTCATGCTGGCCTCCTTATAATAGGATGTCATGTTCAGCGTGTCTTCAGGAATAAAGATATCGGGTGTGATACCACCTCCGCCATAAACCACCCGGCCATTGGACGTGTGATACTCAGGTCCCTCATGCTTGATGCTGTCCTCAGAGAAGAACTCACCATGCTGGTAACGGGTGATGAAGTCGTCGTCGTAGTTCTTTCCATTGGTATAAGGCTTCTGGATGCAACGGCCCGAAGGGGTATAGTAACGGGCAATGGTAAGACGGATCATCGAGTGATCGCTAAACTCCATAGGTTTCTGCACCAAGCCCTTTCCGAAGGAGCGGCGGCCAATGATCGTGCCACGATCATTATCCTGGATAGCTCCTGCAAGAATCTCGGAAGCGGAGGCAGAACCTTCATCGACAAGCACCACCAGCGGAATGCGCTGATAGGAACCACGGCCGTCGGCCCTGAACTCCTGCCGTGGGAAGCTGCGCCCCTGCGTGTAGACGATCAGCTGCCCCTTGGAAAGAAACTCATTGGCAATCTGCACAGCCGACTCCAGATAGCCGCCTGTATTGCCCCTCAGGTCGATAATGAGGTTCGAGAAATTCTGCTGCGCCAACTTTGCCAGGGCTATCAGCAACTCAGGATAGGTGTTCTCGCCAAAGTTCTTGATGCGGATATATCCGCTCTCATCGTCGAGCATATAACAAGAGGTGACACTCTTCGTGGGTATCTCGCCACGGGTGATCGTGATATGACGGATCTTCTTCTCGCCATAGCGGATGACACCCAGCTTCACCTTCGTATCCTTAGGACCTTTCAGACGATGCATAGCCTCCTCGTTGGTACAGATGCTGCCAACGAAGACAGAATCGTCGACCTCGACAATCTTATCACCAGCCAGCACGCCAGCGCGCTCAGCAGGGCCGTTGCCAATGACATTCTGCACACGGATGGTATCCTGGCGGATGACGAACTCGATGCCGATGCCGAAGAAAGAGCCGCGCAGGTCATCGTTGGCTATCTCACCCTCACGAGCCGTGATATACACGGAGTGAGGATCGAGCTCTGCAAGGATCTGCGGCATGGCTTTCTCCACCAAGTCATTGATATTCACAGTGTCCACATACTGATCGTCAATGATGTGCAACAGGTTGTTCAGCTTATTTCCGCTGGAATTGATGATATTCAGCCTGTTACCGGAAAAATGATTGGCATAAAACGTCCCCACGAGAATACCTGCTATCACGCAGATGGCCATCCAGATAGGGGTAAACCGACTTGACTTGTTCTTATTCATATTATTTGTCTTCTTCTATTCCAATATAGATAACTTCGATACCTGCCCTTTTCAAGAGATCGATACCATCGGTCAGACGATATTTCTCACCGTAAACTACCCGCTTGATGCCTGCCTGGATGATGAGTTTGGCACACTCAATGCAGGGCGAGGCGGTGATATAGATCGTGGCACCATCGCTATTATTGTTGCTGCGCGCCAGTTTGGTAATGGCATTGGCCTCAGCATGCAGGACATAGGGTTTGGTGACGTTGTTGTCGTCCTCGCAGATGTTCTCAAATCCACTGGGCGTACCATTATAGCCATCGCTGATGATCATCTTGTCCTTCACTACCAATGCGCCGACCTGACGTCGCTGGCAGTAAGAGTTCTCTGCCCAGATGCGGGCCATACGCAAATAACGCTCATCCAGTTTTTGCTGTTTTGATTCCATTTCTCTTCAATAATGCGTCAATAGTGGGCTCACCGCCCTTGAACCGTTTATATAACACCATCGGATTCTCTGTACCGCCTTTCGACAGGATGTTCTCGCGGAAGCTCTGTGCCGTCTTTCTGTCGAAGATGCCATGCTTCTTGAACACGCTGAAGGCCTCTGCTTCGAGCACCTCCGCCCACTTGTAGCTGTAATAGCCTGCAGCATAGCCGCCAGCCATGATATGAGAGAACTGCACCGTCATGCAAGTATCAGGCAACTGCGGCAGAATCATCGCCTTCTCCCATGCTTTCTTCTCGAAGGGAATGATATCCTCTTTGAATTCATCCTTTTTTGAATAATAGGCCATGTCGAGAAGTCCGAAACTTACCTGCCGCATACAAGCATAGGCCACATTGAAGTTACGGCTCTTGACAATACGGTCGATGAGTTCGTCGGGCAGAGGCTCACCCGTCTGATAATGGAAAGCGAATGTCCGGAGGAACTCCTTCTCTATCGCGTAGTTCTCCATGAACTGCGATGGCAGCTCCACGAAGTCCCACCACACGCTTGTACCACTGAGGCTTTCAAAACGGGTATTGGCAAACATACCATGCAAGGAGTGCCCGAACTCATGGAGGAAGGTCTCCACCTCGCCCAGCGTTAGCAAGGCAGGCTTATCATCCGTCGGCTTCGTGAGGTTCATCACCACACTGACATGAGGACGCACGTTCTTGCAGTTATCAGGGCCAAAGGGCTTCGTCTTATCAACACGTTCCATCCACTGGCCTTGGTATTCCGTCATCCATGCCCCACCCTGTTTACCCTTGCGAGGATGGAAATCGGCATAGAAGACTGCGAGGAAACTGCCGTCTTCGTCGAACACCTCATAGGCTTTCACGTCAGGATGATAGACTGGAATATCCTTGTTCTCCTTGAAGGTGATACCATATAGGCGATTTGCCAGTCCGAACACGCCGTCGATGACTTTCGACAGTTCAAGATAAGGCCGGAGCATCTCGGAATCGATATTGTATTTCTCAAGCTGCAGCTTGTGGGAGTAGAAAGAGAAGTCCCACGGTTCAAGCCTGAAGCCACTATTCTTTCCTGAGCCATGCCCGCCTGCCCGCTGCCTTTCCAGCTTACGTGCCTTCTTCTCGATGGCTGCCACCTCCTTGACAGCCGCAGGTCTATAGGCAGTCATCAGATCGTTCAACAGCTTATAGACATTATGCACATTCCCTGCCATACGGCGTTTCAGCACATAGTCGGCATAGGTCTTATGGCCTAAGAGCTGAGCCAGTTCACGACGGAGGTTTATCAGCCGCTTGCAGATCTCCAGATTGTTCTCCGTATTGTCATGAATACACTCTGTGTTCTTAGCCATAAACATCTGACGCCGCAATTCGCGCTGGGTGCTATAGGTCATAAAAGGAGAATATGAAGGGTAATCGAGTGTGAATATCCAGCCTTCCTTATTCATCTCCTTAGCAGTATGTGCCGCTGCCTCACGGGCTGTCTCTGGCAGTCCGTCAAGCTGTGCCTCGTCTGTAATATGCAAGGTGAAAGCCTTGTTCTCCTTCAGCAAATTCTGCGAGAACTGTAATCCAAGCATCGAAGCCTCCTCCGTCAGCTGGCGCAGGCGTTCCTTACCTTTGGCATCGAGCAGGGCACCGCTGTTAACGAAGTCGTCGTAGCAGTTGTCAAGAAGCATCTTCTCCTCGGGTGTCAGCTTGCGGTGGTGGCGGCGAACATACTTGATTCGTTCGAACAGGCGTTCATTCAACCGGATATCATTCGCATGTTTCGTCAGTATAGGGCTCATCTTCTGAGCCAGCTCATCCATCTCATCATTCGTCTCAGCGGAGAGCAGATTGAAAAAAACGGTAGACACACGCGACAGAAGATCATAATATTTTCCCTCGTCCTTCTCGTCATCGACGTTGATAATCGTATTGTCGAAAGTAGGCTTTTCGGGATTATTGATGATTTTCTCTATTTGCTCATTATCACGACGGATGCCCTCAAGCATCGCCTCCTCGAAGTCCTCCAAACGGATACGGTCGAAGGGAGCAGTGTCATGAGGTGTATGATAAGGCAGAAAAAAAGGATTCATTCTCTCTTGATCTTCATTCATAATCATACTAACTATATTCGGATTGCAAAGTTACGACTTTTTTCTGATAACAGGCTGCATTTCTACATTAAAAAAATGAAAAGCCTACATAACACGCATCTTAAGCCGTTCTAACTGAGGAATTTCCACCCTTCCTCTGTTCAATACCAATAGTCCTTCGCGCTGCATCCGGTTCAAAGCCCGCGACACATTAAGACGGCTGTCGTTCATTTCATCAGCAAGTCTGGTCATCAGTATAGAGAACACTTTTGCACCTGCAGGATAGACGGAATGCTGAATAAAAAAGCGGACGATACGCTCCTCCAGGGTCTTAGGAGCTGGAGACCAGATCTGACGATTTTTTTTCTGTGTCTGGGTGGCAAAGCTATTCATCATGTTCAAACGGAACACGAGGAAAACCTCCGACAGTCTGACCACCTCTTCCTTGTCTATCGTAATGAAATTCACATCAGTCATTGCCGTAAAGTCGTGGGTGAAGCGCTGGTGATAACCAAAAATCGCATCCAACTGGAGGATATAAGGAGCCGCAATCTGTTCCTCGACCGAATAGGAGTAATCGTCGGAAAAAGTCTTCACCTTGACAGAACCATTGATGAGAAAGAAAAGTTGCAGACAACTGTCGCCCGTCTTGACTATAGGACGCCCTGCCGACACCTTCTGGAATCCAAAGCGAGTATGGCCCGCAACAATTTCAAGATCATCGCGGCTCATGCCCTGGAACAAAGGGAACTGAAGCAGTTTGTCGTATATCTGAAGGGTAGCCATACCTACTTTTCTATCTTATCCTCTAAAGAAGGTGAAAACCAGACAGCATTCTTTCCGTTGTTGTCGCTATAGATAAAATAGGCCATCAGCTCAGGATGGCGCTCAAGCACCTTCTTCGCCCCGTCAAGTCCCATCACCATAAAAGCTGTCGCATAGGCATCGGCCACTGCGCACTGTTGACCTATGACAGTAGCCGAAAGAATATTATGCTGTATCGGATATCCAGTCTTGGGGTCAATGGTATGGGCATACTTCTTTCCGTCCTTATAATAAAAATTTCGATAGTTACCGCTGGTGGCTAGAGCCTTGTCAGTCAGATTGAGCAATGTCTGCAGTTCCTGTGATTCTGCCAACGGATCATCAGAAGGCTTAGTCACACCTATCTTCCAGGGTACACGCCGTTCGTTGACACCTTTCGTCACTATCTCACCACCTATCTCAACCATGTAATTTGTGACACCCCGACTACGAAGGAATCTGGCCACGACATCACTGCCATAGCCTTTCGCAATGGCTGAGCAGTCAAGCATAATCCTGGGATCCTGCTTATGAATACGGCCGTTTTCCCAAGACACCTTCTGATAGCCAACAATCTGCTTCAGACTATCCAACAGACTGCGCGTGGGCTCAATTCCATTCTTAAAGCCGAAACCCCAAGCATTCACCAATGGCGCAACGGTAATGTCGAATGCGCCGTCAGTATCCTTAGAGACTTGCATAGCCAACTGATAGACATCAAGAAACATGTCATCGGGTTTGACAGGCTGATTTTCATTGATAGCCGTAATCACCGACTTTTCATTAAATGGCGATAATGAGCAATCCACCTTCATCAGCTCTGCCTTGATACTCTTGCTCAGATTGGAATCACACTGATAGGTGATATGATAGGTCGTACCGAAAATGAAGCCTTGGCTCTTCTGGTAAGGCGTCGACTGCTGATGACGGATAATAAGAATGCTTCCGACAATCAGCAGTGTGAGGAAAGGCAGTTGCCAGAGTAGTTTCTTATTCTTCATATATCAATAATGACGTTAAAAGTACCTCCTAAGCGAGTATCACCATATTTTCCGAAACCAGGCACATACCATGTATTGCCGAATTCACTCTCCTCGGAATGGGCGATACGGCGTTTGTAACGCACGCTCCACCCCAAATGTAATGGTCCGAAGATTTTTGCATCCACGCCGATGACAGCCTCCAGCCAATGTTGCTTGCAAGTTGCAGCCTTCACACCATAACCAGTATCCCATTGCCAGACAGGATCAGGGAAATTGGGGCGTGAAATATTCACCTCATACGAGGTAAAGGCATAACGAAGACCGCCATAGAGACGATTCTTGCCATGTTTGTCCTTCAACAGGTTTTTGTCGATACCTACCCTAAAATAGGGAGCTGACGTATCGTAGTGAATACGCGTCACCTCATCATCATGATTGGCTTTGCCGATACCCACTTCGACTATAGGGAACCACTCATCATGCAGATTGATGCGTAAAGCTCCCTCATATTGGCCATTGTCCGAAAATGCCATCAATCCGGCGCCTACAAGGTCGAAAGAAACGGAAAAGCCACGGAACATCGGAATGGAGTCTTTCTGAAAGGAAAAGAACTTCACCTGTGCCGATGCCACTACTGTCGATACGAGGAGTAGGAGGCTAATCGCTATTCTTTGGATATAAGCGGAAATGAACCGTCTCATAATCATAGGTCACTGATGGATTATTAATGACAATGGAGTCAATATAATTGTGAGTAGAGCGTACATTGGTGATTGTATGAAAGAAAGCCGAATTACAGTCGACCGACTCGAAATGAGGATAATCTTCCTTCTTAACCCACACAGTATCAATAGTTTGTATTCCTTTATTAGAGTTATTGAAGTGGAAAAAGAGAATATCTTCAGGATGAGAATAACTGATGTCGAGATGAAACTCGCTGATGCCTATTCCTTTATTAAATATGATTGTGTCAGTACCGTCGCTGCGGGTTGAGATGACAGACATCGTATCAGTCAGTTTCATTTCATTGCCGTCACTGTCACAGACTTTATAAAAGGTCTGCACCAGACTATTCACTGGACAATCGATGCTGGAACACGCAGCCAGCAGCAATGCCAACAGGAGAAACGGCAGTCGTCTCATATCTTCTCCTCTATTTGATAATCGTTACGGCCTGATGAAGAGCGGCTTACCAAATCAGCCACGAAACCAGTCAGGAACAACTGGGTTCCAATGATCATCATCGTTAGTGCCAAATAGAAATAAGGTGAGTCCGTCACCAATCGCTGGGGAATATGGTTAGCCAGACACCACAGTTTGTCAGCACCTATCCAGAACGCTGCCACGAAACCTATAAAGAACACGATGGTGCCAAGGAAGCCGAACACGTGCATCGGCTTCTTACCGAAAGTACTCAGAAACCAAAGTGTCAGCAGGTCGAGATAGCCATTGACGAAACGGTTCAGGCCCATGAACTTCGACGTGCCATATTTGCGAGCCTGATGCTGCACAATCTTCTCCCCTATCTTGTCAAAGCCGGCATTCTTGGCCAGATAAGGTATGTAACGATGCATCTCGCCATACACCTCGATATTCTTCACTACGGCTTTGCGGTAGGCTTTCAGACCACAATTGAAATCGTGCAGATTCCTGATACCGCTAACCTTGCGAGCTGTGGCGTTGAAGAGCTTTGTCGGAAGGGTCTTAGAAATGGGATCATAGCGTTTCTGCTTATATCCGCTCACCAAGTCATAGCCCTCTTCTTTGATCATTCTGAACAGTTCTGGAATCTCGTCAGGAGAATCCTGCAAGTCTGCATCCATAGTTATCACCACATCACCCTGAGCTTGATCAAAACCACAATAAAGCGCAGGACTCTTACCATAGTTGCGGCGGAACTTGATACCCTTTACGATATCGGGCTGTTTCTTGTTCAGTTCTGAAATAATCTCCCACGAGCGGTCAGTGGAACCATCGTTGATGAAAATAACCTCATAAGTGAAATGATGATCCTTCATCACCTTTTCTATCCAAGCATAGAGCTCAGGGATAGACTCGTCCTCATTGTAAAGAGGTATTACTACTGATATATCCATTTCTTACTTCTCACTTATCATTTCCCTTTTATGCGTCCTATAGGACAACAGGCCGATGGGGACACCCAAGACAAAACCCAACATGATATTGATTGTCAGGATGTTGAGGGCATAGTCAATCGGGCGAATTGAAGCCATCTGCGTCAGACTTTCATCTACGATCTTCGTCATACCATACTCTTGCAGCATCTGCTTGCTCTCTTCTGTTGACACTGCCTTGGTGAAGGAATTGAGCAGGTAGCCGTTGTCCACAAAAGCGAAATAAAGATAGTGAGCCACCGCAAAGAGTACAGCACCATAGAAGAAAACAAGGATGGTATAAGCATAGCTGCGGGCAAAAGAAATCAACCCATCAAGCACATTGTCGCGGAACTTACGCAGACGACTGGCCACAAAAAACGGCGTCATCAAAGCCAACATCAGTGCCAGCGTTGCCAATAGCTGATTCGTAATGCCAAGGATGTAGCTGGCAAAACTGGCTATCCACAATAAGGCAAGGAAAAAACCGTCTTGTCTGGCAAAAGCCTTCAATTGTATATATTCCGGAGCTGTCATTTTTAACAATTATCACTTTCAGGGTGCAAAATTACGCATTTTCCCGCATATAACAGGTGCTTTGCCTCAAAAAATCGTTAAAATAACCAATTTTCTTATTTCCTATTCTCTCTTCTCACTTTTTTGTTGTACCTTTGCATCCGCTTTCAAGCAAATCGATCTTTTACAACACGGGCAAGTTCTGTACGGCCAGCTCCCTTTGAATCCCCCAGGGTGGGAACGCAGCAAGGGTATTAGGTTGTAGCGGCGCGATGCAGGTAGCTTGCCCACCCTGCCTCTTTAGCTCAGTTGGCCAGAGCACGTGATTTGTAATCTCGGGGTCGTTGGTTCGAATCCGACAAGAGGCTCAACTTTCAGATAATCTTGAAGTGGCGTAAGGCATTCCTTACGCCATTGTTGTCTACAGATGTCGTTACATAGTCAGCCGCTGCTTTCAACTCCTCTATGGCATTGCCCATCGCCACGCCGATGCCTGCTGCAAGAATCATCGATGTATCATTGCCTCCGTCACCAAAGGCCATCGTATATAATGAATCAAGTCCCTCATGGGAAGCCATCTCCAAAAGTCCTTCTCCCTTGTCTGCTCCTTTTGCTGTAACATCCGTGAAGGCAGGATGCCAACGGCCTGAAGTACAACCCGGTAACCGGCTAAGCAACTCTTGTTCGTATTCCTTGTCAAAGAACGGGGTCAGTTGCAGAATACGTTGCTGAAGTACCTCCTCCACTGGCTTTGCAAGAATCAGATTCTTCACGGCCAGCTGCTGTCTGAAAATATAATCTACCTCTCCCTTAGGATCTAACACTGCAATGTCACGCTCACCAATCACAATCACCCCATATTGTTTCTCTTGGGCATCCTCCACCACTAATCTTGCTTCATCCGTTGGTATTGCTTTACATGCCACAATGTCTTCACCCACGAAACAAAGTGCACCATTTGTGGTCACATATCCGTCGATCAGGTGCTCAATAGCCCCAAGATTGGTTATAATAATAGGTGGACGACCTGTGGCAATGAACACTTTGTGCCCATTCGCCTTAGCTTGAGTCAGTGCCAATATCGTCGACGTCGGAATCTCGTGCGTCTGAAAACTCACTAACGTCCCGTCAATATCAAAAAACAAAGCATATTTCTCCATCTAGATTGTCGCACTTCACAATAATGGAAACAAAGAGCCTTGGGTCATTGCTGACTCAAGGCTCACTCTGAATAAAGATGGCGGCTTCCTACTCTCCCGCATTGCATTGCAGTACCATCGGCGCAGGCGGGCTTAACTTCTCTGTTCGGAATGGGAAGAGGTGGGACCCCG
>JAEEGJ010010490.1_pt1 | contig 24074 bp, 9 predicted proteins | sample 8958761 | NCBI WGS metagenome assembly JAEEGJ01 (sample SAMN16246546, study PRJNA631951) | gut metagenome | biome: gut microbiome; feature: rumen; material: RS-attached | host: Bos | place: Iran: Karaj | collected 2018-10 | reverse complement strand
GCCCATCTCCTGATTCATGCGCAGGTCGAGCTCCGTGATGTGGATGTGGTTCACCAGTTCCTTGAAACGTACGATGGCCTTCTCGAGCTGTTCCTCGCTGGGGAAGTAGATGTTGTAGTGGCCCTGCATGCCGATACCATCGATGGGCACGCCAGCGTCCTTCATTTTCTTCACCATATTATATATACGCTCGCGCTTGCCCTCGTCCACACAGCTGTAGTCGTTGTAGAACAACAGTGCATTCGGATCGGCCTCGCGGGCAAACTGGAAGGCCTTCGCAATGAACTCGTCGCCACAAAGCTGGAAATGGCGGCTCTGGCGATAGGGGCTCTGCTCGCGACCCGGCCAGCTACGACCGTCGTCGGCCATTGCCTCGTTCACCACGTCCCAAGCATAGACGATGTCCTTGTAGCGGTTCACAACGGTGTGGATGTGCTCACGCAGGCGCTCGTAGAACACTTCCTTCTTCACAGGCTTTCCCTTGCTGTCGGTGAACATCCAGTCGGCAAACTGCGAATGCCAGCAGAGGCAGTGGCCACGCAGCTTGATGCCGTTCTCGCGGCAGAAGTTAGCAATCTTGTCGGCACGCTCCCAGTTCCACACACCCTCTTTAGGATGAATCTCTCCGGGCTTCATGTCGTTCTCAGCCGTGATGGAGTTGAACTCCTTCTTGATGAGAGCAATCTGATCGGGGTTAGACACATTGCGCTGGTTCACGGCCACACCAATCGAGAAGTAGTCCTTGTAGGAATCCATCATGCCACCTGGCATCTCAGGCTGGCCAAAGCGTGGACCCTGCGCGTTTACATTTGCGCTGCAAAGCAGTAGCAAGAGCAGCGTCAACAGAGAAATGTTTCGTCTTTTCATTTGTGTTGAAATGTTTTGATTATACTGATTTTTATTGATAGATTTATCTGGCTACAAAATTACTATCTTTTCGCCACATACAGCACTTCACATGTAGCGAAAAGTTTTCTGTTTGTTGCAAATGTTGAGTTTTAGGGAATAAATGGGAAGAAAAGGAATGTAGGGACGCCTGAAGGAAGACCCCAAAGGGGTCGCACGTGCATAACCGCAGGTCTTGACCTGCGGATGAAAGATGGCACTAATGAATGTCGACCCCAAAGGGGTCGCACATAAACATGTATCAAGCAAATGAATTAGCATCCCTGTTTGCTATGCGTCCCCTTTGGGGACGAGGAGTTGGTATTGACTCTATCCACCGCGGGTCAAGACCCGCGGTTATGCACATGTGACCTCTTCGAGGTCCTTATATGTCAATTGTCAATTATGATTACAGCTCAAACTCCGGCGTATTGAAAGAATAGAGCGACTGCACATCGTAGTCACGGGGATTGCGCTGCGGAAGGAGGAAAGGCTTGGTGGCGCGGCCGTCGTCGCCAAGTCGGGAGAAATAAATGCGGGTGTAGAGGCCATCGCCACGACGGCTGGTGAAGAGGAACCAGTTGCCCGATGGGCTCCAGTTGTGGAAGCTGTCGGCACGCGGACTGTTCACTTCATCCATGCGACGTTGCTCACCCGACTGCAGGTCGAGCAGCCAGAGATCGGCTTCGGGATGCCAAATGGTGAAATAGCCCCAGTCGGCAACGGTGTACATGAGATAGCGTCCGTCGGCAGACGGCCTCGGCCAGGTGACGGACGGCTGGTCGGGTGTGTTGATGAGTGTGTCGACATCGCTCGAGAAGCGCCCTGTGCGCTCGTCAAAAGCTACGCGGCAGAGAACGTATTGTTCTTTGTCGTAGTCAACGGGATAGAGCTGGCGACGGGCAGCAACAAAGTAAAGCCATTGGCCGTCGGCAGAGAAGGCCGGACAGGTCTCTGCCCAATAGCGACGCATGGTGAGTGTGTCGCGGATGATGCGATGCTTCTCTACATCATAGACGAAGACATCGCTCTCGGAGTCGTAGACCTCGATGCGCTTTGGGGCATTCGCCAGATGGAACATCTGCGAGGTTTTGTTGGTGGAGAAAGCACAATAGCGACCGCTGGGGTGCCAGCCGGGATAGACAAACGAACGTGGTGCCGCCGGCGATTTCTTGTCAATAACGACGCGAGCGAGCTTCCCATTGTGCTTGATGAACGTGCCGCCATTCTCGTTACGAGCGTGGAACACATACTGCTCGCCGTTTCCGCCGTTGTTGGTGTGACAGTTCACACACATGCCCGGACGCGAGCTGTTGTCGACAAGCGCCGTTTCATCGAAGCTGGCGAGGCTCCGCTTATAGATACCCATGTGGCCATATTGCTCATAGCCCGGTGCGATGCGCCGGTAGGTGATGCTACGTGCACCGATGGAGTCGTTGCCAACATTGATGAGGAAGGTGCGATAGCGCGTCCAACGGCCCTCGCGGCAGGCAGCCACCGACACGCTGAGGTGTGCGCCCCGGTTCTGATTGAGCAGCTCGTGCCACTCGTCGATAGGAAAATCAGCATAGTCGCCTCCAACATGAATGCTACCGCCGAGGCTTCCTTTCACGGTAACATCGATACTACTTACGCTATCATCGGTCATGGCGAAGTTGAGCGGCGCAATGTCGACGGGCACGGTCACGCCGATGTAGTCTGGGAAGATGTCAGGCTGGGTGCCTGCCTGTCGCTCGTTGGCAGGCTGCGCGTTGCAGGCAACGAGCAGCAGCCAACCGAGCATGCAGGGTAATTCCCAAATAAGTGTTTTCACCTTCTTCAACTTCAACTGAAGAATGGCTCGGTCATAAGAAAAAAGCATCTTGTGCATTTTCATACGACTTGCGTAGTTTCGATAGCGTAGGGTAATGATAGATTAATTCGGGGTGTCGAGCCAACAGTTTCATGGACTGTGCCCATTCGCTACTGCTGGAATAGTCTTCGAGGATAGTTATGTATTTCATTGCCAGCTGCGGCTGGTTCATGACGAGGGCAACTTCAACGAGTCGGCGCAGCGGCCGTTCGCGCAACTTCTTGCCATTGGTTTTCACCATCGCATCGAAGGCCGCACGTTGTGCCATTGCAGGCATGCCGAGTTGCATGTAGGAGTCGCTCATCATCAGGGCGGCAGTCTGACTGGTTAGCACTTCGCGTGAGTCGTCGAAACACTCCTTCAAGTCGACGCTCGTATTGCCCTGTCGCCACTGTGCCAGCAAAGCCACCTTCCGGCAGGCCAGCGACTGAAGCACATGCTCGCGACTGTAGTCGACGATTTTGTCCCATCGCCCTTGTCGCTGCCACTGGTCGAAGAGGCGTTCCTCGCGGGTGCCGGAATACTTCTCGGCAAGGGGGGGGGGGGATGCCAGCAGGAGCCAGCAGGCAACCGCCACGAGTGCGGCAACGAGCAACAGCAGGAGCCATCGGCGTGAGCCAATAAAGGCGAGTGCAGCGTCGTCACGACGCCACACTCTCCATCGACTTAAAAAGAGTTGTCTGATACTCACTACTATTTTAAATAAACTAACCTAATAACTAAAATAACTCTATCTATTGTTTTCGTTGGTCTTTCCGACCTGGGCCATAGGCCTATTCTTCATCATCCGAGTAGCCGGGATTCTGAACAAGAGCCGGGTTCTTCACGATCTCGTCCTTCGGAATCGGCATGTCCATCTTCCACTCCTGATACTCGTAGTCGCGGTTGGTCCAGGGCACATCCTTCAGGTTTTCCACGTTGCGCTTCGGATAGTTCGTCAGCACGTGGTCCTTCATGAAGTTAGAGCGCTGCATGTCGGGACGCAGACACCACTCGCAGTTGAACTCCTTGCGGCGCTCGGTGTTGACAGCCACCTTCCAAACCTCCGACGAGAAGCCCTTCTCGGCTGCATAGCGGGTGTAGTAGGTCTTGGCATCCTCCACCTTGTCGACGGTGCTGCCGAAGGGGATAGGATACTCGTCGCGGTGCTTGTAGAACATGCCGCCGTCGCTCATACCTTCGTCGCGGCCCACCCACTCGGCAAACGAGTTGTAGTAGGGCATGTACTTGTCGGTCAGTTCCTTTTCCTTGCCATCTTCCAGTTTACCGAAGGCGCGCTGGCGCAGCTCGTCAATCTGCTTCCAGCCCTCGGCCTCGTTGCCCAGACGGAAGCAGCACTCTGCATAGTCGAGCATCACGTTAGGCAGACGCTTCCAGTAGATGGGAGTCGGGCTCCAGTGTCCGTCGGCCCAGCCTTTGTAGTTGGCAGAAGCCGTACGCCACATCTTCGAACTCCAGATGGCAGGTGCCCACTCGCCGTTGTTGAAGTGGAACTGCTTCGTCGTAGTACCCGTGGCACCCTTGCCGAGCACTTCCTGCAGGTAGGGATTCACGCCGTAGATGGCAGGCTCGTACCAACCCTCGTACTTAGGATCGTAGGCAGGGTTGTTCGGGTCGATCTGAGGCACGGCACCCGTGTAGCAAGAACCCTCGCGGCGCTTGTCGCCCTTCTCGTAGCAGGAGTACCACTCCCAAGAGAGGTAGAGCGAACCCCAACCGCCATTCTCAGGACAAGCGGTGTACCACTTCAGCATGAGCTTCGAAGTGATGTCGCTCCACTTACCCCAGTTGTTGCCTTCGTCGAGCTGCTCAACCCAGATGGCCTCGGGTCCCCATGCCGAAGCGGGATCCCACAGCGTGGTGAACGACTCGTTCAGTTTATAGGTCTTGCTGTCCAGGATTTTCTTGAAGCACTCCTGAGCCAGTTTGTAGCAGTTCTGAGCCTCGGTGGCATCCTGCTGCTGGCCGTTGGCACCGTCGGTCAGACGGTAGGCCTTCCACATGTAGGCATCGCCCAGGTAAGCCAGAGCCATACCCTTCGTGGCACGTCCGTACTCCTGATCCATCGGCTTCCAGTCGAGCAAGTCGGCAGCAGCCTTGAAGTCTTCGATAATGAAGTCCCACATCTCGCTGTAGGTCTCAGCCTTAGCCTTGGTGGGGGTGTTCGAGTAGGTCTCGCCGGTAGCCAGCATGGGCACGCGGCCGAACGTCGTGGCCAGCCAGTGGTAGAAGAATCCGCGCAGGGCACGGCCCTCACCTTCCAGTTTCTGCTTCACGGCGGGCGATACATTTTCGGCCTTGCTCAGTCCTTCCAGATAGTCGTTGGCGCGGCTGATGCCGGCATAGACGTGGCGCCAGCCTGCCAGCAGCTCGGTGCTGGTGGAGTTCCACTGCTGCACGTTCCAGTTCTTATCCCAGCCCGTGGCCTGGGTATCGATGGTCGGGTGGCAACCCGTGAAGAGGTTGGGCTTGAAGCCCCAGTCGCCATCGTAGAGATCCTTGCCGGCGGCATCCTTCGCGTCGTTCGGGAACATCATGTCGTAGACGCCGTTCAAGCCCTTCTTGGCATTGGCGTCGTTCTCAAACATGGCATCACTGGCGATGACGTCGTAGAGGTCTACATCCAGGAACTCGTCGTTGTCGCAGGATGTGAAGCCCAGACCCGTCATGCACAATGCTGCACCTAAAATATAATATCTTGTCTTCATATCGTTGTTTGTGCTTAATTAACTATGTTACTTTGTTACCTTGTTCTTTCTCCGCTGCGCTACGAAAGCGAGCAGAGCTCGTGGTCCTTTGGTACTTTGCTTAGAAGGTTACGTTCAAACCAGCCATGAATGTACGAGGCATAGGATAACGACCTGTGTCGAGGCCCTGGAACAGGATTGAACCTGTACCAACTTCGGGATCGCCATACTTGTTGTAGCCAGAGATGGTGAGCAGATTGCTGACACCTACATAGACACGAGCTTTCTGAACCGACAGCTTGTTGCAAAGGGCATTAGGCAGGGTGTAGCCAACCTGAATGTTAGAAATGCGCAGGAAGTCGCCGTTCTTCACCCACAGGTCGCTGACACGGGTGTTACGAGCGTAGTCACCGATTGACAGGCGAGGCAGCGTGCCACCGCCATTGCGGAATGCATCGTTGTAGGCATCTCTCAGGATGTTAGGTGTGGTCTGGTCGTCGAGCTGTGTCATCGAGCTCAGTTTCATGGCCGAGTAAGACAGGATGTCCTGACCCAGTACACCATACATATAAATGCTGAAGTCCCAATCCTTATAGGAGGCACCAAGGTTCAAGCCAAAGTTCAGTGCGGGGAAGCCGTTGCCGAGGATCACGCGGTCGTCGTCGTCAATCTTACCGTCGTTGTTCACGTCGCGGAACTTCACGTCGCCAATGGCCAGCGGGTGCTCGTTGTTGGCCTTCGAGTAGTCGTCGACCAGCTTCGAATACTCAGCCAGGTCGGCAGCGTCCTTGATTAGACCATCGGTCAGGAAACCGTAGAACGAACCCACGGCTTCGCCTTCCATACAGATAGAGTGGCGTGCCCAGTGACCGTTGCCATCCACAGCACCCACCTGAGAGCCGTCGAAGCCGCTTGCTGCGTCGGCGTTGTTACCACCGGTAGCCTCGCTATAGAGCGGGTCACCCATCTTCTTCACCTTGTTGTTGATGGTTGAGCCCGTCAGGCGAGCGTTGAACGAGAAGTCCTTTGTGAACTGCTTGTGATAGCCCACGGCGAACTCGAAGCCCTTGTTCTGAATCTCACCATAGTTCGTATAGACAGAGGTGAAACCTGCGGTCGGACGAATCTGCTGAACCAGCAGCAGGTCCTTGGTGTTCTTCACGAAGTAGTCGAGCGTGATGTCCCAGTCGTTGAGGAATGCAAAGTCGATACCGATGTTGGTCATCTCGGTGGTCTCCCACTTCAGGTTGGTATCCACCAGCGGAGCAAACCAACCAGTCTCACGCGTGCGGTTGCCCCAGTAGCCAGACACACCACCGCCACCTACATAGAAGGCGTAGGCAGCATCACCGCTCAGGGCTGCGACACCCTTACCAGCAATGTTACCAGCGTTACCGGTCTGACCCCAGCCGAGTCGCAGCTTCAGGTTGTTCACAGCCTCAATGCCCTTCATGAACGGCTCCTCAGAGATGCGCCATGCACCTGCCAGTGAGGGGAAGGTACCCCAGCGGTTGCCGCTACCGAAGTTCGAGCTACCGTCACGACGAATGGTACCGGTCACGATGTAGCGGTCCATCAGGCTGTAGCTGGCACGAGCGAAGTAAGAGATGGTGTGCACATCGCCATTGTAGGCTCCGTTCACACTCTTCGAGTTGGGATCCTCGGTCAGGGCGAAGCTGCGGTTCATCACCGATGGGAACTTACGGGCGCTACCACCAATCCACTGTCCCCACGACTTGCCAACCTCGTTACCAGCCATAAGCGTCAGGTCATGAATGCCATAGGTGAGGTGGTAGGTCAGGTAGGTCTGCAGGCCGAGGCTGTAGCCGTGGCTGTTGTTCAGCGAGAAGGAGTAGCTCTGGTCGGAGCCTGAAGGCAGCAGCACTTCCGTCCACTGTCCGTTGATCTGGTTATAGCGCGTGCGGCCACCCGTGTAGTCTGAGCTGTTGTTGCCCCAGTAGGTATAGGTGCCCTGCGAGCGCAGGTCGAGTTTGTGATGATCGTTGTCCAGGAAGGTCAGGTCAATGAAGGCCGTTGTCTGAATGCGGTCGAAGCCGTTGCGGGAACGATCACCGTTCTCCATCTGCGTAGCATAGGGGTTGGCACCGATCGAGGTGTTGCCTTCCCATGCGTTCGGTGTCATCAGATAGCCCGAGCCATAGGTGCCGTCGGGGTTCACGAGGTTCACGTTCACAAGCTGCTTGTTGGGATCGTTCTCGTCCATGTAGTCCAAAGTCGGGGTGAGTGAAGCAAAGTCACGCAGCGACGACAGGTTCTGGTTGTTACCCAGACCCATGTTCGAACCGTGGTTTTCAGAGTGGGTGTAGTTGATGTCGCCACCAATCTCCAGGAAGCGGTTCACCTTAGATGTGATGTTCGCACGAGTGGTGAAACGCTTGTAGTTGGTGTTCACAACCAGGCCGTCGACATCGAGCCAACCCATCGAGAGGTTATACTGCGTCTTGTCGTTACCGCCGTTCAGCGAAGCACCATACTGTTGTCTCAGGGCTGCACGTGTCATCTCCTTCTGCCAGTCAACGGCATTCACGCCCTTCATGTCGGCGCGATTCCAAAGCTGGTTGATGAACATCGAACCATCATTAGCCTTAGCTTCCTTGATGGCCTTGGCATACTCGTCGAGGCTCAGCACATCGAGTTTGTAGGGCAGAGTCTGCAGACCGAAGTCGGCCGTGATGTTGATGTTGGTCTTACCCTTCGAGCCGTGCTTGGTGGTGATCATCACAACACCATTGGCACCTGCCGAACCGTAGATGGCCGTAGCCGAGGCGTCTTTCAGAATCTCGATGCGCTCAATGTCGGAGGGGTTCACGAAATCGGCACTCGTGCCAACCTGCACACCATCTACAACATAAAGAGGTGAAGCATCGCCGTTGATGGTGCCGATACCTCGAATGCGGATGGCGGCCTTGCCATCAGGCGAACCGTCCTGCATCGACACCTGCACACCGGCAGCAGCACCCTGCAGGGCCTGACCGATGTTCGTGGGCACACGCTTCATCACAGCTTCCTGGTCGACAGTGGCCACAGATCCCGAGATGTCGCTCTTCTTCATCGTACCATAACCGACCACGACCACGTCCTTCAGCGTGGCAGCGTCTTCCTTCAATACGACGTTCACCTGCTGGCGACCAGCCACACGCACCTGCTGCGGCTCGAAACCAACATAAGAAATGCTCAGCGTAGCCTGCGGAGATGCAGACACACTGAATGCGCCATTCAGGTCGGTAATCGTACCAGCCTGAGTGCCGTTCACTCGCACCGTGGCACCAACCACGGGCTCTCCATTCTCATCGACGACAGTTCCTTTCACTGTGCCCTGAGCCCATGCGCTCAAAGACAGACAGCTAACCAGGAATAGCATCATGAAGGGTTTCCCCAAAGCTTTTAAAAAACTCATAGTTCTCTTGGTTTTTGTTTAACGTCTTTTAAAATAATTATTTGAATAGTTAGGTTTGGTCACATTACTATATATAAGTCGTGCACATATTTTGTCGATGGAGCACCAGATCAGCCTCTTTGGATGATTTTGCTAACCGGATGGACGATATTTCGACGTTGCAAAATTATTTATAATTGTAAATGTTCATTTTACGATGCGTTGCAAAAAATTCAGATTTTGAAACTCAAAGAAACAGATGTTACAAATCATTAACATTTTGAAACTCCACGAAAAGTTTTTATTGAGGCCCACACTTTAAAAAATGATTCATCGCAGTCAGAAAAGCAGAAAAATCCAACTCCAGACGCAAATTTGTCCACCAAAAACGAAACAAATTTAGAAAAAGTGCCTACCTTTGCACGACAAACCGACGAATGATGGGAAAGAAATGTATCATATCTCTTATGCTTGCCCTTGTTACATTATCTGGACAGGCACAGACGAAAAAGAAAGCAACTACGGCCGTGGAGCAGATTAGCATCACGGCAGAGACCACGTTGAATCCTCAGCAGAAAGTGACAGCCCACATGAAGGCCGGCAGCTACGAAGGACCAATCGGCATTAAGTTGAGGGGAAACAGTTCGTTGTCGTTCAATCAGAAGAAATACACCATCGAACTGCGCGACGAGAGTGGAAAAGACGTTGAGGCGTCGCTCCTTGGAATGCCTGCTCATAGCGACTGGGTGCTGTTGGCTCCTTATAACGACGTGTCGGCCGTTCGCGACCCGCTGGCGTTCCAGTTGTGGCGCGACATGGGTCACTGGGCACCACGCACACGAATGGTAGAGCTGACGCTGAACGGCGACTATCGCGGCATCTATATCCTTTCGGAAGCCATCAAGCGCGACTCCATGCGTGTGGACATCGCGAAACTAAAGAAGAGTGATATTGCAGGACGGGATGTGACGGGTGGCTATATCCTGCGCATCGACACCTACGACGAGGAAGATGCGACCTTCCCTTCGAAGGTTCCGGGCATCGGGGAGGGAATCATGACGAGTCAGATCACTTGGTCGTGCATCTATCCGAAAAAGAAGAAGCTACAGCCTGAGCAACTGGCCTATATCGAACAGTTTGTAGACTCGATGGAATTGGCGACTCAGTCGGACGATTTCGCCGATCCGCAGCACGGCTACGCACACTTTATTGATGTGCCCTCGTTCGTCGACTACTTCATCCACACGGAACTCAGCCTGAATGCCGACGGATACAAGCGTAGCGCTTATTTCTATAAGGAGAAGCTACATGCCGACGGCACAGGTGGCAAACTCGTGGCAGGACCCGTGTGGGATTATAACCTCGCTTATGGCAATTGCAATTTCTGCAACGCCAACAATCCGGAAGCATGGTGCTTCGAAGGTGGAAACACGCAACCCACACCAGCCTTTTGGCAACGACTACTGCAGGATTCTGCCTTCCGAAAAGCAGTAAAAGTGCGCTACAAGGCTTTGCGAAAAGGGGTGCTGAGCAACAAAGCCATCAATAGCTACATCGACCAGCACGCCAAACTATTGGCCCCTTATATCGCCCGACATTTCGAGAAATATCCTGAGCTGCTGGTCTCCGAAGAAGAGAAAGGACAATCCCCTACTCCACCTGCTTTCAGCTTCCCACCGATGGGAAATTTCCACATGCCCGAGGGGTTCAAGATGCCTGAAGGAGTCCAGATGCCTGATTCTATTCCTGCATTTCCTGGGGCCTTTCCACCGATGGGATTTCCGATGATGGGCGGATTCCACATGCCGGATTCCATTTCTATACCTGAAGGATTCCAAATGCCTGACTCCATACCGGCATTTCCTGGCGGTTTTCCGCCAATGGGCGGATTCCCGATGATGGGCGGATTCCACATGCCGGATTCCATTTCTCTGCCCGAAGGATTCCAGATGCCAGACTCCATTCCAGCATTTCCTGGTGGTTTTCCGCCAATGGGCGGATTCCCGATGATTGGAGGTGGATTCCCAATGATGGATGGATTCGGTGGAAATGCCATCAGCTGGTTTGCGGCCTATCGCGTTAGTTCCTATGACGAGGAGATCGCCACACTAAAAGAGTGGCTCGCCAATCGGCTGGCATTCCTTGATCGCAACATCGAACGATTTGACAAAGACTGGGAGCCACACATTCAGATTCCAAAAGAAATCAAAATGCCACAATTCAACGGTGGGTTCCCATTCCACAATCCATTTTAACTCAATTCATCATTTTTTGATGTAGGGACGCGGCGTGCCGCGTTACTGGTGGTGAAAACAGGATCCAGTAACGCGGCACGCCGCGTCCCTACATTGCCTAATGACTAACCGTTGGCGCGTGGCTCAACAAAAAGAGTGCACATTGCTGCGCACTCTTTTTGCTTATTTTTCGTTTTTCACTTTTCGCTTTTCACTTCGCGCATCGCGCGGTAGACTTCCCTACCGTGTGTGGAAGGATAGAAACGACGTTACTCTTTGGAGAAATTCCACTTAGAATTGTCGCTGCTGAAGTCGTAGGGAGCCAGCGTGGGCGTACTGTCGCCAGCGGAATAGAGACAGTACTTCTGGTTCTTGCCATCCTGTCCGGGAATGACATAAGGCATGATGCGGAAGGTGCCATCGGTGAGCTGTTCAATGCGCCAGAGCTGCTCATCGCGGTCGGCGAGCTGTTGCGTTGTAACCTCCAGCTTATCAGTAGCGGTGAGCGCACGATTGGTGCCCTCAATGCGAATCACATAGAGCGGTCCACAGATGGTGCCTCCGCGCTCAGGAACGGGTACTACCTGCCAACGCTGCCACGGACGGAACATATAGTCGCTGCAGCGCACAGCAATCTCGCCCTCGGGCCACTTGCCCTGCACATCGGCGATCGTCTGGTTCGCCACAGGCTTCACGGGCTGCTGCATCTGATCGCGGTTGAACCATCCCTGACGCTCCTGCGTCATACGCACGAAGTCCACAGCCAGCTCCAGCGAGTAGCCGCGACGCTCAGAGAGAATAGCATAGGTGCCATCTTTGATCTGACTGCCGGCATACGGCCAGTCGTTCTTCCAGAGCAGCGGACGAATGCCCAGCGTAGAACGGCCGCTCAGGTCGAAGTCGGCCTCAAAGTGACACGACATAATCTCAACGCCTTCGTCGATGATGGTACGTCCGAAGTGTCCGGGGCCAGTCTTACGGTCGCCGGCAGCGATGACCATACGGCCACCACCGTGATACATATCGCGGCCCACATTATCTATATATGGACCCTCAACGCTACGTGAGCGGCCCACCACGATGTTGTACGTCGAGTTCACACCATCGCAGCAAGTGCCGTGCGTGCCAAGCAGATAGTACCAGCCGTTACGATAGATGAGGTCGGTGGCCTCACAGTCTATAGCAATGTCTTTCTCCTTGTTGCCTGCCACACGGAAGCCGGTCGTCGGGTCAAGCTCAATGAGGCGGATCGTACCGAAGTAAGTGCCATAGCTGGCCCAGAGGCGGCCTGTGGTCGGGTCGAGGAGCAGACCCGGGTCAATAGCATCCTGATCTTCCATTCCGTCGCTGCTGCACACCTCCACAGCCGTCGTCCACTTGAAATCGGGGCTCTTCGGGTCGAGCGTCTTGTTCCACATGGTGAGGATACGACCGTTGTGGCCGCCACCCAAACCACCACCCGTGGCACCATAGATGCAGAGATAGCGGTCACCGATCTTCAGCACGTCGGGTGCTGCACCGCCTCCCGGGCGATCGGCACCACCGTGCCAGCTCCAGCCGTTCTCGCTGATAAGACCTCCGCCACCGGTTCCGAAGGTGTAGTACTTACCCTCGCACTCGGCGATGGTCGACGGGTCGTGAATATAAGGCTCGCCCACTTGTGCCTTCACGGGGCTACTTGACAACAGATAAATGGCTACTGACAGTCCGAACAAATATTTTGTCTTCATAATCTTCAGAATTCGTTTTGTCGTTATTTTTGTTGTTCCGTTATATCGTATTTTACTTCGAGGGCACCGACACCTGATAGTTCGTTACCGGCTGTCCCTTCTCGTCGATGAAGCGCACGCAGAAGTCGCTCATGCCCGGGCCGTTGATGATGGCACCGCGCAAGACGTTGCGGCCCTTCTTCAGCGTGAGGCGCGGCGACATCGCATCGTCTTTCACCATACGACGGTCACCGCTGAGCAGCAGGGCTTCCTCGCCGTTGAGCCACCACATCGAAGCGGAGTTGCTGCCAACGGCCAAGCGGACGTTCTCGATATCCTCCGTACAGTCAATGACGGTCACTGCCCAGAACAGCACACCATAGACCTTCTCGCCCCATTTTTCAGCAAAACGGAAGAGCTTCACGTTGAACATATTGCTATCCAGGGCGTGCCAGGTGAGCGTCTGCTTCACCGTCTTCACCTGCGGGCCTTCAGGCATCTGCTGAGCGCCACGACCGAAGCCGGCGGGAGCCTGCTCCTGCTTGAACACGGCCGTCACCTTCTGGCCGTCCTTCGGCAGGATGGTCTGCTGACCCTTGAAATACTCGCGGTTAAAATGTTCGCGCAGATAGCTGTCGGTGAACACGGTGTTTCCGCTATTGGGTTTGTCGATAGGCTCGAGCAACATCCAGCGACGGATGAAGCCCTCTTCGTCGGGCTTGGCGGCGGGAGCCTTGGCAGCCACAGGCGAGAAGTAGTCGGGGCGATTCTTGAACTGCACCCAGTCGACCGACAGCGCACCACTACCCTCATTGGTGATGACGAGGTCGGTAATGCTCTTCGGCGTATATTCCAGCGTAGCCGTCTGTGTGAGCCACTGGTTGCGCAGGTCGCGACGGAAGCGAGCCATCATCGGATTAGCGGCTGCCCCAGCGGGTGGTTCTGGCGGACGCACCGTCATCTTGAAGCGCGCGATGACCTTTCCCTTCGCGTCTTTCTCGCGAATGCAGAACTCAGTGTCGTCGGCAGCCTTGGCATTCAGGACGATATAGCCGTCCTTGATGCAGCTGAAGTCCACGTCGGTGTATTTCAGCCAACTGCCTTTTGCGGGCAGCGTTGCCTGGAAGCTGCGGAAGGTGTTGACGGTGTCAATCAGCGCCGTAGTAACATCCGCAGAGGCGGTGCTGTAGCGGTCAATCTGAATCTTTTCGGTGGCCTTGTTGACACCCACGCCACGCATCGTCTTCTTCACCTCCTGAATGGTACCGTCAGGATTGAAATACAGCTTTTCAATCTGTACCGAACGGCGCTTGTCGTCGCGGGGCGAGAAGGCGTTCTGGTGATAGAAAAGATACCACTGTCCTTTGTAGTTGACGATGCTGTGATGATTGGTCCAGCAGCCATTTTCGTGCTCAGCCATGATCAGGCCTTTGTATTCGTAGGGTCCCATCGGATTCTTGCTCATAGCATATCCGAGCACTTCGGTATTCTCCCTCACGTAAGGATAGGTCAGGTAATAGTTGCCGTTATACTCGAAGGCAAACGGGCCTTCAGCCTGGCGATTGGGCAGGTCTTTCAGGCAGTTCACACCATACATTTCAAACTCGCGCTCGCCCCATTTCACCTTCTCCTTCGGCGTGTCGTCAGCCAATTCCTTCATATTGGGCTTCAGCTTGGCACAACGGCCTGCACCCCAGAAGATGTAGGCATTGCCGTCGGAAGCCTGTAGCACACAAGGATCAATGCCGCTGATGCCCTTGATGGGCTCCGGCTCAGGGATGAACGGTCCTTCAGGGCTGTCGGCGATGGCCACACCAATGCCGAAGCCGCGACCGTCTTTGGGTGCCGAGGGGAAATAGAAATAATACTTACCATTGCGCTCGACGCAGTCGGGTGCCCACATGGAATAAGAGTTGGGCCTCACCCAGGGAACTTTGTTCTGGGTGACAATCACACCGTGATCGGTCCAGTCGGTGAGGTTCTCCGACGAGAACACGTGGTAGTCTTCCATGCAGAACCAGTCCTGTCGCTGTCCTTCCGGTGGGAAGATGTCGTGCGAAGGATAGAGATAGACCTTTCCGTTGAACACACGCGCCGTGGGGTCGGCTGTGAACAGGTGGCCGATAATCGGATTTTGGGCTGTTGCCGCAAGCGAGAACGTGCTGAGCAACAAGACGATAGTAGCAATCTTTTTCATCATAAAACGTAAAAAATAATACTTCGGCAAAGTTACGAAGAAAACCCCAAACAGATACGATTTTTTGTAACAGAGGTTTTACGAAATGTAACAAAATTTTTGGTGCATTTCACAAAATATGTTATCTTTGCACCGAAAAAGTCTGGGAGGCACCCCTTCCCAGCTCTACCTTACCATCGACTACGAGCATGAAACGTACTATCCTGATAGCACTACTCATCATGTCGGCACTGATGAGCACACGCGCCCAAATGGGCAATCTATATAATGCCGACAACCAGCTGCCGAGCAGTTTCACCAACCAAGTGTTTGTTGACAACGACGGACTGTTGTGGGGAGCCACCCGCAACGGCCTCTGCTGTTATGACGGCTATCAGTTCCGCATCTTCAACAAGGAGAGCGGAACGGGAATGGCCAACAACTACGTGAACTGCATCGCCCAAGACCGGCACAACCTCATGTATCTCGGCATGTTCGGGGCCCTGCAAACCTACGACGGCTCCACGTTCAGCACCGTGAAGGTGACCGACCTGAGCGGGCATGAGTCGTCGTGCTACATCATCTGCTTCCTTGAACGGAAGAGTGGTGAGATGCTCGTGGGAACGTCGGGATGTGGTGTGCTGCAGATGACGTCGCTGAAGGAAGCCCACCAGCTGGGCGGCGACCTGTCGCAGGTGGCCACCGTACACAACATGGCCGAGGACAGCAAGGGCCGCGTGTGGATAGTCACCGACCAGCAGGGTGTGCTGGTGTGGCACAAGGGAAAGGTGGTGGAGCGCTATTTCCAGGAGGAGCCGCTCCGCTCCTGCGTGCGCAGCATCTGCTTCGACAAGGCCGGGAACATCTATATCGGAACCCTTCGACAGGGCGTGTTCCGCCGCAACGGCAACACATTCACCCATATCGACGGCACAGCCAACAAGCCCGTGCCCGTCATCTATTGCAGGAGCAACGGACAGGTTGTCATCGGCTACGATGGTGCCGGACTCGCCATCTACGACCCCGCAACGGGCAGCATCGTGGAGAATCCCTACTACAGCCGTATGTTGGACCTCGCGCAGGGCAAGGTGCTCTCCATCACCGAGGACCATAGTGGCAATCTCTGGTTGGGATTGTTGCAGAAAGGCATCTACATGCAGCCGGCCAGCCAGGGTGGCTTCTCCTATATGGGCTACCGTCTGGGCAAGAACAACATCATCGGACAGGCCTGCGTCACCAGCACGATGGTCGACTCGCGAGGCAATGTGTGGGTGGGCACCGACAAGGACGGACTCTACCAGCTCTCGCCCTCGCTTTCGCTCGTCAGACACTACACCAGCGACGTGCCGGCAACGGTGCTCTCGCTGAACGAAGACAAGCAGGGACGCATCTGGCTGGGCAGCTATCAGGAAGGCTGCGGATGGCTCGACGCCAGCGGCAACTACCACCAGCAGCAGCTGCCGCAGGGTTGGCGCGTGAGCGTGTTCGGCATTGCCTGCGACCCGAACGGCAACGTCTGGCTGGCAACGATGGGCAACGGCCTCATCCGCATCGCTGCCGACGGTGCTGTGAAGTCGTACACGATGAAGTCGGAAGCCATCGACAACCGTCATCTGAACAGCCTCACCAACGACTATATCTCCCACATGTCGCTCTCGCCCGACGGCAAGCGCATCTACCTCGCCACCACGATGGGCACCTGTTGCCTCGACATCGAGCACGAGAGCTGGGTGACCACGTTCGGGCAAAACTGCCTGATGTATGGCACCTCGGTATTCACCGTGAAGGAGTTCGGCGGACGCCTCCTCATGGCCACCAGCGACAGCCTGCTCTGCTACGACCTGCTCGCCCACCGCATGGAGCAGTATGGCACCGACAACGTGCAGATTGGCAACGGCGTGACATCGATGGAGCAGGACCAGCGCGGTCGGCTCTGGATATCGTCCTATCGCGGCCTGTGCTGCTACGACCCGAAGACGGGCAGCGCTGAGAACTTCTTCGTCGACGACGGACTGCAGTCGAACGAGTTCTCGGCCGGAGCGTCGTGGACCGCTCCCAACGGCCTGATGCTATTCGGCGGCGTGGGCGGCATCACGTGGTTCGACCCGCTGAAGATATCGCAGAAGGAGTGGAAGGCCCGTGTGAAGCTCACCGCCTTCCTCATCAACGGTGAGCACATCGGCAGCACCACCCGGTCGGGACACTACAACGTGTGCGACACCTCGGTGATTGCCAGCGACCGCTTCGACCTGAGCTATCGCGACAACTCGTTCACCATTCAGCTGTCGACGCTCACCTACGACACCCCGGAGCACATCACCTATATCTATCAGATCAACAACGAGGCACCCGTGCGACTGCAACCGGGCAAGAATGAAATCACCTTCTCCCACCTCACGCCGGGCACCTATAAGTTCCGCATCAAGGCCGAGCGCAACAGCGTGCAGACCGAGGAGCGTGTCTTTACTGTTGTCGTCCACAGCCCGTGGTTCCGCACGTGGTGGGCCTACTGCCTCTACGCCCTCCTGCTCGGAGTGGGCATCTGGCAGTATCTGCGCCAGCGCAGCCGCAGCGAGCAAGACCGCCTGCGCCTGCAGGAGCACATCCACGCCGAGGAGATGGGTGAGGCGAAGCTGCGTTTCTTCATGAACATCAGTCATGAGATTCGCACGCCGATGACGCTCATCATTACACCGCTGCTCTCGCTCATGAAGCAGGACGACGACCCGCATCGCCGCAGCGTCTACGAGACCATTCGCCGCAACGCCGAGCGCATCCTCAGCCTCATCAACCAGCTCATGGACCTGCGAAAGATCGACAAGGGAATGATGCAGATGCACATGTCGAAGACCGACCTCGTGCCGTTCGTGCAGGACATCTACACCCTCTTCGAGCACCAGGCACAGATGAAGCGCGTCTCCTTCCGCTATGAGCACGACACCGACCAGCTGCCCGTGTGGATCGACCGCCGGCAGTTCGACAAAGTGGTTGTGAACATCCTGTCGAATGCATTCAAGTTCACACCGCCGGGCGGCGACATCCTGATTCGCGTGTCCCACGACGACCAGCATGCCACCATCGCCGTCAGCGACAACGGTGAGGCCATTCCCGAAGACAAGATTCAGCACATCTTCAAGCGCTTCTATCAGACCACGACGCACGCCAACGACCGCAATACGGGCACGGGCATCGGCCTCGACCTCACGCGCTCGCTCGTGGAGCTGCATCACGGCACCATCCTTGCCCGCAACCTCAATGCCGAAGAGGCGAGCACCCTGCTCACGGGCGACAGCAAGCAAGGGGTGGAGTTCGTGGTCACCATCCCATTAGGAAAGGCACACCTCACAGAAGACGAGATCGACGTCGAGGCACCTGCCGACAACAGTCTCGCCCAGGCCGAGCTCAACGGAGTCGAGGAGGAGGAAATGGACAAACTGCTCGACAACGACTCAGCCGAATGGAATGCTGAGAAGAACCGCCGACAGATCATCGTCATCGTCGAAGACGACGACGAGATTCGCGACTACCTCACACAAGAGCTCTCGGGCGACTACGACATCCGCTCCTGCACAAACGGCCGCGAGGCACTCGCCGAGACGCTGAAGTGCCTGCCCGACCTGGTGCTCAGCGATGTGATGATGCCGGAGATGGACGGTAACACCCTTGCCGCCACGCTGAAGACGAATCCGCAGACGAATCATATTCCCATCGTACTGCTCACCGCGAAGAATCGCGACGAGGACAAGCTGGAAGGTCTCGGCACGGGTGTCGACGCTTACATCGTGAAGCCGTTCAACATGGATATCCTGCGACGCACCATCGTGAACCTCATCAGCTCACGTCGCATGCTGCGACTGAAATACGGCCGCAACGACGAGTTGGAGAGCAAGGTGCAGAAGGTAGAAATGAAATCGCCCGACGAGAAGCTCCTCGAGCGCATCATGAAGGTCATCAACGAGAACATCTCGAACAGCGACCTCAGTGTCGACACGATAGCCTCCACCGTAGGCATCAGCCGCGTACACTTGCACCGTAAGATGAAGGAGCTCACCGGTCAGACGCCGCACGACTTCATTCGCAACATCCGACTGAAGCAGGCCGCCCACCTCCTCTCCACGGGCGACATGAACGTCACCGAAGTGATGTACGCATGCGGATTCAGTAACTCCGCGTCGTTCTCCACCATCTTCAAGCGCTTCTACGGCATGACGCCGAGAGATTATAAGAATTCGTAAGCAGCCCCTCCCTGCGGGAGGGGGAAACCTCCCCCGCCCCTCCAAAGGAGGGGAGTCGCGCGCCAGCGTTGACGTCATCCTACTGTAGGGGCAGACCCCCGTGTCTGCCCGCTCAATAGGCAAATAAGGGACATAAATAATATCGGGCAGGCACATCCTTGTGTGTCTGCCCGATATGTTTGATATATAATTATTATTGTCAAGAATTTGAGAGATTTGTCGAAGACCCACCGACCGAAGGGGAGGTAATTTAAGAATTTTTCGTTGCATGAATGGGAATTAATGAGATTTTGAGAAGAAATTGCAAGCAATTTCCTGTTTCCTCGCTACTATTCTCGTCGCTTGCGACGGATTCTCGTCAATTCATTTGCATGAAGAAAAAATTCTCAATTTCTATAATTCTTGATAAAAAATATGTTTGGAGCTCGTTATTGTTCGGGCAGACACGGGGGTCTGCCCCTACCGTTGGCGCGGGGCTCAACAAAAAGAGTGCACATTACTGCGCACTCTTTTTGCTTATTTTTCGTTTTCACTTTTCGTTTTTAACTTTTGACCTTCGGTCGAGTCTGCTCATACTCGGAAAAGCTGATGCGAGCATCGCTCTTCTCTCGCTTAATCGCAGACTTCATTTCGCGCATCGCGCGGAATCACCACAACTCAAACTCATACAGGCGGGTGGCGAGGCCATTGATCTCCTGCGTGGGAGCCACCACATACAAGCGCACGTAGCGTACCGACTGGGGAGCGAAGGTGCGGTCGGTTTCGTTCAGGCGGTTGCCGTCGAGCATGTCGAGCGTCCGCCACTCCTCGGTGGGCGTGTTACGGCCCTGCAGCAGCACCGCACGCGTGATGTAGTCACGCATCTCGGCACCAGCGTGCAGCAGACGCCAGCGGCTCACGCTCTTCTCCTCGCCGAGGTCGTAGACGATGAAGTTCGGTGCAGCATGCGTATCGCACCACTTTGTGTCGCTCTTCCCGTCGGTGAGCATCGCCGGCGACTCCCGCTCGTTCACGTAGCCCGAGCACAAGATGGGCTGCATGCCCTTCAGCAGGCTTGCTGACTTCGGCGCGCTGGCCTCGCTTCGCTTGGTGCTACCCTGCTGCGACGCCACGTTCGACGTCTCGAAGAGCTGTCCGGCTGCCTTCACGCCATCGCTCTCGCTCGCCACCGTTGCCGCGAAGAGTACCACATGACGGTCGTTCGGGAGTATCACCTCCTTCGTGCCGGCAGGCAGGTCGATGGCCACCTTGAACATATACGTGAACTCATAAGGCTCATCGCCGTCGATAGAGTGGCGGTGCGTACCCACATAGGCCACCTGTGCCGGCTTCAAGAAGCCTTGCGTCTGACCTGTGTGGCCCCACTGACCGACAAACCCGCTGTAGAACGGCACCTCCACCGTCTGGCGCGTCTTGCCCACGCCGAACGTTGCCTCGCGGTCGCCCTCGCTGCTGGCGGCGAGCAGATACAGCCGGTTGTAGCCCGCAGGCACCTGCAGCGTGTCGCCCTCGCAGGCCAGGCCGTTCGCGGCATCCTTGTCGCCCAGCTGGAATGCGATGCCGTCGACGGTGAGCTTTTCGGGCAGCAGCTCGGCAGCATAGCTATAGCCGCTCTCGAAGTCGGCATCCGTGCGGAACGCATTCGGCGTAGCACAGCGCTTGTTGAACGCCAGCTCCACCGCCTGCTGACGGATGGCGGTAGCATCCTTCTTCCGCAGCTTCACCTTGTAGGTCTTCACGCCAAACGCATTCACGTCCACCTGCAGCCGGTTGCCCTCGAAGGTGGCGGCGCCGATGGTCTTCTCCGTACCGTCGGCCTCAACGGCTGCCACGATGTCGGCGGCAAAGGTCAGCGTCGCCTTCTGCGACTCCTTGCCTCCGAGCTCGTGCACGCGCACCACATATTCATCGCTCACCTCAGCTTGTTTCATCGTGCGGATGAGCACGTTGTCGTTGTCGCTCGACACAAACGAGAAGCGACGACCCTGCGCACCCTTGTGGCGCGTGGTCGTGAAGGCGCGCAGCCCACTGTTGAACGCCGTAGCGCGACGGGCTGTCTGTGCCACATCGAGCGCACCCTCGTGGCCGATGATGCTATAGGTGAACACATGGTGTCCCTTGTCCTGATGAGCCTGATAGACGAAGTTGTTGCCGGGCTTCGGGGCATAGAGCAGCGAGAGGCGCAGCGTGTTGTCGTTGGGCTTGTCCCAGCCGTAGCGGCCATTGTTCAGAATGGTCACGCCATAGGAGCCTGAGCGGTCGGTGAGGTCGGTCCACTCGTGGGAGTACACCTCATATTGGTTCTCCTTGTTGTTGCCACGCTGCACACAGCCCAGGCCGAGGTCGTAGGACGCCATCTCGTTGGCGACGCCCAGCGGGAACTCCGCCTTCAGCAAGGCATTCTCCGCAGCCCAGTCAACGGTGGTCTCGAAGTCGATGCGGTCGGCATCGGCACCTTCATATAAGTGCAGGTCCTGACGGATGATGGTTGGCCCATACTGCTTGCTCACGCGCAGCGTCTTGCGCACCGCACCGTTCTCCACCAGCTCCATCTTCACACCCTCGTGGATGGGCAGCGGCTCCTTGTCGAGTGTGCGCTTCAGAATCTCCCAGGCCGGCCACGCCTCCGACTTGCAGTCGTCGAGCACCACCAGTCGGATGCTGCGTCCCGGTGCCACCAGCTCGCGCTGTGCGCGCTTGTCGTAGAGCGACACCATATCGCCGTGCTCGTCCAGGCGCAGGCGATACACCGAGTTCTCTATCTCGCGCTGCGGCTGCGGGGCTACCCTTGGCATCTTGCCTACAATATTAATTCCATATACCGCCACACCCGTCGAGGGAACGTCTGCCTCAAACAGCAGCTTTCCGTCGGCACATTGTGCGGGCACCTTCCGCCCTGCACCATCTACGACACTATATGCCCTGTCACCAACGTCCACCTTCACCAGTCCCTTCACGGGGAACGCCTCGCTGTTATACACCACTACAGGCGTACCTTTCACCTGCGTGTCCATCTGCCGAGCCACACCGCCGATGCTCGTCGTGAGCACGTCGGCAAACTGCTTCAGCGACAGCAGCTCGTCGTTCCACGAGAACTCATACGCCCGCGGAATGCTCGTTCCCGTCACGTCGTCGTGGAACTGATGCCAGATGATGCGGCGCCAGGCGTCGGTCATCAGGCCGATGGGATAGCGATAGGCACCCATCCAGTCGGCTATCACCGCCGAGCGCTCGGCAGCGTCGCCAAGGTGTTCGTTCTGCCGGTTGTAGAGTTTCATCGCTGCCTGCGACGTGTAGCAGCCGTTGCCGTGCAGGTCCATATACAGCTCGCCGCGGAACGAGGGCAGCTTCTCCGTCAGCCCCTTGGCGATGGCGTCCTTGTAGAGCTGGTCGCTCGTGGCGCTGATGATCTTCAGCGGACCGCTGCCCTTCATGCCTTTCATCACGCCACGCACCGAGGGCACCGTCGGCGAACCGCCGATGTCGCCCGTACCATAGTAGCGGTACGTCAGGCGCAGATCGCTCTCGCCGACCTCGCGCAGCAGCATCGCATTGCTCGACAGGTCCTCGTCGGGCAGACGCTGCGAGTAGTTGTAGCCGTGAGCCATGAAGATCTTACTGCCGTCGATGCCCTCCCACACGCCGAAGGGATAGGGATAGCGGCGGCCGCCCTCGTAGAACGGCTTGTCGCGCCACACCAGCTTCTGCGACGAGAAGCCTATCAGCCCGCAGTGTTTGGCCTGAGTGGGCATCGTATAGGGGAAGCCGAAGCAGTCGGGCAGGAACACATCGGTGCCCTCCTTGCCGAACTCCTGGCGGAAGAACGTCTGGCCGAGCAGGATGTTACGAATCCACGACTCCGGTGAGCAGATGATGGTCTCGTTGGCATCCCAGCTGCTGCCGGTGATGTGCCAGCGACCCTTCCCTATCCAGTCTTTCACCTCTGCATACTGCGACGGATAGTATTCCTTCATCCAGGCGTATTTCACGCCGCCTTCGAAGTTGAAGACGTAATCGGGATATTGGCGGAACAAGTGGAAGTTCTGCACCATCGTGTTCCAGATATAGGTCCTGATAGTAGTCTGCACATCCCAGTTCCACTGGGTGTCCAAATGGGCATCGGCAACCATATACACCGTCCCCGGTGCCTCCGCCGATGCGGGTTGTGCTCCCTGTGCGCAGGCCTCGCCCTTGCCCATCAGCAGCAACAACGACACCAGCAGGAAGAAAAGATTCTTTACATGAGGACACTTCCTCTCCGTGCGACGCTTCATGCCTCGCATCCCGAAGACAGACCATTCTGCCGCGGAAAACAAACTCTTTGTGACTTTCATTCTAATTACGTTTTTAGGTTGGTTACTATTTTCAGCTGACAAAGTTAGTAAAAGTTGAACATATTACAAAATAAAAGCGCGCTTTTATTTTTATTCTCGAACGAAAGTACCTTCGACCGCATCCCACGCGTAGGGGCAGACCCCTGTGTCTGCCCGAATAATAAAGGAATCGCTTCGCGAGATATTTATCAAAAATTAATTTCAAAATCTATCAAAATTTAATTAATGCCTAATTCTTTCTCCGAGCGAACGGACAATTAATGGGAATTATACATTGCGCCGTAGACAAAAAAAGATTTTCAACATGAATTATCATGAATTGAACATGCGCTCGGCTTTGCCGCTTTCGTAGCGCAGCGGAGAAAGAATTTTTCATGAATTATGTTGCGCCGCAGGCAGAAAAAGTAAACCCTGCATTCTTTCCCCGCTTCGCTCTGAAAGCGTCTCCTTCGTCGCCGAGCGATAGCCGCCCCTTATCAAGGGGCTCTAAATCTGTTCGATAAATAATCCGTGAGAATCTGCGTCATCTGTGGGAAAATATTTTTGAATGATTTTGAATCAGATT
>JAEEGJ010010489.1_pt1 | contig 24074 bp, 23 predicted proteins | sample 8958761 | NCBI WGS metagenome assembly JAEEGJ01 (sample SAMN16246546, study PRJNA631951) | gut metagenome | biome: gut microbiome; feature: rumen; material: RS-attached | host: Bos | place: Iran: Karaj | collected 2018-10 | reverse complement strand
TCATCTCGTCCCCACGGCCACAATCTCTAGCAAAACTACAAAATCATGACCGCATGTCCTAAACTTATACGATGTTTAACATCTTACATTTAGAACATTATCTATAATCTGGTGCAAAGGTAAGAGACCCTTCTGCGCCCACCGCATCCAGACCGTCAACATGATAGATACGACCGATGACTCCCATCACGTTGTCTTTCGTGATGTTGAGCGTGTTGCCGTTGTTGGAGCCGGTGGTCATCATAAGGGAGCCTGGGATATTGGGGGGTTGATTTGTTTTCTTTATTATAAATGATGTGTAATGGGGTAACCCTTATGTCTCGATCTCCGATGATGGGTGTGTCTGGATTCGCCCATGTCGCCGCCGCTCCCCCCTGTGTCATCCTCCGGAGGATGGCAGCCGAGAGTGCCTGCCCGCAGCGTCGCGCGGTGCCGAAATCACTCACTGAACGGGGTGTTGCAGTGGTTACTGTCATATAATATTTGGGGATCGGCTATTAGAACCAAACCAGCTGCAAAGGTATAAAATTCCCTTCAATCTCAGCAACAAAAATCGAAGGAATTTCCACTAATAAATGTTAAGCCGAAACCGCTGTAAAAATAATGTCTCGACCCTTCTTCCGCTCTTCCTCTATTCCCACACGGCACGCCCCAAAATCCCTTGTCCGTTTTTCAGAAAACGCCCCTGATGCTCATGAAGATTTTGATATTTTGTGACCGGAATTTTCCTCAAAACTGCAATTTCCCCTTGAACCTCACGGGGGGGACAGGAGTGCTGTGCGCCTGGTAGATTAAAAAGCGAGGCAGGAACGGACATGGCAGACGATGACGTTATCGCCGTCGTTCCAGCCGCCGTCGTGGGAGCGGAAGTACCACGCCTCGTCGGCATTGCTCTCCGAACTAGACCAGTAGTTGGATTGAGTCAAGCCAGCCAATTTTTTTAGGCCATTAGCGTTGCCTGCAAACATCTTCGTCCACTGATAGCCAGAAGCCAGGAACCAGGCAGAGCAGCCAGTGGGCGCAGCGGTACTATAATTTATCGCAGCCTTAAAGGCAGGAAAGTCATAAGTATTGTGGGTCGCATTGTACTGCAGGCCGCTCTCGTATGTGAAATTGCTGCTGTCGGTCTGCTTGGTATGGCCTGCATTATTTTTCGATTTGTTCCACCTATAATAACCATCAACACCACCAGCATCTTTCAAAGCGAGAGCCAAGCCGTGGTTGTATGGAGCGGCCTCACCGTTATCGCTGCCCAAATAGACAATCGTGGCCACAGCGGTTACGCCCTCGGGCACTTCGTCTTTATTATAGTTCTTTCCGTCACTGCCGATAACCTGTCCCAAAGCAGGGTTGGTAATTGCTGAATTAGAATCTACGTTTTTCCCCATAATGATGTCTACAAGGACATTGATGTCTTGGATATTAACCTCATTGTTCTTATCAGCGTCGGCATTCTTTTCATTAAAACGTTCCGACTTCTGCCCCTGGAGGAAGTTTACGATCTCTACGATATCAGCAACGTCCACTTTCCCGTCGCCATTGGCATCACCGGCAAGATAGGTATCAAATTCGGCCTTTGTATAAATGACGGTGACAGATTCGCAGGTATAATCGATATGTCTGTCAATGTGCTTTATAAGTTTGCCGTTTTCAACTGTATAGGTAATATTGTCGGTGTTGGTAGCCGACAGTTTGCCGAGAATGCCCCTGAACGTCCATTCGTTTCCATCATTATCCACATAATCCACTCCATCCTCATCGATGCCTTCCGAACACTTTGCAGCAAAGTCGGCATCCGTTTCATAAAGGTCGTCTGAGGATGATGCTGCGACATCTGTGAGATTCAAGCAGGCCTGTCCAGCATTAGCTGCGCTAATCCAATCAGCGTTCATCATCGCCGTATAGTCAGCGTTTGAGCAGACCGCAATACCTTTGTCCTCTCTTTCCCCAACGATATCCGGCACCAGTGCTTTGTATATCCCGCCCTTGAAATCGGACAGACCGTCTTTCACTGCGGCGATCACGGTCTCAAAATTGGTCAAGTCCGCTGAATACAGATAATAGAACGACTGCTGTCCGTTAAGCACAACCTCGCCAAGGTATAGAGTCGAAGTCTGTGTAATCTTCGCCTGTTGTCCCGTCACGTTAACTTCAGTACTCGGTCTATCTACCACCTGAGCCATCGCGGGCATCAGACACAGAAGCGCAGCAAATGCTGCGAGCATCCTTTTAACACAGAAGGAACGGTTCTTGTTGTGTTTGTTGTGTTCTAAATCAATTGCTGTCATATTATTCGTTTTAACTATTCGAGTGCAAATATAAGCATAATTTTCGAAAGTACCAAATAAAATAGTGAAAATCTTTCGTGTCCGGCGATCAGAGGCAAAGAGGTTAGAAAGCGAGGACAGCGCGAACGTAGAAGTCGTTCGTCTTACTGCCATAGTAGAATCTGTGGTAGTCGCCGAATCTGTAGTACCATTCGTTATAGATTTCGAACTCCGTGCTGGACCAATAGGCGTCGGACTGCACGTCTGTTCCACCGCAACCAGTCATCATCGTATTGAAATTGCCGTAACTGAACGACATTCCGTTACTTGGCTCTTCCGTGTACGATGTCGTACCGCCACAACCAATCATTATGCGCTCCCACTGGTAAAAAGAAGGCAGGAACCAAGCACTGGTATAGGTCGCTGAACGAGCACGCTTATAAGCACCTGCTGAAGTATAGGCGTTAGACAATTGCATTTTTGAGGATCCCTCTTCACCGATGGTATTGCTGACATCGGTCAGAGCTATTGCCAGACCATGATTGAAGTTATCGCTGTAAGCACCGTTACCGTCAGCATTGTTTAAATTGCCCACGTAGGCAATCATAGCAGAAGCCGTACAACCGGCATCGGTTGCATCACTCACCGTGGCATGAATATGTCCATTGTTATAGATTACCTGACCAATATGGCTGGATGTTGCAGCACTGGCCATGATCACAGAGTGTCAGACACTTTGTGAGTATCCTGCCCTTCGTAAGTGATGCCATCGCGACTCATGCCCATCACTTTTCCGTAGAGGCAATTGTCCTCTTCACTATACTCCACGCTACCTGTGTAGCCCTTGTACTTCATGTAACCCATAACTCTTAATCCTCCTTATCCTTTAAATAACCGTTTGTTGTCAAAAATGAAAGCACCTAAACACAATCGGGACGGTTCTTTTTGTGCTTGGTTCTTTATTTGCCATATATCTTGTTTTATTTGTTTCTTTCTAAAAACCCATTTATTCTCCCGAACCAATGGGTTAACAAGCAAAGCTGTGGTAAACACCACGTGAAAAAAGACACTTTTTCCGCATGTATATGCGGTCTTGGTCATTGAGCCTTTTAATTTGATATATCATCGTTATTCTCCTTGCCTAATTTAACTTTATATCCAACCACAGAAAAGGGTTCAGAGGGCGAACCAAATTATTTGTTACTTTCTGTTGTATAAATGTAGTAGGCATCGTCTTCGGGCGACCAGCGGATGTTGGAGTTGAGGTGGAGCCCTTTGGCTTACAAAGTGTCTGACACGCTGTGTGCTAGATCCAGTGCGTTCATGTCAAAATCGGATTCATCCATCCAATAATCCAATCGATGAAAAACCCAATGTGGAGCTTTCTTATCCAAGCCGAACTCTAAAGAGCTTAGATGATCTAAGAAAGATCTCAGCGCGGTTAAATAAGAAGGATGTTGACCTTCATACATCTGTGGCACCAAACTTATCTGCTCGAAAAACAGCAAATGAGATAATGGCACAAGCAATGCCGGAGAAAAGTCGTAAGAGTCGAATTTCTCAACCAACTCGGCAAACTTCTTTGATTTTACTATGTTTTTCTTTATGTCGCGTTCAAAGATCAAAGAAATCGTCGACTTTAATGCGTTATAGCCGTAGCCGCTTTGAGCGATTTTTCTCTCATGGCCCTCGATAGTATCCTTTTTATGAAATATATCTTGAAGGCGCTGAGATTTGCCTTTTATATCTATTTCAGAATAATAACCATACATAATATCAGGAACATCTTGCACACGGGTCTGAACAATGTGAATATCTAAATTTGCATAACGTCCATTCACTAGTTCGCTTGCTACCTCTATGCACAATTTGTTATACTCATCCAAAAACTCAATCAGTTCTTTCTTTCTCTTGTTGAGAATGTCTAAATATTTCTTTTTATTTGCCATATATTTATGTTTTATATTACTTACCTTAACATCACAAGGGTCAGACCCCAACGTGACAATTCGAGTGCAAATATAGGAAGATTTTTCGAAAGTTCCAAATTTTGGGGAATTTTTCGTAAAAATCGGGAACACATTGTCAAATTGTCAAATTGTCAAATGTCAAAAAGCTTCCCCGAGTTGTGGGGTAGAGAGTGTTTCAAATTCAATATCTATATATAAATATATTTATATATAGATATTGTACTTAAATTGAGGAAAGGCGGAAATGAAAATGACAATATGACAATTGACAACATGACAATCGTTGGGGTGTGATTCATTGACGCAAGCCAAATAAAAATATTTTACATTATATTTAAAGTATTTATGCCGAGATTTTATAGGATAATGAAACGTCTTGTTTTAAGGAATGAAAAGTTATCTTTCAATTAATGAAAGTCGGAGTTTCAATAGCCTTTCGTCAGCATGCCCAAAAAGGGCGGAAAAAGGGCAGCTATGGCTGCCCAAGATGTTGGTAAATTTTGTTTACTTCCTTTGGAAGAAACGTGCGGCGGTTGAGCCGTGTGAGGTGCACGAGATCCGGATCTTCGGCGAGCAGTGAGCGGAGTTTTTGCCAGGCTGACTGCGGTTGGATGAACGGAAAGTAACGTGCGGCGAGCTCTGCGCGGCCGACACTCATAACGTTTTGATTTGACTGATTCATTGAAATATTATAGTATTCATCTGCGAGTACAAAGGTACTAAAAATCGGTGAGATATGCAAGGAAATACGGTAAATATTTTGGTGTAATGTGGATTAACGTGGAATAACGTGTGATAACGTGGATGGCATTCAAAAATCTCTTGCAAGGTTCAAGAAAAATGACTACCTTTGCAGTGCAGATGAATAAGAAAGGATTTTAAATTATGGCAAGATCAAACATTCCTATGGTGATTAACCTGCGTCAGAACAAGAACGACGACAGCACCGCATTCGGAAAGTATTTCGCAGAAGTCGACTCGAAGGAGCCCCTGAACCTGAAGGGTTTCGCCAAGCACATGACGAGTCACGGCAAGATTGCCGACTATCAGATGTGCGTGCTGGTGCTCGGTCAGGTGGTAGAGTGCATGAGTGAGCTGCTCGCACAGGGTCAGCCCGTGAAGCTCGACGGTCTGGGCACGTTCTCGCCTGCCGTTGACGGTCAGAAGAAGGGCAAGAACAGCGTGGAAGAGGCAGTCGCAGCCGGCGCCGATGCGATGATCAACGGCATCCACATCAACTTCAACCCCGAGAACATCAAGGGCGAGAAGCTGACCTCACGAGCCTTCAAGGAGCAGTGCATCTTTGAGTTCGGCTACGTGGTGGAGAGCGAGAAGCGCACCGTTGGCGGTAAGGAGAAGCGGTTCCAGAAGAAGACGCCGATCAGCTATGTGCTGGCTCCTGAGGCTGATGCCGTCACTCCGCCCGCACAAGGTGGTAACGGCTAAGGACGGATTTTGGTGGAGGGTGAAAGGTTAACTCCACCCTCAACCTTCCACCAGAGCGAAGTGAAACGAAGCGAACATGAAAAAGCAGCGCATCATCGAGCTGGCGGTGAAGGTCATAGTAGCCGCGCTCACGGCTTTTCTGACGGCAATCTCGACAACGAGTTGCATGGGCTATGGGCCAATTGGCCTCTAAACTCTAAGAAGAGACCGAGAATCGTAAGGTTCCCGGCCTCTTTATTATATCACTTAAACACGATCATATCTGCCAATTGCAGAAAATAATCGTTCGACCAGATGTCAAGTTCGCTAGGGTTAATGACGAAACTGCGAACATCAGTTTTTACATCTTCGATATTTGTTGTCATCATGAAAAAATACATTTTCATTGCGTTTAAACCAAGGGAACACTTGTAGAGTGTTTTTCGTTTGGTTATTGTTTCTGGTTACAAATATGGCGGAAAAAGGGATATACGACTTAACTAGATTCCTCTTAGTATCCACTCCTTGAAGAAGGGATCCTCGATTTCATAATGATCTGTATAGATGACGTACCCGTTTTTCTGCAATCGTTTCAAAGCGCTATATATAGTACTCGTCGGATATTCGCCGGTCTGTAAAGCGTTATTTCTTGTGAGACCCTGCATAATCCATTTATTGGTGCGATTGAAGTTCATCCACAGACGTTCGTAATCGAGTCCGTGTGAAATGACGATATGATCGATGGCCGCTTCTAGCGCATCTTCCTTTTCTGGTTGGAGGATACTGATATTCCACAAATTAGCGGCTAGTTGCTGAGAATAATATGGATGGCAACTTGTGTAATCCAAAATACTGTCGGCTAATTCGTCGCATCGATTTGCGAATCGAGTCTTCAGGCGTTCAGAAATATAACGGTGAAAATCTTCTCGTGGTAATTTCCCAAGTCTCATTAACTCCCCAAAATGATAGAATGGCGACTTCTTCTTCTCGAAGATATCCGTCATCATACTCTCTTGGCTTCCTAGCAAGATATAGTTGATATGTTCCTGTTTTTGCATGATGGCTCGTAGTTTCTTGTCTAAACGTGGATCAAGATCAAGGATCTCCTGAAACTCATCGAACACAATGATAATCCTGTCATTTTGAGTATGGGCGTTCTCAATCAGTTCCATCACATCTTCAAGGAGTATGGATGCATCCACTCCTGGTTGGAAAGAAACATCCATAAAGCCTGTCAACGGATTGGTCGTCACAGTGGGTATTATACGAAAGTGCGATATCAGATGCCGTATGCGCTCCATCGGATGGACTCTGAAGAATTCTCGTAGAAGTTTGGCCGAAAGGTCTGCCACAGATGTCACTTGTTGTAGATTTACGGTGATGCTTTTACGGTTGCTTTGCTTTATGGCTTTTGCCACAACGCTACTTTTGCCAAATCGCCGAGGACTAATCAAAACAAGGTGGTTTGCACTCTCGACAAAATGGCGTATATACGCCACCTCTTCTATCCTGTCTGTGAAGTATTCGGCCTCCACGATTGTACCGAATTTAAAAGGATTCTCCATATTACGTATTTTTTCGTTACGACTTTTTTCGTAGTCGTTTGCAAAGGTACTAAAATCAGCCCAAACCCGCAAGGATTTAGGCTGATTTAACATATTTGTTTGCGCTTAAAACTGCAACCGTAGGAAATTTGTGTTTAATGTGTTTTTCAAACTGCTTATTAAAAATCTCACTTTGCGTCTCCGGACAAGATACGGTAACAAGTAACATTGTTACCTCTGATTTTTTATGCCGACAAATCGGCCTACAGCCAGAAATCCGTTGCAAACGGGTTTATACAGATTATTTGGAACTATTAAAAAAATAACAAAACAAGAACCCCTGCGGATGGGCAGGGGGTCTTGATGAAGGGATTAGCGGGTTACTTCTTTTTGGGATTGTTGGGCTACTTCTTTTTCTTGGCTTTGCGGGCTTCGGCTTTGGCTTTACGGGCGGCTTTGCGCTCTTCGGCCTTTGCCTTGCGAGCAGCGGCTTTCTCGGCCTTGGCGGCGTCCTTTTTTGCCTTGGCGGCTTCCTTGTCTGCCTTAGCGGCTTCTCTCTTGGCCTTGGCTGCTTCTTTCTTAGACATAGCGGGCTTTGCGGCTAAAGCGGCGGCAGCGGGCTTGGCTGCGGGCTTTGAGGCGGGCACGTTGAGCTTCATGCCGACGTAGAACACACCACGATTCTTGGGGTTCAGGTCTTTGAGCTGCTGCTCGGTGATGCCGTACTTGGCGGCGATGGACTGGAAGTCTTCACCGATGTTCACGGTGTGCACTTTGGTGTCTTGTGCCATGCAGGGCAGTGATACGCCCAGCGTGAGCATAAACAGGATGGATAGTAACTTTTTCATAGGGCTATTGGAATTAATATCTGATTACAAGTATCTTTGAGACGCTCCAAAAGGCAGCGGGATCGGTGATGGTGAGCACGCTGGTCTTCTTGTCGATCTTCTCGAGGGTGTAAGAACTGGCAGGAGCCTGGGTCATGATGTCGGGCTTCTTGCTGGGGATGGTGAACTGCTTGGTCTTGCGGATGTCGATCTTGGTAAACTGCGACATGTCGGCATCAGACACGTTGAGCTTGCCGCGCTTCAGCAGTTCGGCGTTCTTGAGATCCTTCTTGTTGCCGATGAACACGTAAGCCTCGTTGAGCATGTTGGTCTGTGCCTGCAGGGCTTCGTTCTTCACCTTGGCGTCTTCCTGAAGGTCGCTAACCTGTGAGTTCAGCTTAGAGACGCTCGACCTGAGGTTGTTGATGTCGAAGTTGCGCTTCTCGAGTTCGCTGCGCAGTTCGGCGATGGCCTTGTCTTTCTCCTCGATCTGGGCTTTCAGGCCTTCGATGGTCTTCATCAGCTTGGGATTCAGAGCGTTGCTTTCATTGAGCTTCTTCTCGAGCTCGGCAATACGGTCACGCTGGCGCTGCAGCACTTCCTTGTAGGCGTCGATGTTCTCAAGGATCTGGTCTTTCCTCGTGGCCTTGCTCTCACCATCGGTACGCAGGATGGTGCCGTCGAGCTTCACGACGCTGTCCATGCTGGCGTTGACGGCATCGAGGAAGAGATCCATCTCACTCATGGCGGCCTTGCGGCTATTCAACTCAGAGCGGAGCGAATCGAGCTCGGCGCTACTCTTAGAACCTTCTCCGCAGGCAAAGAACAGCATGGCTGCGGGGAGAATTAGTGCGAAATAAAACAGTTTTCTCATAAGTTATTTGGTTTAAATTTTCAACTTTTGTCTGCAAAGATAGGGAAAAATGTGATTACTTCCAAATTTTTACTCCTATTTTTTATATTTTATGTGCTGTTGGCGCTATTTGCCCAGGAATTTGTCGTCGAGATAGGCCTGGAAGGCGTCGCGGTAGAGGTCGCCGATGGGGAGGTAGGTATCGGCATCCATGATGACGCGGTTCTTGTTGACTTCCTGGATCTTCGTGAGGTTGATGATGTAGGAGCGGTGGATGCGCATGAAGTAGTCGGGCAGCCGTTCTTCCATCTTCTTCAGCGACAGCAGGGTGATGATGGGCTTCGCCTCGCCCTCGATCCACACCTTGAGGTATTCGCTCATGCCCTCGACGTAGCGGATGGAGGGGATGCTGACTTTGACGATGCGGTAGTCGGTTTTCAAGAAAACGACATCGTCGTTTTCGGTGGAGGGTTGAGGGTGGAGGGTGGAGGGAGATTTGTCTGCCGCAGAGTATTCTCCCTCCACCTTTAACCTTCCACCCTCCACCCTATCAAGAAGCCGATTCGCGGCGCGCTGGAAGTCTTGCAGGCCGAAGGGCTTGAGGAGGTAGTCGACGGCATTGACGCGGAAGCCCTCGACGGCGTATTCGGAGTAGGCGGTGGTGAAGACCACGAGGGGCGGTACGACGAGCGACTTGATGAAATCCATGCCATTCAGGTCGGGCATGTTGATGTCGCAGAAGATAGCATCGACGGTGTCGTTCTCGAGGAACGCGCGGGCCTCAAGGGCACTCTGGCACTGGGCTGCGAGTTCGAGGAACGGTACTTTGCCGATATAGGCGACGAGCTGTTTGAGAGCCAGGGGCTCGTCATCGATGGCGAGACAACGGATAGTCATATACAAATTCAGGATTTGAGGGGAATAACTAGTTCAACAGTGTATGTATCAGGCTCAGACTTGATCTTGAGCGAGTATTGCTTGTCATAAATCAGATTGAGACGCTTCCGGATATTTGCCAGTCCTACGCCCCCCTGCTGCCCTCCGACCTTTTTGTCTTCAGCTTTCGAGTTGCGACAGATGAAGCATAACGTCTCGTCTTCCACAGCAACCGTCACTTCAATGAACGACTCGTGCTGATAGCTGACGCCGTGTTTGAAGGCGTTCTCGATGAACGTGACGAGGATGAGCGGCGGTATCTGACGGTCGGGCACCTCCTGAGGCAGGTCGACGGTGATGCGCACCTTGTCGGTGTAGCGCAACTGCATCAGGGCCACATAGTGACGGATGAAGTCGAGCTCATCGGAGACCCGGACGCCCTGTTTGTTACCCTCGTAGAGCACGTAGCGCATCATCTTCGACAGTTCGAGGATGGTGTCTTTCGCCTGCTCGGGATCGATATCCACAAGGGCGTGGATGTTGTTGAGGGTGTTCATGAAGAAGTGGGGGTTGATCTGGTAGCGCAGGTATTCGAGCTGCTGCTCCAGGTTCTCCCGCTGGAGTTCGGCCAGCCGTTTGCGGTCGTCGCGACTGCGGAAGTAGTTCTTGATGCCGAGGTTGGCGCCGAACATGAGGACGAGCACCACGACGGAGAGGATATCCTGCATGCCGATGAAGAGCGGTTCAGCGTCGGCATGTCGGGGTTCGCGGGGCGGACGCATGTCGTCGGGTTTCATCGGGGGCTCGTCGTCGTTCATCATGGGACGATTGTCGTCGTTCATCATCGGGCGGGCATCGTCTTTCGAATGCCCGTCGAAGTGTGGCGGCTGATGGTGGCCGATGCGTTCCATCGGTGGACGCTGGTCTCTCCGGTCGGGTCTCTGACTGCACTGCAGTACGGCAAATGCCGAGAGCAGCACAAGGACTATCGAGAAATAGGCGACGCGATTGCGCTGATGCACCAGGAGGGGCGCCAGGAGGAAATTATGGACGAGGAACAGCACCAGATAGATGGCGAACATGCGCCACACGGTGAACACCTCGGTCCAGTTGAACGTAGCATCGGCATCGCTGACCGTCCGTATATACAGACTCAGCAGGGGGGCTGCAAAGAGCAAGCCCCACACCGTGAGATAGATCAGGTTTTCCTGCCGCGACTGTTTCTTCCAGGACATGTGCGATGCGCGTTAGAAGTTAAACTTCACAGCAAGCGTCGGATTGACGAAGAACGACTTGTCGTTGTAGAAGTTATAGATGAAGTTGTTGCTCAGCTCCACCTCGGAACCGATGCTGAACTTCGGGGTGACGTTGTACCAGATCTGCGGTTCGGTGAGGATGACGAGCATACCATCGCCCTCTTTGCCTGGACGGAAGTTCTCACCGCGCCAGAAATCGATGAAGCCCGAGAAGGTTCCCTTGCCACCAGCGAAGTTGATGCCCCACACACCTGTCAGCTGCACGCTGTTGTATGCTCTGGTGCTATCGTAGCTCTTGAAGAAACGCTTGTAGAGCAGCTGCACTGACCAGGTCTTCGAGAAGTCGGCATTATGACCGTTATAGGCTGCACCGACGAGTGCTGCCTGCTGGAAGCTGCCTGCTGCCTCGCTCAGACCGCCATCGTACTCGATATGGGCTGCGAAGGGTGAGCCTTTGCCGAGGTTGAACTCACGAGAGATCTCGGTATAGGCACTCTTGAAGAACTTGCGGCTCAGGTCGAGGTCGACGAAATAGTACCAGGAACCCCAGTTGTCGGCCTTGAACTGCTCGAGGGTAACGGTCACTTTCTGACGGCCATCCTCTTCGTCGGGGTAGATATTACGTCCGAAATCGTAATGAAGCTGAATGTTCTGAGCACCAACGGTTAAGGCTGCTACGGCCATTGTCAACGTTAAAAGTGTTTTTTTCATTGTTGTTTATGTTTTAAAAGTGAATAAATAATGTTTGCTGCATTGTCTGGCGCCCGCTGGTCACCCAGTCGGCGACGCACTTCGGCATAGCCTTCGAGCATCTTCTCACGCTCAGGACCATCGAGAATCTTGTCCAGTTCCCGACGGATATGGCCCACGGTGAAGGTATCGGCCAGAAGTTCGGTGACTACCTCACGGTCGGCGATGAGGTTGACGAGTGAGATATAGGGCACCTTGATGAGATAGCGACGTACGACGCGTGCGATCTTCGGAAGGGGCAGTTTATAGCACACCACCTGCGGCACGTTGAAAAGCGCAGTCTCGAGGGTGGCTGTTCCACTGGTCACAAGGGCTGCATGCGACTGAGCGAGCAGGTCGTAGGTCTGTCCGTGAACCACCTCTACCCCACTCCCCGCCAGGAACGGCTCGTAGTAATCGGGATCGATGCCCGGTGCTCCAGCGAGGATGACGCGATAGTCGTTCATATAAGGCTTCACGGTCTCGATCATCGCTGGCAGGTTGTCTTTGATCTCCTGCTTACGGGAGCCTGCGAGAAGGGCGATGGTTCTTTTGGTGGAGGGTTGAAGGTGGAGGGTGGAGGGAGATTTGTCTGCGGCAGGAGTATTCTCCCTCCACCCTCCACCCTCCACCTTCCACTCTTTAATTTCATCCGCCGTAGGATTACCCACGTAATGGATGGGATAATGGTGCTTCTTTTCGAAGAAATCCACCTCGAAGGGCAGGATGGAGAAGAGCTCATCGACATCGCGACGGATGTTCTTGATGCGGTATTCCTTCCAAGCCCAGATCTTGGGTGAGATATAGTAATAGACAGGGATGTTTGTCCGCGATTTTACATATTCGGCGATCTTCAGATTAAAGCCCGGATAGTCGATGAGAATGACGCAATCAGGCTGCCAAGACTGGATGTCCTGCTTGCAGAACTTCATATTCCTCAAGATGGTCGGAAGGTGCAACAGCACAGGAATAAGACCCATATAGGCCAAATCCCGATAATGACGGACGCGTGTACCTCCGACCGCCGACATCATGTCGCCACCGAAGAAACGAAAGTCGGCTTCGTTGTCAATATTCTTCAGCGACCGCATCAGGTGCGAGGCATGAAGGTCGCCAGAGGCTTCACCAGCTATGAGGTAGTACTTCATCTTTTGTTTACAGTTTACGGTTTACAGATGATTACCTTTAAACCATTCGGAGAGCTGGTCGATGGCGGAATAGGCGGTGAGATCGATCTGGGTGGGTGTGATGGCGACATAATCGTGATCGAGGGCCCAACGGTCGGTATCTTCTGCCTCCGGCTCATCGTTATGATAATGGCCCACCATCCACCAGTAGTCGTAACCGCGGGGATGATGGCATTTCGTCACCTCACTACCCCAGGTGCCGTAAGACATACGACAGACTTTCACACCCTTGAACGCGCTACCATCCTCTAACAACGGGAAATTCACATTCAGACACACGCCTTTAGGCAGACCTTCGGCCAACACTCTGGCCGTGAAGGACTTGATATACGGACGGAGCGGTTCGAAGTCTGCATCGTCGCGATGGTCGCAGAGGGAGAAAGCCACCGATGGGATATACTTCATACAGCCTTCGAGGGTGACACCCATCGTGCCGCTGTAGTGGGCATTGACAGAAGCATTATCACCGTGATTGATACCCCCGATGACCATATCGGGCTTTCGCGGACATATCTCGGCCAGCGCCATCTTCACACAGTCGACAGGTGTGCCGTTGCACGACCACACTTGAAGAGAGTGGAAAGTGGAAGGTGGAAGGTGGAAAGAAGGTCTGCGGGTGAGTCTCAACGGTGTGGTGGCAGAGAAGGCACAAGAGAATCCGCTACGGGCATCTTCCGGGGCACAGACGATGATATCGCCATAGCCCGAAACCATCTCCACCAGCTGACGGATACCCTTTGACTGATAGCCGTCATCATTGGAAATAAGTAGTAAAGGTCGTTTAATTTCCATAAAATATCAATGATTTGACTGCAAAATTACGAAAAAAGGTTTAAATGAAAGGGATTTCTCATCGGAAATTAGTAACTTTGTGCCCAAATTTCTCTTTTATATCACATTAAATTAGGAAAATTAGGAATAAAGATGGGAAAAATCATAGCATTAGCAAACCAGAAAGGCGGTGTGGGTAAGACGACAACCACCATCAACCTGGCAGCCTCGCTCGCTACACTGGAGAAGACCGTCTTGGTAGTTGACGCAGACCCGCAGGCCAACGCCTCCAGCGGACTGGGTGTCGACATCACAGAAGTGGAGAGTTCCATTTATGAATGCATCATCAATAAGACAGATGTCAGGGATGCCATCTATACGACCGACATCGACGGACTGGACATCATCCCCAGCCACATCGACCTGGTGGGCGCAGAGATCGAGATGCTGAACATGGATAACAGAGAGAAAGTATTGAAGAATGTGCTCGCACCTGTACAGAACGACTACGACTACATCCTTATCGACTGTTCTCCCTCTTTGGGCCTCATCACCGTCAATGCGCTAACCGCCGCCAACTCAGTGATTATCCCCGTGCAGTGTGAGTACTTCGCCCTCGAGGGTATCAGCAAACTGCTTAACACCATCAAGATCATCAAGAACAAGCTGAACCCCCAACTGGAGATCGAAGGCTTCCTGCTGACGATGTACGACAGTCGTCTGCGTCTGGCCAACCAGATCTACGACGAGGTGAAGCGCCACTTCCAGGAACTGGTGTTCAAGACCGTCATCCAGCGAAACGTTAAGCTGTCGGAGAGTCCCAGTCATGGTCTGCCCGTCATTCTCTACGACGCAGACTCCACTGGTGCGAAGAACCACCTCGCCCTCGCTCGCGAAATCATTCAAAAAAACAAATAAAACCAACCAAAAACCATGGCTGTTAAGAAGAAATACGACCGCAATGTCCTCGGACGCGGACTGGACAATATCGGCACAGGAAAAGGTCGGGGCCTCGATGCCCTGATCGACACAAGTGATGTGCATGCCCAAGGATCGTCCAACCTGAGTGAGATAGCCCTGAGCATGATCTCGCCCAATCCCAACCAACCACGAACAGACTTCGACGAAGTGGCGCTGAAAGAACTGGCTGCCAGTATTCATGAGATTGGTCTGATTACGCCCATCACCCTGAGGCAGATGGGAGAGAACGAGTATCAGATCATCGCCGGTGAGCGCCGTTGGAGAGCCGCTACGCTGGCTGGTCTTACCACCATCCCGGCCTATATCCGTACGGCGGAAGACGAGAAGGTGATGGAGATGGCGCTGGTGGAGAACATCCAGCGTGAGGATCTGAATCCCATAGAGATCGCACTGGCCTATCAGCATCTGTCGGAGACCACAGGAATGACTCAAGAGCGCATCTCCGAACGTGTCGGCAAGAGCCGTACGTCGATCACCAACTACATGCGTCTGCTGAAACTGCCCGCACAGATACAGATTGCGCTGAAGAACAAAGATATCGATATGGGTCACGCCCGTGCACTGTTGGCTATCGATAGTCCTTCGACTCAGCTCAAACTGTTCAAGGAAGTACAGCGCAACGGCTACTCCGTCAGAAAGGTGGAGGAGATGGTGCAGAAGCTGAAGAACGGTGAGAGTATCCAGACCGTCAAGAAGACCGACTCACGGCTGTCGCTGGAATACAGTATCCTGCGCGACCGTCTGTCAGACCTCTTCAAGGTAAAGGTACAGATGACCTGCTCGCCTCAGGGTAAGGGCAAGATCAGTATCCCGTTTGCCAACGAGGACGAGCTGGAGCATGTGATGAACATCATCGACAAGATCAAGAACTAAGCGTCGGTGAAAGCGTTAAGACCACATATTGTCGTAGGGACGCGTCTGATACTGGCCGTCTGTCTGCTGATGACAGGAATCCAACAGGCTAAGGCACAGGACCGTTTCGATAACGGCAGTCTGAATGTCGGCATCACAGACAGTCTGTCCGTCGTGGTAGACACCACCTTCGCCAAGAAGAAGATGGAACAAGACTGGTCTACGTGGCGTCCGGATCCCAAAAGGGCTTTGTGGCTCGCACTCGTCATCCCCGGAGGGGGACAGATCTACAACAGGAAATACTGGAAGCTGCCCATCGTGTATGGCGGATTCATTGGCTGTCTGTATGCGATGAACTGGAACAACTCGATGTATAAGGACTACTCCCAGGCCTATCTGGACCTGATGGACAACGATCCCGGCACACAGAGTTACAACCAGTTCCTGCATCTGGGCATGCAGATTACACCAGCTAACCAATCGCGATACGAAGATATCTTCAAGAAGCGAAAGGACAAATACAGACGCTGGCGAGACTTGAGCTTCTTCGTGATGGTAGGCGTCTATGCTCTATCGGTCATCGATGCCTACGTGGACGCAGAGTTATCCGTGTTCGACATCTCTGAAGACCTGAGTCTGAGGGTGGAGCCTACGATTCTCAACAACGGCTCATCCCGGAACCCATTCGACGCTGCGTCGGTAGGACTGCAATGCAGCCTGAACTTTTAAAAGGTAAAAAAGTAAAAAAGTAAAAAAGTAAGAAGGTAAAAAGTAAAACTAGATAAAGAATGAAGAAAAAACTGATCATCATCCTCGCTGTGGCTTTCCTTGGAGGAACCCTTAGCATGAATGCCCAAGTTGTTAATACAGACATTCCAGAAGAAGAACTCGAATTGGAAGGCGAGGAATTAGAGGATGAAGAAGACGAAGAGGAAGAGGACGAAAAGAGCGCAGAGGAACTGAACGAAGACGAATTTGCCGTTACGGATGAAGAAGGCAATGAGGAAGTCATCGAGTTCCCCGAGGCAATGACCTATGACCTCGACAGTCTGCTGAATCTTTATATGTCGAAGGCTTATCTCTCGCCCGGCGACTGTGAGATGAAGAACGAGAATCTCACCTATCCGAAAGAGGTGTATATCGAACGACTCAGTCGCATACCCTCTGTGATGGAACTCGCCTATAACGATATCGTGCAGCGGTTCATCGACCGGTATAGCGGCAGACTGCGCTACTCCGTCAGTTATATGCTGGGAGCAGCCAACTTCTATCTTCCCATCTTTGAAGAAGCTCTGGAGGCCTATCAGATGCCCCTCGAGCTGAAATATCTGCCCATCATTGAGTCGGCACTGAATCCGAAAGCTGTTTCTCGGGCTGGTGCTACAGGACTCTGGCAGTTTATGCTGGGAACAGGTAAGCAGTATGGTCTGGAGGTCAACTCTCTGGTTGACGAGCGTCGTGACCCCGTGAAGTCATCCTATGCTGCAGCACGTTATCTGCGCGACCTTTACAGAATCTTCGGCGACTGGAACCTTGTGATTGCCGCCTATAACTGCGGTCCGGAGAACATCAACAAAGCCATCCATCGGGCCAATGCCGGACAGACGGAGGGACAGCCCATCAACAAGGACTACTGGCACATCTATCCCTACCTGCCTGCAGAGACTCGTGGTTATGTGCCTGCCTTCATTGCCGCCAACTACATCATGACTTACTACTGTGAGCACAATATCTGTCCGATGACCACCCGTCTGCCAGCACAGAGTGACACCGTGATGGTTCACCGGGATGTACATCTGGAGCAGATTGCTGGTGTCATTGGTACTGATGCCGATCTTTTGCGCTCACTGAATCCTGCATACCGTCGGGATGTCGTGCCTGGCAAAACGAAGCCTTATGCTATCCGCATGCCTTTGGCCGATACCGGAAAATTCATCGATAACGAAGATTCTATTTATAACTACCGCGTCAGTGAGTTGCTGACAAAGCGACTGGTGGTAGACGTCAATGACGATCTGCCTACCTTCTCCCGTAGTCGTGGGTCTTATAGTCGAAGGAGTGGGCGCTACAGTCGTCGTGCTGCCCGTAACTCACGTCGGGGAAGAGCATCGAGAGGTGGCGGTTCTGTGACCATCCAGCGTGGACAGACATTGTCGCAGATTGCCAAGCGCAATGGTACCACTGTGGCCAAGCTTCGCAAGCTGAATGGTCTGAAGGGCAACAACATCCAAGCCGGTAAGAAGATCAGAGTCAGATAAAGACATAAAATATCAAAAGGGTGATGAGTTATGGCAGAGGAAGAGCTTAGACTACAGGAAGAGGCTGATGACAAGATCATCAACGAGGCGTTCGAGAAACTGTTGAACGACTATCTACATTCACGCCACCGTAAGAAAGTAGACCTCATCACCAAGGCCTTCAACTTCGCACGTCAGGCTCATAAAGGTGTGCGACGCCTATCGGGTGAACCCTATATCATGCACCCTATCGCTGTCGCACAGATTGCCTGCTCAGAGATAGGACTCGGTTCGACGAGTATCTGCTCAGCCCTACTTCATGATGTGGTAGAAGATACGGATTATACCGTTGAGGATATCGAGAACATCTTTGGTCCGAAGATCGCCCAGATTGTCGACGGACTCACAAAGATCAGCGGTGGAATCTTCGGTGAGCAAGCCTCAGCCCAGGCAGAGAACTTCAAGAAGCTGCTGCTGACGATGAGCGATGATATCCGCGTCATCCTGATCAAGATCTGCGACCGTCTGCACAACATGCGCACTCTGGAATCCCAGCCTGCCAACAAACAATACAAGATTGCAGGTGAGACACTCTATATCTATGCACCGCTCGCCAACCGTCTTGGACTGAATAAGATCAAGTCGGAACTGGAGAATCTCAGTTTCAAGTTCGAGCATCCCGACGAATTTGCCAGTATTGAGGCTAAGTTGAAGTCTACCCACGGTTCCCGTCACGAACTCTTCGACCAGTTCACAGCACCCATCAAGGAATCGCTGGAGAAGATGGGTATCCAGTATGAGATTAAGGAACGTGTGAAGACACCCTATTCCATCTGGAACAAGATGCAGAACAAGCACGTCACCTTCGAAGAGATCTACGACATTCTGGCTGTGCGTATCATCTTTACCCCCAAGGTCAGAGAAGAGGAAATCAATGAGTGCTTCAAGATCTACGTAGCTATCTCACAGATCTATAAGTCGCACCCAGACCGTCTGCGTGACTGGCTCTCACAACCTAAGGCCAATGGCTATCAGGCTCTGCACGTCACCCTGATGTCGAAACAAGGCCGATGGATAGAGGTACAGATACGTTCTGACCGTATGGACGAGGTCGCAGAGCAGGGATTCGCGGCTCATTGGAAATATAAGGACGGTGTGGAAGAGGAATACACGGAAGACGAGAACGAGCTGAACGACTGGCTGCGTACCATCAAGGAAATCCTCGATGACCCACAGCCTGACGCTATGGACTTCCTCGATACCATCAAGCTGAACCTCTTTGCCAGCGAGATCTTCGTGTTCACCCCAAAGGGAGAGATCCGTACGTTGCCTGCCGATTGTACAGCCCTCGACTTCGCTTTCTCCATACATACCTTCCTCGGTAGCCATTGTATCGGAGCGAAGGTGAACCACAAGCTGGTACCCTTAAGTCATAAGCTGCAGAGTGGAGACCAGGTGGAGATTCTTACGTCAAAATCACAGCACGTCAGTCCGGCATGGATCAACTTTGTCTCCACAGCTAAGGCTAAGGCCAAGATCCAGGCTATCCTGCGTCGCGACAACAGAGAGGTACAGCGCAGAGGTGAAGAGATTCTGAACGCCTTCCTGGAAAAGAACCACCATGAGCCCAGTCTCGCTTTGGTAGACCGTCTGGCAGAGTTTCACGCCTACAGCAAACGCCATGAGTTCTATCAGGCTCTTGGCGAGAAGATTGTCATCTTGGGCGATAAAGATCTCGACGAACTCAGCGGAAAGAACAAAAGCACGGAGAATTCCGGCTGGCTCAAGTATGTGCCCTTCGTCGGAAAGAAGAAAAAAGAAGAGGAACCCAAACAGGATCTCTTCATCGTGCCAGAGAAGTTCAACCGCAAGAAACCCATCTATATCAGCGAGGAGAACATCAACCAGTATAAGTTCGCGAGTTGCTGTCATCCTATCCCTGGTGATGATGCCTTAGGCTATATCAACAATAAGAACCAGATAGAGATCCACAAGCGCAACTGTCCTGTGGCAGCCAAACTTAAGACGAGTTTCGGTAATCGCATCATCGACATCAAATGGGATATGCACAAGATCCTCTTCTTCGATGCCACTTTGCGGCTGGGAGGCATCGACCGCGTGGGTATGCTGAATGAGATCACCCAAATCATCTCATCGCAGATGAACGTCAACATCCACAAGGTGACCATTACCTGCGAGGATGGCATCTTCGACGGCAGCATCGAACTGCGCGTTCATGATAGGGAGGACGTCAAGAGTATCGTCAACAACCTCAAATCCGTCGCAGACCTGAAAGAGATTTCTGAAATCCTATAGCAATATGAATCCCCTCAAAACACTACTTACACTAATCGCTTTACTGATTCTCCCCTCTTCCACTCATGCCGCAGGGAAATATGACAACCCAGACACCATCGTTGTTGCGAGAGACGGTACGGGTGAATTCCGTACTATCGATGAAGCCATCGAGGTTTGTCGGGCATTCATGGATTACCATAAAGTCATCTATATTAAGAAAGGTACGTATAAGGAGAAACTCATCATTCCTTCATGGCTGCAGAATATCGAACTCTGCGGAGAAGATGCAGAGCAGACCATCATCACCTACGATGATCATGCAAACATCAAGATGCTCTTAGGCACAGCAGAACCACGTCTGCAGGCGATGGGAACCTTCCGAACCTATACGCTCAAGATTGAGGGCAACGATATCACCCTGAAGAACCTGACTATCGAGAACAACTCTGCACGACTGGGACAGGCTGTATCGCTTCATACCGAAGGAGATCGCATCCGCGTTATCAACTGCCGAATCATTGGGCATCAGGATACGATCTATACAGGAGTGTCTGGCACACGACTCTATTTCAAAGGGTGTTATATCTGTGGTACGACGGACTTTATCTTTGGTCCCAGCATCGCGTGGTTTGAGGATTGCATCATCGAGAGCCTCATCAACAGCTACGTCACAGCAGCCTCAACACCCAAGGACCAGCCTTATGGCTACATCTTCAACAACTGCCGGCTAATAGCAGCAGAGGGGGTAGATAAAGTCTATCTGGGTCGTCCTTGGAGAGACTATGGCTATACGCTCTTCATGAACTGTGAGCTGGGACGTCATATTTGTCCTGAGGGTTGGCACTATTGGGAGAAACAACGTGAGCAGACGGCACGCTATCTGGAATACAACAATCGAGGTGAGGGAGCCAAGACTCAAAAGCGCGTCAACTGGAGCAGACAACTGACAAAAAAAGAGGCAGACCAGATAACGCCTGCCTCAGTATTCAGTCTCCAAAGTGAATGGACGGACTACTGCAAGTAGTCAAGCTGTTTCTTCAGCGCTTGCAGTTCCGTACGAATGTCGATGAGTGATTCAAGCACATCGGCCTTCTTATCCACACCATTACGATTGGCATTGATCAGCTTCTTGGCAGCAGCAATCCTGAAGCCGCGCACCTTCACCAGATTATGAATCAGGCGAATCTGCTCAATTTCCTTCTCCGTATACTGACGGACCTTAGTAGCTCCGCTTACTTTCGGCTTCAGATAGGGAAACTCCTGCTCCCAATAACGAAGCGTACTCTCGTTCACACCAAACATTTGTGCGACTTCTCCGATGGAGTAGTACAATTTGAGGTTCTTGTTCAGCTTCAATGTCATATCTATAATGATTTACGGGGTTACGATTATCTTGTGCTTAGAGGTTTGCCAACTCTATCACCTTATCGATAGCAGCAGATAGACCATCGAGGTTCTTACCTCCGGCAGAAGCGAAGTGAGGCTGTCCGCCGCCACCTCCCTGCATCAGTTTGGCAGCCTCGCGAACCAACTGACCAGCATTCAAGCCGTGATCCTTCACCATATCGTCGCTGAGCATCACATTCAGCAAAGGCTTGCCATCAAACACGGTACCTACCACACAGAGCAGGTTCTCAGGATGACGCTCGCGGATCTTGAACACCAAGTCCTTAGCCACATTCGGCATCATCTCCAGACGAGCAGTCACAACCGTCACACCATTGACGATGCGAGCCTTTGTCAACAACTCCTGCGAAAGGTTCTGTACACGCTGAGCCTGGAAGAGCTCCAGATTCTTCTTCATGCTGTCGTGCTCCTCGATGTACTTCTGAATCACGGTCTGCAGATCGCCAGTACTATTGAAGAGTCCCTTCAGAGCTCTGATCATATCCTGTGCCCTATAGAACATTTCCTCGCACTCACGACCAGTCTTGGCCTCGATACGACGGATGCCTGCTGCCACAGAACTCTCTGAGACGATCTTGAAGAAGCCGATCTTACCCGTAGCCTTGGCGTGAATACCACCACAGAACTCGCACGACGGACCAAAGCACACAACGCGCACCTTGTCGCCATATTTCTCGCCGAAGAGGGCGATAGCACCAATCTTCTTGGCCTCCTCGAAGGGGAGATCACGATGCTCCTCAAGCGGAATGTCCGCACGAATCATCTCGTTGACCATGCGCTCCACCTGACGGATCTCATCGTCAGTCACTTTCTGGAAGTGAGAGAAGTCGAAACGTAAGGTATCAGGCGACACAAACGAACCCTTCTGCTCCACATGCTCGCCCAGGATAGTTCTCAAAGCATAATCGAGCAGGTGGGTAGCAGTATGGTTGGCTGCAGAGGCCTCGCGCTTGTCTGTATCGACACAGGCCATAAACTGGGCTGTGGGATCCTTGGGCAACTGCTTGACGATGTGCACCGTCTGGTTGTTCTCACGCTTGGAATCGATGATCTCGATGGTCTCAGTCTCATTGCAGATAACACCACAGTCACCTACCTGACCACCCATCTCGCCATAGAACGGCGTATTGTCGAGCACGAGCTCATAGAATACGTTCTTCTTCTGCGTCACCTGACGATAACGAAGGATATGACAGTCGTATTCGTTATAGTCGTAGCCCACGAACTGCTGCTCTCCCTGAGCCAGTTCCACCCAGTCAGAATTCTCGACGGCAGCGGCATTACGGGCACGTTCTTTCTGCTTCTGCATCTCGACGTTGAACTGCTCTTCGTTCACGGTGAAGCCGTTCTCACGACAGATCAGCTCCGTCAGGTCGAGGGGGAAGCCGTAGGTATCGAAGAGTCGGAAGGCTTGAACACCATCGAGTTCCGTCTGGCTATCAGCCTTGAGTTTGTCCATCGCGTCGTTGAGCATGCCGATACCCTTGTCGAGGGTGCGCAGGAAGGCATCTTCCTCCTCCTTCATCACCTTCGAGATCAGCTGCTGCTGAGCCTTCAGCTCTGGGAAGGCATCGCCCATCTCGGCCACGAGTGTGGGCACGAGCTTATAGAGGAACGACTCCTTCTGGTTGAGGAACGTATAGGCATAGCGGACAGCGCGACGCAGGATTCGACGAATCACATAGCCAGCCTTCGCATTCGAGGGCAGCTGGCCGTCGGCGATGGAGAACGAGACAGCACGCAGATGGTCTGCACAGACACGCATGGCGACGTTGATATCGTCCTGCTCCTTGCTGACCTCACCCTCTTCAAAGGTGGTATATTTCAGGCCCGTAATCTGCTCCTGAGCCTTGATGATCGGCTGGAAGATGTCAGTATCGTAGTTCGAGTGCTTGCCCTGCAACATGCGGACGAGGCGCTCGAAGCCCATACCCGTATCGATGACATTCATGCTCAGCTTCTCGAGGCTTCCGTCGGCCTTGCGATTGAACTGCATGAACACGAGGTTCCAGATCTCAATCACCTGCGGATCGTCCTGATTCACCAGTTCGCGACCACTCTTGCCAGAGGCCTTGCGCTGCTCAGGAGTACGAGAGTCCACATGGATCTCTGAACAAGGACCGCAAGGGCCCGTGTCGCCCATCTCCCAGAAATTGTCGTGCTTATTGCCGTTGATGATATGATCCTCAGGCACGTGCTTGGACCAATACTTGGCGGCCTCATCGTCGCGAGGGATGTTCTCCTCAGGCGAACCCTCGAAGACCGTCACGTAGAGATCCTCCGGATTCAGCTTCAGCACATCCACCAGATACTCCCAGGCCATATCGATGGCGCCCTCCTTGAAGTAGTCGCCAAACGACCAGTTGCCGAGCATCTCGAACATGGTGTGATGGTACGTGTCGTGTCCCACCTCCTCCAGGTCGTTGTGCTTGCCAGAAACGCGGAGGCACTTCTGGGTGTCTGCCCTTCTGCGCGGCTCCGGATCACGGGTGCCGAGGATGATATCTTTCCATTGGTTCATACCTGCGTTGGTAAACATCAGCGTGGGGTCATCCTTGATGACCATAGGTGCTGAGGGCACGATGGCGTGCTGC
>JAEEGJ010010488.1_pt1 | contig 24084 bp, 19 predicted proteins | sample 8958761 | NCBI WGS metagenome assembly JAEEGJ01 (sample SAMN16246546, study PRJNA631951) | gut metagenome | biome: gut microbiome; feature: rumen; material: RS-attached | host: Bos | place: Iran: Karaj | collected 2018-10 | reverse complement strand
GCTGCCGACCTGAGCGACGATACGACCCGAAAGAGGGTGACGTTGCGCTTCTTGGACGACTATCCGATAAAGCGGTAAAGCTTTACGGCCATTACGCTGTAAGCGAATCGCAAGCATAATTCTCCTTAATTAATTTATCTTATTTATTATAACTTATTTTTACCTATTGAGCAAGTATACTTCTTTGAGCATGAAAAATCCCGCCTCAGAGAGGCGGGGGTGTTTTTGTCGCGCAATGACCATTAGGCGAGTCTCCAGGAGATGTCGTCGATCACGTCATAGATCGACTCCCAGTATTTAAAAACCAGGAAATCCACGACGATGAGCACGAAGAGCAAACAGCCCATGGAAAATTGGGCTTCTCCCGCACCGACAGCGTCGTAGACGAACCCTTCGAACTCGGCGTCCGTCACGAGGGCATAGCGTTCGCCATTGCTCGCCTTGCGGGGCCACTTTACCTGGTAGTAATAGCTACCATAATCCACGGCCTGAGTAGAGTCGAACTTGTCGCCGTAGCGCCAAACGTTCAGGTTTCTCACCTTAAGGTTGGGCTCGTAGTTTTCGACGACATACTCCTTCGCCAGGCGAAGGTTGTCCTTTCTCTCACGAGAGAATGCAATGTAGGACTTGAGTGTGCCGAAGGTGAGCATAAAGAGGATGACGATGATGGCGATAGTAGTTACTTTATTAAAGGATTCCCTCATGTTTCTCCTTTACCCTCCACGACAGGGGGTATACATCTCTCGGTTTTTTACCGAAAGGCGACATTAATGTACACTATCAAAGCAAGTTTATTGTATCACATTTTTGTGTTTTAGTCAAGTACTTTTTATTTATCATTTTCGTTAGGCATCTTTTACTACCAAACCCCGCTTTTTTGGCGGGGTTTCTCGGTTATGGATTAGCGCTTTTTGTATTCGGTCTTTGTCTCTTTTGGATGTTCTTTTTTGTACTTGCGGATAGCTTCCCCGGCCGCTCTCACCTGCGCTTCTTGCTTGCTATGACCGATTGCGGTCGCCTTGAGATGGTCGTTAATATATACGCCAAGCGTAAAGGTTTTATCGTGATCAGGCCCCTCTTCTTTCATGACGCGATAAACTGGCGTAACGCCATCGATGCGCTGCGCGAGTTCTTGCAAATAGGATTTTGAGTCGCGCCAAGATTCCGACTCGAGAATTTCGTCGATTTTAACAAGAGTGTTATCTTGGATGAATTTCTCGGCAGCTTTGTAGCCTTTATCTAGATAGATTGCGCCGATAATTGCCTCGTAACAGTCCGCCATAATGACATGATGCGCGCGCTCCGAGCCATGTTTTTCGCCCTTACTTAAGCGCACGAGTGGGCCATAGCCAAGCTTTTCACCGCTTGCCGCATTCGATTCTGTATTGACTAAGGCCGCACGCCAGCTAGTCATAATGCCTTCTGGCTGATCATAGTTACGAAAAAGAAAGTCTGAAGTGACTAGTTCCAAGACGGCGTCGCCAAGAAATTCTAGACGTTCGTTATGCTCTACTACGGTTTTCTTATGTTCATTAACATATGAACGATGCGTCAGTGCCGTAATCAGCAAATTTATATCCGCGAACTCGATATTTAATTTGTTTTTGGCAAATTCGCGGTATGTATCAATTTGTTCTTTGTTCATCAATTAATAATCCCCACTTCGTATTTTTCGCTTAGCAATAAGCATAAGCTTCTCAATATCTGCATATTCTATCGCATCGAGCGCTTCCGAAAAACTGAACCAACGAATGCCGTTCATCCACTTTTCTTTAGTAGGGCGCTCATTCTTGTCTAATGACTGTACGAGATAAACTTGCGTTGTCATTAATACGAGTTTTTCGAGACGGCGATACTTGAAGTGTATCTTGCCCAACCAAGCCAGTACGTCGACATTTTTTAGCCCTGATTCTTCGCCAATCTCGCGCACGGCGGTTTGCTTAGCAGTCTCGCCTGGTTCAATGTGGCCTTTCGGGATAGTCCAACGATTCTTACTGTCTTGAATAAGTAAGATCTCAATATCGCGCTGATCTGGCGTCATGCGAAAAACAATTCCGCCAGCAGTCGGTTCGCGCACGATTTCTTTGATCTCTGGTTTTTTGCGCAAGACTACTTGTCGCAATTTTTCTAGTTTTGGCTCCTTGTAAAGCTCCGTAGGAAGAGCCTCTGGAATTTTGAAGCCATTGCGATGACTAACTTGCGTGTTTTGGGTTTTCTTTTTTGACGCCGTTTTTGCGGCGACGTTTTTAGTCCTCGGTTTTTTCGCCGCCCTCTTCTGGTTCGGTTTGCGCTGCAGCTGTTTCGCCTTTGGACTTTTCTGATTCTGCATGCTTTTTATTATCCTCTCCCCCGATATTACGGTAAGCAGTACCAAGTACGCCATTAATGAATTTGGACGAATTGTCGGAGCCGAAAGCCTTCGCGAGCTCTACGGCTTCATTAATCGCTACCTTCGGAGGCACTTGGTCTTTACGGCGCGTAAGTTCAAAAAGGCCAATCCTCAAGACATTACGGTCGATTGAGGAAATACTAGAAATTGGCCATTCTGGCGCCATTGGTTGCAACTCTTTATCGAGTTGTTCCATTTCATCAAAAACACCGTGCGTCAAATCATGGACGAAATCCACGTCGCCAAGAGCTTTGGCGTATGGCTCGATGTTCTTCGCGACGATACTATCGATGTCGGCCGTGGCGTCGCCCGCCTTACTTCTAAATTCGTACTCATACAAACTTTGAAGTGATATTATTCTGCCGAGATGTCGATTGCTTGCCACCTTATTTTGCCTCCCTTTTTATTTTGTCTTCTTGCTATCTTTTTTGGCTTTGCAATTCTTGCAGTTACAATCTTTGCAGTCGCAATTCTTTTTGCCGCATTTGCCACAAGTTTTAAGTTTGAGATTTGGGGTCTTCTTTGCGGTTTCGAAAGCTTTAACTGGTGAATGCTTATTCACACTACGAGCGAGCTTCAAGCGCAAATGACTGCGGCGAAGGCCGGTCTTGCGAGGGCTGCTCTGTTTTTTCGGTTCAGGCATGTAAAAATGCTCCTTCTTTGATATATTACTTTGGACCTAGTTTACTATATTTTTGCCCTTTTTACAAGGGGGTCTGACCGATTACGGCGTATGCTATAATAGAGCTTATGAAAATTCGGAAGGCGAAGTCTAGAGTCAAACTATGCCTCAGTTGTTTGTTGGCGTTAGTTTGCGTAGTAGGAATCGTCGTATCAGCTTACAAGATAATCGAGTGGAAAATTGATTCCGATCGCACAAAGAGCCAGGAAAAAGAAATCCAAACCATTGTCGAAGTTGCCGAAAAAGAAGACGATCAGAAAACGGAAGTAGTCAAACAAGAAAAACCCGACCCAAAGACTGGGCCATATTGGGACTATATAAAAATGAAGTTGATTGATGTCGACTTTACTGAACTCAAACAAAAGAATAGTGAGACCGTGAGTTGGATTTCAGTGAGCGGTACTAATATCAATTATCCCGTAGTTCAGACTACGAACAATGATTTTTACCTAAATCACACCTTCGACCGAAGCTACAATGAGGCTGGTTGGGTGTTTGCAGATTTTCGCAATAGTGTTGACGGCAATGATAAAAATATGATTTTTTATGCACACGGTCGCATTGACGGCACTATGTTTGGCACTTTGCGGAATATCCTCACTAGTGGATGGCTTAACGATGCCAGCAACTATACCGTCCGCACTTCAAATGAACATGAAAATGCGCTATGGCAGGTTTTTAGTGTCTACCATATTCCGACCACTAGCGATTACATTCAAACCAGCTTCTTGAGCGACGAGGAATTTCAAAAATTTACAAATATGCTCATGAAGCGTAGCTCGTTCAATTTCCACACTAACGTTACGGGCGCAGATCACATCATGACATTGTCGACCTGTTATAGCGAAACCGAACGCGTAGTTCTACACGCGAAGCTAATTAAACGTTCAGCCAAGAATTAGTCTAGAGGTACTAGCTTAGTGCATTTTGATCTTTGAGTTTTATAAAAAACACCCCGTGCGTAGACGCACGGGGGTTTGAAAAAACTCTTCAGTTACATTATTTAATAACAATATTTACAAGATGCGTCTTTGGAATAACGATAACTTTAACAATCTCTTTGCCGTCAGTAAAGGATTTGATTTTTTCGTCAGCTTTAGCGTACTCCTCAAGCTTCTCTTTATCCTCTGCATCCTTAGCAGAAACCATGATTCGCGCACGAAGCTTACCGTTAACCTGGACAACCATCTCAACTTCATCGGCTACAAGATGTTTCTCGTCCCATTTTGGCCAAATATCGTCGGACTTAAGCTCTTCGAGCATTTCCGAAGCGAGATGTGGCGCAAATGGCTTCAGTAGTTTTGCAAGCACAACAAGATCTTCCTTATTAGCGCCGTTCTTATACAGTTCGTTTACAAACTCCATTAAAGCCGCAACCGCCGTGTTGAAATTGTTGCGATGCATGTCCTCGGTAACTTTCTTGATAGTCTTGTGACGATAAGCGAGATTCTTGTCTTCTTTGATATATTTTTTATCAAAAGTCAAAGTCCAACAACGGTTAAGAAAACGATAAACGCCACCAATTGCCTCGGTGCTCCAGGCGGCATCCATATTGTATGGACCGATAAATAATTCGTAGGTACGAAGAGTGTCGGCGCCATAGCCCTGATTTATTACGTCGAGCGGATCGATTACATTACCTTTAGACTTAGACATCTTTTTACCATCCGGCGCGTTGATATAGCCATTGTAAAGTAACTTCTTGATTGGCTCGCGGAAGTTTAAGTAGCCTTCGTCGGCAAAGAATTTGCACCAGAAGCGCACATAGAGCAAATGCGCCACGGCATGGTCACCGCCGCAATAAATGTCGGTCGGCGCCCAGAAATTGACTTTCTTTGGATCCCAAGCCTTCTTCTTATTGTGCGGATCGGTATAGCGCCAGAGATACCAGCTAGAACAGGCATAGCCATCGAGCGTGTCGGTCTCGCGCGTCATTTTTTCGCCATTGATGGTAACTTCCATGAATTCTTTTGATTTTGCCAAAGCACTGCGCCCAGAAGAGTCTGGTTTATAATCGTCAATTTTTGGCAGCATGACCGGAAGCTGGTCTTCTGGAATTGCATGAGGATTACCCTGCTTATCGTAAGCAATCGGGATTGGGCAGCCCCAATAGCGTTGACGCGAAATCAGCCAATCGCGCATGCGATAGGTGACTTTAGTTTTGCCAAGTTTCTTCTTTTCGAGCCAAGCAACAATGCGCTCGCCGGCAATAGAATGCTCGAGGCCATCATATTCGCCGGAATTGATGAGAATTCCAGCCTCCGCCATTGCGCAAGGATTCTTATAATAACCGAACGTCTTCGCGTGGAGTTCGTCTTTAACTTTTGCGAGAACTTCTTTTTCGGAGAGCCATTCAATTTCAAATTTTTCATCCGCCTCTAGCTGTTGCTTGACGCGCTTATCCGACTTCAGCTTAAACGCGAAGCAATAAATGTCCTTTTCGATGTACTCTTTGCGATTAGCTGCATAGTAATTATGATGAATACGTGGAGTTTCCGTGATTAATTCTAAGTCAGTATAGCCAGTTTCTTCGCGAACTTCACGACGCGCACACTCCTCAGGAGTCTCGCCCTTCTCGCCACTGCCACCTACAAATAAGTGCCAATCGTGACCATCAGTCTTACTCCAATCTAGTGCAAGGTATTTCTTTGTGTCAGGATCGTAAATGACGGCAACCGTCCCCCAGCTCTTTTTCTTTGCACCCTCGTGAGCCTCGCCAGTAACCTCTTCGATAACTTGACGAATTGGCAGATCGAATTTTTTAGCAAATTCGTAGTCGCGAGTATCATGCGCCGGCACGGCCATAATGGCACCCTCGCCATAGCCGGCAAGGACATAATCCGCCACCCAAATTGGAAGTTTTTCGTTATTAATTGGATTAATCGCATAAGCGCCAGTAAAGACACCCGTCTTTTTCTTGTTCTCTTGGCGTTCAATTTCAGACTTCTTAATAGCGTCTGCACAATATTTTTCAACTTTTGCTTTTTCTTTAGTAGCAACAATCTTTTGGATGAGCGGATGCTCTGGTGCCAATACTAAGAAAGTAGCCCCAAAGAGCGTGTCTGGGCGCGTCGTAAATACCGTAATAGACTCATTTGAGCCGTCGACATGAAAAGTTATTTCCGCACCTTCACTACGACCAATCCAGTTTTTCTGCATGGTTTTGATTTTATCCGGCCAGTCAAGCGCATCGATTTCCTCGAGTAGTTCGTCAGCATAGGCAGTAATCTTGAAGAACCACTGTTTCATCTTCTTCTTTTCGACTTCGTGACCACAGCGCCAGCAGCAACCGTTTTCCACCTGCTCATTCGCAAGCACGGTTTGGTCGACCGGACACCACCACTGATAGCTTTCCGCCTGATATGCTAAACCTTTTTTGAAGAGCTGAAGGAAGCACCACTGAGTCCATTTGTAATATTCTGGATCCGATGTATTAATTTCGCGCGACCAATCAATCGCATAGCCAAGACGCTTTGCCTGTTTGCGGAAATTATCTATGTTAGTTTTTGTTACTTCTTGTGGCGAAATGCCAGTTTTAATGGCGTAGTTCTCCGCCGGTAAGCCAAATGTATCGTAACCAAACGGACGCAGGACATTCATTTCCTGCTGTGTATAGAAGCGGGCTAGACAATCGACGATGGAGAAGTTGCGGACGTGACCAACATGAAGACCAGCCCCAGATGGATACGGGAACATCTCCGCAAGGTACATTTTTGGACGATTATCGTTATCTTTGGCGGCAAAAGGTTTCTCTTTTTCCCAACGCTTTTGCCATTTTTCTTCTATTTTCAGTGGATCATAATGGCTCATAATTTCTATATTTTACTCTATTTTATAAGAGGTGTAAAATGCTTATGATTTAACACAAAATAGAATTCATAGTGTATAATGAAGTAATGGCAAAACTTAAAACTGCGAGTAATAAGAAAAAAGCCACCAACTCTTCAAGCAAACATATGGTCAAAAAATCGGCCAAGAAGAGCGGGATGAGCTTGTATTCAAACCTAGCTTACAAGCGTCGCGTTAAAGAAGACATGCGCGCTCGCAAAAAAGCTGAGGAATTAGCAAAGTTACCAAAGAACCCGATTTTGCGCTTCTTTGCAAGATTGAGGCCAGATCGTGTTTTTAAAGCAATCTTCTCCAAACAAGGGATGATTCGTATTCTGAAATTTATTGTCGTCTGTATTTTGTTGATGATTATCGCCGTTGGAGGCCTCTTCCTTTACTTCAAGAAAGATTTATCCGAGATTGATCCAGAAGAGTTGGCTAGCCGAGTGCAAAATACCGTTAACACCTACTACGACCGTAACGGAGAGTTGTTATGGGAGGATCGCGGTAGCGGCGACTATCGCCTTGTAGTAGACGGTAGTGACATTTCTACTTATATGCGCCAAGCGACTGTGGCGATTGAGGATAAGAATTTCTACAACCACGCTGGCATCGACCTCAGCGGTATTGCTCGCGCCGTATATGTAACCGTATTAAAGCGCGGTAGCGTACAGGGTGGCTCCACTCTTACTCAGCAGTTGATTAAGCAAGTATACTTCTCCGACGAAGCTAAGGACCGTTCCTTCTCTGGCATTCCTCGTAAGATTAAGGAGATGATTCTTGCCATCGAGGTCGAGAAAATGTACGACAAAGAGCAGATTATTACTCTGTACCTAAACGAGTCTCCGTATGGTGGCCGCCGTAATGGCGTCGAATCCGCTGCGCAAACCTATTTTAATAAGAGTGCAAAAGATTTGGATTTAGCAGAGTCGGCTTTACTTGCTGCTATTCCAAACAACCCTGGCGTATTGAACCCATATAATCCGGACGGAAACGAGGCCTTAATAAACCGCCAACACTTGGTACTAAATGCAATGGTTGATATGGGCTATATTTCCAAGGAAGAAGCAAAGAAAGCAAAAGAGATTGATATTCTCGACAGAATTCAGCCTGAACAGAATCAATACGCAGGCATGAAGGCTCCTTGGTTCGTGCTTGAAGTACGCTCCCAGCTAGAGCAAAAATATGGCATTAAGATTATGCGCGAAGGCGGCTTCTCAATAAAGACCACCTTGGATTATCGAGCACAAAAGATTGGCGAAGCTGCCGTAAAAGCCGGCCAAAAGGTCTTCTCCATAAACGGCGCAGATAATGCAGCTCTCGTGTCGGTCGATGTCGAGACTGGCCAAGTTATATCAATGGTCGGTAGCGTTGACTGGAATAAACAAGGCTATGGGCAAGTAAACGCTACGACTTCGCTATTGGAACCGGCCTCTTCCATCAAACCGATTCTCGACTATACACCTCTCTTTATGAAGCGCAACGGCGTAAACTATGCGCCTGGCACAATTCTACGCGACGAAAACATCAACTCGATCTATTGCGCAGGGACTTATGGTAACTGTAGTGTCAAGAATTATGACGGTAGATTTTATGGGAATATTACCATTCGTAAATCGCTCGCCGGCTCGTTAAATATTGCCGCAATTAAAGCGCTTTACATTAATGGTATCGACAATAGTCTAAAGGTGGCGCATGATTTGGGCGACAAGTCCTATTGTGCGAATGGCGAAGTTGCCGGTCTCTCTATGGCAATCGGTGGCGGCTGTTCGGTTCGACCGGTCGAGCACGCCAATGCGTACGCTAGCCTTGCCCGCGGAGGCGTCTATAAAGACTTAACTTACTGGCTCGAAATTAAAAACTCGACTGGCGACGTGATTGATGCATGGGAAGATACAAAAGGCACTCGCGTTGTTGATGATCAGGTTGCTTATATGACCATGAGTATCCTTACGGATTGCAATGCTCGCACTTTCACCTTCGGTTCATTAGCATACAATCGTGGCTTCTGTTCAAATTCGAACGATGTTGTGTTTGGCTCAAAGACGGGAACTTCAGAAAACGGTAAAGGTCGCGCTAAGGATACTTGGATTATGACAGTCTCGCCAGTTCTCGCAACTGCGATTTGGAGCGGTAACCATGACGGCTCGCCTCTCTGGAACGATACCCACGATATTTGTTTCGCAATTAGCTCGGCTTACATTAGCCCAGTTCATAATGAAGTATATGCAAAAGACGGAAAATGGAAGAAAGGACAGAACTTTGAGGTTCCAAATGGCATTAAACATACAACGATCAATGGCGTATATGACTACTGGCCAAGTTGGTATACTCAAAAGAGTTCTGGAATATCCACAACCGAGAAAACTTTTGACCGCATAAGTAAGAAACTTGCTACGAGCTGTACCCCAGCAGAGACTAAGGTAAACGCTGGCGTGACAAAGATTATCGATCCGATGACCAAGAAAGAAAGCTTTACGGCAGGTGAATACAACCCTAACGCCAACGATGACGTTCACAGTTGTGACGACAAGCGCCCGACGGCATCAATCAGCGTAACAAGCTCTGGTAGCGAGGATGACGAGTCGGCGAGCTGGACCATCTCCGCAACAGCGAACTTTGGCACCTTTGAACTAGAAAGCTACACTCTCGTCGTGAACGGCCAGACCGTCAAGAGTGGCGGAATGGGAGCTTCTGGCGGTACTGCAGAATATATAACGACAACGAAACCGACCAGTATCAGCTTCAAGGTGACAGACCGAGCCGGCTATACAACAACAGCAACTGGCGCAGCGGAATAAAACCTTGCACACAAAAATCCCCCTTATCGGGGGATTTTTTGCTATTTCTTGGCTGTTTTTGATCTTCGACCAAGCGAATGTTTTTTGCTTTGTTTCCCCTTCTTGGATGGTTGCGCTTCCGTAATTTTCGCAAACATCATCTTGCCCGCATTAGTCTGCAGATAGCGCACAAACTCAATTTCAATGCTCTGATTTTTGCCAGCATAGCGTTCCGCATTATCGACAACAACCATCGTGCCGTCTGGTAGATATGCCACCCCTTGATGTGCATTGCTGCCAGCGCTGATTATCTTGACACGAAGTTTGTCGCCAGGTAAGTATTCACTACGTAGGCCTTGTGCGAGGTCGTTAATATTAATCGCATCAACTTTCTCCGTAGCGGCAACCTTAGTCAAATTGAAATCATTGGTCAAAATAATACCATGGTGTTCTTTAGCTAGTTCAATTAACCGCTCGTCAACCTTAACCCTGCTATCTTCGTCGGCATATATTTCTACGTGCGACAACTCTATGCGCTCAAGCTCATTCGCAACATCCATGCCAAAGCGCGCACGAGCACGTTTTTCGGCATCAGAACCGTCGGCTAATAGTTGTAATTCGCGGATTACCGAGCGCGGGATTAAGACATTATCCCCCAAAAAGCCTGCCTTTGCGACAGACAGAATACGTCCATCCATTAAGGTTGACGTGTCAACAAATACCTTTCGCCTCTCCACACCACCGATACGCACATTCTTGCTAGAAAACTCTTTTACCGCAATTGCGGTAGTTTCTGCAAGAATTATAAATAATAAAATAATAATAAATAAGTCCATACGATTGTTATTATATAATTTTTGTAAATATTTTCAAGTACACACAAAAAACACCCTCCATGAGGGTGTTTTTATAGTCTATATTAGCTCTCAGCTTCTTTGATTGCTTCTTGAAGAGCCTTGATGCTCTTATTGAACTTTTCCTGCTCTTCATGGTCGAGCTTGATGCCAATGCGGCGTACTATACCCTGACGCCCCACTACTGCAGGAAAACCGTTATAAGTATTACTCATTTCATCATAGCTACTGACTGGCAAAATACGCTGCTCATCGTTTAGGATACAATTCGTAATCGAAGCCATACAGCTGCCAATGCCATAATAGGTCGCACCCTTCTTTTCAATTATCGTGTACGCCTCTTTACGCGCATAATCTTCAATATCGTTGAGCTCTTCTTTGCTTAGTAGGTCCATGATTGGCTGGCAGCCCACGTTTGCACTGCTCCAGATCGCAAATTCAGTATCACCATGTTCGCCAACTTGATAAGCGTGAACATTCTTTGGATGAACGTGCAGACGCTGGCTAAGGCGGAAGCGTAGGCGGGCAGAGTCTAACACGGTGCCGGAACCAATTACGCGTTCGGCCGGAAGACCAGAGTAGCGCCAAGTAAGATACGTGAGAACATCCATAGGATTGCTAACTACCAAGAAAATGCCGTCAAAGCCGGATGCCATAATTTGGCCAATCATATCCTTAAATATTGCAGCGTTTTTCTTCAACAAGTCCATACGGGTTTCGCCAGGCTTCTGTGGGACTCCCGCAGTGATTACGACCATGTCGCAGTCGCCAGCATCGGCATACGTGCCACTTCGGATTTTTAGATAGCTTGGCGATACTGCTAAAGTGTCGCGCAAGTCAATTGCTTCGCCCTCGGCGTCTTCCGTGTTAATATCTACGAGAACAAGCTCGTTCACATTCGTGCGTTGATGTACCAAAGCATAGCCGAAGCTCATGCCCACATTGCCAGTACCAACGATCATTACTTTATTTGCCATTTGTTTTGATGCCCTTTTTGACTTATATATTTATATTAGCATAAACAGTTTATTAAATAAACGTCCATTGATTGGCGCCAAGGGCCCGAACGACGCCTTTTAATTCAAGGGTGGTCATATTGCGGTTGAAGCTAGCAGTGTCCATGCCAAGAGTACGAGCAATCTCCTCGCCATCGCGAGACCCTTCGCGAATTAATCTGACTATTTCAGACTGTTCTGTAGATAATTTCGCAATGGCGCACGTCTGCACCTTAATGCCAAAAACATCTCTAATGAAGCTATCGAAGTCGACATAAGCGTGCGCATATTGAAGCATATTATTACAGCCTCGCGACATTGGCCGATTAATATCACCAGGAACGACATAGAGTTCTCTGCCTTGTTCGTTGGCATAAGAAGCGGTCGTCATAGTGCCAGAGCGCGCTGATGCCTCTACTACCACAACGGCTTTCGCAAGGCCAGTAACTATTCGGTTTCGTTCCAAAAAATGATAAGCTCGCGTTTCATGGCCGACGGGGTATTCGGAGATGATAGCTCCTTTTTCCAAAATTCGCTCCGCCAGACTGCTATTACTGCGAGGGTATATTTGATTGATAGGAGTGCCTAATACTGCTACCGTCACTCCGCCAGCGTCAAGACAACCACGATGGGCGCAAGCGTCTATTCCGTACGCCAACCCGCTAACTACGATTATGCCCATCTTAGCTAAATCATAAGCTAGTTTGTAGGCTATCTGTTCGCCATATTTAGTAGCCCTGCGACTGCCAACTATTGCCACCACGCCGCCATCAAAAACTGGCTCTGGAATAGTTCCACGATATCATAATCGAGCCGGCGGATCCGAAATGAGTAAAAGTGGTGATATTAATTTTTCGTTAAAATTACATTCCTGATAATTCATACAATTAATGTATAATTATCGTTTATTCCGATAAAGCATGAACGTAATATTATTCATCGCGACGCATTGGTGGGAACGGTACGCCTTCACGAGCCGACACGCCCTCGAAGAGCCAGAAGTTGCGTTCAGAATTGCCCCAACCACAAGTTGGTGGCATACCATACTCAAGCATCTCTACGAAGTCCATATCGAGCATTTGCGCCTCATCATCTCCCGCATCGCGCATGGCCTGCTGGCGCTGGAAGCGCTCTAACTGGTCGATTGGGTCATTTAGCTCCGAGAATCCGTTGCCCATTTCCGTGCCGAAAATAACGGGATGAAAACGTTCAGTAACGCGCGGATCTTCCGCATGTTTCTTTGCTAGCGGCGACAATTCAACGGGCTCATGAATTAGCCAGAATGGCCCAGCAGATTTTTTACGAATAATCTTCCATAGATAATCAAGCAGACGCGAAGCTTCAGCTTTTTCGTCAAATTTTACGCCATTCTTGCGCAAAATCTCATGTATCTTCTTAATATCTGGATTAAATACGTCAATATCGAAATTATCTTTGATTATGTCGGCAAAAGTAATCTTTGGCCATTCGCAATCGAGGTCCACTTTCATGCCTTCGTGCTCGAATTGAAGTGTGCCCCAAGTTTCTTTGCAGACATATTTAATCATTTCTTCGTAGAGAGCCATACCCTCTTCGTAATCTTGATATGCCGCATATGATTCCATCGCAACATGTTCTGGAAGATGTTCTTCGTCCATGCCTTCATTACGAAAACGCGGCCCAATATCGTAAACGCGCTCATAGCCACCGCCGATTAGGCGTTTGAGAGGGAGCTCATGCGAAATACGAAGATAGAAATCCTGATTGAGTGCATCCATATGAGTCACGAATGGGTTCGCATCGGCACCACCTGTAGTGACTTCGAGCACTGGGATATTTATTTCGACAAAACCGTGGTCGTTCAAAAACTGACGGGTCGCAGTCCAGAATTTGGAACGGCGTATAAAACGTTCGCGAACTTCTGGGTTTACTGCCATATCGACATAGCGACGACGTAAGCGCTCTTCCTTATTCGTAAAGCCATCACGTCCAGGAAGAGGTCGCAATGCTTTCGTTAGAATCCGTGGCATATCACAGAATACGGAAATCTCATCAGTTTTAGTGCGACCAACTTTTCCAGCTGCCTCTAAATAATCGCCCGTATCAAGTTTTTTTGTAAATTTGGCGGCCGCGTCTTTCAGAAAGATTTGGATTTGACCAGAATCGTCAGCAATTACCACAAAAGCCAACTTACCAAAGCTTCGTATGCTGGCAATTCGGCCGGCAACACAAACGTCCTTGTCGGCATACTTATCATAACTCTTAAGAATATCTCCGATTTTAGTATTACGGTTGGAATGTGCTGGATACGGATCAATACCCTCCGCCCGGAGTTCATTTAATTTGCGAATTCTTTCATCGCGAAAATCTTTAAGAGTTGCCATAACTCATATCATAACATCATTTTACTGATTAGTCGAGATTACAGCATGCGTTTCACGATATTTACATGCTCGATACTGCCAAAATAGGAGAGGCGACGAGTAAGATGACTTTTCTTCTCATCGCCCCTGCTTTCGTTTAGTCTTTATTGTCTAGAAAGGCACCAGATTGGCGCGACCATAAGTGTTGGTATGCACCATTTCGTTTTAATAGTTGCTGATGCGTGCCCTGCTCTATTATTTTACCATTATCAAGCACAATAATGCGGTCAAGGCTTGCAATAGTCGAGAGGCGATGCGCAACCACAATGCTTGTGCGGCCCTTCATGAGCTTAACGAGCGCATCCTGAATGAGCGCCTCCGATTCAGAATCGAGCGCAGATGTAGCCTCGTCGAGAACCAGAATTGGCGCGTCTTTCAAGATTGCTCGCGCAATAGCAACGCGTTGACGTTGTCCGCCCGAGAGCTTAATGCCGCGTTCTCCAACTAAGGTATCGTAGCCATTTGGCAGATCTTTGATGAACTCGTGTGCATTAGCGAGCTTAGCGGCGCGCACAATCTCTTCGTGAGAAGCATCTGGACGGGCATAGGCAATATTGTCAGCAATACTGCGATGGAAAAGAGCCGTCTCTTGCGGAACATACGCGATAGCCTCGCGAAGGCTAACTTGTTGAACTTTACTAATGTTTTGACCATCAATTAAGATCTCACCGCCCTGAACATCAGCAAAGCGCAAGAGTAGCTTTGTAAGAGTAGTCTTGCCGGAGCCCGAAACGCCCACTAAGCCAACACGTTCACCTGGCTTGATGCGAAGAGAGAAATCTTTAAAGATAGCGCTCTTAGCATCAGCATGTCGGAAGGTGATGTTATTAAATTCAATGTCACCTTTTCGTGCAATTAGCGGCTCAGCATCTTCTAGGTCCTGAACTTGATCTTCGGTGTCGAGAATTTGCGTCATCTCGTACGCGTCGCCGAATACGCGGTTCATGTGCTTAAAAATACCGTTAACATTCCATAACTCTCCCATAATGCTCATCGAGTAGTTAACAATCAAGATAAGAGTCGAAATAGACAAGCCAAAGATTGGCGTACCGGCCATCATGAAGACTACCAAGATTGCAATGATGCCGATATTAACAAAGTTAAAGGCTAGATCACGTTTCATGGTAGCGTTCATTTGCGCTAAACCAGCGTTATAGCTAGCGCGGTTGAAGTTAGCATAACGGTGACGCTCGTGCGACTCGCGACCATACGATTTGACCGATAGAATGTTTGATACGGAGTCTGCGAGCTGGCCAGTCTGTTTGTTTTCAGCCTCAGCGCGTTCCTTACTAAGATGCGAGATGCGCTTGAAGGTTAATGCTGAACATGTCACATAGAGCGCTATAAATATAGTCAATCCGAGCGCAAAGAGCGGTGCGCGCGGTACGAGAACAATCATGATGAAGGCTATCATCGATACGAGATAGATAATGTCAAAAATCATGAGGTCAAAGAAGCGCTCAAATGAGCCGACAAACTTGTTTGTTTGCGAAACGAGCGAGCCAGAAAAACGGTCGCTATGAAATTGCATCGACTGCGAACTGACCGCGTTAAAACAAACTGTTGCCAGATCATATAGAACTTTTAGCTCATACTTCCAACACCAATAAACGCGAAGCCAGCCCAAGATGGCGCTACCGCCCAGATACAGACCAATTAAGGCGAGACCTTGTGGGAGTAGTGCTGGTACAACTTGATCGTTCGGGATTCCTGCCGAAATCGCGTCGATCATGTTGGCAAAGATTAATGGTATTAAAGTTGTGCGAATTAGTACGACGATTGGCGTCGATATAATCGTGCCAATAGCGTACCATTTATACTTTTTGGAACATTGCCAATAGTAGTACAGCGTACGCTTCGCAACCGACGCGCGCTGCTTGCTATTTTGTTTCGTTGTCATATATTTCCTCTTAATGTTTATTCGCGCATATAAAAACGCGCCGTTTATTGATAAATCGACGCGTTTTAAAGAAATTCTTTAGTTAATTGCGGTAACTTTGAAAACTTTACCGTTTGGCAAAACCGCTTCTTCGCCAACCTTTTTGCCAAGAATGGCTTTTCCGATAGGCGACTCGTCGCTAATCTTTCCTTCGAGCGGATTCGCCTCTACGGCTCCGACAAGCGTGTATTGGCTAGCCTTGCCAGCCGACTCGAGAGAAACTATGCTACCCATAGTAACTTTTTGCTTACTGCCACTTTTAATAATCTTTGCATGAAGCAAGATGTCTTGAATTTCTAAAATGCGTCCTTCGACTACTTTTTGCTCTCCGCGAGCAGCGCTGTAGTCTTCGTTTTCGCTAAGGTCGCCGTACGAACGAGCGAGAGCAATTTTCTCGGCGATTTCTGGACGACGCGCGATAAGTTGTTCTAGTTCTTTTTCTAAATCTTTACGACCTTCTGCTGTAATACTAACTGTCTTAGCCATATGCCCTCCTTCCCCTTTAAACATAATCGGGAATTCGTGTTAATTTCTAAGAAAGTTTACTAGTAAACTCGTCTAAGGTCAAGAGTTTTGTTTCGCCAGTTTTGCGTTCTTTTATTTCGACTTTTCCGTCTGCTAAAGTTTTATCGCTAACGACCACACGAACTGGGATCCCCATTAGTTCTGCATCGGCGAATTTCTCGCCTGTACGTGCGTTTTCGCGGTCATCTAGCAAAACATCCTCTGGAGCCATATCGTGTAGCTCTGCGGCCTTATTTATGCCCTCTTCGCCAATACCGATAAGATAATACTTGTACGGAGCGATTTCCTCCGGCCAGATTAGTCCTTTATCGTCACTGAGCTTTTCGGCGATTACGCCCATCACGCGACTCGGTCCTATCCCGTAACTACCCATAAAGACTTTTTGCCGTTTGCCATCTTCGTCATTAAAGCAAAGATCTAGAGCGTCTGAATATTTATAGCCAAGGGTAAAGATATTTCCCACTTCCGCCGCTTTGCATTTTTTAAGGTTCTTTTTGTCGAGGCCGAGATCCTTTAGTGTTTCGTCGGTATAAACCTCTTCGTTGACAGCAATTCTCTTCTCGCGGTCGAGATAAATTATATCTTCGCCAGCGTCACACAAGGTTTGGAATTCGTCGCTGAATTTGCTAAACGACCCGCCAGACGCAAAGGTACGGAATGTACTGTCGCCAATACCTAAACGGTCGAAGATTTTAAGATACGTTTCTGACACTTTTTCGTAAAATAAGTCGTGCTGTTCACGGTTTTTACTAAAGCTATATAGATCTTTCATTAAGAATTCTCGCGTACGCATGATGCCCGACTTGGCGCGTAACTCATTGCGGAATTTAGTCTGGAACTGATACGCATAAATGGGGAGATCCTTATAGCTAGAGATAAATGTTTTCATTAAATGCGTTAGTGCCTCTTCATGTGTCGTAGCAAGACCGAGTTCGCCGCCGGCGTTCAGTTTCGTCTTAAACCAAACATCTAAAACTTTATCATCCCAACGTCCGCTCGCTACCCAGGCATCCTTTGGCTGCAAGCTAGTCATACGAAGTTCTTCGCCGCCAATCGCGTTAATCTCTTCGCGAATAACCTGAACAATTTTATCCAAAGTGCGCATGCCGAGAGGTAAGTAATCATAAACTCCGGCCATCTCTTTATAGATATATCCGGCACGCAAAAGATATTTCGCACTTCGGCTAACTTCGTCGGCCGGTGCGTTTTTCGTGGTTTTAGTAAATGATTGACTTAGCTTCATAATTATTATCCTATCATAGATTTAATACTTTACAAAAGAGTTTTTTATTGTCTGCTAGTGCTTATGCTAAACTATCATACTCTTCAACTGAGGAGATAAGTAGCTCACGGCCTTTGTTGCCACTTGCCGACTCGCCTACTATACCTAGGTCAGAAAGTTCGTCGATAATTGCAGCCGCACGACCATAGCCGATACGTAAACGACGTTGCAAAAGCGATGTTGAGATTTTTCCTTCACGAAGCGCAACTTCTACGGCTTGGCGTTTAATATCGCCACCACCGCCGCCCATGTCGACGCCAACGCCAGCCGCCCCTTTGCCACCAAGAACAACGGTCTGGGAGGTAACTTCATTATTGTAGTTAGCAGGCGCTTGTTGACGTAAGAAATCGGTGACTTTAGCTATCTCTGGGTCGCTCAAGAACGCGCCCTGAACGCGTAGTGGCTTTCCCATCATCTCAGTAGTGAGAAAGAGCATGTCGCCTGAGCCGAGTAGTTTTTCGGCACCGCCCATGTCGAGCATAACGCGCGAGTCGGTATTGTTGTTTACTGCAAAGGCGATACGTCCCGGGATATTAGCTTTTATTAAACCAGTAACAACTTTAACTTCTGGACGCTGGGTGGCAAGAACAAGATGGATGCCGGCAGCGCGACCTTTTTGGGCGATACGTACGATCAAAGTTTCAAGTTCTTTCCCCGCCATCATCATGAGATCCGCCATCTCGTCCACTATCACGACAATATATGGCATTTTGCCATTGTCGTGCTTCTGCTCGTTCCCATCTTCATCCGTAATGGCAACCGGGGTTCCCTCTTTTGCCATTTTTTCATTATAGTCGACAATATTCTTTACGCGCACATCCTTCATGGTTGTATAGCGCGACTCCATTTCTTTGACTGCCCACTGCATAGCGCTTAGAGCTTCGGAAACGTTAGTTATCACTGGCGCCAATAGATGCGGAATAGCGTCATAAGCAGCCATTTCTACCTGTTTTGGGTCTATGATAATTAACCGCAAATCCGCCGGAGAATTGTGATAAAGCATAGACGTAATCAAGGTATTTGTCATGACAGACTTACCAGAACCAGTTGTACCGGCAATTAATAGATGCGGCATTTTAGCCAAGTTGCCCATAATTGGACGGCCAGAAATATCTTTGCCGACCGCAAACGCGAGCGGTTTGTCGGCAATAATCTTGTGCCACTCATTAGACTTCAGCAATTCATGTAAACCAACACTAGCAGCTTTATTGTTTGGAATTTCGATGCCAACCGTGCGAGTTCCGGGAATTGGAGCTTCGATGCGGATTTTATCCTTTGCTAGATTTAAGGCTAAATCGCGATCTAAGGTGGCAATTTTACTAACCTTCACCCCTGCGGGCGGACGAAGCGTATATTGCGTAATGCGTGGGCCAACATTGGCTCCTTCTACCTCAACATTAATTCCGAATTGCTCGAGCGTGTCTTTAATAATGGCAGCGTTGCTGTGGGTGTCGCCAGGATCAGCAGGAGAGCGTTTTTTGCTAAGAAGATCCATGGGTGGCATTTCCCAGTTCGGATCATTGACCGCTAATAGAGTAGTCGGTTCGTCGACGACTGCAGGCTTTTCTTCGCTAGTAGACTTCTTCGCAAGGAGGCCATGTTTTTCTTTCTTGTGGTCGGCAATTTCGACATTTGAGTTAACCTTAAAATTCTTCAGGCCGTCATCGTCGCCGTCGTCAATATTACGACCGACCGTAGCGCGTCGCATAACTTTTGCGTTTTTGGCATCCTCCTCGTTCTTGCTAGTCCTGAAAATAGAGCTGATTTTACGGAATAAAGCAGCAGGAGTTTCCGCATACATGAATAATGCGGTAATTAATATCAGTACCACATAAGCAAAAATCGCAACACCGTTGCCGAGTGTTTTGACGGCAACGCTATTTAAACCATCGCCGATGACGCCACCAGTAGGAGGCTCTTTGCCGTAGCTGGGCACACCAAAAATCCCGCAAAACCAGAAGATCATTAAAGCCGAGGCAACCCAAACGCTAGCATCGAGGCGATTATTCTGTGCGCGAAAAATCATGACAGCTAGATAGGTTAGCAAAAATGGGAATAAGTAGGTGGTATATCCAAAGATTTTCAGAAACACATCATTAACATTCTGAAGAACAACGCCACCCTTCCCCATCCACGTAACTACGAATACGATCGCCACGCAGATCATCAATAGGGCCATTATTTGGCGCCAAAAACCTCCGGGTAGTTCGTGCGAGCTAGTAACTTCTTGTGTCTTTTTCCTTCTTCCGCGTTTTTTTGTTGCCATATGTGGATATTATATCATAAAAAATAGGGGGAAAGCATAAGCTTTCTCCCTATCAAAAGGCTGTTTTATATCCTACTTAAAGAGGTCTAAAACTTTGCTATAGTCATAGTCGTCGTAATCGTCATAGTCATACTTGCTGCTTTTGCCGTAAAACTTAACGAGTAATTGTACGAATACAAGAATAAATGCAATTATTGCAATGCCGGCTGCTGCAATGCTAACAATGCGCAAGATGGAGGTTTTGCCGGCAGCGATTTGTTTACCGATGAACCACATCGCACATGCGCCAATAGCACTAATAAGCGTTGGCAAGAAGCTATTAAGCCATAGTTCGCCTTGATCAAAGCTTTTGCCGCGCCCAAGCGACATCAATGAGTAAAGTGCAATTCCTATCATATCGATGGCATACACTATGACAAATCCCAAAAATAGTTTGGAAATATTGCTCCAGGATTTCTTCATCGCTTCCGCATCAGTAACTTTGCCAATGGTGACCAAGCCAAATATACCAAATGCTACCGCAAATAGTACCGTTAGCAACAATGTCGGCACCGCAGCATTGCTTCCCATGAAGCGGCCAAAGAACGGAATCGAAAAGGCCCATTTCTTCGTAAAGCCCGCAATAGCGGAAAAGATTGCGCTATATCCGAGGAATAGCGACAACGCAATAGCCCAGGCATTTACGGCCGACAAGCTTTTGCGCTCCAGTTTAATAGTAGGCATCTTTACCGGCTCCACAACCGGCTGATTAGATGTTTCTGCCATATTTACTCCATATTAATTATGCTATTATTATATACCAAAAATATCCAGCTGATGCTGGATATTTTTTGAGTCATATGCATATATTAGGATTTTTGGTCTACGCCCTTCATAGACAGACTGAGGCGACCTTTGTCGTCAACTGCATCAAGGCGAACATTAATTTCGTCGCCAACCTGCAAGGCATCAGTAACTTTAGCAAGTCGCTTATCGCTAATCTGCGAAATGTGTAGCATACCATCGATGCCTGGAAGAATATTCACAAAAGCACCAAAATCTTTAATTGAGACGACTTTGCCTTTATAAATCTTGCCCGGTTCCGGTTCCTCGACGAGTGATTTAATCCAATTTAGGGCTTTTTCAATCTTTTCCGTGTCCGCAGCGGCTACGGTAACTAAACCATTCTCCTCAATGTTGATCTCAGCACCCGTTTCGGTCGTAATCTTATTAATAGTCTCGCCACCTTTACCAATAATTGTGCCAATCTTGTCTGGATTGACCATGAGTTTTTCGATGCGTGGAGCATATGGGCTGAGATGATCGCGTGGTCCACTAAGCACTGAAAGCATATGTTTCATAATAAACATACGACCATCATGCGCTTTCTTGATAGCTTCCGAAAGGACACTAACTGGAAGGCCATGAACCTTCATATCCATCTGGAGGGCAGTAATACCTTCAGTAGTACCAGTAACCTTGAAATCCATATCGCCAGCGAAATCTTCAGCATCCATCAAATCGGTTAAGACATACGGCTTATCGCCATCCATCATGAGACCCATTGCAACACCAGCGACTGGGCGCTTAAGCGGAACGCCAGCATCCATCAAAGCGAGACATGAGCTACAAGTAGCGGCCATAGAGGTTGAGCCATTCTGAGACATGATTTCGGTAACGCTACGGATAGCATATGGAAATTCCTCTTCACTTGGAAGAACTGGCATCAAAGCACGCTCGGCAAGATAACCGTGACCAATCTCGCGACGACTTGGGCTACCGATGCGACCAATTTCGCCGACCGTGTAGCTAGGCGCATTATAGTGGTGCATATAGCGACGGGTGCCATCAGTAACTTCCATTGTATCAACAAGCTGAGCATAGCTAAGCGGCGCTAAAGTGACAATATTCATAGCCTGCGTGACGCCACGAGTAAAGAGGCTGGAACCGTGCGTACGTGGCAAAATGCCAACTTGCGAGCTCAATGGGCGAACTTCATCTAGTTTGCGACCATCTGGGCGAATACCATCCTCGACAATGTGCTTGCGGACGTCCTTCTTGACGGCAAGCTCAAAGGCTTCAGAGTAATCTGCGCGGAAGTGCTCATCGTAATACTCGGTCTTAGTGGTCATCTTTTCTTCGTCAGACATTTTGTCGGTCACGCCAGCCTCTTCGTCAGTGATCTCTTTGGCGAATTCGTCATGCATCTCCCACTTGATTTCATCGATCAAATTGTTGCGCTCGACGGTATTTTGAGTGCGAAGATTGTCGCCAAGCTTGCCGACCATCCATTTATCGACTTTAGCCTGAACCTCTTCGCTTGGTAGAACGAGAGTGTATTCTTTTTCTTCTACGCCAACCTTTTCGCGTAGCTCGTTTTGAAGCTTGATAGCCGGCTGAATCATCTTGAGACCCCATTCGAGACCACCAATAATAACATCCTCTGGAACTTCGTTGGCGCCAGCTTCAACCATCGTAATACCGGTTTCTTTGCCGGCTACAACAAGGTCAAGATCGGAAGTTGCGCGCTCTTCTGGAGTCAAGAAGGCTTTATATTCGCCATTGACGCGACCAATACGCAGACCAGCGATTGGACCATCAAATGGAATACCAGCAAGCATAAGAGCACTAGAGGCAGCAATCATTGCAATGACGTCTGGGCGAAAATTTGGATCCATCGAAAGTACAGTCGTAACAACCTGGACTTCTTGGCGATAACCCTTCGGGAACAACGGACGGATTGGACGGTCAATTAGGCGACCAATCAGAACGGCGTTATCAGAAGGCTTGCCTTCGCGTTTGATGAATTTGCTACTGCTAATCTTGCCAGAAGCATAGTATTTTTCTTCATAATCAATAGAGAGCGGGAAGAAATCTTGAACGACTGGCTTAGTACCAACTACGACTGAGCCAAGTACAACCGTATCACCGTAAGTTACGAGTACTGACGATGTAGTACGAAAACCAACACGGTTAACTTCTAGACCGAGTTTGCGACCACAAAAATCAGTCTCCACCTTGAAAGTTTTCTTTCCGCTGGGATTGATAATTTCCATTGTATTTCCTTTCTTCGAGAAAATAATAAGTATCCGTTGCCGTAGTAGTCTACTACCGCTAAAGGGTATCTATCATTTTCTCGATATTTGATACTTGGTCTATTATAGCATAGATTGACAAATAATGTTTTTTGTGATTAAATTACATAGTTGCATTTAATCCAGCCATACCACATGGAGGTGGAAAATGGAAGGTACATTTAAGACTAGTAGAACCGACATCATCATGCCGGCGAGTAGCTTTGGGCCAAACCGAAGTAAAATACTTGAAGCATGGGAAAAAGCACGCGGCGATAATGTTGCCACCATGCGCGTCGCCTACGAGGAGGACGGAGTGCGCCTTTTACTCTACCCTTTCAACAGTTACGAGGTAGAGTGCAGCGCGGAAGTACCTAAGTCGGCCCAGACGGACGTTAAATGGATTCGTCGTTTAGTTATGCCGGGGCTTATCCCGCAGACAAGCGCCGACGACAAGCATTTGACCCGCAATACTATCATTGAGAACTATTGGGTTCCAATAAAAAAATGCTGCGGTACGACATCTGTGCTCAGACCGTGCGGCAAATGGCAAAATCTGACAGATGACGAGCGCACGGATCTCCGATACATCGCAATGCTGTTCGCCAGAAACGACGGTAGCCAGCAGACGACAATGGAATTTTACATCGACAAGAGAGCCTACCGGGAAGCCGGAGGCATGAAACCGGACCGTTGGGTAGCTCACATGCTCGACATTGCGACTGAGCTGCTCGCAGAATCTCTGCGCCACGTCATTGAGAAAGCAGATCCGCATACTTTGACTGCAGCGGCCACAATGAATGAACTCTCGGCAGCATTCGCAGATGAACTGGGCGGTCTTATTATTCTCTAATTACAATCTGCTAGTCTGTCTCCCGGCCCCAAGCACTTCGTGCGCGGGCCGGTTTTTTCTTGTTTGAAAAATAATTACCTGTCGCATCTCTATTTTATGCACAACAAAAATCCGACCCCTTTGAGGAGTCGGATTCATATAGCGATTATTATTTACGAAGTCCGAGTTTTGCGACGGTAGCTTTGTAAGCATCGAAATCAGTACGTTCCAGATACTTGAGAAGTTTCTTGCGTTGA
>JAEEGJ010010485.1_pt1 | contig 24090 bp, 18 predicted proteins | sample 8958761 | NCBI WGS metagenome assembly JAEEGJ01 (sample SAMN16246546, study PRJNA631951) | gut metagenome | biome: gut microbiome; feature: rumen; material: RS-attached | host: Bos | place: Iran: Karaj | collected 2018-10 | reverse complement strand
CACAACACAAGCAGCTGACACTGGATTTGGTGAGATCGTCTTTGGACAACCTTGACAAGTCCAATCGCTGGGTGCAGATGGGCGATAATCTCCCTTGGCCTGACATCGAAAAGGAATACAACTCAAAGCTTGACAACAAGGAGAAAGGAGCCGGCAACAAGCCTGCCCGTATGATAGTGGGTGCGATGATAGTCAAGCACAAACTTGGTCTTTCCGACCAGGAGACGATAGACATCATCCGTGAAAATCCCTACATGCAGTATCTCTGCGGCCTGTCAGAGTTTACGGACAAGCCGATATTCGATCCAAGTCTGTTTGTTACCATCCGCAAGCGAATCAGCGAAGAGGAGATTAACGCCATGACCACCAAGTTGCTCCTTAAGCAGCAGCGCATCCTTGAGGAACGCCGTAAGCAGGCAGGACAGGATGCCAGGGACAAAGGAGAAGAACCTCCGAAACCAGAGGCAGGAGCCCCGAATGCGGCTGAGTTCACAGACTCACAGAACCGGAAGCACAAGGGGGTCTTGAAGATTGATGCCACCTGTGCAGATGCCGAGGTCCGCTATCCTGTGGATTCTACTCTTCTTGAGACAGCCTGCCGTAAGATTGACGAATACACGTCGAAAGTATGCAGGGAATTTGGTATCACAGGCAAGAAGACCCACTACAAGGATGCCCGTCGCTGCTATTTGCTGCTCATCAAGCAGAAGGTGAAGAAAGGCAGACTGGTCAAGGACACCATCGCCTACCTGCTTAACTGTCTGACGAAGGATCTGCGCCAGCTTCTGAACATCTTTGCCGAGGACTATAAGCGCTACGAGTTTCTGTTTCTCTATGAGAAGAGAGTCATTACTGCCATCATAAAGATGATGCACCAGCAGGATGAGATGCAACGCACAGGCGTCCACAGATGCCCAAGCCGCATTGTCAGCATCTTCCAACCCCACGTCCACCCGATAGTCCGTGGCAAGGCTGGCGCCAATGTGGAGTTTGGTGCAAAGATTGGCGCAAGCATTGTGGAAGGCTATACGTTTATCGACCACCACAGCTGGGATGCCTACAACGAGGGGGCCGATATGCAGCTACAGATAGATCTGTATCAGATGAGGTTCGGCTATCTGCCGTCCACCATCCTCGCTGACAAGATATACATGAATGCGGTGCGTATTCCGGCGATAGCCGTTCACCAATTCCGATGATATCCGTTCACTCGGTTGGTGATTTACTCTATCGGCGGCAAAATTAATACTTTTTTCTCAAACTATCGCCTTTCAGCTCAAATCTTTTTGATTTATGCACTAATCTGTCGAGGCATGCCTCGGCAATCAACTCGCTCTGGAATACGTTATACCAGTCAGCAACAGGCAGTTGGCTTGCCAGGATGAGCGCCTTGCGGTTGTACCTGTCGTCGATAATCTGCTCGAAGTCGTGCTGTATCTGCCCTTCGAGCCTGACCATGCCGAAGTCGTCGATGATGAGCAGGTCGTGGGCAGAGAGCTTGCGGAAGAAGTTTGTCTCACGCCCTTCCAGATGCACCAGCCGCAGCTGGTCTATGAGCGTGTTCATGGTGAAGTAGAGCGTCTTGTACCCTTGACGGCATGCCCTCTCGCCCATGGCACAGATGAAGAAGGTCTTACCTGTGCCCGTGGGGCCAATAACAATAGTGAACCGCGCGTCACGTATGTAGCCACCTGTGGCTTGTTCGGTGACATCGGCGGTGGACAGCCCGCGTGTGGTGTCCATTTCCAGTTCCTCGATAGTGGCCTTCTGCCTGAAGCCTGCGTTCTTGATGAGCCTGGCTATGCGGTTCGCCTGGCGTGTGTCGCGCTCATGCTGCAGCATCAGCTGCATGCCGTCGCGCAGTGATACCTTGTCCAGCTGGTGCGTCTCTTCGAGCGATGTCCAGCAGGCTGCCATTCCCGGCAGCTTGAGGTCGTGTAGGAATCTCACTGTCTCGTCTGTCATAACTTGATTCTGTTAGATTGTGAATAATGCTTGTTATTTGAAATATCCGTTGCCGCGCATGTTGGCGTGGTCTGTGGGTACGGGTGCGAACAGGCCCGGCTCGTCGTCGGCCTGATGGAGGTAGTTGTTCTTGAGAATAGTCTCAAACTTCTTATAGGTAAATACGCGGTTCTCAAGACACTGGCGGCAGGTGAGGTCTACCAGCGAGCCCTCATACTTCCTGTAGGATGAGATGATGGCTCCGCAGATGCGGTAGTACACTTCCTCGGGATTGCCGGTGCGTCTGGGGTTGAAGATCTCTGTGACGTATGCCTTGCAGTCCTCCGACCTCTTGCCTGCCCATGCGATATAGTAGGCGGCGCTCCGCTCCGTGATGGCTCGTGACTTGGAGGCCAGGTGTTCCGGCACGTGGGTGTAGCCGTATTCATGCTTGCGCCTGTGTGTGGCCACCAGCTGGTTGTCTACGTATATCTTCACCCATGACCGCGTGAAGATGACTTTCGCCTTGCGCCCGACATAGGCGTATGGGGCGCTGTAGAAGTGGGTGACCTTGTCGTGACGCAGTTCCACGAAGCAGTTGTTCTGCACCTTCAGGTCCGCATAGTAGCGCATCTCGAATATCTGTTCAGGAAGTGGCTTCAGCTCAGGTTTCTCCATTGCGTGGAAACGCTCCTCACGGGTATAGGGACGCTTCTGCATGCGTGTCTGGTTGAGCATCACGTTCTGCTCCTCCACGGCCTTGTTCAAAGCCGGGAGACCGACGATGCCGCGTCCTCTGAGCTTGGCTGCGATACGATTGTAGGTGATACTCACGGCATCCTCCACGAGTGCTTTCTGCGTAGGCTCGCCCGGATCGCAGGGCAGTACGGTGAAGCCGTAGTGGTTGCCCATGTCCTGCAGGGCCTTGTTCAGGCCTGGTTCATGCCTGTCGGGTGTGATGACGGCTGACTTCAGGTTGTCCGGCACCACGATGGGAGGCACGCCTCCGAGATGCTCCAGGCACAGGCGCAGGGCAAAGAGGAAGTCCTCCGTGCGCTGCGACGGCACGCAACAGACAAAGATGTAGTCGCTGTAGGGCAGGCAGGCCACGAACACCTCCGCCTTCTTTACCTCGCCCGTCTCAGGGTCGATGTACGGCATCTTGTCGCCTGCGAAGTCTACCATCAGCTTCTCGCCAGGCTTGTAGGTCATGGCCAGTACGGTGGTGATGTCCTTCTGGGCCACGAGATTCTGCTTCAGATGCTCGTAGAACTGCGACTTGCCGTAGCCGTCGGGATGCGTTTTGCGGTACTCCTCATACAGCAGCTGGCGGGTGACATGCAGCTTGCGGTTGGTGAGCTGCTCACGGAAGTAGGGCAGCAGACGAAGGAACTCCTTCATGCGCTCGTCGGTGTAGGCAGGGCTGCCTGCATGGAACATGCCCTCCAGGACGGGGTCGTCCATCTGGAGCAGGTCCTCCATCTTCCAGCCGTTGGCCTCGATGGTCTGCATATATCCATTGACAGTCTCTTTATTGATTGGTAACTGGCGGGCGATGCCGCGGTTCGATTCTCCACGCTGCTTCAGCTGCAGCACTTGCTTGATTAGGCTCATTTCCTTTACTGTTCCTGCCATGTCTGTACTGGTATTTGTTAATTTCCCAGTACAAAGATAGGCGTGTATCACCAAAGAGTGAACGGATATGGGCCGGAAAAAGGACGAAGACACCTGACTAAGCGTCACAAATGAACGGGTATGCTCCGGAAAAGAGGCGATGTCGATGGCGTTAGTCAGTCCGTCCTGTGAACGGGTATCGGGCGGAAAGGAATCGAAACCCGGCTCCGTTTGAACGGGTATGGGGCGGAAAAAGGTCGCTACCGCGCCTCTGCTTTGGAGGTGAACGGGCATCAGCCGGAAAAATGTCGTTTCAATGTTCACAATGTCTACTTTTTTATCCTTTTTCTGAATAAACGGACATCAAAACGAGGCTTTTTCATGCCTCATTGGGGCTTTGAATAGCACCCGGAAAGTGAACGGGTATAGGGCGGATTACGCACTTTTCCCATCGCCCTTCAACCCAGCACAAACCGCCGAACGTGTGCATCTTCCGTTCCAGAATGAAAATTTTTTTTGTAAGAATCCAAGATTTTTCATTTCACATCCCTTCACAATTTATCTCCTGTCTTAAGCAGAAATTAACATTCAAAACATAGCCGAAACTAACACCTCTGAACAAATGAAAGGGCAGCCACGTTCCAATGTTCTTTTATCCCAAGGCACATCCATCACGCCCCAACGCATAGGCCATTGCCAATTTTTTTCAGGAGTGGCATTTGGTAAAATGTGGAACGCTCCCCATGAAGGGGGAATGAAGCAAAGAAAAGATGGTTTCCCTTTGCATTTCTCTCGTTTTTTCGCAGCTTTGGCTCCGCCGAAGTTCCTTTGCACTCGGAAATGCAAAGAAAAGCGAGCTTTCCTTTTGCATTTCTCTCGTTTTTTCGTAACTTTGCAACCTAAAAGGTTTGCACTTATGAACATGAAGTATATCGTAACGCTATTATTCGCCTTAGCCGTGATGCAATGGTCGTGGGCAGAGACAGTTCCCTTTGGCAAGGGACAGTTGACAGTGAAATATGTGGCACGCAATGCCGTGCGCATCCAGTGGAGCGCTGACCCTGGAGAAGGGGTAGTCGGCAACGCGAAGGAGCAGTTGCCCGACTGGAGCTATGTGAAGAACGACGAGGTGGCGCAGCACGACGTGACGGTGAAGATAGACCCGAAGCGTCAGGTGGTGCAGGTGAATGACAAGCAGGGTCGCGTGGTGTTTACCGCCACTACCCACGATATGCAGGGCGAACAGGCTACGCTGACGTTTAAGTCGCCTCGGGGGGAGTTCCTCTACGGCTTAGGACAATTCCAGGATGGCTACAGCAATGTGCGTGGACTGCCTCGACGACTGACGCAGGTGAACACGCAGATTTCGCTGCCTATGCTGTTGTCGAGCAAAGGCTACGGCGTGCTGTGGAACAACTACGGCATGACAGAGTTTAACCCGTGCAGCCAGAGTGTGTCGCTGACGGTACCTCCGTCAGGTTCCGACTCAGGCATCCGCGAGGAAGTCAACGTCACCTCCACCGAGGGCGGCAAGAAGGAGGTGCGTGTGCGTCATATCTTCGAGGGTACACTAAAGGTGGACAAAGAGGGCGACTACGCCCTGCTGTTGGACGTCGGCCAGAAGATGGCGCGCCGCCATGACCTGGAGATTGACGGCCGGAAGGTGATGGACATGCAGAACCTCTGGTTGCCCCCCACCAGCTCGGCCATCGTCCACCTGAAGGCGGGCAGCCATAAGGTGACGGCCGAACTGACCAAAGACGACAAGCCTGTGCTATATTATAATAAGGTACGCGAGGAGACAACCTTCCGCTCGCCTATCGCCACGAAGGTGGACTACACCGTGTTTGTGGGTTCTGCCGACGAAATCATCGCCTCCTACCGCGACCTGACAGGTCCCTGTCCGCAGATTCCCTCGTGGGCTCTGGGCTATATCCATTGCCGCGAACGTTTCCACTCTTCCGACGAAATCCTGCAGACCGCCAACCGCTTTAAGAAAGAGCGCATACCCATCGGCATGATAGTGCAGGACTGGCAGTACTGGGGCAAGTATGGATGGAACTCGATGCAGTTCGATGAGGACGACTACCCCGACCCCAAGGCCCTGACCGACTACCTGCACCACATGGGCATCCGCATGATGCTCAGCGTCTGGTCGAAGGTGGACAAGAACTCTGAGGTAGGTAAGCAACTTTTGGCCAAAAACTACTACATCCCCGGCACCGACTGGATAGACTTCTTCAACCCTGAAGCCGCTGCCGCCTATTGGAGGAACTTCGAAGAACGCTTAGTGCCGTTAGGCATCGACGCTTGGTGGCAGGATGCTACGGAACCCGAGAACGATGACCTGGCTGGTCGCATGGTGAATGGCGGCAAGTGGCGCGGTGATGCCGTGCGCAACGCCTTCCCGCTGATGGTCTGCAAGACTGTTCACGAAGGATTAGCCAATCATCTCCCCTCCCATGGGGAGGGGTTTGGGACAGGCCTCATTCTCACCCGCTGCGGCTATCCTGGCATTCAGCGCTATGGAATTGCCCTATGGAGTGGCGACGTGGGCAACGACTGGGAGACGCTGCGCCGGCAGATTACGGCCGGCTTAGGTGTACAGGCTGCTGGCATACCCTGGTGGACTTACGATGCTGGTGGATTCTTCCGGCCGCACAACCAGTACACCGACTCGGCCTATATCGACCGTATGCTGCGCTGGATAGAGCTGTCGGTCTATCTGCCACTGATGCGTGTCCACGGCTACATGAGCAATACCGAACCCTGGAACTATGGCAAGGAAGCACAGGAGATCATCACCAACTGCATCAAGGAGCGTGAGGCCCTGCGGCCCTACATCGAGGAGTGTGCCCGCCGCGTCAGCGAGGAGGGCTATACGCTGATGCGTCCATTGGTCTTCGACTTCCCCAACGACCCCCAGGCTCTGGCCCAGAAATACGAGTATATGTTCGGTCCGAAACTCCTTGTCAGTCCCGTCACGGAACCCGACGCCAAGGAGTGGCAGACCTACCTACCCAAGACCCAGGGCCGTTGGCGCGACCGCCATACCGGAAAAACCTATGAGGGCGGTCAGACCGTGACCACCCCCATAGACAAAACCTTCATCCCAGTCTTTGAACTGGAGAAATAGGTTAATTTACTCGTGGACGTATAATTGCCAGCCGAGGTAGGTTTCAAGAGCCTCCTGGACGATGTCGACGACATCGGTGCGGCACATGGCGACGTGGTGCTCGAAGCCGTTCTTACAGATGTACTTCATCAGCTTCTGCAGGTTGTCAACCTGGGTGACGGCGATGCAGCCGTCCATGCCGTAGGGGTCGTTGGTAATCTGGCCCTTGCCGAGGTAGGCCTTGATCTGACCCTTCGGGTCGTCGGTCGAGATGCGGAAGAAGGTGAAGGGACCTTCCGAGACCTTGGCATAGACGGCTCCGAAGGTATTGATCTTTCCTAACGTACGGCCTAAGACGCCTAACGGTCCAAGTTTCAAATCGTTGTTGCCCACGAACTGACGGGGGAAATTGCCACAATGGGTGCAGACGCACTTGTTGCGGTCTTCAGCGAAGTTGTTGTTCCAGTCGAGTAGGGCTGGGGCGTTCTTCGAGGCTAAGGCGAGGGCATACATCGACACGGCGCCGGCGAGGTCGGTCTCACAGGCGGCGGGGATGAGCTTGTCGCTGAGCATTGACATGGTGACGCAGGCTGCGCAGCCGTAGTTCTGCTCAAGCGAATCCCAGCACTGGATGGCAACGGCTTGGACGTCGTTCTGCTCAATCCAGTTTTCGACGGCCACGCCGAACTTAGCCTGCAGGTTCAGCTTCTCGCGATAGGCCTCCGGCACTTTGGCGTAGTTGTGAACTCGCTCACACATGGCCTTGAACTTCGGGTCGTCATCAGCTATCTTCTGGGCAGCATAGAGTATCTCCGAGAGGTCGGCAGGGACGACGGTGATGCCCGAGCGCTGCAACAGTTTCTCTGAGGCGCGGCAGGTGTTGAAGCCTAATGGTCGCGTACCAATCTGTCCGATGCGGCAGTGGCGTAGTCCGTTCACCACCCGACAAACGGCGGCAAAGCGGTCGATGTCCTGGCGCAGCAGGGGACTATATATAGAATAGGTGTGCAGCGTGGTGTCGGTAAAGGGAATGCCATACTGGTAGAGGTTGTTGCAGACGGAGATCTTTCCGCAGAAGGCGTCGCGGCGCGAGTCCAAGTCCACCTTGTCGTTCTCGTCGTCGCAGGCTTGCACCATCACGGGGACGTTCAGGTCGGCATCGCTGATGGCATTGATGATGCCAATCTCGAAGCCGAAGTTGGGCAACGAAACGATGATGCCGTCAATCTCGTCGCGGTGCTCGCGGAACTGCTTCGACACCTTCAGGCCGTCCTCGCGGGTCTCGATGCTCGAACTGCCCGTTGGTGTGGCGTCCTCGGGCAGGATGATGTACTCGTAGCCACCGTCGTCAAGCGTCTTCAGCAACTGCTTGCGCACGTCCTTGGCCAACTCAGAATTAAAATAGGCGCGTGTTCCGATAATCACGCCAAAACAGGTTTTTCCGTTCTTCATATTATATGAGTTTAGTTATCAAGAATTAGAGAATTTGAGAATTATCGTTTATTTTATCAATTGGCTGACGGCGTTGCGCCAACCCTGATAGAGTTTTTCTTTCTGTTCACTGAGCTGAGGCTGGTAGGTCTCAGTCACCTTGCGGAAGTCGGTGACATCGTCGAAGCTCTTCCACAGGCCACGGGCGAAGCCGTTCATGATGACGGCACCTAAGGCTGAGGCATCATCGACTTCTGTGCAGACCACGGGCGTTCCGAGCTGGTCAGCCTGGAACTGCATGAGGAAGCGGTTCTTCGTGGGTCCGCCGTCAGCGGCTATCTCCTTCAGGCTGCCGCCAGTAGCATGAGCCATTACGTCCACCAAGTCTTTAATCTGGTAGGCTATTGACTCCAAGGCAGCCCGCAGGAAGTGGGCTTTTGTCGTGGCGAAGGTCAGTCCGAAGACGGCGCCCTTCACGTCGCTCTGCCACCACGGCGCACCCAGTCCCGAAAAAGCCGGCACGATATAGACGCCGCCATTGTCGGGGACGCTGGTAGCCAGGGCTTCCATCTCCCGTGGATGGCCCACGAGTTGCAGCTGGTCGGCAATCCACTTCAGCGTGGCGCCAGTACTATAGATGTTACCCTCGTAGCCGTACCACGTCTTGTCGAATGCCGAGAAACCGACACTCGTTACCAAACCCTCAGGGGCGGCTTTCGGCTCTTCACCGATGTTCACCATCACGCTGGAACCAGTGCCGTAAGTCACCTTACCAGACCCTGGCTCGAAACACATCTGGCCGACTAAGGCTCCGTGGCTGTCGCCCAAGACACCGGCAATCTGGATGGGCTTGCTGAACAAACCATCGCACGTTGTCTCGCCATAGACGGCATCGCAGGGGAGTACTTCTGGCATCATCGAACGTGGTATATCGAATAGCCGCAGCAGTTCATCGTCCCATTCCAAAGTATGGATATTAAACAGCATGGTTCGCGAAGCATTGGTGGTGTCGGTGGCATGCACCTTGCCGCCTGTCAATTTCCAGACGAGCCACGTGTCGATGGTACCCATCAGCAACTCGCCTTTTTCGGCAGCCTCACGGGCACCCGGCACATTGTCTAATAGCCACTTAACACCAGAGGCGGAGAAGTTCGGGTCTATCAGCAGACCGCTCTTTGCCATCACCATCTCGACGGTCTTGCTGTCATCTCTCAATTGTCGGCACAGCTCGGCGCCACGGGTATCTTGCCACACCACGGCTTTGGCGATGGGCTTGCCCGTCGTCTTGTTCCACACCACAGCGGTCTCGCGCTGGTTGGTAATGGCGAGGGAGAACGTGCAGGGAACCAAAGAATAGTGTGTGTCCACTTCTGCCACAACCCTTCTTATGGCCTCCACCATATTATAATATATCTCCTCGGCGTCGTGCTCCACCCAGCCCGTCTGGGGGTAGTACTGCTTGTGGTCCACATTGGTGCGGGCCACCACACGGCACGTCTCGTCGAACAGCAGAGCCTTCGTCGATGACGTGCTTTGGTCTATTGCAATAATGTATTGGCTCATTTTATATAATGCTTAATTCTTCTATCTTAACATCCCTCCCCTTTGGGAGGGCTTGGGTAGGCTTTTAATCTTTTCACGTGGCACAGCAACAGTCTCCCATCGCCGTCGCGCAGATGCATACCATTGCCCTGACAGTATCGGAAATAGCTGCACTCGGCACAGTCGCCGGTCTTCATCCACTCGTGGTTGCGATAGGGCTGGAAGCGCTGTTCCCAGACGTCCATGAAGTCGTCTTTGTAGATGTTGCCTTGATGATAGTCGGAGCGGATGCTGGTACATGCCGAGATGCTGCCGTCGATGAGTACGGAGCCGATAGTGATGCCGGCCTGACACGAGAAGAGGTGGTCGCGGACGTCGCCTTCGTAGTTGCCGAGGAAACCCTCGCAGCCGTAGTCGGCATGGATGCGCCCCTCCTGACGGGTCCTTTTGATGAACTCGAAGACGCCGCGGAACTCGTCGTTGGTGAGCCGCATGTCGGAGTCTTGTGCTGCACGCCCTACCGGGAACACGGTAAAGAGCCGCCAATACTTGACGCCCTTGCCGATGAGGTATTCCTTCAACTGGTCCAGTTGTCCGTAGTTACGGCGATTGACACAGGTCACCACGTCGAACGACACCTTCGGCGTACTGACTATCAGACTGATGGCCTGATCAACGCGCTCGAAGCTCTTGGGGTGGCCGCGCATCCAGTTGTGCTCCTGTTCCAAACCGTCGATGCTCAGGGTGATGGCATGGATATGGGCTTTCAACAAACCTTGATAGCGCTCTGGCGTCAGGGCCAGTCCGTTGCTCACCATACCCCAGGGGAACCCTTTGGCATAGATGGCGGCACCACACGCTTCCAAGTCGTCGCGCATCAGCGGTTCACCGCCCGAGACGATGACGAAGACGTCGTGAGGATTGGTGCGCTGGGCGATGCCGTCGAGTACTCTTAGGAAGTCTTCCTTCGGCATGTCGGCCTGTCCGGCAGTCACCTTGCAGTCGCTGCCACAATGCCGGCAATGCAGATTGCAGCGCAGCGTACACTCCCAGAACAGCTGGCGCAACGGATGTTCGCGAGAAATCATCTTCTCGCGCTGCCGCCAGAGTTCCAGACCAATCTTCTTCCTGACTGTCAGCGGAACGACGTTACTCATCGACAACACTCTCTACGACGGTGGAGTCGGGAACTTCCATAATGGAGTCGGTAAACTCCTCGGCGTCCTGGGGTTCGTATCCTTTCGGTCGCGGACCGTAGCAGGCCATGAACAGGAACGTGCAGCTGAAGCCTAACAACACCAGCAGCTTCGACAGGATCTTCTGTCCGATACGATTCAGTTTCTCTTTCATAGGTCTTTTGTTTTTTATTCTTTTATTCTTTTATTCTTTAAAGCTTGCCACAGCTTTTGCAATTCCTTCCGCATCCATGCCGTAGTGGTGGAAAATCTCGGCATTGGTGCCGTGGACGACGTTCTCGTCGGGGATGCCGATGATGCGGACGGGAACGGGGTTCTCGCTCAACACCTCGCAGACCATAGCGCCTAAGCCGCCGAACTTGGAATGCTCCTCGACGGTGACAATGCGTCCCGTTTCAGCGGCAGCCTTACGGATGGCGTCCTCGTCGAAGGGTTTGATCCACGACATGTCCAGCACGCGGGCCGAAATGCCTTGTTCCTTCAACTTCAGACCAGCCTGCCAGGCATGATAGACGGTCTCGCCAGTAGCCACGATGGTGACGTCCGTACCGTCCATTACCTGAATGGCCTTGCCCACCTCGAAGGGGAAGTCGTCGTCGGCATAGACATCGGGCACGGCAGCACGGCCAACACGAACATAACAAGGCTTGGGACTTTGAACTTTGGACGTTAACCATTGGTCAACAGCCAAGTACTTAACTAATTTCTTGGTGACACGCCAGTCGGAAGGCAGACAGACCGTCATGCCGGGGAAGGTGCGCAGTACGGCGATGTCGTGCAGCGAGTGGTGGGTAGCACCTAAGGCGCCGTAGGCCACACCGCCTGAGACACCAAGGATGGTGACGGGATTCTCCGAATATGCCAGATCGACCTTTACCTGCTCCAGACTACGTGCCACATAGAAGCAGGCTGGTCCGCAACAGAACACCTTTTTCCCAGAATGTGCCAGTCCGGCCGAGATGCCCACGGCATCCTGCTCGGCAATGCCACACTCCACGAACTGTTCGGGCAGCGCCGTAGCGTAGTCGCCCAAGGTCACCGAACCACGTGCATCGGTGGTTACGGCAATGATATCTTTGTCTTCACGCGCCAACTCCAGCAGCGTGTCGGTAAACTGTTTTCTACATGCAATCATAATTCCACATTCCTCATTCCAAATTCTTTATTCTTGCTTCTATCTCTGCTACGGCAGCCTTGCACTGCTCTTCGTTCAGCACGCCGTGGTGCCACTTGGCAATGCCTTCCATGAACGAGACGCCCTTGCCCTTCGTCGTCTGAGAGATGATCAGGTGGGGCTTCTTGTTCGTGTAGTCGATGGCGTCGAAGGTCTTCACGATGTCCGCCATCGAGTCGCCGTTCATCTCGATAACCTCCCAACCGAAGGCCGTCCAGCGCTCCTTGATAGAGTCGATAGGCATCACGTCCTCCGTATCGCCGGAAATCTGCAAATGGTTGCGGTCGATGATGGCCACCAGATTGTCCAGCTTGTACTTGCCGCCTGCCATCGCAGCCTCATAGATGCTGCCCTCGCCCTGCTCGCCGTCGCCCATCAGGACGTAGGTCTTATAGGTGTTAGGCGATGGCTGTTGCGTATTGTAAACCCCAGCATTCATCTTGGCAGCTAACGCCATGCCGATGCCGATGCTCAGTCCATGGCCCAAGGCACCGCTGTTCACCTCAATGCCAGGCACCTCGATGGTGGGGTGACCGCTCAGGATGCTACCAAACTTACCTAACGTGTCAAGCACTTCCGGTGCGAGGAAACCCTTTGCCTCTAACGTCACATACAGCGCCTCCACACAATGCCCCTTCGACAATACGAAGCGGTCTCTGTCGGCCTTCTTCGGATTTTCAGGCGTCAGTCCTTTCATCACATGAAAATAGAGTGCCGTCATCACGTTCAGGCACGACAAGTCACCGCCGATGTGTCCAGCCTTGGCGGCATACACAACCTCGACGAGGCGCTTCCGGTTCTTCTCCGCAAGCAGTTCCAGTTCTCTTACATTCATCTTCTATATATACTTTTTTATCTTTCTTTTTTTACCTTTTTACTAAGGTTTCACCTTTTTATTCTTTTATTTTTCTATTCTTATATTTATATAATAAGATGTTCGAGCGCGCGAAATGTCATCACCGCTTAACGTTATTTTCACTTCTTCTGAAATTCTTGGTGTAAAAACGAACCTGCCCCACAAGACGGCTTCATCCGCGGTGTGGGGCAGGGTCAACCATAGGTTGAGACTTCATTGGTTTATATAGATGGTTCTGGCTACGGTATCAACATTTTTACGGCTGCAAAGTTAAGGAAAAGAAATGAAACGAGGTGTCAAAAAAACGGGTTTGGTGTCAAATAAACGCTTGTCAGGTGTCAAAAAAACGCGTTTTTTTGACAATTTTGGCTGTTTTTTGATATATTTCTCACAACTATTTCGTAATTTTGCGGCATGATTACAATCGGTGAGATGCAGATCAGCGGCATGCTGACAATGGTGATGCTGGCTCTGATGTTGGTACTGCGAGTGCCAAACAGGGCGAAGCACCATAGCGGTTTTGCCCGTGCCAGATGGTTGGCGGTGGCAGGAACGCTGCTCATCGCCCTGCAGTTCCTGTTGCAATATATGACGGGACTGCGGCAGATGGGCGTAACGCAGGCCGTACTGCTCAACCTGCTGCTCTTCATGCCGGCGTCGCTGTTCATCGGACTCGCCGTGCTGTCAGTCCAGCGGCGAGGCCGCGTGACGCTGAAGGAGTGGACGGTGGGAACTACCCTTGTCGCCGTGGCGGCTGTGATGCTGCTGACGACGGTGTATCTCGACGGCGTGCCGTTGCAACTCTTCTCGCCGGCGCTCCAACTGGCGGAGTATGTCGGAGCCTTGCTCTTTTTGCTGTTGATGTTCTACCTCTTTATATTACAATATAGGGAATACCGACGTCTGCAGCAGGCGGTTGACGAATACTACGACCGCGAGAGGAAGGACTTGCTGCGCTGGATGGGGCTGAGCGTCAGCGTCATGCCGCTGTTTGCGCTGTTCATACCCTTTGTCATCTTCTTCCACGGACTACCGTTAGTGATTTTCTCGGTATTCTTTTTCTTCTTCGTCTTCTACATCGTCATCAGCCTCTACAGCTACGGCATCAGCGAGGACTCGGGGCGTGTTGAGGAGGCCGAGGGAAGTGAAGAGGTGACGACGAAGGAGGAATCCGGCACGGCGACAACGGAAACAACGGAGGACAACGCTGCCACACTGGCTGGCCACACGTTCTTGGACAACGAACAGCAGCAACACATTGAGCAGGAACTGAGACGTTGGGCCGAGGACGGCGGATCGCGACAGCACAACCTGACGCTGAGCATCGTGTCACGCCAGATCAACGTCCCCATGAAACGACTTCAGCTGTGGCTGCGCCAGTCGGAACACAAGAAGCTGACGTCGCTGATGAACTATCTGCGTGTGGAGGACGCCAAGAACGTGATGGCCGAACACCCCGACTGGTCGTCGGAGAGCATTGCCGACTACTGCGGATTCAGCAGCCGACAGTATTTCCACCAGATGTTCGTGCAATACACAGGTACCACGCCAGCTAAGTATCAGAAGCAAACACCTTGTTAATAATAAAAGTGAGGTCACCCCAAGGGCAACCTCAGTTACTTCTTTCGAGGTCACCCAAGGGCGACCTCACAAAGAGACAGGTTACTTCTTCAGTAGCGAGGCTACCCAAAGGATGACGACAGCTCCGATGATGGCCGTACCTAACTGTCCGAGCAGACCGCCCCACTCAATGCCCAACAGGCTGAAGATCCAGCCGCCCAGCGCGCCGCCAAAGAGACCCAGCAGCAGGTTCATGAGGAAGCCGAAGCCGCCACCTTTCATTAACTTGCCCGCACAGAATCCTGCCAGACATCCGATGATGATTGATAAAATGATTCCCAACATAATGCTTAAACCTTTGGTTAGTTATTTAATTTTTAAACTATAAACTATAAACTATAATCTTTAAACTATAATCTTTAATCTAAATGGTACCCCGACCGAGAATCGAACTCGGAACTAAGCTTTAGGAGAGCCTTGTTATATCCATTTAACTATCAGGGCAGCGGTTTCTGGGCGCTTAGCGGCTGCAAAGATACAATAAACTTTGGTTTTTGAACTTTGAACTTTGAACTTTATGATGACTAATTAGGGTTATTTAACGCTTACGCATATCATAAAGTTCAAAGATGAAAGATAAAAGTTCAAAGGAAAAGTTGTACCTTTGCACCCAAATTGGCAACTTAAACAAAGAAAAACAATGGGAAAATTAGTCATTAACTCGTACGACGAGTTTGCCGCCCACTTGGGCGAAGAGTTAGGAAAATCGGAGTGGCTTCAGGTAGATCAGGAGCGCATCAACCTGTTTGCCGACGCCACGCTGGACCACCAGTGGATTCACGTCGACGTGGAGCGTGCCAAGACGGAGAGTCCGTATAAGTCGACCATCGCCCACGGCTATCTGACGCTGAGCCTGCTGCCGTATATGTGGGACCAGATCATCGAGGTTAACAACATCAAGATGCTGGTGAACTACGGCATGAACGACATGCGCTTTGGCCAGCCCGTCCTCACCGGCAGCCGTGTCCGTCTGGTGACCACGTTGCACAACATCCAGAACCTGCGTGGCATCTGCAAGGCGGAAATCAAGTTCAAGATTGAGATTGAAGGTGAGCGCAAGCCTGCCCTCGAAGGCATCGCCGCATTCCTCTATTATTTTAATTAATAATTCGTGTAATTCGTGTAATTCGTGGTCGTTATTAAACTTGCGAATGATGTATAATTACTAATTCGTGTAATTCGTTGTTTAAATAGTCCTTTGTCTGACGGCCTCGAAGAGCAGGATGGCGGCGCTGACGGAGACGTTCAGCGAGTCGAGGCGGCCCAGCATGGGGATGCGGATGTGGGCATCGGCAGCCTGGCGCCAAGCGTCAGTCAGTCCTGTCGACTCCGTTCCCAAGACGATGGCAGTCCCCTGACGCATATCGGTATTATAATATAGGTGGCTGTCCTGCAACTGGGCAGTCAGGATGCGAATGCCGCGAGCCTTCAGGAAGCGGATGCACTCCTCCGACGTGCAGGCCACACAAGGCACGCTGAAGATAGCGCCTATCGAACTGCGGATGAGGTTCGGGTTATACAGGTCGGTCAGCGGGTCGCAGACGATGACGGCGTCTGCCGCTGCGGCGTCTGCCGAGCGCAGCACAGCGCCTAAGTTGCCAGGTTTCTCGACGCTCTCCAGTACGACGTACAGGGGAGCCTCTTTTTTAGGCAGTTCGTCCAGCGTCGTCGAATGGCTCTTCACCACCGCCAGCACACCCTCCGTACTGCCGCGGTAGGCAATCTTCTCGTAAACGGCCCGAGTAACTTTGTAAATTAAAAATTTTTCGCTCTGCGACTGAGCTGACAGTTCTGACAGCTCTGGACAGTAATAGATGCTGTCCACCTCGTAGCCTGCCTCTAAGCAATGTTCCAGTTCACGCTGACCCTCCACCACGAAAAGTCCCGACTTCCGCCGTTCGGAAGACTTCTGCTGCAGCAGCACCAGGCGTTTCACCTTAGCATTCTGCAGGCTGGTTATCATATTCTCATTTTCCGCCATCGATTCTTTATCTTCTGCAATCCGGACACAGTCCGCGGAGTATGTAGTTGGCACTCGTCAGCAGGAACCCCTCCGGTACCCTTACCTCAGGCATGAGCTGGTCGTAAAGGCAGAACGTACGGTGGCACCGCTCGCAATAGAAATGAATGTGCTCGTCGTCGTCCGTCTCGTCGTCGTGACTCAGGCAGAGCTCGTACTTCACTCCGCCGTCGCCACCCTCGATGACATGCACCATGTGGTGCTCGCGGAACACCGTCAGCACTCGGAAGATGCTCGACTTGTCCAGCGACACGATGGCCGTCTCCAAGTCCTTCATCGTCATCGGACCCTCCTTCGCTGCCAGCGCACGGGCTATCAGGATGCGGTTCGCAGTAGGCTTCACCCCGTGCGACTCCAACAATTCAGCATAGTCAGTAGCCTTCATTTCTCACTCTCTTCTCCTATTGATGCTGCAAAAGTACGCAATTTTCCCGACAGTAGCAAAAACAAAACAAGAAAAAGTTTTGGATCACCCCACGAAATCGCCACGAAATCATGGTTCAATACCCCCTCAAATTGCTCTCAAAATCACAAGTTATTTACAAAACTAATTTTCTATAAAAATTACCTACATACCTACATAAACTCTGTAAAACCCTGTAAACTACTAATTTAGCCTATGTAGGTACCCTACATTTATCTACATTTACCTACATAAAAAATGCCGTTTGTCCGTTTATTTCGCAAAGCGAAAATGATTCAAAAATACCTTTTTTGCGAAATCTCTGCACGACAAAAATTATCAAAATCACCAATCCTTTACCAAAAACCACGACACTTTTCGTCAGAAATCATGGCACTTCCCTCCAGAAATCACCTAGAAAAGTTGCAGAAATCACCTAGAAAAGTTGAGGAAATCACGGCAACTTCTTGCGGAAATCACCTAGAAAAGTTGCGGAAAGTATTAGGAAAAATACGGTCAAAAGACTGAATGTAGGTGAATGTAGGTAAATGTAGGTTACCTACATAAAGTAACTTTCTAATTACTAACAATATATTACGCTTTATGTAGGTATGTAGGTAAATTTGCCTTTTCTAATTTCTTTTTGTAACTAAATCATGCAGTGTAAAATAAAATAGCATATATTCCGGAATCTATCTATATCTCGAAACCATCCAAAAAAATCGAAATTAACGAAAATCCTTTTTGGGAGGCATTTTCGTCTTTTCGTCCTTTTTCGGAATCCCGCAAAAATAAGTGGGCCAGGCGCATCACATAGCGCCAGGCCCACTCGCTTGTTGTACTTAACTATTTTAGTTAAAGATTAGAAATCTTCTTCATCGTCTTCGTCGAAGTCTTTATAGGAGCGACCCAGAATGGGATCACCCTTTTGGACCTCATCGTCCGATGTCTTTGGGTCAGAGGCCACCTGCAACAGATACGGTTCTGCCATCTCTATTTCCATTGAAGGAGAAATATATTGCTTTTTCATTGTCTATTTATATTTAGAAACGAATTTGAATAATTATATTAATTGATTCACGAATATTTATATGGAAAGAAATCAGCAACAATTAGAAATAATTACGTCCAACAATTTGAAAGATATATTATTCCTTATTTCTGGAATAGATTATTCTAAATTTTGCTCATTTCTTTCCTAAACCCTTTTACTTCACAACTACTTTCTTTCCATTCTCGATGTACAGACCCTTCGTGGGCTGAGCCACACGCTGGCCATTGAGGTTGTAGCACGAACCGTTATTGGTTATTGTTTCACGGTTAATGTCAGCAACGCCTGTCGTTTCTCCATCCTCAATAAAGAAGATGTCACGAGAAGAAGACTCCACTGAGAGATAAGCCTTATTAAGAGCAATTATTGGCTGATAAGAAGAACCTACTTTCTTGAAGACGGCCTTGTTGTTGCTGTCTGCTGAAAGGACGTAAGAGCCTACAGGTGCTTCTAAGCCCTCACCAGCATCCATCTTGTTTGCAGACACATCTTCAGTATCTTCTGTGGTAGCAGGAATCCTGGCGCTCGTTCCTGTTACCAGTAAGCCGGTGTAAGCAGGAACCTTATGGACCTGAGTCTTTTCCAGCGTGCCGTCGTCTTGCACTCCTGTTACGATGTAAGCCTTCACGTCGGTACCAGTGAAGTCAAGATCTGCGGTGCTGTTGAATGTAGCCCACTTGTAGGTGTCGTTGATGGTGACAGGTACGGAAATGGCAGATATTTCTGTAGGGCTCTTAATACCTTTGACACTAAAGTAATTATCTATATTACCCTTTATAAGTACCTCATAACCGAGTAAAGCTCCATCAGATGTCTTACAACCCCAATCCCACTGAAAAGCTGAAACTAACTGAACAGGAATAGAGTTATAGGCCGTTGGAGATGTTGTGAACTCATCAGCAACTGCAAGGTTAGTATTTCCATTAAATCCGCTCGTCCTTGGATCAGAAGTCTTTCCGACAAACTCACCAACGATAAATGCTTTCACATAGATGCCGTTACCTGTAGCAGTTCCATCGAGAACCTCTGCCACAGTATACGGATTATTCTTCATACCCTTACTATTCGGGTCAATAATGGTGATGGTGTAGGAGGCGCTACCTGACTTGAAGTTTTCATTACCAGCAAAAGAAGCGGTAATCTTTACAGTACCTTCAGCACTCGTTTCAAGAACCAGTTCGCCAGTATTCTCGTCAACTAATGCAACGTCCTCATTGCTTGAGGAGTATGTCACAGTCAGACTGTTGGGGTTGTTCAGCGCAGGTGCTACAAAGCCATTGTCGTTCAGTTCGACTTCAAATGCTGTCACATCGTATGACAGACCAGCCTCATCACGGCTGTCCTGTACCGTTATGATAACAACAGCACTGGCGGGTCTGTAGTTTTCAGAACCGGCCGACTTGATGGTGATGATTGCTGTACCCTCAGCTTGGGCAGTAATAGTATAGACATTATCGCTCTTCAGAGCTACCGTTGCCACGTCTGTATTATTGCTCTCACAAGTAATTTCACCATCGGTGTTCGTTGTCAGCGTCACGTCAACGGTCTCATGAGAATAAGCTTCCAGCGTTGCCTCTGTTGGATCAAGCGAGAAGGTGGGGTCTGCCTTACGAACAAGGCTAACGAGCTGGTTGTTCTGTGCGAATTCGTAAGTGCTGTTATATTTAGTCAGATTACCATAGATGACAACTACGTCACCTATCTGAATGTCATCGGCAGATTCGAAGCTATTGCCATTGTAGCTCTTGCCACGGTAAGCCTGGAGCTGGTCGCTGGAACTCAGACCATCGGCAGAGATGTTATAGGTGATGTTGCCATAGTCAGGGTTGTAGGCCGATACAATTCCTGACACGATACCTGTAGCATATACATTGGTAAGGCCAGTACCTGCATCAATAGCAGCACGGGCCTGAGCCACGGTGTAGGGATTATTCACTGTGCCAGGAACGTTGGGGTCGGTGTTGGTAACGGTCATTTTGTATGTCGCAGTTGCCTCACCATAGTCGCTATTACCAGCGTAGGTGGCAGTGAAGGTCACGGAGCCAGCAGACAAGAGCGTAACGGCACCAGTAGAAGCATCGATAGTAGCTACCTTATCATCATCACCGCTCCATGTTACAACGGCACCCTCTACGGTTGCATCATTATAGGTAACTGAAGCAGCAAGGCTACCAGCCTCTGTTCCGATAAACACATTGGTGTTGGTGATACCAGTGGCGTCGATAGTAACGGTGGGAGTAGGAAGCACTTTTGTTGTTGTCTTGCTTACAACCTCACTTTCGTCTTCACCTAACACGGCTTTCGCGTAGATAGTGGTGGTCTCGGTGATGGTCAGGGCTTCGGTATACTTTTTCCACGTTGAGTTGTCGAAGCTGTAGTAAATTGTAGCGCCAGCAGTAGCACAAGTAATCGTTGCGGTAGTACTGCCGGTGAAGGTCTCTGGAACATCAATGACAGGCTTCTTCACAGTAACCGAAGTTCCATTGTCGTACTTGTAGAAAGCGAAAGTCTGACCAGTGATATTAGAATTGATGCTTGTGTAGCAGCGCCAGTCTGACGAACTATAGATACCCACAAAGCGGGATGTACCGACATGATACAGGTAGTCATCTTTAATAATGAAGGTACTATTGGCATTTGTACCTACACGTACACCATTATTTGTATTGGTGCAATACAGCCAGTTTTCAGTATCACCATTGGGATAGAATATGTAGCCGTTGGTGGCATCACCGCTGATGTTCCACTTGATGTTATCAGCTACAACGCTGGTAATTTCATCGTTCTCGACAGTAACCTCAACAGCTTTTGGCGCATCGCTTGCACCTTTATCGTTGCTCATGGCATAGTTCTTGCCATTGTTACCTACAATCACAAAAACATCGTCCTCAGTGAGGTCTGCAAGGTCGGTCAGAACCCATGTGCCAGTTTCAGGAGTGCTGTCGGTGATAGTTAGCGTGAACGTAACAGAACCTACTTTATAGTTATCATCGGCAGCCTGGCTCACGGTAATTTCCTGTTCGCCGTTAGTCTTTTTCTTCGGAGTGACGGTGATAGTCTTGTTAGTCTCATTAATAACAAAGGTTGCATAGTCGTTATCCTCAATCGTCACAGCACCAGTACTGGAAGTCGTATATTCAATGACCTGTGCAGAAGAGTTGTTATAAAGGTCGAAACTGAGTGCTACGGGAGCGCCAGTCAGAGCAAGGTCGCTGGCCATGAGAGTGGGTGCGCCAGAAGCCTTGGTTCCTGTTAAGACGATATCATCCAAGCGGACGTTGGAAGAACCTGTGCAAGTAAACTTGATGGTTATAGAGGGAGTGCTTGTAGTTACGCCTTTGAAAGTTGCGGTATGTGTGCCGCTTGCTTTTTCTTCAAGACCGCCAGTTAATCCAGTAGTTGTGGTTTCAACCTTTATTTTCTGGTTATTTGTTTTGAAAGTGAGGGTTAGGTCACCATCTATATTATCCAATGGTATTGTGGCAGTAAAGGTGCCAGCAGAATTTTTCTGAAGTAATAATTCGGGACTCTCGCCACCAGCAAGTTCTTCTTCATATATCTTCGTATTCGCCCCTCCGCAGGAGTAATTATATGTACCACCCGAAGGAACAGCGTCTTTAGAGAAAGAAGAGAAATCTTCTGACCAAAGCGTTACCACTTCAGCATCTGCCCACACGCTCGAACTTCCTACTATCAGGGCACATAGCAGGAGCATTGTTTTGAGTAAATGATGTTTTCTCATAACCATAAGTTTTTATTTATTTTTTATTTTCGTTTTCTCTTTTTCGCTTCGCGGACAGACCTGGAGGGCAGGCTCCCCAATCGAAGGCGCATACCAGTTGCAAAAATACAAACAAATTCGCAAACCGCCAAGCGATTTGCGAAATATTTGTTTTAAATCCGAATTAATTTTCCCCAAAAGGAGTTTTCGAAGATTTTGTTATTTACGGATGCTTTCGGGATATATGGATTCCGAAAATGCCCGAAAAGCCGAAAAGGACGAAAAAAGGGGGCGACCTGTACGGCTGAAAAAGATTAATATCCAAGCATAGCTGCTGGCGTTATCCCCAAGGTGACACAAAGCAAACGGGCTATTTTCAGCGTAGGTTCGGCCCTGCCAGAAACGTAGTCACTGATTCGAGAAGGACTGACCCCTATCTCAGCAGCTAACTGCTTTTGACTCATCTTTCTCTCGTCAAGCGAGAGTTGTATCAATTGGGCTACGGTTGGCTTGCCTATGGGGTAGTGCTCTTTCTCGTATTCAATGACAACATCAGACATCATTGTCAACTCCACAGCATTGCGGTCGTTGGCAGGCGTGTTGTCATCTACCATTGGCAACAGTTCCTCAATCCGTGCCAATGCAAATTCATATTGCTCTTTCGTAATATTTGCCATATTTGTACCTCCTATATTATATCGTTGAAACATTTATCTTATCATATTCACTGTGAGTACCCACAAATCGGATGAAGATATGCCCGATTGTGAACTTTACGACCACTACAAGCCGATATTTGTTGCCTCTAATGTCAAAGACATAATGCTGATTCCCTACGTAGTCTGTTGTGGGGAAGTCTACCTTTATATCAGACAGGTTCTTCCACTCTGCCTTTTCTGCGATGTTATACCATCGTTCAAGTGCAGCCTGAGCGTCTCCATGTCCTTCTGAACTATAGAATTCAACTAATCTTCTATGTGATACTATCCTCATATTGGGTGCAAAGTTATGAAATAATTTTGAAATTCAAAAGATTTTCGATGTTTTTTTCTAATTTTTAGGATTTTCATCTATTTATCTAGATTATGCAAATAAAATTATGTTGAGAGAATAATTTTCTCAGCATAAAATCAGAAGTGACCACCAGAGGGCCACTAGGGGAGTATCCGTTTCATGAGAAAAGGAGACGGAGCCTATATATAATAAGGTACGGGTACATTATTATATATAATGAAAGAGGTCGTTCTTGATGGCGACCGGGGGTTTTCACTTTTTTTATTATAAAAACTTGCCTCAGGGTGTACAAGAGTGCAAAATTATTAGTACCTTTGCACGCAAATTGAAATTGTTAATGATTAAATCGTAAAATTACCATGGCTTTTTTAACTAACGACAAACTGACCATCGTCGGCGCAGCCGGTATGATTGGTTCAAACATGGCTCAGACCGCCCTGATGATGGGTCTGACAAGTGAAATCTGTCTTTATGACGTCTTCTCTCCAGAGGGTGTAGCCGAGGAGATGCGCCAGAGCGGCTTCGACGACGTGAACATCGTAGCCACCACGAACGCCGAGGAGGCTTTCCGTAACGCTAAGTACATTATTTCTTCAGGCGGTGCACCCCGTAAGGCTGGTATGACCCGCGAAGACCTGCTGGCTGGCAACTGTAAGATTGCCGAGGAGCTGGGTCAGAACATCAAGAAGTACTGCCCCGACGTGAAGCACGTCGTCATCATCTTCAACCCCGCCGACCTCACTGGTCTGGTGACGCTGCTCTACTCAGGTCTGAAACCCGGTCAGGTGACAACGCTTGCCGGTCTGGACACCACCCGTCTGCAGTCGGCCCTGGCCAAGAAGTTCGGCGTGATGCAGAACGAGATTACCGGTTGTGCTACCTATGGTGGCCACGGTGAGCAGATGGCCGTCTTCGGCAGCCACGTAGAGATCAAGGGTCGCAAGCTGACCGACATCATCGGCACTGCCGAGTTCCCCGCCGAGGAGTGGGAAGAGATGAAGGTTGCCGTCACCAAGGGTGGCGCCAAGATCATCGAGCTCCGCGGACGCAGCTCGTTCCAGAGCCCCTCGTACCTCTCTGTTGAGATGATTCGCGCCGCTATGGGTGGTGAGCCGTTCCGCTTCCCCGTTGGCACTTACGTCAAGACCGACAAGTACGACCACATCATGATGGCCATGAAGACCACCATGACTGCCGATGGCGCCAAGTTCGAGGTTCCTCAGGGTACTCCCGACGAGAACGCTAAGCTCGACCAGAGCTATGAGCACCTCTGCAAGATGCGTGACGAGCTGGTGACGCTGAACATCGTACCCCCTATCTCAGAGTGGAGCAAGATTAATCCGAACCTCTAAGTCTCGGAGCGGAAAACAACAAATTAAAATAGGAGTG
>JAEEGJ010010483.1_pt1 | contig 24090 bp, 23 predicted proteins | sample 8958761 | NCBI WGS metagenome assembly JAEEGJ01 (sample SAMN16246546, study PRJNA631951) | gut metagenome | biome: gut microbiome; feature: rumen; material: RS-attached | host: Bos | place: Iran: Karaj | collected 2018-10 | reverse complement strand
GCTGCTTATCCGGTGTGAGGTTGCAAACGAGGTCTGCATCCGGAATCATTTCTTCATAAGTACCGACCTTGAAGCCGTTTTCAGTAGCGTTCTTCCAGGACTGGCGCTTCTGTTCGATGGCTTCCTTGCGGAGCGTGTAGGAAACATCCAAACCGCTATCGCGAAGGTCGAGACCCTGATGGAGACCCTGAGCACCGCAACCGACGAACACGATCTTCTTACCCTTGAGGGCTTCAACACCACGGCTGAATTCAGAATGTTCCATGAAACGGCAGTGGCCAATTTCTTCGAGTTGGCGACGCATAGGGATTGAGTTGAAATAATTCATTTTTTTGAACCTCTGTTAAATAAAATGTTCCAAGCGGAAAGATAGCAAAGTAAAGTGGAAAAAGTTACTAGTTTCCAGCCACTAATTACTAGAAAACGTAAAAAAACGGGACTGGAGGGGGAAGCCTCCCCCTGATTGCAGCCCCGGTACGCCGGGTCTTCCATCACCCCTACTCCTAGGGGCTCCGCCCCTAACACCCCGGATTCATCGGCAAAAAATTTCATTTTTATTCTTCTAAAAATTATCCTATATTCCTTAACATGGATTCAGAAAAGAAAATTTCACTTATTATCGATTGTGATAACGCAAAACCAGACGCCATCTACGGTATCATGGAAGAACTGTCCAAATTCGGAGAAACAAGTATTCGAAAAGCTTATGGCAACTGGAAAGGCAACAATCCCTGGGAAGATGTTTTACATCCTTTTGCAATACAACCAATTCAACAATTTCCATACACAAAAGGGAAAAATGCAACCGATCTTGCAATTACAATAGACGTTATGGAAATTTTATTCACAGAAAGCATTGATATTTTTGCAATTGTAAGTAGCGATTCCGATTTCACCCCACTTGCAATGAAATTAAGATCAAAATCAAAACAAGTCATTGGATTCGGAGAAGAAAAAACACCGCAACCATTCATAGACGCTTGCAACTCTTTTATCTACATAGACAAATTTAAAAAGCCAACCGATACAGATGCGACAACTAACGATATCAAGCAACAGGATCGCAACAAGCTACGTGGTAATGCCAAAATAATGAATGCAATACGCACAGCTATAAAAGAGGAAGCAGAAGAAGCTGGTTGGGCTGTAGCATCAAAAGTTTCACAGCAAATAAACCGAATAATATCTTTAAGTCCAAAGAACTTTGGCTACTCAAAATGGCAATCCCTAATTCGAGCAACCGACTATTTCGAAGAAAGCAAAAATTCCAAAGGTCAACTAGTATTTCGAATCAAGAACAAATAACAACTCCAAGAAACTACTATCTATTCGCAGCTACTCCGTCCCTCATAGGCGAGAAGAAAAAATGATGGGCAATCCGTTTTCTTTCATAAAAAGTATATTCAGCGGCAACACCAAAAAGCAAGCAGTTGATTTAAAAGCCGCACGGACAACAAGCCAAGACAGCCCCGTCTATAGTACAGATTACATTTGCGATGTGATGAAAAACCTCATCAATCAATTAAAAGAAAGAAACATTCCCATAACAGAGTGCAGGATGAGCGACTATCATTTCCATGAATACTACATTCGAGTGAATGCAAATCCAGAAATCATAAAAACGCTACATTTCGAAGGTGCAAAGATTGTCAAAAATTCAATTGTATGCGATTGCCACTGGAGCATAATGAAATTCAAAGAAGAAACCAGCCATTAATCCTTTAAGCAACGAACTGAGAACCCCAAAAGATCGGAATCGTTACAACCGAGAAAAACATAGTCTCGAAACTCCAAGAATATGTAGCGCACGCCATAAATAAGCTGAGTGGAGCTCCAGAATCCCGTATAACCGCCATCCCAGTAGAAACTCATCTCATTGGCATCGTAGCGACCGACGGGCAAAGCGGAAAATCCAAAATCGTCCGTACCGTTATGATTTCCGTCCCAGCCCCTCTGCGACTTGAGAATTTTGTCAGCCATCTTATAGTGGTCAGCCATCTCATAGCCACCCACAGTCGTGAACAAAGTATCCCATTCCATCTCATTCGGCAAATGCCAACCATCTGGACAAAGGCCTTGAATCATGCCGGAAATTTTGCAATTCTTGCCACTAGCGTCACCACATGTCTGCGGGTTTTCTGTATCGGTTGCCAGCCTTACCGAATCAATGGCCGCAGCCCAAGTGTAAAGACGTCCCGCCAACTCGCAGTTCCTGGGTTCATTTCTGAAGCACCAGCTTCTTCCCTTGAGGCTCGGAGTCTTAGAACTGTCGGCATAATTCAAATTTTCGGCCATCCACACCTGGTTGCCAATTTTTACCGTTCTATAAACTTTGCCGTCACGTGAATCTATGATGGTATCATATTTTATTTCAGGATTCAAGTAAGCCTCTTTGGGCAAATTCCAATCAAAGCCAGCCGAACCCGAAGACTCCACAACATCCGCAGAGTTACTACTCGATTCTTCGTCACCGCTCATGACAGAAGAAGAAGATAAGGTCACTGAGCCCGTCGAAGTGACCGAACTCGAAGACAAACTTCCCTGCCCTTCGGCACTGCTAGATTCTGGGTCAGAGTCCGAAATGACGGAGGAAGAAGACGGTTCGTCGTTCGGGGCGACGCTGCTACTGTCGTCGTCATCACACGCCGCCAACACTACCAAAATGGATCCTATCGCCGCAATGCGGCTCCAGGATGACAGCACAAAAAACTTTTTCATAAAAAACTCCGCCAAAAAAATTTATTTATCCAATAGATAATATAACTACGTAGCAATGTTTATGGTAATTCCGATTCCGCAGCTTCTACTCCGCGAATCCCGGAGGCGGCAAGTGCATCCCGGCCATCAGGAGTTTGTTATCGCGAGCGTATTGCATAATGCGTTTGCGGCTCTCGGCAGACTTCGCTTTGTCCATGTCATAATTGGAATTGATTTCAGGATGGTTCTTTTGCAATGCATAGCCGTGCATCAAATCGCCAATCACGAGCAAATTAGAAATTTGGAAGGCCGTGTGACCCGGCGTATGCCCCACGGCATCCATCGCGAGTACGCCATGCGGCAAGCTGTCGCCGAAAGCGAACAGGTGCAGGCTATCCTTGTAAAGAGCCATGATGTTCTTTTGCAAATCGTTTTTCGGGATTTTGTTCATCCACGCATCATATTCGACCTTGCCGGCATAAACGGCAGCATTCTTGAAGACCTTCTCCATTTTTCCGGCAGTGCCGTTTTTCACAAGGCCTGCAATGTGGTCCGCATGAAAATGCGTCAAATAAACAAGTCCGATGGAATCTGGATTCACATTCAATGCATCAAGACGTTTCGCCAACTGTCCGCCCCAAGCACCGAGCCCAGCATCGAACAAAATAAACTTGCCATTCACTTTCACTAAGAACGTGCTGACAGAAGCCGGAATCCCGGCAGGCATGTTCAAGCTTGCGTAAAGCGAATCGCTTGCATCACTGAAGAGTTCGCGAGGCATCAGCTTTTTGCCCTCGTTGTCCTGAATCCACGTGACCGAAGCCCCGTTCGCAAGCGTAACTGTTTTCGTCCCTTCGGGAGCCGCAGCCTCAGCTGAATTTGCCTGAGCCGAATTACCTGCAGCGGCATTTTCGGCAACTTTGGCTTTTGCCGACGCTTCCGCAGAAGCATTATCAGCAGGCGTTTTTGAATCGCTGCAACCGGCAACAGTCAAGGCCAGAGCAACAGCAAATAAAGAGGGAAAGGCTTTTTTCATACAGACTCCTGTTTAGGGGGAATATTTCCAGCCGCAATCGTTGTGGTAAATCATCTGGCGGGTCATGCCGCCGTCGATGCAGATGTTTTCGCCGGTAATGAAGCCGGCCTTGTCGCTCGCGAGGTAAAGCACCATGTTCGCGATGTCGAGCGGGTTACCGACGCGGCCTGCTGGCTGCTGTGTGGCATCGGGACCTTCGTAAACCTTGAAATCCGTATCGATCCAGCCCGGTGAAATCGAGTTCACGCGGACGCGGCCCGCAAAACTCACAGCCAGCGCATGCGTGAGGGCAGCAATCCCGCCCTTCGCCGCCGTATAACTTTCCGTCTGCGGTTGGCTCATGCGGTCGCGGCTTGAAGAAATATTCACGATGCTAGCACCCGACCCGAAATGCGGAGCGAAAAGTTTTGCGAGGTAGAACGGGGCTGTCACGCCCACGGCCAGCGCATAGTTGAATTCCTCGTAGCTACATTCGTCAATGCCCTTCATCAACGGGAGCGCGTTGTTCACGAGCACATCCACGTGCCCGTATTTTTCGATGACGAACTGCGCAAATTTTTCGAGGACATCCTTCTTCGACAGGTCCCCGACAAAGCAAGGGTTCTCGCGGATGTCGATATACGCGACCTTCGCGCCCTCTTTCTCGAATTCACTCACGACGGTAGCGCCAATCCCGTGCGCACCGCCCGTCACCACGACCACTTTATTTTCAAACGATTTCATGAGAGAAAATATACACTAAAACGCACCTCCAACTTCAAAAAATGCACTAATTTCCCGCAAAAAAAGTATATTCCTAAAATCCACCCTACAGGAGAAAAGATGAGCAACCCATATTCACGACAAAACACGTTGTCCATAACAATTCAACCATTACACACGTTTATCATGATTCCGATGATGGCGCTAGGCAATTCTGCACATAGAACTTCAAAATCAGACCGTTGAAAAATAACAAAGTAGAATTTCAAAAAATAAAAACGATTACGACATGAAATATTATAGATTAGATAATTCCGTTAACACGAAAGAAATAGGGAGACATTTTCTACAGGCAACTTTCGCCGATAAAAAAACTTTGGATTCAGGATGTAGTCTGGTTAGAGACGAATTCCCAAATTTTAAGCCAGACTTGAGATTTGATTTGAAAAAAGGTTCCAAATTGACGGATGTCATCAATTCGTGTGTTGAAGTGCCAGGGTTCACAATAAATGAACGGGTAAAAAACATTTTTGAACAATGCAAGTTGCCTGAACATCGGTATTATGAAGCAAAAGTTAAAGATCTTAAAGGAGTTATTCACCCCTACTATTGTCTCCATATTTTGCCTAATGATTATTCTATGATCGATTTCGACAAAACCATATTCAAAAAAACAGAAGAACCTATGAAAACATGGCCGGAACTGGCATTTTCGAATGTGAAGAAAATTAAGAATGCACCAGAAATACAAATAAAAGACTTAGAAGAATTAGAGAAATATAAAGAGGAGTTTTTCCCTAATGATTTGTATGTTGTTTTAGATGTATTAAGAATACATGACAGCGAAAAATACGACATGCTTTTTTTACCTGATGTAGATGTATGCACAAAATACATTTCAGAGAAATTAGCAAACATGTTGAAATCTGAAAAGATTACAGGAATCGGATTATACCCATGTGACGACATAGAGAACCTTGAATGAATGGCATGAATAATTGGAGATTTTATGGAAAAAGAATTCTTTAAAGGGGTTAAATTATATATTGATTCTCAATATATTAGGATTATTACACGCTATAGCGTGTCTATATATGGACGGACATCCACGCTCCCAGCATTCTTGTTACCTAGAGATTGTAGTGATGAGGAACTACTGGATCATATCAAAATTTGTTTTGAAAACAGCAGAGATATATCTGAAGAAGAATATGGCAATGACAGTCTCGGTGGATGGGATGCTGTTATGAAAATATTGAAAATAAAATCGCTTAAAAATTTTTATCAAACTTCTGTTTGTTTGTCATTGGAATGGACACAAAAACAAACTGGATTGATAAAAAAGAAAGAAGAAATGGCGGTTCACGTAGATGTATGGAAATATTACGTGGGGAAAGCAGCGTCGCAAACTCCGGCGGATGAAACCTTTGATTTGGAATACGATGAAACATCTCCTGAAGAATTTGTGAAGAACCTTCGACAAATTATGGAAGAGATGTATGAAAAATATCACGTTAAATCAAATAACGAAATTCCCAAAGCGATAAAAAAGCCAGGAAAAAGAGAAATTCGAAGCTTGGTGCAAAAAAAAAATATAATTAGAGAATTTATGGAAAAAGAATTCTTTAGGCAGATTTATTTATATGTTGATTCTCAATACATTAGGGTTGTTACACAGTATTGGGTGTATGAATGTGGAATGTGTGAGTCCGTCCCTGCATTCTTGTTACCTAGAGATTGTAGTGATGAAGATCTGCTGGATCATATCAAAATTTGTTTTGAAAACAGCAGAGATATATCCGAAGAAGAATACGACAAACTCGGTGGATGGGATGTTGTAAAGAAAGTATTGAAAATAAAATCGGAAAAAAATTTCTGCCAAACTTCTGTTGGCATTTCCTTGGAATGGACAGGAGAAACTGCAGTCCACATATCTGTATGGAAATATTACGTGGGGAAAGCAGCATCGCAGACTACGGCGGATGAAACTTTTGATTTGGAATACGATGAAGCGTCTCTTGGGGAATTTGTGGTAAAACTTAGGCAAATCATGGAAGAAATGTACGAAAAATACCACGTAAAATCGAATGATGAAATTCGCCAAGCGAAAAAAAAGCCTGGGATAAGAGAAATCAACAAAGCGATAGATGAATTAAACAAAAAAGATACGTCAATCAGAAAGAATGTTGCAAAAAAATTCGGGTGGAAACAAAGTAGTTACATCAATTGGAAAGTTGAAGGCGGATATTATTTTTATTTGGTACATCTCAATTGCTATGGTGAAGCTACTTTATACGTCAAGCCCCTTTATATAGACGACTTATGGTGGGATGTTTTTGAAATGTCCAGCAACAAAAAAGAACCCATGAGTTTGAGGGGTAAAGGAGCATTCGCACTAGATGGCGTTAGAATAATGGAAACACCCGATCTATTCGACATTAGAGCTGAGGAGTCAGAATATGAATTGGAAAAAATACAGAAATATTCCGATGAAGATATCGAAAAGATTTGGGACGATGTTTTTCAGCAAATTGAAGATGAGGTAAAACGTTTTCTCAAAGAGAATCCTGATCCTGATTCCTATTTTCCTGGAGAGGAACATTGCCATGGATATTACGCGCTTATCACGTATTTGCATGCAGGAGACAAGCAAAAAGTTTTGGACAAGATTGCGGAGTTCCGAGCGACTCCAGGCCGAATATGTGGAACGCTTGCAAGATCATTTGATGACGGCAAAACAAGAGACGGACTTGACTTCATCGAAGCATGGTGTTTGCGAGAACTCGCAGAGCAGGGCGATGTAACGGCTCAATACAAACTCGGGACGGCATACGAAGACGGCTCATGCGTCCCCATAGACAACGAAAAAGCAGTCTTTTGGTTCCGCAAAGCTGCCGAGCAAGGACTTGAAGAAGCTCAAAACAATCTCGACTTAATATTACAAGACAAACAAGAAACTCAGGCGTGAGGAACAAAGCCAGCGCAACCGCGAATAAAGAGGGAAAGGCTTTTTTCATACAGACTCCTGTTTAGTGGGATTTTTATTTTCCGAAATCAAAAAAGGCCGCAGGATCCGTCCCAAAAACCTTACCCAGTTTTACCGCCATCTTGCGCGAAACAGCTCTACGCCCATTTTCCATGGCACACAGATTCTGCACCTGTATTCCAAGTTTTTCTGCTAAAGTCACTTGCGACCAATTGCGCAAATCCCTATTCGCAACAATCATTTCAGCCGGAGTAGTTTCTAAAGATTTAAACCACTCGGATTCCTCGACGGGGACAGAAACATCCTCATCACTTACGACCACATTTTCAGACTTATAGGTATCAACCAAGAACCTAACGAGTGGGGCGGGAATATGTTTTGCCCTGATTTCAATACGGGGCCTTTTCACGACTGCCAGCATAATAAACCTCAATATCTATGGAACCATCCTTGCAAGTCCAACACGCCACCCAATTAAGAGCGATGTGACAATGATATCTGTCGTTTCCAAGCTTAGAATAATGCCAAAACAACGGCTGTATCGGCCCGGAAACCTTAAGTGACTGAACAAGAGCCTTAAGTTTATTTTGTACGGCCTTTGGCATCGTCGCCGCATTCCTTTGGGCTTTTTTAGTTATGGTCACATTGTACATAGTTAAATATAATCATTTTTTGATTATCAGTCAAGTTTTTTCTTATTTTTTTCACACCTGCAAATATAGATTCATAGGATGTCATAATATGACATTTTAAACAACAACAAATAAAATTCGATACAGCTATTCCCTCTCCCACTTGTCCAGAAAGGGCGATTTCATCCCCGATTTTACAAAGAAATCAATATACACTCCTACAAAAAAAGTATATTCCTAAAGTCCACCCTACAGAAGAACTGTGAATCCACCAAAGCTAGGAAAAAGAGAAATTCGAAGCTTGGTGGAAAAAAATATAATTGGAGATTTTATGGAAAAAGAATTCTTTAGGCAGATTTATTTATATGTTGATTCTCAATATATTAGGGTTGTTACACAGTATTGGGTGTATGAATGTGGAACGTGTGAGTCCGTCCCTGCATTCTTGTTACCTAGAGATTGTAGCAACGAGGAATTACTGGAGCATATCAAAATTTGTTTTGAAAACAGTAAATATATATCCGAAGAAGAATACGACAAACTCGGTGGATGGGATGCAGTAAAGAAAGTATCGAAAATAAAATCGGAAAAAAATTTCTGCCAAACTTCTGTTGGCTTTTCCTTGGAATGGACAGGAGAAATGGCGGTTCACATATCTGTATGGAAATATTACGTGGGGAAAGCTGCATCGCAGACTACGGCGGATGAAACTTTTGATTTGGAATACGATGAAGCATCTCCTGCGAAATTTGTGGTAAGGCTTCGACAAATCATGGAAGAAATGTACGAAAAATACCACGTAAAATCGAATGATGAAATTCGCCAAGCGAAAAAAAAGCCTGGAAAAAGAGAAATCAACAAAGCGTTGAGTGATTTAGAAAAAAAAGATACTTTATGCAGAAGAATCGTTTCCCAAAAATTCGGGTGGAAACAAAGCAGTTTCATCAATTGGAAAGTTGAAGGCGGATATTATTTTTATTTGGAACATCTCAATTGCTATAGTGAAGCAACCTTGTATGTCAAGCCCCTTTATATAGACGACTTATGGTGGGATGTTTTTGAAATGTCCAGCAATAAAAAAGCACCCATGAGCTTGAGAGGAAATGGAACGTTTTCGTTAGATGGCGTAAAAATACTGAAGACCCCCGACCTTTTTGACATTAGAACGAATGAGCGTGGGGCTGAGTATGAATTAGAAAAAATACAGAAATATTCCAACGAAGATATCGAAAAGATTTGGGACAACGTTTTCCGACAATTTGACGACGAGGTAAAACGTTTTCTCAAAGAGAATCCCGACCCTGATTCCTATTTTCCAGAAGAGGAAAAATGCCATGAATATTACATGCTTATAACGTATTTACATGCAGGAGACAGGCAAAAAGTTTTGGACAAAATCGCGGAGTTCAGAGCGATTCCAAATCGAATAAAGACTCGTTTGGGGGCATCTTATAACGGCAAAACAAGAGACGGACTTGACTTTATCGAAGCATGGTGTTTGCGAGAACTCGCAGAGCAAGGCGATGTGATGGCTCAGTACAAACTTGGGACGGCGTATGAAGAAGGTTCTTGTGTTCACATAGATAATGAAAAAGCCGTCTTTTGGTATCGCAAAGCGGCGGAACAAGGAAATTCATCAGCTCAATACAGTCTTGGAAGGATGTTCGATTACGGGTGCGGCGTCCCCGAAGACAAACAAGAAGCTGCCATTTGGTATCGTAAAGCCGCAGAACAAGGCGACGGGAATGCTCAAAACGATCTTGGCGTTATGTATCTTACCGGAGAAGGCGTTCCCGAAGACAAGACGCAAGCCGCCTTTTGGTTCCGAAAAGCCGCTGAACAAGGAATTGCAACGGCCCAAAACAATCTCGGCGTAAGGTATCTTAACGGAGATGGCATTCCCGAGGACAAGGCGCAAGCCGCCTTTTGGTTCCGAAAAGCCGCCGAGCAAGGACTTGCTGCGGCTCAATTCAATCTCGGCGTAAGGTGTTTTAAAGGAGATGGCGTTCCCGAAGACAAATCGGAAGCTGTGTCATGGTTTCAAAAAGCAGCCGAGCAAGGGCTTGAAGAGGCTCAAATCAATCTCGACTTAATATTACAAGACAAACAAGAAACTCAGGCGTGAGCGAGGTGCGAACGGCAGCAATCGACTATATAGTCATATATGCTTTTAGTGGAGTCGCCATACACCCAAGTTTTGCCTCCGTTTTCACCCTTTTCAATCAGCGAAATCGCCAAAGCGAGTGCGTCCTCATACCTTTTTCGGTATAGCATTTCAAGCATACGGGCCAAGTCAATATTTTTGCTTAAACCAATCGAATCATCGCCTTCTAAAGTAAACGACTCGACATCAGGATTCTTCGACAAGAAGGTTTCCATTTGTTCTTGCAAACACTTGAAAACTTTATCCCAAACCATTTCACAATTTTCCATCGTAAAATCGTTGTTTTTTATCAAAGGAATGTCTCGCTTAGACAAAAGAAAAGCAGGTGCATAAGATGCGATCGCTCGATAGCTGTCAGGACAATTCCAATTTTCTCTCTTTACATCGTTCCAGATTAAATCATCATAATAGCAGGGCTTCACGTAAAAAGAAACCTTTCCAAAATCAACATGCGATGCATAAAAGAAATAGCCGTCCTTAATCATCCAATTGCTCAAAGATGATTGCTTGAATCCATATTGTTTCCCGATTTTTCTACGAGCGGCATCCTCTATTTTCTTTTTTTCTTCTGATGAAATAGATTTTTTTACAACAACATTTTCTGCAAAGGCTTTGGAGGCTGACGGAGATTTTTTTTGTTGCAATTCGACACGGCCATCCAAAACGGAACGGCGATACGCATCAGAAGCCAATTGAATCACGTTCGCTTCATGCAAAGTAGAACCATTTTGTTTCAATACAGTTTCCGCCGCTTTAAACCACTCAAAAGGAATGAAATCTATTTCCTTATTGGGTTGACATTCTAAATCTTGAGCAAAATTACCTTTGTTTACGCAATCTATAGTCTCTTGCGACAGCTTCGCCAACAACTTCGCATCATTACTTTGATGTATCCGTTTTACAAGATCTGGATTCGAAGAAAATCTTTTGTACGTTAATTCAACAACTTCCAAAAAGCTATTGACATCCGTATCATCCATTCCATCCCACCACAAATCTTTTACGTTAGGATTCTCTTCCTTCGAATAACGAGTTCGTTCTTCATCGGACAGAACATAAGAGATTCTTTTGTATGAATCACGAGGGATATCGCCTATAGTATAGCCCCACCTCGTTGTGAGCGAAAGAGAATATTCCCCTGTAAACATAGAATCGTACCACCGACTAACCGTCAAGGACAAAGTAAGGAGCAAATCACCATCCACCTTCATTTTGAAAGTTCCCGTAACGCCCGTCTCTTTGAAGTACATAAATCCCATCGACTGTAGCCGCCGCTTCAATTTGGATATCAATTTTGCACTTGTCAATTTCATCATGGTAAAAATACACTTTTTTCGTCCACCTAATTTCGCACAAAGCCTTGACGATTGACCGCAACCATGCTATTCTTTCATAAAAAGACTCCCCCATGCTACAAATTATCGAAATCAAAAAAGGCTCACCGCATCTTCCGCAAGTTCAGGCGTTGTACGAATCGGCGTTCCCGGCAAACGAGCGGATTCCGATGAAGCAATTGCTCGACAACAAAATCAAACGGGAATTCTGGGCGTTTTTCGATGAAGAAACCTTCTGCGGGTTTTCAAATTCTATTTCACACGGCGACATCACGAACATCGTCTATTTCGCAGTTGTGCCAGAACTGCGTTGCCGTGGGTACGGCTCGCAAATTCTACAGGCCATCCGCGAAAAACATCCGAACTCCCGCATCGTCGTCGATATCGAAGTCGAAGAAGATTCCAAAGACGATGAGGAACTCGAACGCCGGAATCGCCGCCGCGACTTTTACCAACGCAACGACTTTGAAGCCTCCCCCTTCGAGTACCACTGGCAGGACGAACACTACCGCCTACTCAGCGCAGGCGGCACCGTCACCGAAAAAGAATTCCGCGATTTCTGGAAAGAAATCCTCAAGGATATTCCTGGAGCAAAATATCCGTAGTTATATTATCGGGATTCTTTACGAGCTTAAGGAAAAACAATGAAGTTTGTTTGTGTTATACTCTTTTTGCTTTTGATTGGTTGTGCGTGCAGCGATCCGCGAGGTTGCCATGCGATTGATGGCTTCGGGAACACGACGGATGATCATCGCATGGTGAAAGAAGGGCGAGATGTCCAGACATACCAGAATACGAGAATGCCGGATCCACCTGCAGAAAATACAGTGAACAGTTCAGATGGGATTACGCCTCAAATACATAACACCATCGATACGATGCATATCGATGATAAAATCGACTGGACGAAAGTGAAGTAAGTTGTTATGCCGAGTTCTGGCTTATAGCGGTTACTTAAATGCCGCGCATTCTACCTATATCCGTAAATAGTAAAAGTTTGTTCCGCTTCGTTATACTCGTACGGAATACTGTGTTTCTGCAATATCTCCAGAATTAAAGACTTATGATCAATGGTCTGTATTTTATCCGGCACAAGCAACCCAATGTGTTCACGAACCGTCTCAACATGCTTTATCTTCATCCATTCAATCTCCGATAAGTCCAGAGTTTCACTCCCAAAGTTATAGTCTTCATCATAGTGCAAATCCCAGAAAACATTTGGTTCGGGTGCGGCTTCATTAAATAAAGTTTTATACTGAATACAGTCCCAAGTAGCTTTTTCCATGATGTCATTCACCAATTCACGCCACTTGGTATTGTTCATATACGACACAAGACTTCTTTCTTCAATAAATGATTTTACCTGTTCGCGCAAGGTCTTTTTATTTTTGTATTTTCCGTCTTCTATATCATCAATATGATGTTGCAAAGATTCGTATTCTTTATCAGAAGGCACAGCAATGTAACACATTGGAGATAGCAGCTGTCCATCTCGCATAACATAACACCATCCCCACCTATAAAGACAAGATCTCTCAACAATAAAATGAATACCGCCCTTCCATTTGATGTCAAGTACCTTTACCCAGCCATTCTCATTTATACTACCTATCGGCTGAAATTTTCCACTTCTTGGATTAAGCTTTTTGTGCAATGACTCGTAAAATAAGTCCTTATCAATTTGCATAACATTCCCCCAAAGGCAATTCTACTGTCATTATAAATATTTCGTTGTGGAATGTCAACTCGGTTTGAACAGCATGGATTCGCCCAACGGATGACCGCGGCAACGACGTTGACGCACAGCGTCTGACGTCAAAGCCGCTAATCAATCAAGTCGTTCTGGAATCTTGACAAGTGTTCAAACGGCAAGATTTGCCGGCCTCTGAACAGTCCGCAGCCATCGTTAATCAGTTGATTGTTGATGGCTTTGAACATGTTCACGTCGATTTTCGCAAGTTCAAGTTCCTGAAGTTTTGTCAAGCGTTCGTAGGCTTCGTCGAAGTAAACGCATTCTCCGCTAGGAATCTGGTCATGCTTGGTACGCCTTGTCTCTTGCGTTTTTTCGTAACCGAAGTGATTCGCTTCGCCAATTTCAGCGAAATCGTCCATATCTTTTGTACGCAATTGAACTTCCGTATAGCAACGAGCAAGGTTATCGTAAAACGTTATATGCAACGACTGATAGCCCGAGCTCCTGGGAGTCGCTACCGAGTCATGGTAATACGGTTGAACAGCCTCTTTTAGCAAGTCACAATGTCCGCCGTCCCCATGCTTGGAAATTTCTGGAGTAAAGCCGCGCTCTTCCAAAAATTCAGGCATCGCGTTCGCAATTTCATACAGATATTTTCGTTCCACTTCACTCCGCTCTTCGCCTTTTTTGATATGGCAAACCGGCATAGAAATCACGATACGGTAAGCAATCAAATCGCGGAAGTTCAGTTTACTTTTAATTTCGGCTTCAGACGGAAAGCATCCGTTTTTTTGGTAATAGTTGTAAATAAATTCAAGGATATATCCATTGAATTTTTCTTCGGCGCGAATCAATGACTTTATTCGTCCTTTAAAGGTAAACGCAAGGAACGGATACTCCCTTGTCATGTACTTGTAGAACTCTTTGATTCTTTGGGACTGCGAGGTGAGGAAGTCATTGTGTTCCAGCAATTCAATAATCTGTATCAAAAAATTTGAATGAGCTAGGTCAATGCTGTTTCGCGTTCCTTTCGCACTGTTTCTGAGATCATTCGAATACTGATGCAAAATTTTCAGCACCGTATTCCCAGAAAACAAGTAATCATTCAAAGAGATCATTTTACAACTCCCGAAGCCATTTATCGACGGCTTACACGAAGCAATATAACAAAAGCATTTGCGGTTTCGCACGAAATAAGGTAAATTATAAAAAAATAAATTTTTTGCAATTTAAAATATTACGCACAGTGTAAAAGAGGTTTTCACGAATTGTAACGAGTTACAAAAAATGGTCACCAAACAACATTTAGGATAAAGTTTTATGGAAAATAGAGAACTCAAAATCCACGGAATCTACAAGCACTTCAAAAATCGCTACTACATCGTCGAGGGCATAGCAAAGCATTCCGAGACCGAAGAGGAATACGTCATCTACCGAGCCCTTTACGGAGACAATACGGTTTGGCTCCGCGAAAAAAACATGTTCCTGAGCGAAGTGGATCGAGAAAAGTATCCGGATATCAAGCAAAAATACCGTTTTGAGCTTGTGGAACCCGGCTTGTAACGAATCAGGCCTCTTTTTCTAACAAGTGCAAACAATTTCTAAAAAAATGTTTATATTAAAATCATGAACAAAAAAACACTCATTACTTTACTCATAGCTATCGTCAGTATTCTCATGATTACGTTCTTCGTGAGGGACTGGCTCGTATTTTACAACTGCGGCGCCGTCGAGCAATGTCTCGTCGAAAGCAGCAACTACCAGAACATCGCCAAGTTCGCAGTGACAGCCATCATGACGATAGTCGTGTTTTTCATTGGCAGGCACTGCATTTGCAGGCGCGACCGCAACTTTTTGCAGGCAGGTTTCGCAATGGCGCTGTGCGCAGACTTTTGCTTAAAGATTCTGCACAACTATTCACATTTCCTAGATCACCGTAGCGATTACACGTTGCTCGGCATCTGCTTTTTCATGGTGGTGCAAGCGCTGTTCATCTACCGCCACACGCGTACGAGCGACACGGACAACAGCTCCCCGTGGATCTTGTGCATTCCTTTTGCAGTCATGTTCATCACGAACGCGCTCCATCTGTTCCGCATTTTCGAGGGTCCGACCATCCCGATTATCGCAACTTACGCCGCATTCCTTTTCAGTTCGCTTTACGTTGCCTGCCAAGTTCCGAAGAAAGGTTATTACCCGACAAAGAACGCCAAGAACATCAAACGCGGCATGATTCTCTTTGTCTGCTGCGACATATGCGTAGGGATTTCACTAGCTACGGGCGACGACCATAGCGTTCAAGAAATCGTGGCAACGGTCGCCAACAACTTTGTTTGGTATTTCTACACGCCGGCCCTGGTTTTGCTTGGGTTGAGCGGGTACAAGAGAAAAGAATAAGACTCCTTATGAAAGGGAGGTGCCCGCTCGGAGGCGGGCATGACAATAAAGCTACTTAAATTTACGACCTTTGAAATCGTATTTACGGACTTCACGCGGTTCATTTAAAGAACCTTCGTGACGAGCACCTTCGCCGAATTCGACAACGAGTTTTCCATTTTCACGATAAACTCTACTGCCATAGACGTGAGCCGTAGAACGCATTGCCGAGCGAATTGAAGTTCTCGTCGTGTCCTTTGCCGGGATTTCATCGCTGAGCTTGAGCAATCGCCACATCTGATACCACGGCCAATCGTCGTTCCAGCTCTGCACCACGCGTTCGCCATCAGTCGTTGCACGCAAATAATGTCCGCTGTTCTGCATTTTCATGCGAACAACATTCCCTTCGTAGCCAGACTGCTTTTCCATTGCAATTTTCTGATGAGCACCGCCGTTCCACTTGTACAGCCCAGCCGTCACGCCCGCATCAGTCTTCTCGTTCGGGATTTCAACAACCACATCGCCAAAGTTGATGCGGTAAGAACCAGAGATTGGCGTAATCGTCGCTATTGCATTATCGCCCTTGCAGTCGCCAAGCGAGAGGCCACCTTCTGCATTCTTGACCATGCATGTGCCAAAGTTCATCGACATAATGCGCACCGTATCGGGCTTCGCAGGTTTCGCCTGCCACACGCGAACCCAGTCCGCTTCGAAATACGCAGGCTTGTCCGCCGTGATTTCGATGTCATCGCCCGCCCAGCCGCCAATAGCCAAGTTCACGATGATGTACTGTGCAGAAAGTTGCCTGATTTCGGTCGGACGGTTATAGCTAGCGAACTTTTTGTCGTCAAAGTAAAAGCTGAGAGTCGATTCGTCCCATTCCACCGCATACGTGTGGAAGCCGGCAGAACGATCCGTGTTATCGTCCTTATGACCGCCAAAAGAGGCTTCGTGATCCCAAGCCGAGCCATGACTGTTGTACCAACTGGGGTCGGTGTAATGCAAATAATAATGGTGCTGCTTACGGGACGCGGGAATTTCCAGAATGTCGATTTCAGGAGGCCAGCCGTCTTGCAGAGTCCAGAACGCGGGCCAGGTTCCCTTTTGCCACGGAGCCTTGAAACGGCCTTCGATATATCCGTACTTGACTTCGAAATGGCCCTTGGTGTCAATCGCGCCCGAAGTGTAATCGACCGGAATTTCCTTGTTGTTGAACTTCGCCTTTTTTCCTTTGGCATCTGGATGGGTTTTCTTTTCGCCCTTGAGCTTGAGCGTTCCATCGGAGACAATCACGTTTTCCTTGGCACAGTAGGCACGGTGGTTGTGCGTCGGCCCCCAGTTGTACGTCGGGTTCCACTTTTTCGTATCCAAGGACGTGCCATCAAAGTTATCTTCAAAAACGAGATTCCAACCAGACAAACTTCCTGGCGGGTCAGCAAAAGCAAAGGACGCCAGAAACAAGATGATAGAAGGCTTAGCAATGCTTGCAATGACGTGATTCTTTTTCATATCCAATTCCAATCCTCACCCACGACTTTCAAAAACACCATCACCAAAAAGATAGCCGTAGGCATTATAAAATATACCTACGGCATCGCTATTATTCAAGTTAAAATATCATAAACAATCAATCTTTCACGCAACGGACCGAAAGTCCATTGATTTTTCTCACCGTATTTACAATGGCGTTGTCATTGCTGCAATCCAAGTACATGTGGTAAGCCAAGGTATCCGCAGCGCCGCCGTCCGCTTCCGTAGCAGCCCACATGAGGGAAGAGCAACCGTGATAGGTGAATCCGTCCTGGGTGCGAGTGGTAAATTTCATGCCCGCGGGGAGCGCTGTAAAGCCGAAATCATCAGTACCGCTGCCTTCGTTCTCCCAACCATTCACGGACTTGAGCTTGCTAGAGCCTTTCCAGAGAATCTCGTTCAAGGAATCGGCTCCGACTTCCTGCAACAACGATTCCCAGTCCGCCTTCGTCGGCAAACGCCAGCCTTCGGGGCAAATTCTCTGCGCCACTTTCCACGTGTAGAGGCGGCCAGCCGATTCACAGTTCTCGGGTTTGTCCCAGTAGCACCAGTCATTCTTGATAGAGCTCGCAGCCCCTTCGATGTCGAAGTAGTTCAAGTTCTCTGCCATCCAAGTTTTGCCGCCAATCTGCGTCGTCTTATAGACAATGCCATCGCGGGGGTCAGTCATCTCGCCGTAAGCAAAAGCGGGATTCATGTGCGATTCCTTGGAATCGTAGAAATGCCAAACGCCCACGCTGTCCGGATCGTGACGAGACGTGTCAATCGTAATTCCATCAGGGAACAGAATGGCAATCATGGAATCTAAAGTAGCAGAATCAACTGCAGCCTGCACTTCACTTTGTTCCGCAACCGGAAGAGCGGCTGTATCCAAAGCATCCGGCACGTTCGCCGATCCCTTTTGCGGCTGCAATGTCGAAGCATTAACGCCACCAGAATTTTCGACAACACTCAAATCGTCATTCAAACCTTCAGGGGATGAACTTGCATTGTCGCAAGCCATGAATGCAGCAACGGTCAATACAGACGCTACCAAAATCTGTAATTTCTTTAAAGACATAACCCACTTCTCCATTATCCTTTTCATAAATCTATATTCGTTTGTGAAAAAAAGCAATAGAACAACAAAAAGCCCGCTCGGTCAATTCCACCGAAACGGGCATTATTTTTATGAAAATAGCTTGCGGCTAATTATTCTTCGGTTTCCGTCGGGCCGACGTCCTGCTTTTCTGCATCGTCTTTCACAACAGAATCGTCATCGACTTCGACACCCTGCACATGCTCGAAGGTTTCCTTGGCATCGGCGCTATCCTGTTCGATATCTTCGACACTCGGGAGCGCAGTTGCATCTTGGACGGCATCGCCTTCGCGCAGCGTAATCGCCTTGACGCCCTGGGCATTGCGGCCCGTGAGGCGAATATCGGCGGCCTTGATGCGGATGACCTGGCCGTCCTTACTCGTGATAATCAAGTCGTAGTCGTCGGCGACGCTTTCCACGAACACGGCGGCACCAATTTTGTCTGTAACGTTCAAGTTGCGGACACCCTTGCTGCCACGGCGGGTCACGCGGTAAGATCCCGGTTCAGAACGTTTGCCATAACCCTTTTCGGTGATGGTCAGAATCTTGTTGCCAGCCTTGAGCCACAAGAGCGAAATGACTTCGTCGCCTTCAGCAAGCGTAATGCCCTTCACACCGTGCGTGCCACGACCCATAGCGCGGAAGCAGCTAATCGGGAACGTGACTGCCTGACCGTTCTTGGTCGCAAGCATCAAGAGATCCTTCGGAATCGGATGATTTTCGGCAGAGATTTCGTCCATGTCGTTTTCGGCTTCAGGAGCTTCGTTCACTTCGGCTTCCGGTACATCATCAGCTTCGCCAGCGTTCAGCGAAGCCTTGTATTCTTCTTCGGTCATGCCCACAAGCTGGACCTTCACCAATTCATCGTCTTCGTCGAGGCTAATCGCATTCACGCCAGCCTTGCGCGGACGGCTGAACAGAGTCAAATCCATCTTGTTGATGACGCCCTTCTTCGTCGCAAACACGAGGCAGAAGTAACCGCCGAACTTACGCACCGGCACGACGGCCTGCACCTTTTCGCCTTCGGTCAAAGCGACAAAGTTCACAATCGGGCGACCCTTGCCATTGCGCGCACCTTCCGGTAAGCGGTAAACCTTCGTCCAGTAAACGCGGCCCTTGTTCGTGAACACGAGCAAATAGCTGTGCGTGCTAGCCGTAAAGATTTGTTCGACGTTATCTTCGTCCTTGAGGCCTGCACCGATAATGCCCTTGCCACCGCGGTTCTGGGCCTTGAACGTATCAATCGGCAAGCGGCGGATGTAACCTTCCTTGCTGAGAGTAATGACTTGTTCTTCTTCGGCAATGAGGTCTTCATCATCGCTGTCGTCAATAGCTTCACCAATCATGGTGCGGCGTTCATCGCCATACTTCGCCACAACGGCGTCAAGCTTTTCAAGCATAATCGCAACGCGACGTTCGCGTTTTGCCAAGATATCCTTCAAGTCAGCAACGGTAGCTACAAGTTCGTTGTATTCAGCTTCCAACTTTTCGAGGTTGAGTCCGGTGAGCTGACCAAGGCGCATATCGACGATAGCCTGGGACTGAATTTCGTCCAAGCCAAAGCGTTCTTGCAAGCTCTGCTTTGCAACATCTGTCGTCTTGCTTGCCTTGATAATCTGCACGACCTCGTCGATGTTCTGCGTTGCCATACGCAAGCCTTCGATGATGTGGAGGCGTGCTTCTGCCTTCTTCAAATCGAACTGCGTTGCACGCGTAATCACTTCGAGGCGGTGGTCGATATAGACCTGCAACAAGTCCTTGAGCGTCAGGAGCTTCGGGAGGTTGTTGACGAGAGCCAAGTTGTAAATGCTAAACGTCGTCTGGAGTTGCGTGTACTTGAACAAGTTATTCAAGACAACTTCACCCACTGCATCACGACGGAGTTCAATCACAATGCGGATGTCACGGCTCGATTCATCGCGGATGTCCGTAATACCATCGATGCGTTTGTCGCGGACGAGGTCTGCAATCTTCTTGCAGAGTTCCGCCTTGTTCACCATGTACGGGATTTCCGTCACGATGATACGCGGTTTGCCCTTAGCATCCGTTTCGATTTCGGTACGGGCTCGCACGCGCACGCGGCCATGACCCGTGAGGTAAGCTTCGCGAATGCCAGAACGGCCACAAGCGATAGCGCCAGTCGGGAAGTCCGGGCCCTTCACATATTCCATCAGCTCTTCGCCGGTGATATCCGGATTTTCGGCCATCGCATGTATAGCGGCACCGACTTCGCGCAAGTTATGCGGAGCCATGTTCGTCGCCATACCCACAGCAATACCCGACGTTCCGTTCACAATCATGTTCGGGAGCGCAGACGGGAGCACCAGCGGTTCTTCGAGAGACTCATCGTAGTTCGGGCCCATGTCAACAGTATCTTTTTCAAGATCTTCGAGCATGAGAGCACCGAGATTGTTCATCTTCGCTTCGGTGTAACGCATAGCAGCCGGGCTGTCACCGTCGATAGAACCGAAGTTACCCTGACCAAACACCAGCGGATAACGCAGCGAGAAATCCTGCGCCATACGGGCAAGAGTTTCATAGACCGCTGAGTCACCATGCGGGTGATACTTACCGATAACATCACCCACGATACGGGCTGACTTGACGGTTCCCTTATTGGGAACCACGCCCAGCTTGTGCATACTGTACATCACGCGACGGTGCACCGGTTTAAAACCATCGCGAGCATCGGGGAGCGCACGAGCAACGATAACGCTCATCGAGTAGCGAAGATAGCAGTCTTGCATGTCCTGTTCGACAAGACTCTTGAACTGCGATCCTGGTACCATTTCTTCAGACATTAGTTAACCTCTAACATTTCACTTATCACTTCTAAACTTTTCTCATCGGTCTGGTCGATTTTATGCGGAGTGATTGTTGCATACCCCTGGTTCAACAGATAGTCATCACTATCCTTGGGTTGCTCATTCCACAGCTTATCACCGTCCAATTGCCACAATCCCCCGTCATGGGAATAGTGGTCCGTAAACATTCCAAGGGCCATCTTCGTTGCCTTAAATCCCTTAAAGGATTCGATGGTGACCTTTGGAAAATTCACGTTCCAAAACACTCCTGCCGGAATTTTTCGATACCAGCCTTTTTTCACGACATTGACAGCAAAATCGATTGCAACCTGCAAAAGACCATCGCCGCCACGCAACGAAAGCGCAACACCCGGCACGCCCCAAAGGGCAGCTTCGCGCGCCCCGGCAACCGTCCCCGAATAAAGCGACGACACACCGGAATTTTCGCCTACGTTCACGCCCGAAAAACACACGTCAAAAGCACCCGGACCACCCCCCTCGGACTCCATTCCATACGCGGCAAAATGCCCAAGGGCAAACTTCGCGCAATCAGCAGGCGTTCCAGACATCGCAAACACATGTTCTGCGACATTTCTAACCGTAAGTCCACGACGTACCGTAAACGCATGAGAAACGCCACTCTGTTCCGTTTCAGGGGCAAAAACAAACACGTCCGAAATTTGGGCAAGCGAAGACGCCAAAGCGCGCATATAGGCGCTTTCTACCCCATCATCGTTTACAATCAAGACGCGTGTTTTCAGGTTATTTTGCATGCCATGCAAAAGATAGAAAAAAACGCAAAAAATCTATCGTTTTTCTAACGTTTTTAGCAGAGAATCTAGGCGCGAAGTGAGCTTTTTAGCGCCTTCGACGCACAAGTGGTCAAAATCGCACGCAACATTCCCCAAGTAATCGTGATTCCCCATTTTATTTTCATCCATCAAGACAAAGTTATCATTTTCTTCAGCCAGTTTTTTAAACCTTTCAATCATTTTTTCAGCCATAGAACGGCGCATTCCGTGCCGACTGTAACTCCCCGTATTTCGGTAATACGGACTCACCGGGAAAACAACCCCGACAACAACGACATTTTGCTTTTTGGCGATATCTAGGACTTGCAAAAGTTTCGAATAATTGGACTCGTAACGGGCACCATCATCGAACGCCGTACTATCTTCCTGAATTTCTACCAAACCGGTTCCTTGAGAGCCCCAATCCGGAACACACTCATGCGAACTCCATCCCCTATTTTTCCTCATATTCACAAATTCCGTATCGGCCAAAGCGATTTCTTCCACGCGTTTCAAGAACAAACTATCAACTCCATCACGCCAATACTGATGATGCATATCATACTGGAATCCAGCAGCATTGCCAAAATTTACTTGGATAGCGCCCTCCGAATCATATTCAGTCCACAAGTCAATATCTAGGCCGATTATCAAATACTTCAATCCCTTCGCCTGCGCAGAAACATAACCTTCATATAAAAACTCAATGCAGTGCATGTCACAAGGAATCGTGCCCATGTTGATTGTACTTAAACTCATCTGTAACGGCATCACGCTCTGAATCATGTGAGAATTGCCCAAGCACACCACCTCTGCCGAATCCTTGTATTTCCACAAAAGCGGTATTTTTTGAGCAATGATTTGGAAGTACTGACCTTCTTCTGCGCGGTAAACGCCCAAGCTATCGTAATCCCAAGACGACTCCGAAGAACGATTTTCAGCCCATAAAACCGGATGATACAAATCTTCGCCTTCGACAAGAGGTAAAATATCGCCCGTATTGGCATTTACCAAAACTATTTTCCGGTGCGCACCGTTCACATCGGCAAGAGTCGCAACAAAAATAGAATCCGAGTCCGCAATCCATTCCGTATGGTCAAAAGAATACCCCGCAGGCGATGCCACAGATTTTATTAGTTTACCAGTACTATCGGCTATCAAGACTCGTTCATGCACTCGATAAGATTCACCAACAAAATCTCGTCCTGTTTTTCCACCAAAATCAAGGAACAAAACGTTATTCGCACCGCCATGACTTAGCGAAACATTACACGCCTGGAGACCGTCGTACCAAACATCGTCTTTCCCGTTGACCCGCGCACGCAACAGCGTCGAGCCCGTTACAGCCAAATTACCATTTCGAGAGACACCCCCATGGTATGCACCCGCAAACAACTTTTCTGGTTCACCGAAATAACTAGGCGCACGCGTTCCAGAAAAATCGACTTGCCATGTTCCTCGCAGCAAGAAATCCGCCTCACCCTTATTGTTCCCCGCATCAGTCACATACACAAGAACAGTATCGCCGTTTTCCAGAACGCGCCAACGCGGAATCGCAGCCGACGCCACAGGCAACTGCACCGGCGTTCCGGAAAGTTCATCCAATCGCAGAACAAAGACTTTAGATGTACCGACAACACCTTCCATCCCCGTAGAAAACGCTACAAACTTTCCTTCCGGCGAAATATCAGGATGATACCCGCCTTCGACACGCGCCTCTTCAACAGAACGTATCGCATCATCAAAATTGACAAAAACCAAGCGTTCCGTCTCACCATCCCTAAAAACCAACTTGGAATGCTGCGCCCCTACAAATTCATTGACTGTTCTGGAATTGACAAGCAACGAATAACCAACAACATTTTGAGAGCCCTCCGAATTGAGGTACATCGGGTTCGGGATAGCGCCAAACGCCAAGCGGAAACCGACATAGTCCGCTTTCGTTGAAGATGTTACCGTATAGACATCGCCCCTATTGTGCAGATTCATCGAAGACGGGTCATTACGGAAACTTCCTCCCTTCACAACGCGTTCTTCCAAACCGGTCACGACCTTGCCCCCGACAAAATCGTTCACGCCTTCCGAGCGGAAACGAACTTTCAAGTCGTTCACCCATTCCGCAGCGTTCCCCGCCATGTCACAAAAACCATTCTCCCCCACTTTCGCCGAGCAAACCGGATGGAGTTCATACCCGGAATTTTGGCTATTCCAGCTATTAGCCGGATTCCAGTCCATACCCGCTACATACATCCATTCCGCCTCGGTAG
>JAEEGJ010010482.1_pt1 | contig 24092 bp, 20 predicted proteins | sample 8958761 | NCBI WGS metagenome assembly JAEEGJ01 (sample SAMN16246546, study PRJNA631951) | gut metagenome | biome: gut microbiome; feature: rumen; material: RS-attached | host: Bos | place: Iran: Karaj | collected 2018-10 | reverse complement strand
CCGACGGCATGACAGTGACCGTGTCGCCCTCGCCGGCGACCGCCACGGCCACGGTGGCCTACACGCTTCCCGAAAAGGCGACGCACGCCACGCTCGAGCTCGCCAACACCCTCGGGGTGAAGGTGCTAAGCGCCGAGCTCAACGGGAACAGCGGAAGCATGACTCTCGACCTCGGCCGTCTCGCCGGAGGCGTCTATTGCTACACCGTCCGATGCGGCGAATTGGTCGAGACCGGGAAACTGGTCGTGGTAAAATAACCGAGGTCACCTCTTGACAGACGAAAGAAAACAACATAACTTTGCAAAAATCATTTTCAACAACGATTACAAACCATAAAACTATAGGAACCATGAAAAGACACGCTATCATCACAACACTTCTCTTCCTGTTGCTGGCAGCGGCGGGAACGGTGAAGGCCCAACAGCTGGTGGACGGCTGGAAGAAGATCAATACCGGGGCGGAGGGCAACCTCTACGACATCTGCTGCCTCGACGCCGACAACATCTGGGTATGCGCCCAGGACGGCGGACTGCTGAAGTCAAACGACGGCGGCGAGACCTGGGTGAGGAAACATACCGAGGAGGGCTATGCGATGAGGGCCATCACGTTTTGGGATGCCCAGGTTGGCTATGCTCTCGGTTATGGGGAACCGAATAACGGAGTGCTGCTGAAAACCACCGATGCGGGGGAAAACTGGATGAGGGTGGCGGACGAGGCACTGTCGCAGTCGATCACCGACAGCCCCTATCTGGAATTGTTTCTGCTAGGTGTCGATGCACTCTATATCTACCAGAATCTTTACTTTACCCGCACGCCTGGTTTGCTCAGGAGCACCGATGGCGGATTGTCCTTCGAATGGGTTGACTTGCCGTTTGAATCCACACAGGAAATGTTCAATGGGGAAGCAAAGGCGGCCTATTTTGAGGACAACGAAGGCTATTGCATCTTTAGCCGCGGCAATCAGGACATGGACCCGATGTTGGGTGCCTTCCATACCGGCGATGGCGGACAGACTTGGACCAGACACGTCCTCCTTACGGAAGACGGCGACTACTATTCCGATCCTTTCTCCATGGTGAAGACACATGCACTCGGCAAATCGGATGCGAGGCTGTTTTATTATCGGGGCTATTTCGACACCCATGACGGATTCGTCACTCCTCCCAACGAGGTCCACACGGCATACGAAGACGAGATGACGGGGAGCAGTTCTTATTTTGGCGACAAGTCCTTTCCATCCGACATGAAGTTCACCGATAACCTTTGCGGCTGTCATGTCTCCAACGTTTTCTGGATGGCTACCGCCACAGTGGAAGGCCTGGCTCGTGTCACAAAGGACGGCGGGGAGACCTGGGAGCCACTGCAGAGAGACCTGGATTCACACCGTCAGGTATTTTCCGTTGACGGTGTGGATACGACTTTCTACGTCACCTCGGAGAACGGCGTGGTCTATAAACGTAGCTTGCTCGAGCTTGCCGCAGTGGACGAGGAACCCTTGACAACGATGACGGTCAGCCCCACCCTGACCGACGGGGTGGTCACCCTCACAGGGAAGGATCTTGTCGAGGCGACGGTCTATAACACCCTCGGCCAGCTCGTCCTCACCAAAAAGGAAGATACCGCTACAATGACCCTCGACCTCAGCAGCCAGCCCTCGGGGCTCTACTTCATCAGCGTCACCGACCAAAACGGACAGCGCTGCGTAAAGAAGATAGTCAAGCAATAACAGGCTTTGTTCTCGTTTTCATTCGAAAAAAGGGTGACGGAATGATCCGTCACCCTTTTAGAAAAAACGGCCGAAGCCTGGAACAAAGAATTTAAACATAAACAATAATTATGTATTTTTGCCGCTTCATTCGCTGAGATGGCAAAAACAGAGCAAAACAATAGAGGAAAACGACACTGGTGGCAACGGCTCTCGTTCAAAAAACTGAACAAGCGCTACGTATTCCTGATGTCGCATGAGGAGACCATGGAACCCATCGTGGATTTCAGGGTCAACCTCATGAACATCGTCATCATTGCCATCGCCTCCGTTGTGGTGCTCATCGCCCTGACCACCGTCCTGATTGCCTTCACCCCGCTGCGGGAGTACATCCCCGGCTATACCGATACCGCCTTGCAACGTGAGGTGTATACCCTGAGCCGGAGGGCCGACTCCATCGAAGCGGCCATGCACCGAAAGGATCTCTATTTCGAAAACCTGAAACGGATTGTGGAAGGCTATGAGACGGAAGACGACCACCTGCACAGCGACCCCCATGCTCCCATGGCACCTTTCGACGTCGACACCATCGAACTCAGAAAATCGGTCGCAGACAGCCTGCTCCGCGCCGCGTTCGAACAAGGGCAAAAAGGGCAGCCGACCCACCCATAGGGACACAATAAGCTTGAGAAAAAATGCGTTATTAATCGATAATCAATCACAACCATGGTCATATTAACAAAGGTACTGCAGTTTATTTTAGCACTTTCGATCCTGATCTTCATCCATGAACTGGGCCATTTTGCGGCAGCCAAGATGTTCAGGGTGCGCGTGGAGAAGTTCTACCTCTTCTTCGACTGGGGCTTTTCGCTACTCAGGGTGAAACGCGTGAACGGCAAGCTTCGCTGGCGCTTCTTCTCGAAGAACGTGCCCGAGAAATACAACAAGATCGAGAAAACCAACGAAAAGGGCAAGAAGGAATACGAGTTTGAGCCCATTGACCTGAGCACCCTGCCCGAAGACGACTGGCGCCGTAGCGACAGCACCGAGTACGGCATCGGGTGGTTCCCGCTGGGCGGCTACAACAAGATCGCCGGCATGATCGACGAGTCGATGGACAAGGAACAGATGAAACAGCCCGCCAAAGACTGGGAGTTCCGCTCCAAGCCTGCCTGGCAGCGTTTCATCATCATGGTGGCCGGCGTGTTCATGAACGTCGTGCTTGCCATCGCCATCTATATCGGACTGCTTGCCCACAACGGAGAACAATACCTGCCCACACGCGAAGTCAACAAATATGGCATCGTGGCCGACAGCCTGGCCCAGGAGTTCGGCTTCCGCGACGGCGATAAGATCTTGAGCGTCAACGGGAAAGAGATCGCCGATTTCAACCGCATCCAGATGGAGATGATCCTGGCCAAGGCCAAGACCGTCGAAGTGGAACGCAACGGACAACGGGTCGTCATCGAGCTTCCCGACGACGCCATCACCAAGTTGTTGAGCACCCAGGATGCCAACTTCATCAGCTACCGCATGCCTTTTGTCATTGCCGACTTCAGTGCCGGGTCTGTGGCCCAGGCCGCCGGCATGGAGGTGGGCGACGTCATCGTCGGCGTCAACGACCTCGCCACGCCTTACTACCAGGATTTCACCCGTGTGATCAAGCAATACAAGGACCAAGACATCACCTTGTGCGCCATCCGCGACTTCGACACGGTGCGCTTTGCCATGCACCTGCCCGAGACCGGGGTGATCGGCGTGTACCTGGCCCCGCTCAGCGACTATTTCACGCTCGACACCAAGGAATACACCTTCTGGCAAGCCATCCCCGCGGGATTCTCCAAGACCTTCACCGAGATCAGCGACTACTGGAAGCAGCTCAAGCTCATCTTCAACCCCAGCACCAAGGCCTACGAAAGCGTCGGCGGTTTCATTTCCATCGGTAAGATCTTCCCCGATACCTGGATCTGGAGCATGTTCTGGAGGCTGACCGCCTTCCTATCGATCGCCCTGGCCGTGATGAACATCCTCCCCATCCCCGCTTTGGACGGTGGCCATATTTTGTTCCTGCTCTACGAGATCATCTTCCGCCGCAAACCCAGCGACAAATTCATGGAGATCGCCGAATACATCGGGTTGTTCCTCGTGCTCGCCCTGGTGATCTTTGCCAATGGAAACGACATCGTAAAACTTTTCCGATGACTTTTGCATGACGGATAACCAAAAAAGTTGTAATTTAGCCGATTCAATCATTGCCGTTTCAAAGCCATGACCAAACTCAGACAGATCCTCCCCGTGTTGGTTGCCCTGCTGCTATCGGCAAGCGGGATGAAGGCCCAACAGACGCCTATCTTCACCAACTACACCAACTCCTACGCCTACATCAACCCCGGGTTTGCAGGCTTGAGCGAGGGGGTGAACCTGTTGGGGCTGTACCGTCAACAATGGGCTGGATCGTTTGTGGACGACCAAGGCACCGACCTCGCCCCGACCACCTTCCTGCTGACGGGCGACATGCCCATCCGCGCCCTGGGCGGCGGCATCAGCTTTTCGGTGATGAACGACAAGTTGGGCTATGAAAACAACGTCAACGTCGGATTGGGTTATTCCTACCATATCGACATGGGTGGCTCCACCCTGGGAATCGGCGCCTCCGTGGCCCTGCTGAACCGCTCACTCGATTTCTCCCACCTGGTCTTTGGCACCACGGGCGACCCCCTCAGCGGCGGCATCAGCGACGAACGTACCGCCATGATGTTCGACGTAAGCGCCGGCGTGTTCTGGCAGATTCCCGAGTCGTTCTACATCGGCATCTCCGGCATCAACCTGCTGGAGACCACCAGCAAACGCCTCGGCAACGAAGACAACGGCGCCAGCTTCACCACCGACCGCACGTTCTACGCCGTGGCCGGCTATCCTTTCCTGTTCGAGACCCTTCCCGCCTTCAAATTCATCCCCTCGGTCGGCGTGATGAGCGACCTGGCTTCGACCCAACTCAACGCAGGCATGAAGGTGACGTACAACGACATCTTCTCGCTGGGTGTCAACTACCGACCTCAGGAATCGATCGGACTCACCGTCGGACTGGCCATCAAGGACTTCGTGTTGGGATATGCCTACGACATCAACACCATGGGCTACCACATCCGCGGCTCCCACGAAATCGCCCTCAGCTACTGCTTCAAACTCGACATGGACCGCACCCCGAGAGACTACCGAAGCGTGCGCTATTTGTAAGGTTTTTTAAAAAAACGGCATGACCATACAATAAAATCAACAATTGTCGGTTATTTGGAATTGGGCGCCCCATCCCCTTCGGGGGCGATAATAGGGCGATCCCAACGGATTAGACCATTTAGAAGATAGACAACTATATGATTATCAAGAAGATGAAACAATCACTTTTTGTTATTTCCTTAGCGATCCTGTTCGCATCATGCGGCACGGGCAACCAAGGAGAATTGGTGGGCGTCCGCAAATCGACCTCATCGTTCAGCCAGCCCGACCCTTACGGCATGGTTTTCATCCCCATGGGCAGCTACACCATGGGTGTAGGCAGTGAAGACATCAACGCTTCCATGCTGACGGAACCCAAGACCGTTTCCGTTTCCGCTTTCTACATGGACGAGACCGAGATCACGAACAACGAATACCGTCAGTTCGTGTACTGGGTGCGTGACTCCATTGCGAGAAGGATCCTGGCCGAGACCAATCCCGACGTGTATGCCATCACCGAAACCAAGAATGGCGAAACCCTGGATCCGCCCATGCTGAACTGGAAAGAGAAGATCGACTGGAACAGCAAGGACCAGGATGTGCGGGAAGCCCTCGAACCCATGTTCCTGCCGGAGCATGAGCGTTATTTCCGCGCCAAGGAAATCGACACGAGAAAACTCTATTACTCATATTATTGGGTGGACCTGCAGGCAGCTGCCATGAAGGAATTCGCCGGCGAGGACCTGACGCCGAACGACTACTCCATCGGCGAGGCCGACAACGGCATCAACCCCGACCGTAAGGGTGCCTGGGCCAACCGTAAGCAAGGCTACACCGACCGTTCGGTCTATGTGCGCCAAGAGGCGGTCAACGTCTATCCCGACACGCTGTGCTGGATCCACGACTACGCCTACTCGTTCAACGACCCGATGACCGAGCGCTACTTCTGGCATCAGGCCTACGACCATTATCCGGTGGTAGGCGTGACCTGGCAGCAGGCCCGGGCTTTCTGCACCTGGAGAACCCAGCTCAGGAACACCTTCCTGTCGTCGAAGAACGACGCCATGGTGTCGGAGTTCCGCCTCCCCACCGAAACGGAATGGGAATGGGCGGCCCGCGGCGGCGACCGGCTGAACCCCTATCCTTGGGGCGGCCCCAGCACGCGTAACGTGAAGGGATGCTTCCTGGCCAACTTCAAGCCTTTGAGAGGCAACTACATCGCCGACGGCGGTCTGCGCACCCTCATCGTGGGCTGCTATCCGCCCAACCACTACGGCCTGTACGACATGGCCGGCAACGTGGCCGAGTGGACCAACAGCGCCTTCGACCCCACCTCCTACAACTTCACATGGGACTTGAACCCCGACTACACCTACAACGCCAAGGACGACGACCCGCCGGTCATGAAGCGCAAGGTGGTGCGTGGCGGCTCCTGGAAGGACATCTCCTACTACATCCAGCTGACCACCCGCGACTTCGAGTATCAGGACACCGCCCGCAGCTACATCGGTTTCCGCACCATCCAGCCTTACCTGGGCCGCAACAAGGGCGACAATCCGAAGCTGTCGAGAGTGTATAGATAAGGAACAAAGAATTTCATTAATCGATTAATAAATAGATCTATTTTAAGTTATTTGTCATGGCAAAACAAAAAAAAGAGAATCTCTCGGGATTCAAGAAATTTCAAGCGCTGACCCAGACCAAGGGCTACAAGACCTTCATGGGATATGTTTACGGCTTCGGTGCCTCCATCGTGATGATCGGTGCCTATTTCAAACTGACGCACATCCAAGGTGCTGACTTCATGCTGGGTCTCGGTTTGGGTGTGGAAGCCTTGATTTTCTTCCTCTCTGCATTCGAACCCCAACACCTCGATTATCAATGGGATAACGTTTTCGTTGAGCTTGAAGAAGACTGGGACGGCGAGACGAAAACCAAGTTCGGCACCACCGTTTCGGGAAGCGCCGCCACCAGCGTGGACGGTGCGATGATCGACAAGATGTTCGACAAGATGAACGTCAACCCCGACACCTTCAACAAGATCGGCAAGAGCCTCGACAAACTCGCTGAGAACGCCAACGGCATCGCCGAAGTAAGCAACGCCATGGCAGCCACCAACAGCTATGCCAAGGCCATGGAACAGGCCACCAAGACCATCAGCGACTTCGCCAGCAACTATACCCGCACCAACGAGCAGCTGACCGCCTCGCTGAGCAAGCTCGACTTCAGCGCCCTCGACGCCAACACCATCAAGAAAGTGGCTACCTCCATGCAGTCGCTGAACTCCATCTATGAGCTCCAGCTCCAAAGCGCCGAGCAGACCTCCGACGCCACCAAGAAGCTGACGGCCACGATGACCCAATACATGGACAACCTCAGTGCTTCCGCAAACAACGCCAACGAACTCAACAAGCAGCTGACCCAACTGTCGAACCGCCTCACCGCCCTCAACAACGTCTACGGCGGCATGCTGTCAGCCATGAACATCAAGGCATAAATCTACTCAATTCACCACTAAACAAAGGAGTAAGATACTATGTCAGGCGCAAAAGAAACCCCAAGACAGAAAATGATCGGGATGATGTACCTGGTCTACACTGCCTTGTTGGCCATGAATGTTTCCAAGGACATCTTAGGAGCCTTCGACACGGTCAACACGGGCGTGCAGGAAACCAACATCACCCTTATGCAACAGATCGCCCAAAAATACGCCACCTTTGAGGAACAGTATGGCTTGGACCAAGAGAAAGTGGGTCCCTATTGGGAACAGGCCCAGGAATTGAGGGAAAAGACCAACGGGATCATCAACTACATCGAGGCCATGAAGTGGGATCTGGTGAGCAAGATCGAAGAAAAGGACTATGCCACCGCCGTGGAGCAAGGGCTGCTGAAGAGCAAAGACACGGTCCAGTTCAATGGACGGCTGCTTTATAACATCAACACCTCCAAGATCAAGTCGAGAGACAACTACAACAAGCCCACGGAGTATATGATGGGCAACCCCGAAGGCAACGGAAAGGCCTTCGAGCTATCCGAGAAGATCCGGGAGTACCGTCACGAGATCGTCAAGATCATGGGCTTTGAACACATCCATGAGCTGGGCCTGATCACCGACAGCATCTACGGCACCAAGGATTATGTGATGCAGCAGACCGGCAAGAGCGAGAGCGCGCTCAAGAAACTCCCCGTTGAAGGCGAGTACTATGGAGCCCCGATCGATTACGCTCCCGAAGGAGATGCCATGCAAAAGAGTTGGGAATACAACAACTTCCACCATACCGTGCTGATTGCCGACGTCACCTTGCTCAACAAGCTCATCTCCGAGATCGAGACCGCTGAGCTGAACGCCGTGACCCACCTGGCCCAATCCGTCCACGCCGAAGACTTTACCTTCGACGAAGTCGGCGCCAAGGTGTTCGCCGAGAGCAGCTACATCCTCTCGGGCCAGAAATACCGTGCCCAGGCCATGGTGACCGCTTGGCAGAACACGCAAACCACCGCCCGGGTTCGCTTTGACGGCGGTCCCGAGAAGGAATATGCCAGCAACAGCCAGGGCGTGATCGACCTGGAATACAACGTGGGCGTAGGTACCCACAGATACACGGGTGTCATCCCGATGCTCAACCCCAAGACCAACGAGATTGAAGACTACCCGTTCGAGGGTTCCTTCACCGTAGCGCCTCCGGCGGTGAGCGTGGCGGCCACCAAGATGAACGTGGTGTATGCCGGTATCGACAACCCGATCGCCATCGGCGGCGGTGTGGGCGGCGAGATTTCCGCCAGTGCCACGGGCGCCTCCCTGTCGCGTACGGGCAACGGCACCTACAACCTGCGCGTCAACCCCGGTGCCAGCGAAGTGGTGGTGCATGTGAACTCGCAAGGCAGTTCGATGGGCAGCATGAAGTTCCGTGTGAAGGAGTTGCCCAAACCGACAGCCAAGATCGACAACGTTGGAACCGACGGCAAGGTGACCAAGAGTGCCCTGCTCGCCGCCAATATGGTGCGCGCCGAGATGAAGGACTTCGACTTTGACGGCGTCCACTACGACGTGACGGGCTATACCGTGAAATACCGCACCAAGGCCGGTACCACCAAAGAGGAGAAGGTGACCGGTTCGAGGTTCAACGAGACCCTGAAAGGTGTCTTCAACTCAGCCAACGCAGGCGACATCTACGTGTTCACCGCCATCCGCGTCAAGGGTAACGACAACAAGGAAAAGGTGCTCGACACCCAGATTGCCGTGGAAATCAAATAAGAAAACAACTTAAAACCATAGAAGATGAAAAAAACACTTGTTTCAACCCTCACCGCCGCGATGCTCTTCGGCATGGTGCTGAGCGCCGTTGCCCAGACCACCGAGGCCAAGCCGCCCCGCAATAGCATCCTGTCGAAACGTCAGGACATCGTGGTCGAGAAGAAACTGTCGCCCCTCCCGGAGATCCGTGAGGAGTATGTGATGTGGAAAAAGACCATCATCCGCGAGATTGACTTCCGTCAGAAGATCAACCAAGTGTTCTACTATCCCGTCAACCCCACCGAAGACTGGCGCAACCTGGTCACCGTGCTTTATGACGGCATCCTGCAAGGCGACATCACCGCCTACCGCGTGGAGAACAACATCGACGATATGGTCACCCCGCTGACGAGGGACGACTTCGAAAAAGAGAATACCAAGATCGGCGACCCGCCCGTCATCATGCGCGACGGCGTGGAAGTGGCCAACGAGATTATCTTCAAGGACCGTATGGTCAATGTCACGCGTCTGCGTATCAAGGAAGACTGGTACTTCGACAAGCACCTGTCACAGTTCCTGGTGCGCATCATCGCCCTCGGACCCATCATCGTGGATGAGGACGGCCTCTCGCAAGCCTGCTGGATCCCCTACGACGACCAAACCCGCAAGGTGCTTTCCGAAGCCTTCGTCGCCAACCGCAAGAACGGCGCCGAACGTCGCACCTACGAGGAGATCCTGAGCAAGCGCGTGTTCGACAGCTACATCGTGAAAGAAGAGAACATGTACGACCGCTATATCAACTCCTACGCCATGAACATCGATGCCTTGTACGAATCGGAACGCATCAAGACCGAAATGTTCGACTTCGAGCAGAGCCTTTGGGAGTACTAAATCAGTGAAACGTTGAACCCCGAAGGGCTCACTGACCGAATGGGAGGTAAAATTGAAAGTGGGAAAATATTCGGACACCTCGCTGTTTTAGGGGCCTATACCATTTTCGGATTCAACATCATCATCTGCAAAGAGCTGACCAACAGTGGGTTGGTCGGCTCTTTGGGTTTATTCTGTTTCCGGTCGGTGGGCGCTTGCCTGCTGTTTTGGCTGATCTCGCTGTTTCTGCCTCGTGAAAAAGTGCCTTTCAAGGACTTGTGCGGGATCTTCGCAGCTTCGATGCTAGGCTTCCTGCTCACCCAACTGGCCTATCTGGAGTCGAGCAAGTACACCACGCCCTTAGACACCTCCATCATCACTTCCACCACCCCCATCTTCACCATGTTTGTGGCTGCCATCGCCTTGAAGGAGCCCATCACCTTGAAGAAGGCCGGCGGCGTGGCCATGAGTTTTGCCGGTGTTATCCTGTTGGTACTGAATACCATCGGCGTCCACAGCGGCGGGGTGAGCGAGACCAAGCCCATCGGCATCCTGCTGATGATCGGCAACTGTGTGTTCTTTGCCTCTTATCTGGGCATTTTCCGGCCTTTGATCCAACGGTACCACGTGGTCACCTTCATGAAGTGGATCTTCCTGTTCTCGACCGTGGTGGCCGTGCCTTTGGACTTCAAGGAACTCACCCATCTCCCCTTTGCCGAGATGAGCCCCAGCTACTGGCTCCAGCTGGGCTATATCATCGTTTTCGCCACCTTCATCGCCTATTTCCTGTTACCTATCGGGCAAAAGCAGCTGCGACCCACCGTGGTGAGCCTCTACACCTACGTACAGCCTTTGATCGGCATGGTGACCGCCATTATACTGGGCATGGACCGGTTGACCTGGCAAAAGATCGTGGCGGCCGTGTTGGTGTTCACCGGTGTGATTTTGGTGAACAAGAGCCGGGCAAAAGTGGAAAGCTGAAAGTGGAAAGTGGAAAGTTATTATTAACTTTGCGGTATGGAAGTGAACCTGTTGCAAACAAACATCAGTTACCTGAAGGGCGTCGGACCGAAGAAGGCGGAGATCTTGGGCAAGGAGCTGAAGGTCTTCACCTTCATGGACATGCTCAACCAGTTCCCCTTTCGGTACATCGACAAGAGCCAGATCCACAAGGTGGCGCAGGTAAACGACGACCTGGTGTATTACCAGCTCATCGGCACCATCGACCAGGTGCAGCTCATCGGGGCTCCAAGGGCAACAAGGGCTACCGCACGTTTTTCTGACGATACAGGCTCGATCGAGTTGGTGTTCTTCCGTGGCCTCAAGTGGATCAAGAACCGCTTCAAACCAGGCGTTAAATACGTCCTTTTCGGCAAGGCCAGCGCGTTCAACCACAACTACAACTTCGCGCATCCCGAGATTGAGGAATACAACCCCAACGACCCGTTGATCGGCGAAGGACTGCAAGGCGTGTATTACACCACCGAGAAGATGAAGGACCACGGCCTGGGCACCCGGCAAATCGCCAAGATCCAACGTCAGATCCTCCAGCAGGTGATGGACCTCATCCCCGAGACCCTGCCATTGAACCTCTTGCAGCAGGAGCAGCTCATCCCCCGCAAATACGCCTATTACCAGATCCATATCCCTGCCAACAACATCGAGATCCAGCAGGCCACCCGGCGGTTGAAATACGAAGAGCATCTCTTCTTCCAACTCAAGTTGCTACGGGCCAAGAAACGCCGTGAGAGCCTCAACCAAGGCTATGTGTTCAGCCAGGTGGGCGACTATTTCAACACGTTCTACAGGGAGCACCTCCCCTTCCCTTTGACCAACGCGCAGAAGCGCGTGATCCGTGAGATACGGATCGACTTGGGCAGCGGTCATCAGATGAACCGGCTGCTCCAAGGCGACGTGGGGAGTGGGAAGACCATCGTGGCTCTCATGGTCATGCTGTTGGCCTTGGACAACGGCTACCAGGCTTGTATGATGGCCCCCACCGAGATCCTGGCCCAACAACACTACGCCACCTTACAAGAACAACTCAAGGACATGCCCGTGAAGTTCGCCTTGCTCACCGGCTCCACCAAGACCAAGGAACGGCGCGAGATCCATGAAGGCTTGGAGGACGGCTCGTTACAAATCATCGTGGGCACCCATGCCCTCATCGAAGAAAAAGTCGCTTTCAAAAACCTCGGCCTGGCCATCATCGACGAGCAGCACCGGTTCGGGGTGGAACAACGCTCCAAGTTTTGGGAAAAGACCGACCGACCGCCCCACACCCTGGTGATGACCGCCACTCCCATCCCCCGCACCTTGGCGATGACCCAATATGGCGACCTCGACGTGTCGAAGATCGACGAGCTGCCCCCCGGGAGAAAACCCGTGGAGACCTATCATGTGTATGACGACGACCGGTACCGTATCATGATGTTTATGAAACAACAGATCGCCAAGGGACGGCAGATCTACGTGGTGTATCCCCTGATCAAGGAGTCGGAGAAGACCGACATGATTGCCTTGCAGGAGGGCTACGAGGCCCTGCTGAGGGACTTCCCCGAGCCGGAATACAAGATCTCCGTGTGCCACGGCCAACTCAAGCCCGAGGACAAGGACTTCGAGATGCGGCGGTTCATCACCAAGAACACCCAGATCATGGTGGCTACCACGGTCATCGAGGTAGGCGTCAACGTGCCCAACGCCAGCGTGATGGTCATCGAGAATGCCAACCGCTTTGGCCTGTCGCAGCTCCATCAGTTGCGTGGCCGCGTGGGCCGCGGCGCCGACCAGTCGTATTGCATCCTCGTCACCGACCACAAGCTCACCGACGATGGCAAGACCCGCATGAAGACCATGTGTAGCACCAACGACGGCTTCCAGATCGCCGAAGTTGATTTGGAACTCCGCGGCCCGGGTGAGACCGGCGGCCTCAGACAGTCCGGCCAGATCGAGATGCTCATCGGCGACTTACAAAAGGACGGGGCCTTGATTCCCCAAGTGAGAGACGCGGCCATACGCATCTTGAACGACGACCCCAAGCTCATCAAGCCCGAGAACCGGATGCTCCGCGAACACTACAAGGAGCTGTTCGCCCAGACGTTCGACTGGAGCCAGATTGGGTAAAAATGAAATATTTTTATATCATATAACTTTATATCATATAATTTTATTACATTTGCAAAAATTACTTGATATGAACATTCCATTTACTTACGGCAAAATCGTCGATGAGCTTGATTTTACTGATAGATTGAAAGAAACTGCTCAGCTGGTTTCAAGTTTCCAATCGCTAACCAACACAGCCATTATCTCCCCAAGACGATGGGGAAAGTCCTCCTTAGTGGCAAAAGCCGTAAAGAAAATCGAGCACAAACAGGATGCTATTTTGTTTGTTCGCATAAACATCTTTAAATGCGAAAATCCGCAGGAATTCTATGAGCTCTATGCCAAAAAAACCATGGAAGAGATGTCTTCATCGGCCGAATCCTTGCTTGCAAACGCCAAGGAATTCATTTCCCGTTTACTTCCCAAACTATCCCTTTCAGACCCTTCGGGACAATATGAAATCGCTCTGGGAGTGAACATCAAAGACAATCCCATCGAAGAGGACATCTTGAATTTACCACAGCAGATCGCTACCAAGAAAAAAAAGAAAGTTGTTGTTTGCATTGATGAGTTTCAACAAATTGGAGAATTCCCCGACACCATAAAATTCCAAAAAATCTTAAGAAACCATTGGCAGGAACACAAAGATGTCGCTTATATCCTTTATGGCAGCAAAAAACACATGATGCTGAATATTTTTGGGAATAACAGCAGCCCGTTCTATCGGTTTGGCGACATGATGTTTATTGAAAAGATTGCTAATGAGGAATGGAAAAAATTCATTGTCACCCGATTCAAGGACACCGGGAAAACCATCAAGGCGGAAACGGCTGGATATTTGGCCGAGCAAGTTGAGAATCACCCCTATTACGTTCAACAACTTGCCCAATATGCTTGGCTTCGCACCAAGAAAACTTGTACCGAAGAAATTGTGGATAGTGCTTTGCAAGCCATGTTGTATTCGCTGAATCTCCAGTTTGTCAACCTCATGGACTCGCTCACTGAAAAACAAAGGAATTTCCTTTGCGCTATTTGCGAGGGCGCAACAAACTTCTCATCTGCCGAGACCCTTCGTCACTATAGACTTGGAACCAGTGGTAATATCCGCATTCTCAAAAATGCCTTACTGAAGCGCGACCTCATCGATGTCACGGGAAAAAAAATCCAAATTCAAGATCCACTGTTGAAACGATGGATCATTGAGGAGTATTCGAAAATAGGGTAAACGGAGAACGGAACCCCGAAGGGCGAAGCCCTCACCGACCAGAGGGAGGTAACTTTGGGCTCACCGACCGAATGGGAGGTGAAACGGAAAGTTATTCTCTTTCGGGGCGGATGGTTTTTCTGAAGGAGAAGTACTTGTTCGTCAGATAGCTGAAGGTCACGCAGATGATGGAGATAATGACGTAGGAGACCGTCGGCCACCAGTGGAAGACCTCAACGAAAAGTTTCAGTCCGGCGTAATTGAGCAGGATATTGCCCACTGTGACCAACAAATAGCGAACGATCTGGGTTCTGCCACGAAGCGTGGAGCCGCTAAAACTGATGTGGCGTGCCATCCAGAACCCCGTCAGGAAGGTGATGGGGAACTTGAACACGAAGGCGGCGATATGAGGCGTGAAGGCGATGAAGCCCAAGTCGAACACCCGACCATGAAACACGTAGTGGTAAAACACGTAATAGAGCACCCATTCCAGCGCCAGGTTCAGCCCGCCACAGCAGCCGTAACGGAACAGCTCCAACGGCATGATCTTCCTAAAAGGCGGATAGAAGAAGTCGATGACCGTGGTCAACAACTTCTCGACGCGGTGTTCTATGGATTTGAGGGCATTCATTTTCTTCGACAAAGGTAATTGGTTTTTCCATAGCAGGCAACAAAAAATAACGGCGTTGGCCCCAAAGAGCCAACGCCGACGGTTATTTTGCCACGACCAGTTTTCCGGTCTCACCTCACATCCTTCACCAACCGCACCGACTGCCCATAAAAGCGTCTTCCGTAGTTGCCAGCGCCACAAAAGCCCTCTCCGAAATGGAGCCCCCACGAGCAGCCAGCGCTATGGTGCGTGACCGACCAGTAGTTGCCAAAGTCGCCAAAACCGTTGACGAGTAATACGTGCCAACCGCCATTGCTGACTCCCGTGTAGCGAAGGCCGGCAGCAGGAAGGAAAACGGCACCATGCTGCTCCATCAGGTTCCACTGCGAGGCTGAGACGGGATTGTCTTCGAAGCCTGTCTCGGCCAAGTTGACATGGTTCAATTCATAGCAATCCGCACTCCAGTCGTCAGGCAGGAGAATCATCCCGTTAACACCATTCACGTTGGCCTTTGCAAACCGCTGGCCCGAAGGCGTCATTCGGGTTTCGAACAAATACGACCACTCGTCAATTGTCAGCGTCCGCCACAGGTTCGGTGCGTTGCCGCCGTTGCTGATGGCGTTGTAAACACCCCAGTCATAATTGGCCGAACTGCCCGTCAGATCGGGCGACTCCATACTTGTTGAAGGACCAAAGCCATAATGGTTGTCCTCATATACTTCGTCAAAATAATGTATAATTACGTCCTCAGTATTAGGATAGTTATGCCAAGGCATATAGTAAATGTTGTGTGGGTCTTTTATGTTATGGTAGCCACTCGTCCCCCATCCGAAAAGGTCGATCCATCCACCATAATACTGGCCAATGTTGGCGTTCCCCTCTCCGATATAATCCCATTGGTTCTCGGCAAAACGCCATTCCCTAGCCTTTGCCTGGTATTGCAGGTTGCCTCGCGAGAAACGGACCTGTTGCGTGCCACTGACCGAGAACAGCCCTTCCAAGGAGTCGATGGAAACCATGGGGGACTCTTCCCCTGTCTCGAAGCAGACTTCCGAGCCATAGGCAACGCCCTTTTCGTTCATGGCATAGGCACGAACGTAGTAGGTGGTGTGTGGTGTCAGGCCGGTGATGCCACACACAAAAGTGCTGTGTTCCGTGTTGGCCGCAGCGACATGGCTTCCAGCCAAGTCCGGGTCGTGCCCCAACCCCCAACAGAGACCCCGCTCGAGGATGTTGGCACCGCCGTCGTCAATCACCTCACCGCCTCCCGTCGCCGCATCGTACATCACGTTGGTCACTTGGGCCGTCGTCACTTGGGGCGTGGTCACTTGAGGCGGGTCGTCGGGCGTCTCTCCCCCATCCTCGCCGCCGCTGCCGTTTCCCGAGGACAAGGTGGTGAAGGCGACGGGCTCGCCGTAGGCCGTGCCCGAGTCATTGACCGCATAGGCCCGCACATAATAGGTCGTCGAGGGGGCCAGCCCCGCGATCCCACAACTGAAGCTCCCGAGGCCCTTGCCGACAGACACATGGTCGCCGCCGCGCTCGGGCGCCGCTTCGACGCCCCAGCACACGCCGCGCTCGACAACTTCGCCACCGCCGTCGGCGGTCACCTCGCCGCCTGCCGTGCAGGCCGTGGCGCCCACGTCACGCACCGGGGCGGTGGTGACGGCAGGGATTCTTACTTTATGGCAGCCGTTGAATGCGATCATCGTCGCCAACAGCATCAAAGCCAGTAGGGAAATAGTTCTTTTCATAACATATCGTTTATATGATCAATCATTGTCAGTTTTCATAGCCGAAGTCCGTCGTGTTGCGCCGAAGGCGTGGATCTCGGTGACCGTCTCGTAGAGCAGGGTGAAATAGCGCTTGGTGCACCTCGTGTTGCCGTCCACGAGGGTCTGCACCACCCGTTGCCGGTCGATGCCGTAGCCCACCGTCAGCGTCTTGCCGTCCTGGATGACGTCCATCCCGCTGTACTTCGACTTCCATTGATACAGGGTGGCCTTCGATATACCATACTCCCTGGCCACCACCTCGGCGCTAACGCCGCTCTCGAGTTCCTTGACGGCCTTCACCATCTCGCTCTCGCTGTGAATGCTTTTTCTCATCAGTTCCTCCTTCGTGACATAATTAACACTTTTTGTCTAATTTTGAACTGTCCGATTTTTAGGGAAGGGTACAGTGTAGCTTACCGTCTGCGGCGTGGAAGGGAACGTGCCGGAGGGCGTGAAGGCCCTGTCCATGGCGTGGGGCTTGGAGGCCGTGCCGAACACGGCATTGGAGTACACCGTCGTGACCATAAAAGAGATTCTATTATAATTTGTCAATGACACGTCCCACATACTTATCACGATCAATAATCCAAGTCACTTCATACCGATACTTATAGTTTACCATGTGAATATACATTCTATGGCCGTTTTGAGGGGTGTAAACTTCCCAATTATCAATCACTTGTCGGGGTTTGTATCTTAGAAACCAAGGAGTAAGTATATGCAGTTTTTTGTAATAATCTTTGAGAACGGCTTTATCCTTAATCCAATATACTGAAAATGTTGGATTGACTATGTCGCATAACGCACTTTCAGGAATCCAACGGTAGAATTTCATAAAGGTGAAAAAAATTGATTTAATGGATGTTGTATCTTTATTCCCCTCAATTACGATAGACAGGGGTTGATTGTTATAAGCATGCTCAATTGGAATTAAATCAGCGTGACCATCCTTAATCTTTTTTACAATAGCTTTACGGAAATAATCGCTATCTTCGCCTTTAGGATTACTGCCTTTAATTGTGAAGATTTCCAGTTCTTCCTTATAAATGCCTTCGGGAAAATGGCTTAAGCTTTCTGCTTCATTGAATAAAACTTTTTTCTCTTGGGAATAGACGTTTGTGCACATCAAGCATGAAAACAATATGATGATTCTGCTAAACTTATTATCCATAGTAAGTTTGTATATTATCTATTATAATTGTATTGAATCATATATGGTGACATGGCAATACCAAAACTCCTAATAGCCAATTCTGCATTCAAAAAAACAGGAGCCGTGACGGGAAGCAACGCATTCACATTTAGCACCCCAGACATTGCCAACGCTCTCGACGTATAATTCACACAACCATAAAACAGTCCATATTTTAGTGGTCCGGTATTTATCATGTTCTTGCCCATATTTACAGTCTCTTAATATTTTGCAAATACCCTACCATCTGTTTCAATTCTGAAATAGTAATCTTCATTTGTGGTACAAATTTCATCCATAAATAAAGATCTCCGAACTTCATGCATATTGAATTTCCTTTTTCTCTTATTGTAATATATTGTTCTATTGACACTTTGTGTACTCAAGGAGATGAAATCACCGTATTCGCCTAACTCGACGATTGATACAACAGAATTATCTCGAATGTTTATACTCAATAAAATGAGTTGATAGTACCTGTCACTTGAGTCTTGTCTCACAATTAACACACTATTAATACCAGAAACGAACTCAATGTTTCCGAGAGCATATAGGTTTATTTCATTTTTTAATCGCTTTTTTTCTAGATATAACCATTCTTCCTGATTAATAGGTGATTCAAGACCAATCGGTTCGTATGAACTAGAATCTATAGTCCATTTTGTATAAGGTATAATATCGAGTAACTCTTCCTTTTCAGTTTCGTCTACTATTAATTTGAAATCTTCCAAATCCAGCTTTTCTAGATCAAGGGAGTTGAATTCCTCTATTGAGAAGAATTTTTGGGGAATGGTTTTTATTTTCCACTGTTTTTGGGCATTGTCACTAAAGTTGTAATAAGCAAACCAATTACCCTCTACGGTTGAAGAAGAGCAATAATTTAAAAACAACATTATCATTAATAATCTTTTCATAATTAAGGAATAAAAGGTCTATTTGATATTGGATAGAGGTATTTTTTGTAATCTATATATATGTGTTTATAAATATAATTATTATAATATTTCATATAATTATAATAATAGTAATCTACTCTGTACTTCCATAGTTTGGCTTGGTCGTACTCGAATCTGCTAATTGACGCATGATGAAAATCTTCTTGACTCTTTGAAGTGTAACCAAGACTAAAAAATTGTAAATGAAGATATTCATGAGCAATTGTCAAATACAATTCTTCGGGACTTACAAATGCTGCCGGCGCATAATAACTATTGTATTTTCCAAATCCTATATTACGTGTTACCGCGTAGGCTTTGGTGATGTCGTCATCAGTAAAATAACTGCCTTTTTGATGCCAGCCATCGGGACATGATCCGTCTGCATAGGAATCGACTAAGTTTCTTGGATTGTAAAACCCATTTTCCTCGGAAAACTCCTTTAAGTATTCATTTGAATACGTCAATCTTTTATCAATTTCTTCTTCCCAAGACTCGTCGAAAGAAGGATTAGTTCTTGTGTAAGTAATGCCTTCTCCGGTCCAAAAATTACCCCCACATTGTTTTGAATAATATCCAGCCTCAAGTCCGCCAAGCAATCCTCCTGCCAAAGCTCCCCACGCTCCCGATTTCATACCAGCCCAAAATCCTTGGCTAAAAGAAGCGCCTTGCATCCATGCAGCTGTTGATGAACCGACAAAGCTTCCCGCAAAGCCGCTTGTAGCTCCTGCCAGACTTCCTAACCAAAACCCCTCGGCTCCATTCAACAAGACATTCATCCCATACCCCACTTGATACCCGAAGGCCCCACCAAGGCCACCGGAAATGGCACCGATACCAGCAGCAACCCAAAACTGGCCGCTGTTGTTGACATTTCCAGACATCACCTGCATGGCCGTGTTCGAGAACGCGCCTATGATGGCACCAACCACAACGGCTTCCCACAACACTTCGCCGCTCGGATCCACGTACCGCAACGGGTTGTGTCCGCAATAGGCGTAGCGGTTGAACCCCAGAGCGCTCGTCGGGTCTAGGACATAGCGGTCCGCCGAGAGGAAGGAACTCATCGTCGGGTCGTACATCCTTCCGTTCATGTTGACGAGGCCGAAGTTATACAGGTGTTCGTTCCCAGTGAAGCCCCGATCGAACATCGGCGTGCCGGTGAAGCTGTCGCTCCACGTGGCGGGATCGCGCAGGTTGCCCCAGGCGTCGTAGCTCAGACGCTGCTCCACACCGCCGTCGCTGTCGGTGATCGTGGTCCACGAGCCGAGGTTGTCCTTCAGGACGTAGTGAAGGGCATCTGCTCCTCCGTTGAGGCGCTCCACCACGGCGAACACACCGCTGGGACCGGAGAGGTAGGTGCGCTGTCTTTCCGTAGTGAAAAGCCCAGAGGATTCGGTCACGTATTCGCACGCCCCCACGTAGCGCTTGGTGCGGATGGTGTTGCTCACATGCTCTTCTATGGAGATCCGCTGATGGTCGTGGCCGTAGGCGAAGACCAAGCTGTCGTTGCCCTGCTTGACCTTGAGCACCTTGTCGAACCCCGTGTAGCTCACCGTCTGCGGGGTCGAGGGGAACAACCCGGAAGCCGTCACGGCCTTGTCCAGAGCGTGGGGCTTGGGTTGTTTTCGAAAAGCCTGAAGTGTCATATTTCCAAAAGGTGTTAAAAATGAATTCTAAAGGAACCTGTTACATATCCTTCTTCTATCATTTGAATGTTTAGATTAAGAATATAATCCAATGTTTCTATGATTTTGTTTTCGCGCCATCCTTGATTTTTCAATAATTGCTTTATTTCATCTTTGTTTTTTGTGATTATTTCACCTTGATTTAATTGTTGTTTATTTACAAAATCCAAGAATTCTATTGCGTTTTTAATCCTTTTATCCATTGCAAAAATCCAGAAAAACTCCTGTATCTGTTCGTCATACTCATAACGAATAATGCCACTAATACCATCTTCGCCGATCTCGACCTTATAAAGGTACGCATTATATAAATTGAAATACGAACACAAAAAACGCACGGCATACTTCTCCACGCCAAACTCAAATGACAATTCTTCTTTTGCTTTTAGTACGGCTGTTTTCAATTGCTCATCATTGAAATACACTCCAGGATAACGAAGCAGGTCCTCTTTAAATGAAGTATATCGACTCACCACGGAATGTAACTCATTAAAGGTTTTTTGCTCTGACTCGGACAAACAGTTGTGATTCAGTTCTAAATCGTAAGATTCGTAAAATGCATCACAGAAAGATTCCCCTGTTATTTTTTCGGAAAGATAGTAATCCATGATCCAAAAGAGGTACTTTTTGTCGGTTTTATTAATCATTGTATTTTAGTTATTACGGTTTTATTGGTGGCATTGGTCCTAATGGGGATGGTGAGTATAAAAAGTGATAAATTGTATTATTGGATTGTTTATACAAAACCTCAATATTATATAATTTACCATTTTTATAAATAGTTGAGTAATACATCTTTGCTGCGGTTCCTTGTGGATCCGGACCTACAACTTGTGGATTCTTAATGACCTCATCTAAAATATTCAATGGCACTCTTCTTGCTGGATCATCCATCCTATTAAGAGTAGCGTTTGTAAATTCATATGAGATATTTGTGGTTTTTTCTATGCTTTTAATACTACTTAAAAACAAAGAAATGCTATTGAACAAACACTCTACACTTCCTAAAGCAAAAACCGTCGTCATTGAAGGGATCGATTGCCATAATAGATATCCTTTGAACATTTCTTCCGTATCAACCAAATACCCGCCTAGAACATTAGGATCTTTTTGATAAGAGAGTCCCTTTTGTTCCAAAGCATTTTCAATATCACCTATTGAAGCATTCTCCACAGCTAAGAACAACAATCCTTGTTTAAGATATTCAACATTAGTTTTACCGTTGTGATGTTCAATTAATCCAGAGGCTAAATTTACATAAAAGCCTCCCGAGCCCCCTCCCCCATGCAATTCGTTTTCTTCCATCCAAATGACGATGGGGTCGTCGGTGGACAGTTGAAGGATTCCGAGGTCCCTGGGCTCGTAGGCGCGCTCAACATAAGAATAGATGTCTTGGTAATACTCATTGGAGGAGGGTGACGAGCCGGGGGTGGGTTTCATCTGCCATCCGCTCGGATCCACGTACCGCAACGGGTTGTGTCCGCAATAGGCGTAGCGGTTGAAGCCCTGGGCGCTCGTCGGGTCCTGGACATACAGGTCCACCGAGAGGAAAGAACTCATCATCGGGTCGTACATGCGGCCGTTCATGTTGATCAAGCCAAAATGGTAGAGGTGCTCGTGTCCGGTGAAGCCCCGATCGAACATCGGCGTGCCCGTGAAGCTGCCGCTCCACGTGGCGGGGTCGCGCAGGTTGCCCCAAGCGTCGTAACTCAAACGTTGCTCCACGTTGCCGTCGCTGTCGGTGATCGTGGTCCAAGAGCCCAAGTTATCCTTCAGGACATAGTGCAATGTATTCGTGCTTCCCGAGGTCTCCACCACGGCATAGACGCCCGTCGGGCCGGTGAGGTAGGTGAGCCAGCGGTCGGTGGTGAGGCTTCCCATGGTTTCCGTGACACGCTCGCAGGCGCCCACGTAGCGCTTGGTCCTGACGGTGTTCCCGGCATGCTCCTCCATGGCGATGCGCTGGTGGCCGTACCCGTAGGTGTAAACCAGGCTGTCGCTGCCCATCTTGACCTTGCCCACCTTGTCGAACCCCGTGTAGCTCACCGTCTGTGGCGCGGAAGGGAACGTCCCGGAGGCCGTCACGGCCTTGTCCATGGCGTGGGGCTTGGAAGCCGTGCCGAACACGGCGCCGGAGAACACGTGGTTCCCGCCGGCGATCTTGGACGTCATGTGCCCGTAGCCGTCGTAGGCCATGGCACCCGTGGGCGTCGTGCCCAGACGGACTCCCGTCAGCCGGTCCATGTCGTCGTATGTGAAGGTCTCTTCCATCATACTTCTAAAAACGCTTTATTTGTTACATCTAAGTATTTCGGAATTAGGTGTTTCTTCTAGTAATTCTCTATAATTCAATAGAAAGTCGTTGTTGGGATGCTGTCTTATATACTTGTTGACTTCTTTAAGTGCAACTTCTTTTCCTTTATAATAAGCTATGAATTCTGTTTTTGTAGTGATAAGATTGATACTGTCAGGATAACAACTAACCCATTGATTATAAAGTTTTTCCGTTTCCTTTAATACTTTCTCGGCATCTTTTGTTCTCTGCAGATGATCCAATGCTTTTGCTTTCAAAAAGAGCATATCGGGATTCTGATATGAGTTGTTTATGGCTGAATCTATGATTTCAATGGTAGCGTAATAGTCCCTTTTTGCATCATAAACTATTGATTTATAATAATATGCTGGAAGCATCCTTGGAGAAAGTTCTATAGCTTGATTCAAATCCATAATCGCTGAATCCAAATACGAAGAATCTCTCTCTGTATAAAACTTCCCAAGATGATTGAAAACTGCCTGGTTTACCAAGTCTTTATAGTCAGAAGGCAGTATTTCCGATTTGTGTTTTTCTAGGCAATCACATTGATTATCAGAACAGGATACTATGGAAGAAATAAGGAGAATTATTATTAATAAATTATTTATTTTCATATTATAATATTATTTTTAGTATCAATATATTGTAAAAGTTGTATCAGCATCTATTGGAAATCCATTATATGTCGGAATATAGCAACCACAAGGGTAAAAGCTAACATTCCATCCGCCTGAAATACTTAACACTATACTACCTGAAGAAGGAAGAGGAAATGTTGCGGATCCAACAAAACAAGCATTTGGATAGTTTAAGATAGCTTCTCCTGAATACTGTAAAGGTTTTGAAGCGATAATCTGTCCATTGTTTATCAATGTAGCTTTTGCATAGGGAATCACTGTTCCATCCAAAACAAGAGTATTGAATGAGTTTGCATTTACAAAAATAGAAGAGGTCTCTGCATTTACAACTACATTGTAATTCATTTTATAGTTTGCTAATTGCATTGCAGCACAATTATATTCCACTGCAAGGGGTAAATAACCTTTTCTATTAATGGTCTCGCTAAATCTCTTGTTATACATTTTCAATGGCTGATTCGAAACAGCATAAACACCATATTTATTCCCTCCCACATACTCATACAAAGCTTTTGCCGTGTGTTTGTTTCCATTGGCATCCGTCCAAGTATAGTAAGAGTTCCTGAAACCAGATGCGCCTTGATAATCACCATACAATTCACCAAC
>JAEEGJ010010481.1_pt1 | contig 24094 bp, 16 predicted proteins | sample 8958761 | NCBI WGS metagenome assembly JAEEGJ01 (sample SAMN16246546, study PRJNA631951) | gut metagenome | biome: gut microbiome; feature: rumen; material: RS-attached | host: Bos | place: Iran: Karaj | collected 2018-10 | reverse complement strand
CCGTTGGCCGTGATCCGGGTGTTGATGGCCGGGATGCGCGGCGAGGAGAAGGTGAACTCGATGCCGGTCTTGCGGGTCTGGGAGCCGTTGGCGGACACGCTGTAGGCATGCAGGACGGTGTCCAGCTGGTAGGGGAGCCCCTCCAGCGAAGGCGGTCCGGTGAGCGTGGACTTGTCGATGCCGGAGGCGTCGTATTTGCGCGCGACGTGGTTCTCGTAGCGGCTGCTGTGGCGGAAGCCGGTGGTCATGTCCTCCAGGAACGCGTCGATGGAGAAACTGAATCCGTTCCAGGAAGCGTCGAAACCGAGTTCGAACTTGAGGTTGCGGGCCGGACCGAGTCCGTAGTTGACAGGGAGGACCTTGTAAACCAGGTAGTTCACCCGGCGGAGATTCCGCTCGACCGGCCAGTAGTTGAACTGCTGGATCTCGCCGTAGAGCGGATCCGGATGGAGCATCTCCATCGTCGGGAACTTGGAGTGCAGGCCGGCGCCCAGATAGATGCCGGATTCGAACAGATGCTCGCCCAGCACGGTGACGGGGAAGTTGTAGCGCAGGTTGGCGCGCGGGTCCAGATAGGGCCGCCAGTTGATGCTGTACGCGCTGCCGGCACCGGCAAGTGCGCTCAGGCGCGCACCGGCCGCCCATTCCACCGAGCCTTTGCCCAGCGGATGCCTGCCGCTCTCCTCGGCGAAGAGGGACAGCTGGTGCGTGGCCGGGATGTCATAATAAGGACGGGGGCGCGAGCTGATCAGCGTGGAGAAGGGACGGGTGACATCGAAAACGGAACCGGCCCCGAAATTCTTGTCGAGGTTCCACGACAGGCCGGCCTTGATCTTGTGGACGCCGGCTTTCAGGTTCACCACGGAGCTCAGGAACACATAGAACGGCTTGCCCAGCACCTGCATCGTGGATTCATAGCGGACAGGCAGGATGACCGCATCCCATTCGCCAGGTTCGGCGGCCGTCACGAACGGCTCCTCCGCGCCGCCGATGTTGTATTTCCAGCGGTCGATGCGGTCGTTGGACAGGGACACGGACAGGGTGGTATTCCAGTTCCGGAACACGCTGCCGTCCTCACGGGCCGACAGGTTGAATCCGGCGCCGGCTTCGAAGCGGTTGTAGCTGGATTTGTACGTCTCCACGGGCCCCAGGGAGCCGAAATCGAGATCGCGGTCGCTCTTCTCGTCGTCGAACGAACCCGTATAGTCAAACGACCAGTCCAGGACGCCCTTGAAACGGCCCGTCCAGGTCACGGTCCCGCGCAGGGTGCCGGTAAGCCGTTTGTAGTTCTGCCGGGGATTGCGGGGATCCGAGCGGGAATCCAGGAAGTTGACGCCAGCGTTCAGGGTATATCTGCCCCACTGGAAGTCCTTGCCGGCGTAGAGGAGTTTGGAACTCATGTCGGACTTGAAACGGGCGCGCACGCCGTTCCCGCCCTTCTTGCGGACGACCTTGAGCAGGCCGCTCGTCAGGTCGCCATATTCGACGGAGGCGATGCCGCGCACCACTTCCACGGATTCGATGTCCTCGGTGGAAAGGGTCCGCAGGTCCGTGCCGTAATTCACGAAATCGGAGCCGAGGTTGCTGTATCCCGGCGTATATTGCAGGTTGGCGTCGTTGCCGACGGGCCGGCCGTCCACCAGGATGGCCGTGCCCAGGGCCGATGTCGCATATTTCTCGGAAATGGAAGCCGCGCTGCGCAGGTTCACGACCTGCGGACCGGCGAGCGCGGGATCGGCCGCCCGGCCGCCCGGCAGCAGTTCCAGCACGTCCTTGAGGCTGGACGGCTGGATATGCCCGATCGCATCCTTGCCGATGACGGAGGCCGCCGTGACGCCCTTTTCCTCCTTGGCCGTGACCACGACCTCGCGAAGCGAGTAGAAGTCGGGCTGGAGGCGGTACACGGTGCCCGGCGCATAGGAAGCGGTTGCCGTCTTGTAGCCCAGGCAGGTGATGGTCAGGGACGTTGCCGGAGCCGTGTCCTGGAGGACAAAGACGCCCAGCGAATCCGTCACCGCCCACACCTTGCCGGCAGCGACGACGGCCCCGGCCACCGCTTCACCCGATCCGCTGTCCAGGATCCGGCAGGCCTGACGGTCCTGGCCGGCCGCCGGAAGGCAGCCGATCACGGTCAGCAAGAGGTATAGCCAGGTCTTTCTCACGGCCGTCGTTTTAGTCCCGCAGTCCCCGCAGGCGCAGTTTCACCCAGCTGTCATCCTGGGACGTAAAGCGGATGCCGGGCAGGGAGAAACCCTGCGGATAGGCCCGCTCCATCGTGTCCACCAGGGAGAAATCCTCCGTGCGCAGGGCATAGAAGCGCTCTCCGGTGCCGGTCGAGACCTTGACGGTATAGTAGAACAGGTCGCCGACCACGAGCAGGTCTTCGCGGCGCGCATCGAACGGCACCTCGGTGCGGATCACCTCGCCGTCCGGACGGAGCATATACAGGAAGCCGTCCCGGCCGGTCATATAGGCCAGGGTGGCGTGGTTCTCGAATTCGGTCACCAGCAGGAAGCTGACCCCCAGGTCCGCGGTTGCGGGGAAGGGGCGCACGGACACGACGCCCGCCGTCTGCTTGATCTGGAACACGCGGTCGCGTGCGTCCGTGACCAGCCAGCCTTCGTCATATTCCTTGCGGTGGGACGGGTTGCCCGCGAAAAGTTTCGCCGGGAAGGCGAAATCCAGCGCGCGCAGCGCCGTGTTGAGGCTGTCCGTCTTGCCCTGGAGCAGGGCGTTGTCGGCCAGCCGGTAGATGTAGATGCCGTCGCGACGGGAGACCAGGGCCTCTTCGGGATCCTGCAGTTCCAGACGGACGGGGACGCTCTCCATCAGCAGATAGACAGGAGCCTTCGTGCGGTTGACGTCCTTGGGGTCGGAGGTCGCGATCACGGAATTGCGCTCGATCTCCTCCAGGGTGACTTTCCGGCCTTCGAGCGTGTCGGGAAGCGTGCCCTTGGAAGCGAGGACGGAGGCATAGAAGGTCGGCTGCGCCTCTTCGCCGTGGGGATTGCCGTTGCGGTCCAGGAAACGCAGTTCCTTGCCGCCGTCGCGGTTGAGCGCGGTGAAGTCGTGCACCGTGCAGCTATACAGGGTGAACGGGGACGAATAGCCTTTCAGGCTGATCAGCTGGTACAGCCAGGGCAGCACCCAGAGGACCAGCAGCAGGACGGACGCCCACAAGAATATCTTTCCGGTCAGTTTCATATGCATCAGTCTTGTTTACCCTCCTTGAAGCGCGCCACGCCGTAATAAAGCAGGGACACGGACAGAAGGACATATACCAATAAGAAGGGGAAGAAGCCATTGTAGGCCTCCGGGATGGGGCTCTTGAACAGGAGGACGAACAGCCCGGCAGCCACGAGGGCCTCCAGGGCGCGCATCTTCCAGGTCGGTTCCAGGCAGATGGCTGCCGTGAACAGGTAGGCGGCCCATCCGGCCAGGTACCAGACGGCCATCGTGCGCAGGATGCGCGCGACGAGTTCCCAGACGACCCAGCGCGAGAGGATCGCGCCCGCGACCACAGCCTGGAACAGGAACAGCACGGACAGGACCCCCAGGCCGTACAGGACCAGGTCCAGGAGCATCCGCCCCTGGGGATAGGGGAGGTGGAGCGTCAGTTTCAGGCGCTTCTGCGCCACTTCCGGGACAAACTGGGCCGCAGACAGCAGGACACCCGCCGCCAACGGCAGATAGCGCAGGATTTCGGTCAGGACCGTGTCCTTGCCGACCAGCGCTTCCCACAGCAGCTCGGCGCCCCGGATCTCGACCACCTTGGACAGGTTCAGGAAACAGTAGAACGTGATGGCTCCCAGCACCAGCAGGATTCCCAGCAGGACCCAGCGTGTCTTGAGCCATTCCTTATAGATAATCATCTTCTCCATATCAATACTTGCCGGTCAGTTCAATGAAAATGTCTTCGAGCGTCATGCCGGGGTAGCGCGCCATCAGCGAAGCGGCATCCTCCTGGACCAGGATGCTGCCGTAGTCCATGATGATGACTTCGTCCACGAGTTTCTCCAGGTCCTGGATGATGTGGGAGGTCAGGAAGACGGTCTTTCCCTCCGCCTTGGCGTAGTCGCGGAGGTATTCGCAGAACAGGCGGCGGTAGCCGGGATCCAGGCCCAGGGAGAAGTCGTCCAGCACCAGCAGGTCGGCATTCTGGGCGAGGATCAGGCCCAGGGCCACCTGGGACCGCTGGCCGTTGGACATCCGGGAGATTTTCTGCCCGGGCGCCACCTTGAGTTTCTTCATCAGGCCGTAGTAGGCATCCCGGTTCCATTTGGGATAGAACGCGCTGTAGAAGCGCTCGACCTGCTCGATGGTCATATAGGAATATTGGACGTGCCCCTCCAGCAGGAGCGCGATGCGCTGGCGCGTCAGCGGAGAAACGGATTGCACGGGCTCGCCAAAGATGCGGCAGGAGCCGGAGCGGGGTTTGAGATACCCCATCAGGATATTGATCGTGGTGGTCTTGCCGGTGCCGTTCTTGCCCAGCAGGCCGACGATACGGCCGGGCGCCACCTCGAAATTGAGATCTTCGTAGATCTTCCTTTTCCCATACCAATGGGTCAGGTGTTCACATGATATAATCGGTCCCATTCTTATCAAAGATTCATTTTTGGAGGCGCAAAGATACGGGGCCGAAAACACAGCGGCAATACCAAGATGTTGGTATTGCCGCTTAAGGAAAAACGTCAGGAGCAGCCAGGAAGGCGCTCTACGTTAGTTTCTGCTATTCAAATAGATGGAAGAAGTTTCAGTTAGTCTTCTTCATAGTCCCGGTCGTCGACGCCCGGATTCCCGAAAAGGGAATTGCCGGATACGCAGATGACGGCGTTTTCCAGCTCGATCTCGACGGTCAGGGTTTCAGGTTTGATGTATTCTGCTTTCATAATTTATCGTTCATTAAGGGTTGACGGGGATGATGATCGGAATCCAGGGAGCATAGAAGTCTTTTCCGTTGGGATGCTTCATCTTGTCCATCCGGACATTGATGACATTCGTCTTGTTGAAGCCGAAACCGTTTTTCATTGCCAGCGGGATGAAAACTTCTTCGACATTCTCCTCAGTACCGTTGGCGGTCGCATCGGCGTTCCGCTGGTCCAGGATGCTCTGAAGGACGACATTCCTGTTCCACTCTTCATCGGTCGGAACAATCATGCTGAGCATCTTATCGTACATCCAGTCGTCATTGTCCGTTGACAAAAGTCCCTCATAGAAATCGACATACATTTCTTTCGCTTCTTCAATGTCTTCCTCATCAGATTCTTCGTCCAGACCAATAAAGTCATAGAAGGTAGGTGTAGAATTAGTGTGGTATTCGAAAGCCTGACAAGTGACGCCGATGTAGCTGTTGTTCAGCGGATGTCCCTCAGTACCATCCGAATCCCATGGCGTGGGTTTGTGAGGCATAACATAGACCTCACCGACCAGGTTCTCGTCGATATAGTTGTCATCAAGCGCGATGAACGAATCCACAGGACCAGGAGTAAACACCACCGGATTCTTCAACCTGATCACGATGTCCTTATATTCAGCATCTTCCGGATCGACGGTCCACGGGTTGGTGGCATAATAGGCGAAATCGAAAGTGCCCTTGGTGGCGATATGGTGCAGCGTGATTTTGGTAACCGTGATATGCAGATCATTCTCTCCGCCACGCGCATCTTTGTCGAAACCAATCTTGAACTTAACCGATGAGAGGGCATGCTTGAAGAGCAACGACACCGGCGTGCCGGCTTCGTTGTCCTCGCTAAGGGCGACCAGCAAGTCCTTCTGCTCACTGACATCGGCCGGGGCGGTGTACACGAACTTCCCGTCGGTGATAGTCGGTGCGTCGTTCGTGTTGTCACAGGTCGCATAGAAGCTGTGCGTGTCCGTGCCGGCAGGCCATGTGAGGTCTTCATGCCCCGTGGCAACCCAGCCGTCACCGGGCTTCGTGAACAGGAAATTATCAATCCACTTGTTGGAAGCACCCTGAACGCCGACCATATTGAAAGAACTGATGGTAGAGATCTCCGCGCCACGGGTCCCGACTTCGTTCGCAACATTTACGACAAAAGGTATCCCCGGGCTGGATTCTTCCAGAGATGGAATAACTCCGGGGAATCCCTCTTTTGAGCAACCTGCCAAAACCGCTGAAACCGCCAGAGCGAGGGATAACAAATGGAAAAATGCTTTCATTGGCCTGAATATAAGCTCACAAAATAACATAGGGTAATACACTAATAACTGTTAAACACTCCAAATATAAGTAAATTTCCCCAAACATTCATTTTGTATGCGTCCAAAAGATGTTCAGGGAAAATTAATAATTGCAGTTCTCCGTAAAAACTGGATTGGCGGCAAATCTGGATACTCTGTCAGGGGCAGTGCTCACACTCCGTACGGATTTCCGGACGGGCGCTTATCGGATGGAGGGGCTTTGACGGCGAACTCCTCCTTATACGGTCCTTCGGCCCGTAACGTTCGTCAAACAGACGCCGTCATCCGCTTTGCGGAACAGCCCCTCCATCCGGCGCCCTATTGTCCGGAAATCCAAACTCCGCTTAGAGCAGCTGCCCCTGACATTTAAACCGTCCTTTCCGCTTCTTTCCTTGCAAACATCTCATTCAATCCCTCGCGGACACGGTCTATTACATCGTCAACAGTACTAGCCCTGGCCAAATCTGCTTCCGGAGCATTGTCACGAAGTGTCTCCAGATGAACATTCTTTCTGCCTCCCATTTCCCTTACAAAAGCCTCCAACTTCTTTGATGGCTTTTTAACCATTATGTCGATTCGCGTATACGCCATAATCGTTCTGTTTTCCACAAAGGTAGTAACTAATCCTTTTTCTCAAAAAACTATTATTACACTACCCATATACCGTTATCTTCATCCACAAAAACGGCCTCTAACGCGGACAAGCCTGTGTGCACCGGTGATTATTCTGCATAACGGTGTGTCACAAGCATCATAAACCTTTGAGCCCACGAAAACTTATTACTGCATATTCCTCCAGGATGCACTCCGTAGAGCAAAAAATGTTGGTCGAAAGCCTGGTTGTTATTATGGTAGTATTACCCCACCCAGTGGTGGAAAAGGTGTTGCTATTTACATGAGTCCGAGCTGTATTCTATAGTGGTCAAAAAATCCCACCAGCCCCATTTCTGAGACTAGTGGAATAATGTAACGCATCAAACTGGAATTATCGACATTGTTTATTCTGTAACAGGTCGAATGGAGCAGCCAAAACAACGATCAAATAGAGCAATAAACTCATCGCTATCACCGAAGAACTCAATCAAAGCGGCAGACGGACGCTCACTTGAAAGAGTAGTAGACCAATAATACCCTTCTATCCCAATACTACTATTATTTGTAATGCTTTGACAACCAGCAGCAGGGAGAAAGATAGATTTGTCCGTATACCCGGCTTTATTACTAGTAATAATTTGCCCTGCAATCCCCGTTCCGTAATAATTGTTTGTCCAGATCCAAGTACAATTCTCTCTTAGCTCGTTCCATTCTAATTTAGTGGGAATTCTCCATGCGCCACCAAGTTTAGTATGAGCAGCATCATCCGACAATTCAAGTTCTAGATTATTATCAGGGCTGCCAGTTCCATTCCAATAATTCGACTTTTTTTCTTGACAATATTTTGTTAGTTTCCTTGAATCCCCATTACACCATTTGTATGTATCCCAATAATAACTATTCTTTGGCTCTATCTCACCCCATGCATAATAATACCCATACTCCTCTGGAGCCAAAGCACCAAGATTTGCATCAGCCCATTTTACAGAAAGGCCAAGATCTACCGGAGCAGATGCAGTAAATGTCACATTTACCGTACAGCAAGCAGATACCAATCCTTTAGCCGTGCGCATTGTCGCAGTGATAACAGCACTGCCCTTTGCTTTCCCTTCAATTGTGCAGTGCAATTCATTATTGTGAGAAACAGTAACAATTGAAGGATTATTGCTGGACCAGTTAATAATACTAACATCAGATGCGTTCTCTGGGAACACAGAAAGTGATAATTCGCATTTTTCGTGCTCCTGAAGGACAACCTCCGTTTTATCAAGCGAAATCTTTGATACTACAAATAACCAATCGCTTCTCCATAATAAGTCTTAGGATTGCCATACTCTACGTCAAGCCGACTACCAGCAGCCGGAATGAAAATTGATTTATCTTTATAACCTTCTTTATTACTGGTAATTTCGTACCCATATACACCATTTCGGGTCGTCCAGACCCAGGTACACTCGTTTACAAGTTCTTTTGTTTCTGACCAAGTTGGTATACGCCACTCATTTCCCAATTTAGCATGTGCAGCATCATCCTGAAGGTCTAAAATGGCAATGTTGTCAGTTTGGTTATATTTTGTACAAGACAAAGAAGGACTATCATACCATTGATAAGAGGCCCAACAATAACCATTCTCCTTGCCTGGTTTCCAAACAGCGTTTTTTGCCTGAGCGTATCCATCTTCATAGTAAGGATCCTTCTCGCCCCAAGCATAGTAGTCTCCGAATTCCTCTGGTGATGTTGCCCCAAGATTTACATCAGCCCATTTTACTGAAAGGCCAAGATCGATAGCCTCTATTCTATAGGATTTTGTAACAAACACTTTACACTTTGCCTCCTGCTCACCAGCTTTAGCTATAATGAATACCTCTCCTTCTTTGACAGCTGATACCTTACCATCTTCTACTTTAGCAACAGAAGAATCTGACGTACTCCAGATAATGGTTTTATTTGTGGCATTATCTGGTTTGATGGTCGCAATAAGTGTTTCAGATTCTCCTTCGGCAAGAAAAAGTTCTGTCTTATTCAATTCAATAGAGGATACTTCTACACCCCTTTTATTCACCACGATACTGCAAGTTGCGGACTTGTCACCAACTGTAGCAGTAATCGTAGAAGATCCCTCAGAGACAGCAGATACTAGGCCGTTATTGCTTACGGTTGCAACTGACTGTTTAGAGGAACCCCAGATAACCGATTTATCCGTTGCACTTGACGGTGAAATGGATACTTGTAATTGTAGCGTTTCTCCTTCAATCATTTCCGCTGTAGACTGACTAAGAGACACTGAAGTTACGGCAATCTCTTCCGGTGTCTTTTCGCATGCCCATAAAAATATAACAGCTAGAACGAGAAAAAGAACCTTTTTCATAGTATAGGGATTCTTATGTGGTTATCAATTAAGTGCTTCATACAAAGATAGTAATTGTTTTTTATTATTCGATGAGGTCCTACTGTTTTATAAGTTTTGCCGCCAGTACACACAGAAAGCCCTGGAGGGCCGATTGGGTGGATTGGCGGCAAGAAAAATGGCTAAAAACAAATAAAACAATGCCGCCAATACATACAGAATGCACTGAAGGCATTATTTCTGGATTGGCGGCAAATCTGGATAGTCTGTCAGGGGCAGCTGGTCTAAGCGGAGTTTGGATTTCCGGACAAGAGGGCGCCGGGTGGAGGGGCTGTTCCGCGAAGCGGATGACGGCGTTTGTTTGACGAACGTTACGGACCGAAGGGCCGTAAAAGGAGGAGTTCGCCGTCAAAGCCCCTCCAGCCGATAAGCGCCCGTCCGGAAATCCTCACGGAGCGTGAGCACTGCCCCTGACAGCACTACAATTCCTGCTTTTTGGGAGAGGTGGTATTTCTGATGTGGGGATCTCTCCCACATAAACCCCCGTTCAACACACTCTAGGGCATAATTTATGGGAGAGGTCTGGCACTTGGAACACCCACCTCTCCCATAATTAACAAAAAAGTGTTTAAACGCGCTATTTCTCCAGCTTGGATTTGGCGTAGTCCAGGGTGAGTTTGAAGCTCTTCTTCCGTGTGGAAGGGGCGTCAAACATGGCATCGGCCATTACGCGTTCACAGATGGAACGGAGGCCGCGGGCGCCCAGCTTGTTCTGGATGGAAGTATCCACGATGAGGTCCAGCACTTCCGGGGCAATCTCCAGTTTCATCCCATCCATCTCGAAAAGCTTCTCGTACTGGCGTACAATGGCATTTTTGGGTTCCACCAGGATACGGCGGAGCGACTCACGGTCCAACTGGTCCAGATAGGTGATGACCGGCAGGCGGCCTACGATTTCCGGAATGAGACCATAGGAACGGAGGTCCATGGCATCCACGTATTCCAGGAGGTTATCCGGATCTATGCGCTGCTTCTTCTCTGCGCCAAAGCCGATGATACGCGTATTCTTGCGCTGGGCGATATGGCGCTCGATGCCCTCGAAGGCACCGCCGCAAATGAACAGGATGTTCTGCGTATTCACGTGGATGAATTCCTGCTCCGGATGCTTGCGGCCGCCCTTGGGCGGTACGTTCACAATAGCACCTTCCAGGAGCTTGAGCATGGCCTGCTGCACACCTTCGCCGGATACGTCGCGGGTGATGGAAGGATTGTCGCTCTTGCGGGCAATCTTGTCAATCTCATCTATGAACACTATCCCCCGCTCTGCCTTGGCCTGGTCGAAATCGGCCTCCTGGAGCAGCCGGGTTAGGATACTCTCCACGTCTTCTCCCACATAGCCCGCTTCCGTGAGCACCGTGGCGTCCACGATGGTGAACGGCACATCCAGCATCTTGGCAATGGTTTTTGCCAGCAGCGTCTTGCCGGTACCCGTGGGACCCACCAGCAGGATGTTGCTCTTTTCCAGTTCCACCCCGTCGTCCGGCTTCTCCACCAAGTTGTGGTTGATGCGCTTGTAGTGGTTATACACCGCCACGGCAAGCACCTTCTTGGCGCGGTCCTGGCCAATCACATACTGGTCCAGGTAATCCTTGATTTCCTGCGGCTTGGGCGCCTTGCCCATAGCGGGCGCAGCCTGGGCCGATTTGCCCCCCTTGTGCTCGATCTCGTCCACATACTGGGCAGCCAGGCGCGCGCAGTCGCTGCAGATGTAGCCGTCCATGCCCTGCAGCAGGAACGGAACTTCCGCATCCGTACGGCCGCACAGGATGCAATGGTTGCTATGCGTAGTCTTCTTGGACATTACTTTTCTCGCTTGCGGAGGATTTCGTCCACCATGCCGTAGGCCTTGGCCTCTTCGGCCGTCATCCAATAATCGCGCTCCCCGTCTTCGGCCACCTTCTTATAAGGCTTTCCGGTGTGCTGGGAGATGATATTGAACAGTTCCGTGCGGGTTTTCTCAATCTCTTTGGCGGCGATGAGGATCTCCGTGGCCTGGCCCTGGGCGCCGCCCAGCGGCTGATGGATGAGCACGCGGGAATGCGGCAGCGCGGAACGCTTGCCCTTCTGCCCGGCGCACAGCAGCACGGCGCCCATGGAAGCGGCCATGCCCGTGCAAACGGTGGCCACGTCCGGCTGTACCAGCTGCATGGTGTCGTAAATGCCCAGGCCGGAAGTCACCTGCCCACCGGGGGTGTTCAGGTACATGGTAATATCGGCCTGCGGATCTGCGGAAGCCAGGAAAAGCAACTGGGCCTGGATGATGTTGGCCACGTCGTCATCGATGGGAACCCCCAGGAAAATGATGCGGTCCATCATGAGGCGGCTGAACACGTCCATCTGGGCCACATTCAGTTTGCGCTCCTCCGTAATGGTGGGATTGATATAGCCGTCATACACCGAAGTATAACGGTTAAGGGTCATGGAACCGATTCCCCGTCCCTTTACGGCAAATTTCTCAAAATCAGTCATTATTTGAGTTCTCTAAATTTCTCCTGGGAGATTTTCTTGGTCTGGAGGGTTACCTCTTCACGGACCTTGGCGATGGTGATGTTGTCCTCACACTGCTCTTCCAGACGGCGGTACTGGTTCTGGTCCTGCAGCATGTTCTGGGCCGATGAACGGATGAGATCCTGCGGAACGCCGGCCATGCCGTACATGGCGTACTGATAGGCCACATAGTTCTCTGCGGCGGCCTGGATATCGGCCTGGGACACCTTGAGGTTGAACTTCTGCATGATGTAGCCGCGAACCAGCTGCCACTTGAAGTCCTCGATGAAGGCCGGGAATTCCTTCTCTACCTGCTCGGCAGTGAACTTGCCCTCATTGGCATACACCAGCCAGCGCTTGAGGAAGGCTTCCGGAAGCTCCAGGCCGGCCTTCTCCACGAAGTACTTGCGTACATCGGCGCCAAAGCGGTAATTGGCATCCTGCTCGTGGGAAGCCTTGATGCGCTCCACCACCTTCTCCTCGAACTGCTCCGGCGTGGTGACCACATCCTTGCCGAAGATCTTGTCGTAGGTTTCCTGATTCTCCTCGGCGGCCACATAGGTCTTCACGTTAACGACGGTGAAGTTGAACATGGGATCCAGGCTGGCCAGCTTGGCCTTTTCCACCTTGAGCATGGCGGCGCGGTCCGTCTCGTTGGTAAAGGCGGCGTTCACATCCAGCTGGAACTTGTCGCCGGCCTTCTTGCCGATGAAAGCGCTGCGGGCTTCCTCCGCCACATTGGCGATGGAGATGTACACGCCCTCGGCGCTGTGGCTCTCGTTGGCGATATCGGCGATGATATAGTCGTTCTCACCGGCCTTCTTGCCTTCCTGCAGGGAGCCGTACTGCTGAAGCAGCTGCTCACGGCCGGCCTTCTTCTGGTCGGCGGTGATGTTGATCTCGTAATAAGGCACCTTGTCGGCCTTGCCCACTTCGAAAGTGAGCTCCGGAGTTTGGGCGATGTCGAACTTGAAGGTGAAGTCGTTGCCGGCTTTCCACTCTATCTGCGGCTGGTCCTCCGACGGAAGGGGCTCACCCACCACGCGGATCTTCTCCTCACGGATGAAGCCATCCAGCTGGTCTGAAAGGAGGCCGTTGACGCTCTCGTAGAGGGCCTGGTCCCCGTAAAGGCGCTGAATGAGGGACAGCGGGGCCATTCCCTTGCGGAATCCCTTGATATCCGCTTTCCGTTTGTACTCGTTGAGGCGCTTGTGGAGCGCCTCTGCATAGTCTGCAGCTGCGATCTCGATGGTTACCTGATAGTTCAGGGCATCGGGCTGGTTCTTAACAATATTCATGATTATCTGTTATTTAATTATTTCAATTTGGGGGCGCAAAGTTAGTAAAAAAGCGCCAAAGAAGCAACCGCTATACGCCTTTCCGCTTGGGATAGGCCACCCGGCCGTGATACAACTGCTGCAGATACTGCTTGAGCACGGTCTTCATCACATTCATTTCCCGGATGGAAATATCGGCCTCCTCCAGCTGGCCGGCTTTCTCCTTGGCGGCCACCATGTTCTCCACAAACTTGTCGTAGGCCTCCGGCGTAAACTCCTTGAGGGAACGGGATGCGGCCTCCACGGTGTCGCACACCATAAGGATTACCTGCTCCTTGGTCACCGGCTTGTGGCCGTGATACTGGAAGGCCGATATCTGCGACGGGTCTCCCCCGTCGTTAAGGTATTTGTTGAGGAAATAGCCCGTATAGGAGGTTCCGTGGTGCGAGAGGATAAACTCCCTGATCACATCCGGCAGATGGTGCTCCGCGGCAACGGCCACACCGTCGTCCACGTGCCGGATAATGTCTGCAGCGCTCTCCTGGGGCGTTTTTCCGTCGTGATACTTCACGGCGCCGGGATTCACGCTCTCGTTCTCCACGAAGCAGAGCGGATTCCGCATCTTGCCCAAGTCGTGATAAAGGGCGGCGGCCCGCAGCAGCGGCACGTCGGCATCCAGGGCGCGGCCCACGGTCTCCACCATATTCATCACCTGGAGACAGTGCTGGAAGGTACCCGGTGCCTTGGACGCAAGCTCCTGGAGCAGCGGGTTGTTGGTATCGGCCAAATCGTTGAGTTTGGTGCCGGAAACCAGGTTGAAGAGCCGTTCGAACAGGTAGATGAGCGGGTAGAGGGCCACTATGAGCATGGAGCCCACGAAGATCTGCACCAGGTTGAACCACCAGGTGGAGATGCTGCCGGCGTCTATGAAGCGGAAGGCCAGGAACACCACCAGTTCCACGCCGAAGATGATGAGGGCGTTGAGGAACTGCAGCCAGCCTTTGTTAAGATACTGGAAAGTGAGGATGGTGACAATGCCCGCCGTCATGAACATGACAAACAGCTCCATTCCGTTTCCGTCGAAGATCAGCAGCGGCAGAAGGCTTATCACATAGACGGGCAGCATAACCCGTTTGTGGAAGAAGGCCTGCAGGAAGAGGGCAAAGACCGGATACGGGATCAGGTACATGTACCCGGGCGCAAAGCGTTCCATCAGGAAAGTGATTATCGCCGACAGGAGGAATACGAAAAGCAGGTACAGATACCGGCTTCTGTCCTTGAATACCCTGCGATAAGTTAGGAAGATGCACAGATACAGGAGCGTCACCAGCACCAGGGAGATGAGGACGTTCCCCAGATACAGCAGGAAACGGGGACCGCTGTAGCCAAACACCTTGTTGTACTCTTCCTTATAGCTGTCCAGCATCTGGGCCACCTCGGCCGTGATGATCTCTCCCTTGGAGACTATCTTCTCATCGGCCCGGACATAGCCCAGCGTGGGGGAAATATAATCGGCCGATTCCGCATGGCTGAGTTCCGTCATGGAGCGGTCGTAGATAAGGTTGGGGACGATGGTTTCATAGACCCCGCTGCGGCGGAACAGCGAATCCAGGTTCACCGATGGATACGTCTTGGACATGAGCACCACCAGCTGGTCCCGGGCGTCCGAAACCTTGTATACCTCCGAACGGGGGTACTGCGTAGCCCGCTTGTTCCGCTGGATATAGATAAGATTCTCAGATACTTCCGCGTATCCCTTCTCCACTTTCACCTTACCGTCCGAGATAATGCCCTTGGCGTAAATGTCGTTAAGGCGCGTGACGATGGCGGGCCGGAGGCTGTTGTATTCCCCCAGGTCCAGGCTCTGGACGTTACGCACCGTGGCCGATACAACCTCGTCCGAATAACGGTAATAAGGGATTACGCTGGCACCCGCCTGCTCCCGCTCTTCCTGGATCTGGTCTTCCGTCTTCAGGATGGGAAAGTCGAACTGGGAGACCAGCGTCTCGTACGGCCAGGGGCTTCCTTTCTTATAGTCATAATTGAATTTCGCGGTCCTTGGCATCAGGAGCACAAGGACTGCGAAAAGAAGGATGAGCGGATAAAACTTCCGCGAGAGTTTAGGCGTCGATATTTGCATAATGCGCGTTTTCTTCGATGAAGGCCCGGCGAGGCGGGACATCGTCTCCCATGAGCATGGAGAAGGTGCGCTCCGCATCGGCCGCGTTCTCGATGGTTATCTGGCGCAGCACCCGGCGGGAAGGATCCATGGTGGTTTCCCACAACTGGTCGTGCGACATTTCGCCCAAACCTTTATAGCGCTGGACCGTAACGCCCTTATCCGAGCCGCGGCCCAGTTCTGCGGTGGCGGCTTCCCGCTGGGCGTCCGTCCAGCAGTAGCGCTCCTCCTTGCCCTTCTTCACCAGGTAAAGCGGCGGAGTGGCCAGGTATACATAGCCGTTCTTGATAAGGTCGAACATGTAGCGGAAGAAGAAGGTGAGGATGAGGCAGGCGATATGGCTGCCGTCCACATCGGCATCCGTCATGATGATGACCTTGTGATAACGGAGTTTGCTAAGGTCCATGTGCTTTTCTCCGGATTCATCTTCCTGGGCCACCGTAACACCGAGGGCCGTATAGATGTTGCGCACTTCCTGGCTCTCGAAAGCACGGTCCTGGGCGGCCTTTTCCACGTTGAGGATCTTACCGCGCAGCGGCAGGATGGCCTGGATGCGGCGGTCACGGCCCTGCTTGGCGGTACCGCCTGCGGAGTCTCCCTCCACCAGGAAGAGTTCGCACTTCTCCGGATCGTGGTCACTGCAGTCGGCCAGCTTGCCGGGCATGCCGGCGCCGCCCATGGGTGTTTTGCGCTGCACCATCTCGCGGGCCTTGCGGGCTGCGGCACGGGCCGTTGCGGCCAGCACTATCTTCTCCACGATGACCTTGGCCTCCTTGGGGTGCTCCTCCAGGTACATGTCCATGGCGGCGGCAGTGGCCTGGGATACGGCCGATGTGGCCTCCGGGTTACCCAGCTTGGTCTTGGTCTGGCCTTCGAACTGCGGTTCCGCCACCTTCACGGAGATGACGGCGGTGAGGCCCTCGCGGAAGTCTTCCGGGCTTAGGTCGCCTTTGAACTTGGCCAGGAGGTTGTTTTTCTCCGCATAGTTCTTAAGGGAGCGGCTGAGGCCCATCTTGAAGCCCTGAAGGTGCGTACCGCCTTCTATGGTGTTGATGTTGTTCACATATGAATAGATACGCTCGCGGAAACCGGTATTGTACTGGAGGGCGATATCGATGGGGATCACCTTGTCCGAATTCACCGTGATGGGCTCCGGAATGAGCTTGGGTTCCCCGGCATCCAGATAGTCGATGAACTCCCGCAGGCCCAGTTCCGAATAGAACACGTCCGAACGGAAGACCTGGCGGCCGGTAGCCTTGCGCTCACCGTCCTCGGCCGTCTCGAATTCGTCCACCTTGGCCCGCAGGTCCGTGAGGGTGATGCGGATGCCCTTGTTGAGGAAAGCCAGTTCCCGCAGGCGGTTGGCAAGGGTATCGTACTTATAGACGATGGTCTGGGTGAAGATGGTGGCATCCGGATGGAACGTGATGATGGAGCCGTGCTCCTGGGTTTCCCCAACCACCTTTACTTCCGTGATGGGCTTGCCCTTGGAGTACTTCTGCACGAAGATCTTGCCTTCGCGGTGGATCTCCGCCACCAGCAAGTCACTGAGAGCGTTCACGCAGGACACGCCCACACCGTGCAGACCGCCGGAGACCTTATAGCTGTTCTTGTCGAACTTACCGCCGGCGTGAAGGACCGTAAGGACCACTTCCAGGGCGCTGCGATGCTCTTTCTCGTGCATGCCCGTGGGGATGCCGCGGCCGTTGTCCTGTACCCGGATGGAATTGTCTTCCAGGATCTTAACGTCTATATCCGTGCAGAAGCCGGCCATGGCCTCGTCTATACAGTTGTCCACCACCTCATACACCAGGTGATGCAAACCGCGCTCGCCTATGTCGCCGATATACATGGAGGGGCGCTTGCGCACCGCCTCAAGACCTTCCAAAACCTGAATACTGTTAGCGGAATACTGCTCTTCCGCAATTCTCATCTCTTCGTTCTCGTTCATATATTTTTCTGTTTCCGAATTATCAAAAATAGCCCCGAAAACGGGGTTTCCCTAAAACATACAAAGATACGAAAAAGCGGGGAATTTTCCAAGAAAATTTCCCGCTCAAAAGCTTGAATTTTAGCTGTATTTTCGCTAGAAACGGTATTGCAGGCCAGCCGTGAAATAAATGCCCCTTTCGGAGTGGAAAGGCGTGCGCTGGATATCCTGGTTCAGCAGGTTTCCAACCCGCAGCCAGAAGGCGAATCTACGGGTGAAGCCGTACTCTCCGAACAGGCCCAGGTCGGCATAACCGGGAAGGCCGTAAGGCTCTATGTCAACTACCGGCTGCGTGAGCCTGTCGGTGGAGGCATCCAGGTCCACACCTACCTTGATGCGGTCGGCCCAGTTGTAAGCCACCCTGGCCTGCGCCGTAAAGGCGGCGGGAGCGAATATCTGGCGGCTCACCAGCTTGTCCCATACTTCTTCCGTGTAGCGGGAAGGGCCCTTGAGGGAGGCAGACTGGTAGCGCAGGTGCGCATCTATATCCAGTTGCTCCGAGGTCCATCCGCCCTGGAAATCCACATAGAACAGCCCGTAACCGGCACGATACAGATTAGGATGCATTTCAAGTCCGCCCATAAAGCCTTGTTCAAACGTGAGTCCCCAAAGGACCGCGTTGGAATAGAGCGCATAACCCAACTTGGTGTCGTAATGGAACCTGCGGCCTATGTTTCCCCGGGCACCGGCGGCAATGTTAACGTGCTCTACCTCAAAATCAAAACCGCAATTATTTATATTATTAATGAAGGACGGCAGGAAATGGTTCTGCATCAGCAGCGGAGCATAACCCGTATCCTTGTTTCCGCCCGTGGCCGATGCATACAGGATGAAATCCTCCGGCACCACCCGGTACTCCAGGTGGGCGTCCGGGAACACGTAACCGCCCTTGTTGGGATAGAAGTCTTCTTCGGAACGGAAAGTGAACGCCACCTTCACGCCCAGGTTCAGGTGCAGGTCTCCTATGCGGAAAATGTAACGCGGGATAAAGCCGAACTGTCCAGCTTGGCCGTTCTGGGTAAAGATGGCATCCGTCAGGAAATCCAGACGCACCTGGCTGCGGCCGTTGGAGCCGATACCGCCGTCCACTTTGAGCTGTCCGCCTTTAAGGCCGTCATTCCGCATCAGATAGTTGCCCCTTACGCCTAAATTGTAATAAAACTTGTTCTGCGGGGCCGACTTCACCCGGGTCTGCGCAACAATCACGTGATGCTGGAATTTGGTCCCCCAAAGATAACCGGAGTCCTTGTCGGATGCCAGCAGATGCTGATAGTGCAGATCGGCCGTCCAGGTGCCGCCGCTCCAGTTCAGGAGGGTGTTCACGCCGGCCGACGTATTGGAATCGGACCCGCTGTAAAGATTCTCCTTGAAGCCGCGGAAATAATTGTCCACATCCAAATCTACGGTGCGATACTGGCCGAAATAACTGTGGTGGTTCGCATACAGGTTGAGGCGGAAATTGTCCTTGTGCAGCGGCGACCACACTATATCCGCTTCCGGATGGAGGCCATAGCCTGCTCCCAGGCGCACAAGCAAGGTCCCTTCCCCGAAGGAACGGGGCATAGGATTCAGTTCCACCAGATAAGGATTGAACTCGTAGGCGCCCTTGTACGGGGTGGTACGCATCTCGTAGTCCATATCGAAGTTGAACTTGAGGAGCGAGTCCGGGACTGCTATGGGCTGGTCCGGTTTGTCAATGCCGGTGGCGGCCTGTTCATACGTATTGGTCACCTCCACCACAGGATTCAGGTTCTGCGCGGAGGCGGCGATGCCCGCAAAAAGCAAGGCGAAGGAAAGCAATATAGGATGTCTCATGGCTTTACTGCAATTTACGGAGTCTCACTTCCACCTGGTCCAGGACGTCGTCCTCCGGTCCCGTGGGGGTATAGCCGGAGCGGATGCTCTCGAAGGTGGCTTTGGCCTGGGCGGCGTTACCCTGTTCGGCAAAACTGTCTCCCAGCACTATGTAGGCCTTGGCCAGCCAGTAATTCTGGCCGCCGGCCTTTTCGGCGAAACTGTACACGCGGCTCTGGATATCCCCGAAGGAGCCCCGGTCAAAGAGGTCCTGGATTACCAGATAGGCCGATTCGGCACCTTCGTCGGTGGAAGGCTGCTTGGCCAGCTCCCGGAAATCCTTGAAAGCCTCCGTGCGGCGGCTGGTGCTAAGGTAAGACTTGGCTCTCACGTACAAGGCTTCCCGTTGCAGGGCTGCGTCTTTCCCTCCGTCCAGGATTACCCCGGCGGCCGACAGGGCGTCTTCCCACTCCCGGGCCCGGAAAGCCGAACGCATGAGGCCGATATCGGCCGTAGCCTTATTCTCGTCAAAACGGGCCTGCTCCTTGAGCAAGAGGTAGGCTCCGTAGGCCTTGCCGTAGTTACCCAGCTGATAATTGAGGTTGGCGTATTGCAGCCGGGCCGATTCGGCCAGCGAGGCGTCCAGTCCCTCATCCAGCGCGGCTTGGTAGAGGTCCGTCGCCTGCTCCAGGGAGCCGGATGAGCGGTAGCATTCGGCCAGATAGAAACGGGCCTTGGCGCCATAAACGGGCCGGCGGTAACGGTCCAGATAGGTTTGCAAGGTGGAGGTAGCCTTGGCTATGTCTCCCGAAAGGAAAATTTGTTCGGCGGTGGAGAAATAGACCTCTTCCTTCTGCTCTTCCGTCCGGGAAGCGGCTTCACCCAAACTGTTCACATAGGCCAGATAGGCATCCGGATCCTGACGGGAACGGTAGATGGATTCAATGGCCAGGAGGGCATCCTCGGCATAATCCCCACCTTGGGCGACCACCTGCTTATACAGGCCCAGGGCTTCCTCTTCCCGGCCCTGGTTACGGGCCACGGTGCCCAGCGCCAGGGTGGCCAGGGTGGCCATGGACGGATCCTTGGTATTGGCCTTCAAGGTCTGGAAGGCCTTTTCGGCCTCTGCCTGGGCCCCGGTGGCCACATAGGCACGGCCCAGTTCATAATAGGTTTCACTGTAATACGGGGCGCTGGGCGAAGCTTTCTTCACCCCCTCCAGGAAGTGCACCTTGTCCTGCTCTTTCTGCAGCAGTCCGCTGGCCACACCCGCCCGGAAAGCGGGATACAGGTCCTGGGCATCCGGATACTCCGCCATCTTCTCCTCATAGGCCAGGATGGCCGATGAATAATTACCCCGGAAGAAATAGCAGTCCCCGATACGGGTTTTGGCATCCCCGCCGAATTGGCCTTTCCCTCCCGTGAGATAGGTGTTGAACCAGCGGAGGGCCTGCTCGTAATTCCCTTCGCGGAAGTACGTATAGGCCATCTGGTAAGGGATGAGCTTCCCCTCTTCCATCCCCCTGAGGGCCGACTGGTTGTAAAGTTCGGTCAGGAGGCCGCGGGCATCCTCGTACTTGCCGTCGCGGTAATAGGACTCCGCCATCCAGTAGCGTGACAGCTGGTTGAAGCCGTCGCGTGCGGGGCTGTAATAGGCCGCCGTCTTGAGCAGCGGAACGGCAGCACGCCAGGAGCCTTTTTCCATGAGCTGCCTGGCCCGCAGGAAATAGGCCTTCATATAATTGGACTGCATGGAAGGCTCCAGCACGTCCAGGTTGTCATAGGCTTCCACGGCCGCCTCATAGTCGTGATTCTGCAGGGCCGCCATGGCCATATAGGAGTAAATCTGCTCTCCCCTGGCCTTGGTGCCGAAACGGTTCATATACTGCTGGAAAGGAGCCGTGTCCTTGCCCAGGTCAAAGGCCAGTTTGGCATAGTTGAAGAAGGCATCTTCCTGCACATCCGGGGTAAATGCCACTCCCGAAGCGTCCTTGAAGGCATCCAGGGCGGCCACCTTGTTCTTTAGCTGAAGCTGGCTGTAACCCAGCTGATAGGATGCCATCTGGCCCAGGGAATCCAGCTGACCGGTTACCTTGCCGAAGTAATCTGCTGCAGATTCCCATTCTTCGGCCAGATACATCATCTCGCCGGCATAGAAATAATCGGCCCGGGTATTGCCGCCCTTGCTGCCGCTCAGGTAACGGTCGTAATAGCTGCGGGCCTTGTCCAGGTTTCCGCGCACCAGGTTGGCCTCACTCAGGATGCGGGCAAGGCGGGGTTTGCGGTCCTCAGGGGCATCGGCAAGGAGACTGTCCCCGTTACGGAGCACGTACGTATAGTCCTTCTCGTTGAACCGGCACTCCAGGATGTAGTACTTGGCCAGGTCGGCGAAGCGGACATCCCCGCCGGCACGCTCGAACCACTCTTCGGCTTCCTTGAACAGGCCGTGCGCATAATCCACATAGCCCAGCGTGTAACTGGCCGGCGCAGTGTAGTCCGAATACGGGAGCCTGGGGATACGGGCAAGCACCTGGTGCGCATATTCCCACTCCCCGGCCCGGTAGGCGCTGTAGCCCAGCTTATACGTATACTCCGGCAGTTGGCTCTTCTGCAGCCGGTCCGGATCCAGGGCATCCAGCAGTATCAACGCTTCCTTGTAACGCTCCTGGTCGAAACAGTCCAGTCCCTGGAAGAAGGACACCTGGGGCACCAGGACACTCTCCGGCCACTTCTTCAGATAGGCATTGGCCAACTCTTCCCGGCCATCCAGCTTCAGGGCCTGGATGCTCAGGACCCTGTAGCCATCGGCCATGGCCCCGGTCTTTCCTTCCAGGGCGGCGACAGCCTCTGCATACATTCCTTTCCGATAATATTGCTCACCCATGTCCCACGTCTGGGCCCGGGCCGAAGCAAAGCTGAGAACGGCCAGTGCGGCCGCGAAGAATCGTTTCATCTGATACGTTTATACAATTTTACAAATTTACTAAAAATTCTGATTATATTTGTAAGCAATTACCATATTTAAAACACAGAAGGACTTTAAATACGTCATTATATTACCTTGATGTCAAATATTGCGCCATGGAACCTCTAATTCACTTCAGCGGAGCCGATATCCGGAACGGGGAGAGCATCGTCATCTACGGACTGGATATGGACGTGATGCCGGGAGACTTTGTCTACATCGTGGGCAAGGTGGGCTCCGGAAAGACCTCCATCATCCGCACCATCACTGCAGAAAACCGCCTTTTAAGCGGCGAGGGAGAGGCCTGCGGCTTCAATCTACGCACCATCCGCGGTAAGGATATTCCCTACCTGCGCCGCAGCGTGGGCGTGGTTTTCCAGGATTTCCAGCTGCTCATGGACCGCTCTGTGGAGCAAAATCTGGAGTTCGTGCTCCGGGCCACGGGATGGAAGGACAAGCAGGAGGTGGACACCCGCATCTCGCAGGTGCTGGAAGACGTGGGCATGGCCACCAAGGCGCATAAGATGCCCCACCAGCTTTCCGGCGGCGAGCAGCAGCGTATCGCCATCGCCCGGGCTCTCCTGAACAAGCCGCAAGTAATCCTGGCCGACGAACCCACGGGCAACCTGGACGGGGAAACGGCCGATGAAATCCTGCAGCTGCTGTGTTCCCTGAACGAAGCCGGCACCGCCGTGGTGATGGTAACGCACAACCGTTCCATCTTCGAAAAATACCCCGGCCGCGTGTTCTCCTGCGAAGGGGAAAAGTGCATGGAAGTGATTGACGAAGGCATAGACGTGGTGCTCTGATTTTCTTGTCATTCTGAGCAAAGCGAAGAATCTTATGAAACTGGAAGAAAGATACCGCGCCGTCTTCGGCTGGTTTGCCAAGAACAGGCCTCTCGCCCAGACGGAGCTCCAGTACAAGGACCCCTTCCAACTACTTGTTGCCGTGATACTTAGCGCCCAGTGCACGGACAAGCGGGTGAACCTGGTCACCCCGCCGCTCTTTGAGCGCTTTCCATCGGCCCGGGAGTTGTCTGCCGCCACTTTTGAGGAAGTCTATCCCTATGTGAAAAGCGTCTCTTACCCCAACGCCAAAGCCCGTCACCTCATTGCCATGGCGCAGATGCTGGAGGCCGATTATGGCGGCGCCGTCCCCTCCGATATAGACGCGCTGATGCGTCTCCCCGGCGTGGGCCGCAAAACCGCCAACGTGATTGCCTCCGTAGTCTATGACCAGCCCGTGATTGCCGTAGATACCCACGTTTTCCGGGTAGCGCATCGGCTGGGGCTTTCCAAGGGCTCCACTCCCCTGGCCGTAGAGCAGGACCTGGAGCGGCACATCCCGGTGCACCAGAGAGCCATCTCCCACCACTGGCTCATCCTTCATGGCCGATACACCTGCACCGCCCGTTCTCCCAAATGTGCGGACTGTCCCCTCACCGCCTGGTGCCGGGAGTTCAGCAATCTGTCAAACGCCTAGTAACAAGCAACTGTTTCTCTTTCCCGGCCTGAACGCCGAAGATATGGAAAGGACCGCCGGAGCGGACGCCCAGGCGCCTGCGGAGTTCTTCGGAAGTGATGGGAATGTTCCTCGCAGTGACTTCGGCTGATGGAAAGCGTTTGCCAATCTCCTTGATTGAACGGTTGTTAAGCGGCGCCACCTCCACTATTTTAAAAACCTTCCCAAAGGGCTGCAATTCCTCCGGAACCGCCACTCCCGTGAAGAGATGTGTGTGCCTGTCCAACTTCTCCAGGCCCAGTTGGCACGGGAGATCAAACGCTCCGGCCTTCAGGAGGGCCTTGCCGGGCTCGAAAAGGAATTGCCCCACTTTACCCTGCGGACTAAGTCCACCGCCTGAAACGGGACCTGGCCCAAAAGTGCCTTGGACCTGGTCCAGGGATAGAGTAGCGCCAGATTCATAGATGGTTGTAGCGTAGGGGCCTTCATAGTCCCTTTCCAGTAGCAGGAGCAACTCCTTGCATTCTCCTTCGGCGGCAACTACATGTACGGCTTTCACCTGCCGCAGCTGTTTGCACACCAGGGAGATATCGGCCATGGGGCTCAATTTGAGCAGAAGCCGGGGACAGGCTTCAAATAGTTCCGGAAGCAGTTGAAGCACATTGGGTTGGCAGTCCTCCAAACGGAAGACCTTGCGGCCATCGGAGGCCCGCCGCGCCGGGTCCAGGAAAAG
>JAEEGJ010010479.1_pt1 | contig 24097 bp, 19 predicted proteins | sample 8958761 | NCBI WGS metagenome assembly JAEEGJ01 (sample SAMN16246546, study PRJNA631951) | gut metagenome | biome: gut microbiome; feature: rumen; material: RS-attached | host: Bos | place: Iran: Karaj | collected 2018-10 | reverse complement strand
GGATTTGCTTCAATAACTGTTTGTCCATTGTTGATTCGCTTGATAAATCTGGTGGCAAAGATACGAATTGTTTAATGAACTTGCAAATAATTCCCTATTTTTATTTAACGAATTAAACAAAATTGTATGGGATTACACAAACAAGCTAATTTTGCTCCGTCTTGAACATAGCTGACATCGACATCTCGCTGTAGGAGGCACAGGTAATTCCACGCTTGTTTTTAAAATGCTACGAATGAGGGTCTCGTGGCCGTGATGGTTTGTGAATTTCAAATCCTTGCGAAACGATGAACTTCAGGGTGGCGAGAGCCGTATTGCGGCCGTAGGCTTTCTCTTCTTCTGGCAGTTCCTCATAGGGGTCTAGGCTGGGGGTCTGGCGTTTCTGATCGTTTCGACTGGTCCATAGGTCCAAAGGCAAGAGCCGTAAAAACACTGTATTTTATAAAAAATACGTGTATGTTGATATTTTGGCCAAAATCGAAAAAATCCAAGGTAAAAATTTGCCCAAAATCGAAAAAATCCAAGGTAAAAAGCTAAAAGGGATGCTTTTAATGGGCTACGGAAAGCTTCAAAAATAAGGACAAATCAGCAATTACTTCCGTGTATTCCAATAGGCGTCCTTAGTGGCTGAGATGAATTCTGAGATTGTCACTACTTAAACTCCTTGGGTACAAACACATAGTAATAGTATGAGACATCACCCATATCGGCTTCTTCGGCTTCCTTTCTGCTGAGGTTATAATAATCCATACCATCCTGGACAACTTTCTTCCAGGCTAAATCCACGAAATGGTCGTACAGAAAATCGTAGAGCTTTGGCATTTCATCATCGAGTATTGAGAGAAAATTGTCTGTGTTGGATTCCTTCACCAATTTCTTAATCTGCTTAACTTCCTCATTGCTGAGAATTATATCCACAGTATGTGTATCAGTCATCCACTCACCACGTATCTCACCTGTAACGGTATAGGTTTGGCATCCAAAAACGGGCTTGGTCTTCTTCTTGTTCATCAGCTTGCCGTCTTCATAAGAGAAGATGGGGCAGTTGGAACTTACTTGTAGCTCTTTGATGTGAGGGTTCTTCTTGGCAGCGTTGATATGGCGGCGCTGCACATTGTCGGGAAGGAAAATGGCCTGGGCATTGATCTGCTCGAGAAGGCGCTTGAGGACTTCTACCTTGCGCCATCCGCTATTGCCATAGACGGGGCCGCTGTGGCTCCAGCCGAGGCATACTTCCCACTTTTCCTCGTCGACGCCCATCTCAGCTTCAGAGATGTCGAGGAACTCATACTCTTCTTCTAATAGCGGCATCAGACCTTTCAGGTCAAGATTGCCTTCAATTTTCTTTTTCTTTATCATATTCAAATTCGTTTGGATAGATTAGCAATTCAATTTATGTGTAAATAATTAAAAATCTTCATCAGATATCTCTAAAGTCAGAACGCATCAACAGTTTCTTTAGAGATTTCCCAATGGGCATCCAGGGGGTCTGCATAATCTGGTTCGTGCTGCTTCAACAGGTCGTTGAGGGCACGATAGGCAATGATGTTAAGCTTTTCAAACAAGGCATTGTGGTCTTGCCAGTCGGTGTCCCAGTTGTTTAACCCATTGTTGCTGTGCCATACCTGATATAGTTCTTCGAATTCTTCATCGGTGAGCTCTACATCAAACGAATAACGATGGCATAAGTTGCCGCCACAACCACCATCGAAGCTGCCTGCCTCGAATAGCCAGTCGACCCAGAATTTTGCTTTGTTCATATTGTAGTTGTTTTAGATTAATGACAAAGATACGAATTGTTTAATGAACTTGCAAATAATTCCTTTTTTTATTTAATGAATTAAACAAAATTGTATGGGATTACACAAACAGGCTAATTTTGCTCCGTCTTGAACATAGCTGACATCGACATCTCGCTGTAGGAGGCTTCCTTTATCAACCACCCCTGGCCCCTCCTTTCTAAGGAGGGGGAGTTGGGGTTGGGGGGTTACGCGGCGAGACTAAGTGTGGTGGCCTCTTCGCGAAGAACGGTGAGAAGGCGTGTCATTTGCTTTTCGTTAAGATGATGCTTGCGCGCGAAGTCGGAAGTGGTGTATCCGTTGGCAAGCATTTGGTGAAGTTCGGCTGTAAGTGTGCCGAAACCAAACTGACGCTCTTCGGCCCGACGCTTAAGCTCGACAAGCGTCTCGTGATAACGTATATTCCAATCGGTGGACTGACAAGGGCTCGCATAGAGAGTGTCAATGAATAGGGTGCCGTCTTTCTTGTCCGACGTGAGTGGCTCGTCAAGAGACTTGATGTCGTGTTCAATGTAGTCGTAGGCGGCTTTCCTGACTTCGTTCTCGATGAACCACGTGGCGTAGGAGATGAAGCGATAGCCAAGGGAGGCGTCGAAAGTCATGGCGGCCTTGACCAACCCCTCGTTGCCTGCCTGAATCAAGTCTTCGAGGGGGGCACTAGACCCTAGATACTTCTTGGCTGCCTTCACGACGTAGCGAAGATTGGCACAGATGAGACGCTCGCGTGCCTTTTCGTCGCCGTACTGCATAAGAATCCACAGTTTGTACTCCTGCGCGGTGGTAAGTGGCTTGTAGGGACTAATCTCGCTGAGATAGTTGTCGACACTACGAACGCTACGGTCGGTAAACACTAATCTTTCGTACTTTCTTATCATTTATTCTGTTTTAAAGGTTATGAATACAATTGCTTAAGGTTGCGTCGAGTATAACGGTTCCACCGTCGGCGGCAAAGGGTATGAGCGTCTTGCCGTTGTGACTCTGCGGACGGTCGATGAGAAACTGTTCGGCGTAGGGGGCCGCGTTGCGTACGGCATTCCTGGCCTGTGAAATGTATTGGGACAGAAAGTGTCCTGGGTGTTTTGCGTCGGTGCTGTTGACGGTCTTGAGCACAGCACTGCCGTCCTTGAAATAGAGAAGACTGTAAAGACGGCAAAGGGCGCTGTAGTTGTCGGCGGCGGCTTTGCGACGCTGATAGCCCTGTGGGTGGAGAAGGGTGTAAATGTAGATAAGACGCGAGAAGCGGTCGTGAAACTTGATGGGCGTCTCGGCACCTTCATTGTCGATAAGATACACGTCGTAGCGACAGCCTGCGTGATCGCCAGCGTTGAGACGCACTTCCACTGCCACCAGCGGAGCGTGAAGGCTAGGGTCTTTCTGCATATAGGCGGCAAGTCTTGAACGAAGCTCGTCGGTGGATAAGGTGTTTACAAAGTCTAAGACATTCATTGGCTCGTTGTTTTGAATAGAATTTCAGCTAAACGTATTCTTCATGACGCAGCATGAGCGAGAGGTTGGTTGGGGGGTAATGGCCGTTATCCTCCTGCTCCCTTTTGGTGAAGGGATTGTCTGATAGTCGTAAGTCTCTGTAAGAAAGATTTGGCGCGCGTTTTTCTTAAGTTGGGTTCTGTGCTCCAGCGGTGAGGAGCCTAAGGTTTACATTTTTCTATGCACTGGTCTGTTCATATGTTTTAAATTTGCGAGTGCAAAGATATGAAAAAAATTCGAGATGGCAAAATTTATTGCGTTAAAAATACACAACGAGCTGAATTTTTTTTTCAGATGGAGAAAAGGCTGATGGCGGCAGCTATTCTTCCCTAACGTGAATGACTCCACCGTTGCCGAACAGGCTGTCGCCAATGGTATGGACGGAGCGGGGAATGGAGAGCTGGAGATAGTGGCGGCAGGAGATGAAGGCGAAATCATCTATCTCCCCTACCCCATCGGGCACTCGATAGAGGGTGTCGCGGAAAGCGATGTTGCAGCACAGGAGTTTCTTGCCGTCGGGGGTGTAGCCCACACCATGTTCGTCGAAGACGGGCATCTGGTCGGAATCTTCTTCGTCGTCGTCAAGGGGTGTGCCGTCGTAGTGGGTGTCCCAGATGCGGACTTTCAGTTGCTGCGGGTATTGGGTGAGCGAATGGTCGTAGAAGTGCATATCGGCGGGGATGTCGAGCGTCTGCAACTGGGTGCAGTGGCGGGCTGCCGCCGGGGATATGAAGAGCGTTCCCTCGGGGATGCGATAGTGGGGAACGTCGGGGATTTGCAGTAGGTAGGAGCCTGAGGGCGAGAAGATGGCGTCGGCAGGTGTGAGCGCTGCATCGACGGGACAGAGGATGCTCTCGAGACTGACCGAGAGATAGTCGAGCGCATGAATGAGCGTGGCCATATCGTAGATGTCGGTGGCGCGGAAAAACACGCAAGGGACGTCGTCGGTGTTGACGGAGAAGCCGAGCATGCAATAGAAGTTTTCGCAGGCTTCGCGAAAATTCTCAAGTCGCTCGGGTGTGGGGTTGTCGATGGTATAGGTGAGCTGAATCGTGGTGACCTGACCGTCGGTGACCTGATATGTTAGTGCGGGGGCAATGTGTATGTCGTCGCCATAGTATTGACGATAACAGGCTGTGAGTCTGTTGTCGATACGTTCGTGAATGGCGATGTTGGTATCGGGGGCATCGTAATGCCCGTCGGTAAGACCTTGGGTGGTGATGATTTTTTGCATGGAAGAATAGGAGTTTAGGAGTTTGGGAGTTTAGGAGTAAACGCATGAGAGGATGAAAAGATCATGCAGCCAGCGGGATTGCTGGCTGCCAGGCAGAAGGGATGTCCATGGGAAACCAGCCTACTGGTTTCGGGCCGTCGAATTGTCAAGGAGCACTTACCTTTTCAGGTAGGGGCAAGGGTACGATTTTCAGGATAAACTTGCAAATTATTTGAGTTAATAAATGCAAACGGGCAGAAATTTCTCTCTACACCTTATTATATTTATAAGCCACCACTACGCCGAGAAGCCGGCGATGTGGTGACGAGTGGTCTTGGTGTCGATAACTTCTGCACGACAGTAGTTCTCGATATCTTCCAACGAAGCGTGCTTGCCAGAGAGAATGTAGTCGACGGTGCGCTTGCGAGCAATGTTCTCTATCTGACCGCCTGAGAAATCGAAATGGGCAGCCAACTGAAGAGCTTCGTCGGCACTGATATCCTTCAACATGGAACGCCAAATCTTGGCCTTGACTTCGACGTCGGGCTTGTGAAACTCTATCTTGCAGAAAAAGCGACGCTCGAAGGCGCTGTCGAAGTTGCACGTCAAGTTGGTGGTGGCAATGAGTATGCCGTCCAGGTCTTCCATTTCCTGAAGAATGATGTTCTGCATGGCGTTGTCCATTTTCTCCACGGAGGGACTGTTGCCTTTGAAAGTGGTACGCTTGCCGAAGATTCCGTCGGCCTCGTTGAAGAACAGTATGGGCATAACCTCGCTGTTCTGACAAAGCTTGCGATAGGTGGAGAACACGTCCTTGATGTTCTTCTCGCTCTCGCCTACGAACTTGTCGCGCATACCAGCAATGTCGACCTGCATAATGTCGCGCCCCGTCTGACGTGCTATCTGCAACACGGTCTCGGTCTTGCCGGTGCCTGGCGCACCATAGAACATACAGGCAAAGCCACGGCGCATACCGCTTTCTTCGAGACGCTGCTGAATGGAGGGCAGATTCTCTTGTGAGAGCAAACCCGTGAGCCACTCCACCTGCGCCTGCTCGGAGCTGTTGAAGAACAAGGGCTTCTCCTTGATGGTGGTGTGACTCTTAAGAAAGCGACTGCCGTCGGACTTCATAACGCACTTGCAACAGTTGGGCTTGTAGGCCGAGAGCAATTCGTTCTTAGTCTTGCGAGTAAGCATATACGCCTCAACATTGACCTGACCGTCGACGCACTTGTGCTCGATATATCCGCCTTCGATTAAAAGATGTGTGCCAGTTCTCAACTCATAGCGAATGCCGTCGCACTCGTAGTCGTCGGGATAGACGTTGTCGATGGTTTCGAAGTTCAGACCTTCGCTCTCGGAGCCTGCCCACTCGGCATAGTCGGCGACTGTCAACAACATAAGGGAAACGACGTGAATGTCGTCGAACTTAATAAGCTCCTGACAGAGAGGAAGCTGTGGATTGGCCTTCACAAGCTGAAACATCCACTCTTCTTCGTCCTTGAAATCGACGCCACGATTGTTTATGGTCTTACTGATTCGACTCGAAAGCTTGTCGACGAACTGCTGCTCGGTGAGACCGTCAATCTTTTCAGGAACGAAGGTCTTGTTGTGGCGAAGTGCCGTTAAAACGCCACGCACAAGCTTGAACCCTTCGGCCGACGAGCCAAACTCGAGAAGATTCCTGCGATTGGCCCAGCGTTTGGTGACAAGCTCTTCAATCTCTTCGGAATAGACCATAATGGAAAGACGAGAGCAGCCAAGAAAATGGCCCATACGCTTCCAAGTGACAGGTTCGCCCGTCTCGACCATAAGAGCAAGTGTCACTATCTGCATATCAGTTAGTCCCAATTCCTGACGAAGAAAAGCGAGAGGATTCTTGACAGACGCCCAGAACTCGTCAGAGAGATGTGAATCTTCTGCCTTCTCAAGAATTCTGTCAAGTGCCGTGATGATGGTCCAGGTTTCGGGTTCCTTGAACTCATCCATAATCTCACAAGGAAAGTCGAAATTGGTGTCGACTACCTGATTCTTACAACGTGTCGGTTTCTTTTTAGCTTTCATATTTCAACAAGGATTTAATTTCGTTACAAAAGTATGCATCACGATTTAACGTCAACAAGAAATTATACATATAACCGCGCAGTTTTTTTTGTGCGGAGTGCTAGAGACGGTGGCAGCGGCGAGTCTGCCGTTCAGTTTTCAAGAAGATTGCTCATTGTTTAGGGGGCAGCAAACGCAGCCCCCCATATAGAGATTACCAAGAAACCGCATTTGGTAATCAGTTTTTCGAAAAAAAGTTTGTTTTGCTATTCAGTTGTGTTGCAATCATTAATTATATGTACACGATATCTTTTGCATCATTCAGAACGAGATCATCCTGACGCTCGTCGTGATATTGGTAGACAATCTGCATACCGCGGTATTCAGATGGAACTTTCAGCACCTCGATCATATCCCACAGGGGCGGACCGAAGTCGTACGACTCTCCGTCAAGCAGCATGCGGTTGGAGGCATAGTCGAACTGGTAGAACCCGCCGCCAAGACAATAATCTCCAGGTTCCAGCAGATGCATATGAAGGTTGACCATTCCCAGCCGGAAATGCCCATCCTTGGTGATGATGAATTTGGGGTATGTCATGTTATATTAATTCTATTTGATGGCATGCTATGCTGTCATACCAGTCTAAATGATTATAATTTGCAATTATGCTACAAATATATGAAAAAACTTCAAATAAACTCAATGTGACCTACAAAAATTGATCATTTGTGCTTTTTTTTCCACGTTTCTAATGAAATATCAAAAAAAAATGTATCTTTGCATATTAAAGAATCAAATAACATAATTGAAAGAAAGAATATGATAGCAGACCCTAAAATGAAATTAACAGTAGTTTATAGTCCTCATTATGATGGTGATGTGTATCTTGGTGATGCACCTAACTCAATGGGTACCATTTATGTTGGCAATATGGGAATGATGACTTTTCTTGAACAACGAGCAGGTATTCATTACAATATCAAGGCTGATGTTGAAAGAGAAGCTGATTATCTTAATGCCATGAATATCTATCTGGCAGACAAGGAAAGAGCCCAAAATGTGTTCTTTGAAGAATCAGCAAACGTTGATCCGTTTGGAGTAGCATGTAAACTTTTAAAATGGCGTGATGCCCTGATCATGGCTGGCTGGGATAAGACTTGCTCTGATGACCAATGCAAAAAAATAAAGGCCTTAGCTGAGATTGAGAAGGATTTTCATTCTTCAGGTATAGCAGACTGTTGGCTCCAGCTTTGTGAAGAATACCAAAGCAGGGATGTTTTAGAGGGTATGGTTGATAAAATACGCTTTGATTGCACTAAATCGGATATACCAGAGATCATTCAGCGCACACTCCACGCAATTTTTATCCGAAAGGAAGTGACGTTTGAGTCAAACTGCTGTCAGCAAGATTTGGACGTGAGCAAAATCAAGTTATTGGAGTTTCATGATGTCAATGATGCCTATGAGTGGATAGCACAAGTAGGCGAACTACCAAAGGAAACGGTTATTGTGAATCGTGATAACATACGGCTAAATCACACCCTGTACACTTGGAATAAGCCTATGGTTGGTGCATCGCTTATGCAGAGTAATCCTCAATTGTTGCAGTTGTTCAAGTTGAGCATGAGTCTTTTCTCACGCCCACTGAATATATATAACGTGGTGTCTTACTTACAATTGCCCATGAATCCGATACCAAGCGGATTGCGCTACAAACTCGCCGGAATACTGCTGAAAAATGGTGGATTTGGTGAGAAGAAACAACGTGATGATGGAAAGTGGCGAGATGAATGGGATGAAGCCATTGCCACCTATGAATTTATGAAAGACGGGAAGAAGGCCAGTCCGCAGTATCGAGCCAATAAACTCTCATTACTGAAACCTATCAGGGCTAACTATCATGACGATCTGACGAAAGATGAAATATCGGCCTATATCAAGAGTATCACTGATTGGGCCAGTGGATTCAATGCTGACGACAAACTACCTGAGGAAAGAATGCGTCAGTTGTCTGAATTAAAAACCATGCTAAAATCATTTGACACAGCCTTGAAGACGCAAAATGACACCCTGACATATTCGGATATAGAGAAGTTGATTTTGCAGATCTATCGTCCGATGAACTACCAACTACAACATGCTGAAGCAGGGTCGATGAATGTCATTAATGATATCAAATCAATGGTGAAACCTGCAAAGACTCTAATTTGGTTAGACTGTCAGCAGGAAGATACAGAATCGGATCCCTATGATTTCCTTAATGAAGAGGAACGCGAATATCTTAAGTCTCATAAAACCGTAATTCCTGACTTCGCACAACATCTTGAATATTCGAGATATGAGAAAATCTATAAACTTAATCAGGCTGAGCAAGTGATCTTGGTGAAGAGTTCGTATGACGGGACTACGAGGCTGGGTGAACACTCTATGGTGGCGGAGGCAAACTATCTGAGTGGGAGAAATCTGCCTAGGGTGAAGCCTGAAAAATTATTCCTTCAGGAGAAGACTCAGATAGTGAAAGGTTCCATTGATGTCTACCATCCAGAACTCTCTTATGAGATTGGAAAGTTGAATTATTCTGGAAGAAAAGAAAGCAATACGTCTGTAGATACATTAATTAATTTCCCATTTAATTATGTGATGGACTACGTTGCCCTTCTTCCTTCTCCTGACGAGGATCAGCTTAAGAACACCTATACCACCACAGGTCTTGTGGCACATCATTTTTTCCAGCATATCATAGAGGATAGCCATCAAGACTATTCGGAGATGAGCAGACTAACAAATGACGAGTTTGATAAAAGACTGGAAACGGCCATTGATGTGACAGGCTTAATTCTCCGATTAGATGAAAATGCAACAGCTTTGAACAGTTTCCGCAGTCATCTGAAAGAGAGCATGCTGGCACTGATAGATGTTATGGAAATAAAAAAACTGAAACCAGAAGGATGTGAGATCGGATTCCCAGAAAACAAAGAAGATGTTGTGAAACTAGATACTATTAAAGATTTCGGAGCCCGTATCGACCTTTTGTTGAAAAATGAAAGTGACCAATATGTCATTTTTGACTTTAAGTGGAGTTATGGCAAGCAGTATGAAGAGAAATTACAAAATGATTTGGCTATACAGTTGGATTTGTACAAGCAGGTTGTAACTAAATCTTACAAGGACAAGAAAGTGGCTGGAGTAGGCTATTATTTAATGCCAAAGAAACAGTTGATAACGACCGACTTTGACGAGATACCAGACAAGAATCTCATTAAACATATTGATAAACCTGAAGGAACAACAAAACTAAAAGACAAGATTGCCCATTCATTTAATTACAGAATGGACGAGATTAAACGAGGTCATATTGAGGAAGCAGAGATGATGAATATACTTGATGTGGATTGCTATTACAAACATCAAGATGACTTGGATAAAGAATTATGTCCGCTGTCAGTGAAGGAAATAGGTTCTGGCCGTGGCAGAAATAGGGAGATAACGGCTATTATTAAAGACTCAGAAAAGGTGTATCGTCCATCGAAGAAACCTTCTTTTGATGATGACTCTAAAAATCCATCTGAAACTCCCACATCACATCCCGTACTAAAAGGTAGACTAAAATGAAAAACGTAACGTATATTAACGCAGGTGCAGGATCAGGCAAGACCTATACCCTGACCAAAATCCTGGCAGAAAAACTGTCAGAGAGAGATGAGAATGGCAAATCTTTGATGATGCCTTCACAAGTGATTCTGACTACATTCACCGAATTGGCTGCTGCTGAATTCCGTGAAAAAGCAAGAATACAAATTCTGGAGAATGGTAATTTCGGTGCTGCTGCGCAGATGGATAGTGCAGCCATTGGAACGGTGCATTCAGTGGCATTGGAATTCATCAAGAAATTCTGGTATCTGTTGGACTATGGTGCTGATGTCAAAACTATCTCAGAAAGAGATGAGGAATTCTATATGGGTCAGTCGCTTGCGCGTGTTGTCGCCCAAAAGGAGAATCAAGTGCATCTGGACAACTTCCGAAAATTCCGTGATTACTATGACATTCGTGGTGATTTTAGTCATCCAGATTACCTCTTTTGGCAAAAGTATCTGAAAGAGGTGGTTGAGAAGATGGAATACTATGATGTAAATGATGTTCAAGCGAGTATTGACATGAGTCTGAAGACACTGAAAGACTTGTATGACCAGAAGAAAGTGACTCCGGAGACCTTACAGAAATTAATAGGCTATCTTAAAAAGTATGATGCTTATATTCAATCATCAACAACCCAAGCTGCTAAAGAACAAAGAGAGTTAATACACTCAATATTTCAAGATTGTAAGCAAGTAAACGCATTTTTCCCTTTGCTTGGTATGTCTCCTGTTGGAGGTGCAACTAATATAGAGAATAATTGCCCGGGATTTACAGACTTTATGGATACGTTGAATCAGGCATACGTTTCTCAATCTGCACTCGAGATTCTCGAGCCGTTCGTGGATTCACTTTTTAAGTTGGCCAAAGCGTGGCGCGACGACAACATAGCCTATAAGAAACAAAACCATATCATCTCGTATAATGATATGGAGCAATTGTTCCTGAAACTTATTACCGAAGAACAAGAGGTCCAAGACTATGTGAAGGCTCACTATAAGTTGATCATGGTGGATGAGTTCCAGGATTCCAATCCTATACAGCTGAAGATATTCAATAAACTATCGGAGATAATTGCAGACAACGATGGTCATTCTTTTTGGGTGGGAGATCCTAAACAGGCTATCTATGGCTTCCGTGGTGCTGATACTGATTTGGTTAATTCTGTAGCCACGCGTTTCAAATTCTATGATGATGACAAGATTCATCCAGAGGAAGGAGATAATCATCTTGGTTCGGGTCGCTTGGTAGAAAGTTGGCGTTCCAGAAGCAAATTGGTGGAATTGGTCAATGCGTTATTCCTTACTCCTTTTAGGGATGAAGACCATGTAAATGAACTTTGTGTTACACTGGATCCTCATTTCAAGGACGACACTTTGAGAACAGAACCAATCGTTCATTTAGAATGTGGTGAAAGTAATAAAGATAATGCTGCTGAGGCACTAGCAAATCAGGTTAAGGAAATATTGGCATCGAAGATTCATGTACATCGGGGCAAGCAGGATGAGCCTACTGTGGAAATCGAACCTAGGGACATTGCCATACTTGCCAGAACATGGAGTGACATAAAGAGCATTGTGAAAGCTTTGAGGAAGTATGGTATTCCCGTGGCTGAACCAGAGGATGCTATCATGCAACGTGTTGAGGTACAATTGGTGGTAACACTTTTGCAATATATGCAAGATTCAAAGAATAAGCATGTCATTGCTGATATCTTAAGACTGTTATGCGGGAAAAGTACCACGGAAATTCTGAAAGAAAGAATCAATTATGTTGCAGATAACAAGAAAGAAGAGAAAGATTGGGATCATTGGAAAGAAGATGACGCCTTCATCAATGAATTGCTAGCAAAGACAGAACGTTTTAAGCATTTGTCAATTCCTGAGATTGTAAGAGGTCTGATTTATGAATGCAATATACCTGCTCTGACTGCCAGATGGGGAGATGAATATATCAGAAAGCAGAACCTCTCAACCCTACAGCATTTGGCTGATGATTATGACGAGATGTGTGTTCAGATGGGACTTGGCTCATCTATCGGTGGCTTCATCTATTTCCTGAATAGTGTAGAACCTGATAATGAAAAGGATAATCAGTCGAATTCAGTGAAAGTGTTTACCTATCATGGTTCCAAGGGCTTGGAGTGGCCTATGGTCATTCTATATAGTCTTGACTATAATTCATTGGAACCAAACGATTTTATCTCAAAATCATTGATGAAAGTAAGGGAGATGGTATTGGAAGACAGGTCGACTGATGACGATCCCTTTGCAAAGGATTACTATCTGCATTTCTATCCCAGAGTTCTTAAGAATGCTACAGGTAGAGCTCATGTGCATAACACCTTGCGTGATAAGATTATAGAAACAGATCTATATCAGACGTTGCAGGCAAAAGCGAAGAGTGAGGAGCGTAGACTACTCTATGTTGGTATGACCCGTGCAAAAGACTACCTATATACATTTGGACGGAAAGAGAGTTATGCATGGCTCAAGAATGTTGCCGTGGAAAACCCAACTAAGGATAATCTCTGGGGACTTAATGATTACATTCCACAATTAGTGGAAGTGAAGAAGCCTGAAGATAGTTCAAAAGTCGCTGATTTACCTACTTATGAAATGCTTCAAAAACCTACAGAGCATTCATTGTTCGAAAGACGTTATCTGGCGCCTTCAAAGATTGATAGTTTTGCAGGCTACTCTTCTCATCAGAGATGGAACGAGAGAGGCAAGAAACTCGAAGATAAAGATTGGGGTAAAGACTATGCTACCATAGGGTCATGCATCCATGATATTTTTGCAGTTTATCGTCCTGATGCAGCAGATGAGAACCATCGGGTAGCAGTCAATATTATTGGAGGCTATGGATTGGCAGACAAGATGGTAGGTCATGCAGACGCAATACTTAGTTCAGCCAAGTGGCTTTACGATACGCTTCAAGCTCATTTCCCTCAAACTGACGCAGATGTCAGAAGAACAGAATATCCTTTCCAACTGACATTGGAATCAGGTCAGACTGTGCGTGGTGAGATGGATTTACTATGGTTCTATACTGATGAGAAAGGAAAGCATTGTGTGTTGGTTGACTATAAATCGTATGAGGGCTTCGAGATGGATGAGCATACCAAGAAGTACTATCCTCAATTGTCAGCCTATGCTAATGCACTGCACCAGTCGGGTATTGATGTAACCCATGCTCTCCTCTATTATCCGGTGCATGAAGTGATTCACGAACTGAAAGTCTGAAATAACTCTATACTCTGCGGAATGTGGTCAAAATTGGGATTCCGCAGAGTATACGCATTGATTTAACTATCATTCATGGTCTTCGTTCCACCTGTCGAGAATCTCGCGGAGTTCTTGGGGGAGCTTATCGTAACAGGCTGCGGCGATGTCTTCGGGTACCGGAATGGTGGCAGCAGCGATGTTGCCGGCTATGCAGGCCATGGTGTCGGTATCGCCACCAAGGGAGATGGCACGGATGGCGGCATCCATGAAACTATCGGCTTCAAGAAAACAGATAATGGATTCGGGCACGCTCTTGTCGCAGGCAGTCTCGAACTGATAGTCAGGACGTATCTCGTCAGTGGTGCGGTTCAGGTCGTAACCGAAGGTCTGCTCGATATACGACTTGATGTCGGCTTTCGGTTTACCGGTCCTATTAAGGAAGATAGCAGCTGCAACTGCCTGGGCTCCACGGATGCCTTCTTCGGAATTGTGCGTGACTTCTGCTGTGGTCTTCGCCAGTGCCAGGCATTCATCGAGCGATTTTGCATACCAGGCCACCGGTGCTACGCGCATGGCACTTCCATTGGTAGTAGCACCATAGGGAGTGCGGTCATCGGAGTCCACCCATTTACGGAACTTCCTACCAAAGGAGTAGACACGATAACGACTTCCGAAATGCTTGAAAAGGTCGATGAGCGATTCCTTGTTGTGTTCAGGATCATCCATCAGCCACTTGGCAACGGCCATTGAGAGAATGGTGTCGTCGGTGTAGTTCATGCTCTTGAGTACTTTCATCTCTTTTTTGCCAGCGAGTTTCTTCACTTTCTGCTTGTCTTTCTCCAGTTCGTATTTGGAGCCGAGCACTTCACCACAAATACCACCGATGAGTCCGGTAAGAGGGAGTTGTCCGGGGACAGTTCGCTCCATACGTTCCACGGTGATGCGACCGTCGGTTTCCTGGTGGAAACGGAGCACACCACCCAGCCAGTTGATGTATGCACTATTAAGCAGGTTGACATCAGCAGACTCACCATGCAACCATTTCAGCCATTCGGCATACCATAGGCAACTACCATGCGAGAATTCCTTCTTACGGGTGGGAGGGGCGCCATAACGACCTGTCAAGAAGTCGTTCTCGATAAGTCTGGGATTGTTGAGGTAGCCATTCCCGGGGGCAACAATCATGGCCTGAGCTTTGGCTGCATCAGGGCTGTCGTCGAAATGAGCCATCAGTGCTGCGGCTTCGATACTGCCGAAGTGTATTCCGGCAATGTCGATACCGATGGAATCATCTGAGGTGAAACGGTCTGTATACACAGGTACCTGAGATGACAAAGAGAGAGAGCCGTAGAGCTCGAAATCGTCTTGGAAATGGGCTTCGTCGCGTAAGGCCCCTTTTGCAATACCACCTTTGTTAATAGGGTCGTTGGGGTTGGAACCTAGCGCCTTTTCGCCATAGTGGGCAGTAAACACACTCATCTTGTAGAGCAGGTCGATGGAACCCAGAGGCGAAGCGATATCAGTACGGATGATGACTACGGGCAGACTGCCAGGCATACGTCCGAGTATGTCGCGGCAGAGGGCTTCTTCGCGAGGGGTAACAAGCACAACAAGGGCACAGTCGGTCTGTGGATGCTTGTCGCTCTTAATGAAGTTGGAGAGGGCCATAAAACGCCCGTGACACTCATCGCGGAAGTCGGAGATGACGCAGGAAGCCAGTCCAGCTTCGGTCATGTTGCTCTCCATCTTATGGGCTACAGGTTCGCCATACGATCCGTAAAGGACGGTAAATTGCGTAATCTGACTGAGCGAGGGCGGAGTGATGGTGCCATCGACGGTGCGATAGGTGAAATTGTCTTCGGGTTTGTCGGAGAGGGTCAGTTTGCTGACAAAGTCGGTATCACCAGTGAAGGCTTTATATAATAAGGAAAAGTACGCGAAGGTGCCATTCACACTAATGAATCCACCGGGGAGATCGAACGCACGGTTGACAAGACCAGTGGGACATGCTTTCTTGAAACGTTTCATATTGTCGTTCTCTTCGTGCTGCATGGTGAAGGCACAACTGTAGGCAGGGTTTACACGAGCCATACGATTGGCGATGTATTCCGCATCCTGATTCTTCAGCGACTTACTGATGAGGAGCAGTTTGGCGTTGCGCAGGGTATCGTCAGAAAGAGAGTTGGCTTGATAAGGGGTCACGACTCTGCCCAGCCCGCAGTTGGTTCCGTAGAGGAGTGCTGCATAAGCGGCAGAAGAATGGGAACCACCATGCCCCATGGCGATGAGAGGGCGTTCGGGCTCATTGAAAAGGAACTGGCGCAGAGGCTCTACATCGGTCTGTTCTGCCTGTTCAATGTACCTGCGGGTGTCTTTCAACAGCCCGCTCATCAATGGTTTTGCAGCTTTCTTACGATTCATAAAGGCTATTTATTAGTCAAACAGTTTGAAAGATTTGTTTTATATTGCAAATTTACAAAATGTTTTCATAAGAACAAATTTCTTATACATATAATTCCTGATTTTTGTATTCGTAAAATCCCTATTTTTGCAAACGAGAGAGGATATAATGTGTTTAATCATATAAATTGCAGGTATGAAATTTGAGGAATATGTAAGACTTGGGGAGCATCATGATGTGATGGAAGCTATGACCTTGCTGACAAAGGCATATATCAATATGTGTGGATACAGCCTTGGCTACAGGACGGTTGTTTATTGCGCAGGAGAAGCTTGGCAGGAAAGGTTAGCTTGGTTAGATCTTCCTTTATCTGAAATGGCAAGGAAAGAATCGCTCGTTACCTTGATGCCCTATATTGCCAATGAGTATGATCCCGAAATCTATGATGAATATGATATTACAGGAATGAATGAAGAAGAGCTAATGGCTGGATGCAAACAGGCAATAACCGATAAGGAATTTGATGAAGCAACCATTGAGGTGCTCTGCTGGGGGATTATGAAAGCAACTGAAAAAAAGAAAGAGCTGTCACAAAAAATCGAAGCAGATGCACCAGACGGCACACATCTCAAAGGTGTTCTCACTGAGCAAAGATGTGGGTGTACCTCTGTGACAATGACATCACCCTACAATAATCTTAGAGCATTGACAATTGAATTGGAGCGGGATGCCAGACAACTGCTTATTAAAGCCTACGAAGACTTTCAAAAACTACGTAGAGAGGAGGAAAAGATACGGGCATTATACCCCCAATATCAAGATGAACTTAGAAATTGTAAGAATGAGTCTGGTTGGAAGAAGTATACAGTATTTAATAAGGTATATGGACAGTTGGTGGATGATACTGTTATTGTTTCTCCTGAAAAATGGTTTTTTGAATGGTTTGGGCTGGAGTTTTGATTTAGAATAAAAAGAAAACAGTAAAAACATAATTGACAATGGAAAAGAAAGTAATCATTTATCTGCATGGCTATGGATCAAGCGGGGAAAGTAGTACGGTGAAACATCTCAGGAAAATAATGACCAAGTATGAGGTGCTGGCTCCAGATATTCCTGTGATTCCTGCTGAAGTGGCCATCGAATGAACAATAAGATCCTTGAGGAGGTTATACTGCCATTTGCAAAGAGACTGCTTGAGGGTATATATGAATCAACATTTTGGAATTGTCCTAAGTTGGAAAACAAATAACAAAACAATGAAATAATTATGGAAAAGATATTTAAGAAAGTAAACTACTCTGAGTACGAGGGAAAGTACGATGAGCATCTAAAGGAAAGAATGGAGAAGGAGCCCGAGAGCATTGACATCGAAACCATGCGGGCCAATCTTTATGGTTATACGTTCACGAAAGAATATGCCGACGGAGAGATTCCTGACGAATTTTCGATGGACTATTGGGAGGAGTATTCTTTTGAAAAAGACCTTCTTGATGATTCTGTCGAAATTGATCTCGACTCGATTCTCCACGAGATAGAGCAACCATTGCGTGAGAAGGATCCCAGTCCATATTTTGATGTGTCACCTCAAGAGGAATTGCTTCTTAAAGCCATTGACAGTACAGGCGACGGAAAGACGCCGGAAACGGCATTGTGCGTGATTGACGTTCACCAAGAGTATGAGTATATTCAGAGGGTGGTCAGACTCTTTGTTTCGCGACTTGTTGAGCAAAGCGTGGTAAACGGGATTGACTGTCTGACATTCGAAAACAAAAGAGGCGAAATTGAAAAGGTCTATTTTGACATCAGTCGTCGTTTCGATGTAGGGTATCCCTATAAATGAACTACTTGGCCGTCAGATACTGAATGAACGTAAAGGCATCATCGGGAAGTTTGTATTCCAACTTTCCGGTGTCGCGGAGTTCCATGAGGAGGCGGCCAAGAAGATTGGGACCAACGAAGTTGTCGCCTTGCAGTTTCACCCCCCATGCATCAGGATTCTTCTTCGTAAAGGAAGATTGGTCCTCAACGATGAATTTTCCTTTCGAACGTTCTAGTTCTTGACGAAACTCCTCGCTCTGCTCGTACTTCTGTGTGAGGCAGAATTTCATGGCATCGATAATCATCTCGCCCCAGTCAGCACGGCGATGCGTCTTCTCCCAATGCTTGGTGGTCATCTTGGGATTGCCTTTCTTATAATATATGGCTTTCACAGCCTCCTCGTCTTTGAATTTCATCAACTGAAAGAGGCGTTCGCTGGTGTCGAAGGAGACACCTTCAACAACGATGGGGGTGTGCCCAAAGTTGCTGAAGATACCCCATTCCTCGTCAATCTTATGAATCCTGACACATTCGGAAGCAGGATATGATTGCAGGCCCCAATATTCAGGGTAGTTTTCGCGAATAAAATCTGATATGCTGTAGAAACTCATTGCTGATGATGGTTAAAAACTGTCTAATGGGACTTGTTTCTGGGAGCCTTCGATGAGTTCTGGTTTCTTGGTCTTTTTGTCAACGGCTAGGTCAACCTTCTCAATCTTCTGAATGCCGACAACGTCTGGCTTCATAACGATGACATCGTAATGAACAACAGGTTTAGCCCAAATGAAAGGTACTTTAATGTATATAACTCCTATGCCAACTAGGAACTCTGCCGCAGCTAATTCATCGGCAGGGGTTAACTCCTTGTCTTTCTTTTTACCTGACAGTTTCTTGGCGATGTATTTCCGGAATAGCTTGCCATCTGTCGTGTCTTCATGAGGAATTGATCCTCCCAACTTTTCTTCAGCACGCTTGACAATTGAAAGATTAACTGCTTCCTTAAACTCGATGTGATTGTCGGCAATGAGATCAGGGATTTCAACAGTGTACACATAGAATTCTGTAGCCCCTGGACGCTTACAAGAATAGTGAGCTGCGCGTTTATAGCCAGTTGTCAGGTAGAAACCTGCCCCATGTTTCATTTTGTTGTCACCTTCGAGGACATGTTTTATGTCGAACTTCTTGAAAAGCACAGATGTGCCGTGATAGAATGTTTCCATATGAATGATTGTTTTTAGTTGAAACGACCGAATTGTTTGTAGAAGGGAGCAAAGTCGCCCTCTTCCTCCACCTTTTTGCGAGGAGTTGCCTTGCCTTCGAGCAGGGCGAAGACAACCGTGTGGAATTTTCCACGGAATTCGTCCTCTTGGAGCACCTGTTTGAAGAAGGCGGCGACGAGTTCGGGTTTGAGCCGGAACACACCACAACCGAACGCACCCAGCACGAGGGAGTCGTGGCCATTGAGCAAGGCGATGCGATAGATGGTGCGGATCTTGTCGAACATCACCTGCTGACCCTCAGGAGTGAAGCCACCATCTGGGTCACTGTATTCCAGGTTGTTGGTTTTGTGGCCCGGTCTGAAATTAAGGGCAGCCACCGAGATGATGGAGGTCTGGAAGGGTTCTTCGCGCAAGGCAAAACCCGTCGCGGCGTTATCGCGGAACACGGTGACGCCCGGTGAGTAGATGCCGCCGAAATGGAGGTCCATGGGATAGGCGGGGATTGAGCGAAGTGGTACACCGGCCTTCTCTGCCCACATCTTATTATAATATTGGTAGAGTGTCAGCGAAAGGGTGGAGGCACGGCAGATGCTCTCCTCCTGTGCGCCGGAACCACTGTTGTACTTACCGCAGGCGTGATAGGCGTCGGCAAGGTTCAGTACGGCAGGATTCAACCCACGGTCGATGAGCGTCTTGGCGACAATGAGGCAGTCCTCATTGGCACAGCCCGTCTGAAGGGTGTCGAAGCGTGGTGCGACACCCATAGCAGAAACCGCCTCACGATAGACCTTGGTGGAGTCGAGCAGTTGCTGGCGCGTGCCCATCAGGTCGACGATGTTTCCCGAAGGGGCCTCGTATTGCCAAGCATTGAAAATGGTAAGGTTGTGTTTGTAGACATCGGTGCGAACGGCACCGAAAGCAAAGCGGCCACCGCCGTTCTTTATCCTGAAGAGAGCACGAGGGGCATCCCAACTCAGGCTGGTGGCCCTGCGCTCCTTCGTCTCTTTATCAGACACCTTTGCCGCCTTGTGATCGGCCTCGTGGATGAGTTGGCAGAAAGGGTCCTGCATGGCGATGGCATATTCCTTGGGGTAGTCGGGTTGCGACATCTCGTTTCCTGCACCCATATGCCACCAGATGGCCATGCGCTCATCGGGCGTGAGTTCTAACCCGAGGTCTTCGAGCAGTCGTACGGAGCGAAGACCATGACCCTTGCGGTGGTTCTCCTCATTCCATGTGGGATTGCCATCGGCATCGAGATAATAGACATCCTTCTTGCAGACATCGTGTAGCAAGGCCGCGATGGTGACACTCTCCAGGGGATATTTCTGCCTGAATGTAGCATCCCTCTTCTCCCAGTCGGATTTTGCAAGTTGATACACCTTCAACGAATGGTATGCCAGTCCTCCCTTGACGTTGTCATGGTGTATTCTGGCGCCGAGGGCCTCAAAAAAGCTGGGTTCTGTGTCGAGCCAATTGATGACGTTTTCAATTCCTGGGCGTTTGGTAGCGCATAGTAGTTCGATGATTTCCTTTCTGTCGTTGTTCATTCTGAATCCTTTTAGTTATCGGTTTGATTGTCGTAGTGCAAAGATATGTATTATTTTTTTAATAGCCAAGAGTTTATAGATATAATTCAGTGTGTTTTTGGCATTTTTTTTGTATCTTTGCATTCGCAATCTATTCATTTGAGAAACAGGTTATGAAGAAGGAAATTGAGACTTTGGTAAACTCCCTGAGGGAGAAATCGGCAGGGAAAACTTGCATGGGTACTGGCAACTTCTCGTTTGACATCATCACACAGAGGGAGTATCCCAACGGATTCGTCGTGGGCAAACGCAACAGGTTTGAGGAAAAGATCCTGGCGATGGAGATTGGTAACACCTGCGGCAATGTGATGACGATGCTTCCTTATCTCGGGGTGAAGACATTCCCTGTGGCCAAGTTGGATGTGTCGCCGCAAGGCTTTCAGATGAAACGCGACATGAAGGCCTATGGGGCTGATGTACGGTTTGTCAGTAATACGCTCACGGGTGGCACGACGATTCTGCGATGCATGCATAAGTTGGATAATGACGGTAAACCTACCATGGGACACAAGGGTTCGACGGCAGGCAAACCTTGGACGGGTCTGTCGGCACGCCCGTGTAGGAAATACCTCTCGAGCAAGGGTGGGGAAGTAGAGGCTTTGGTGGACTCCATGGACTTCATCCCCGATGTGTTCTTCTTCGACGTGGCACAGGCGGGACACAGAATCCTTGCCGAACGGCTGCGGGAGAAGGGTTCGCTGGTTTACTTTGAGTGTGACTCGGATGGTCACAGAATTGAGAATGAGAAGAGTCGGCAGGCTGCCCACAGGCTCTTCCTCAGATGTGTGGAGGCCAGTGACGTGGTGAAGATGTCGGGTGAGTACGTTCAGGACCTGTCGTTTGCCGATGCTTACACCGACAAGCTCTTCGTACAGACACTCGGTGCCGACGGGCTCCGCTTTAAACTTGGCGGTGGGCAGTGGATCAAGCTCGCCCCCGTAGTGAATCCCGACTACAAGGACTATGAGGGTGCAGGCGACTGGACGTCGACGACACTGATAGCCGCTCTCTGCAGTATGGACATGCTCAAGGTGAAGGATATGACGGAGGAGGCTGTGCGAGAGGCGCTGACCATGGCTCAGCAGATGGCCTCGTACAGCGTTGGCTTCTACGGTAGTAAGGGACTGATTCATGCTGACGACGGCTTCAAACTACAGGGCGACACGTTGGATATGCCTCGCTACACGAAGAAACTGATGTATCTGCACGGCTCTGCTTCGGCTGGCTTCAGTCGTACGTCGATGGGCATTCTGAAGTATCTACCTCAGGACTGGCAACTGCTGACACCCGACTGTCCCGTGGATGCCGAGGAGTGTCTGAAGATGCTGAAGGACTTGTGTGAACAGGAGAAGCCCGACCTCATCATCGGTAGTAGCCAGGGTGGTTACTACGCGCAGATGCTCAGGGGCTACAAGCGAATCTGCGTGAACCCTGCTCTCGACATGTCGAACAATGAGGATGTGAAGGTGGGTAACCACCAGTTCGTGGTCAACAGGGAGGATGGCGTTCAGAGGTATGTCATCACGCCAGAGATGCAGGAGGGTTATCGTCGGTTGGAGGCTCACCAGTTCGAGGGAATCACTGACTTCGACCGTGAGTATTGCTATGGCCTCTTCGGCGACCACGACACTGACTATGGGCATTGCAAACCTCTCTTCGCTGAGCACTACAAGCACATCCACTCCTTCCCTGGAGGGCATAAGATGGAATATGATGAGATTGAGAAGTATCTCATGCCGTTGGTTCAGGAACTCATTAACAGATAGGAACTATGATAGAGGTGATTAAAAGTCCTCAGCCTGTAACTGAAAAGACCCAATGGACGGTGTTTCTTGCAGGTCCGATGAACGGTGCTCCCTCTTGGCAGGCGCAGGCCCCCAAGGTGGCTGTACAAGTTGGTATTGAGAACCTGACTTTGCTGAATCCCCGTAAGACAGAGCGATTCGTGACGAGTACGTATCAGGTGAACTGGGAGACCTTTGGCTTGCGCATGTGCGATGTCATCCTGTTTTGGATTCCTCCTCAGGCGCGTGAGATGAAGCCACATAGAGTCTATGCCATTACCACAAGGCTGGAAATGGCAGAGAACTTGGCTCGAGGACATCAAGTGATTATCGGTGTGGACCCAGAATGTGATGACCTTGCAGGCATTCATCATCTGAAGCGCATGGCAAAGTACTATGGGGTGAAGAAGATTCACACTTCATTGGAGGACTGTATGAAGGAACTGAAGGCTTGGATGGAACGTCCCCGCAAGGAGGAAGAACGGATACACCACATGCCTGGTCCTATGTTTGAGCCCATGGGTACTCTGAAGCATGTACCACAACCAAACACCAACCGCAACCAGACGCTGATGGAACACTGGAACCAACAGGTCGCTCCAGGCGATACGGTGTATGTGGATGGTGACTTCGGTGCTGAGGAATGGAAACCATTCCTGAATGGCACCATCAAAAAAGGGTAGGCATTTGAACCTACCCCTTTTTTATCCAACATGTCGGAGAAGAAGTTTCGACATGCTGTTTTTACGAATCTTGTCGAGGCCACGTTCACGGATTTGGCGAACTCGCTCGCGGGTGAGGCCCATTTCATGACCGATATCTTCGAGACCTCGCTCCTGGCAACCGATGCCAAAGCTTTGGGTGACAATCTTGCACTCGCGTTCGCTGAGTACTGAGCCGAGTACTCGCATCACGTCGCATTGCAACGACTCGTAGTCGACCTCGCGGTCGGCGGCAAAGTCGGGTGAAGACGCAAGAAATTCTTCCTTGGTAGTCTCCTCGTCATCAGTGATGGGCGCATCGATGCTGCTGACGTGTGGCTCAGTCTGCATGGCTTTCTCGATTTTCCCAATCTCTATGGAAATGATCTCACTCAGCTCCTCTGCCGACGGATCGCGTTGGTGTTCCTGCTGAAAGGCATTGGTGGCTTTCTTGATCTTGTTGCTGATGGCAAGTTGGCTCACGGGTCTGCGTATCATATTGCTATATTCAGCAATGGCTTGGAGGATGCTTTGACGAATCCACCAGATGGCATAGGAGATGAACTTAAAACCACGGGTTTCGTCAAATTTGTTGGCAGCGATGATGAGTCCTACGTTGCCTTCGTTGATCAGATCAGACAGTGGAATGCCTTGGTGTTGGTATTGCTTTGCAACGGAAACCACAAAGCGAAGATTGGCCGTCACTAGCTTCTCTTTCGCTTGATCTCCATTCTTGCCACCCTTGCGGATGATTTGGGCGAGTTCTACTTCTTGGTCTGGGTTAATCATGGGCACGTGGTTGATCTCGACAAGGTATCGGTCGAGCGACTCTTCTGTGCGATTTGTAAAGGTTTTGTTAATCTTGAATTGTTTCATTCGCATGTTATCCAAATAGTTAGATGATGAATGTATGGCATTGCCAAAAGAACAGTTCTCCTGTTGTTGTTTGCAAATATATGGTCCCACCAATATTATAATATAGAAAAATATAGATATAAATTTAAAGAAAACGGGAAAAGTCCTGCGGAGCTGCGGGTAAGGTGTTGGGGTGGGGAGGGGAGGACATAAAAAAAGAGGGCGTATAGCTCATTTTGCAGGATACATTTGAGTAGTAGGTATTCAATAGCTCATATTGCAGGATGACTTTATTCGCAGTTTGCTTGGCAATTTATCTGAGAGGTTG